>ERZ779699.155-NODE-155-length-12194-cov-9.92232_pt1 | contig 12194 bp, 9 predicted proteins | sample MGYA00511904_ERZ779699 | MGnify/ENA primary metagenome ERZ779699 (study PRJEB29588, sample SAMEA2144578) | human gut metagenome | biome: human gut; feature: human-associated habitat; material: faeces | place: Denmark | collected 2008/2010 ... | reverse complement strand
GAAGAGGAAGTCAGAGGTAAAATATCCAAATTAAGAGATGCCATTGTTGTTTTTGTTGACCTTATCAAGGTAGAACTTAGCAAAAATGAGCAGCGAAGCAAGTTCTTTGTTGATGCAGTCAAGCAGATGAGACAAGAGAATGATGTTTCCTCGAAGGCATTGCAGGACAAACTTGAAGTGTTGAACAATTCACCTCAGAAGAAACTTGTCACCCATCGCTTCGAGCCTACATCAAAGTATGTTCTTCTTTTCATTGGCGGCTTGGCTCTATCTCTCGTTCTCTCCATTTGGGGCAACCTCACCCAATGGCGAGAGCACCAAGATTGGGAGGAGGCAGACTTGAAGTATAGAGCTTTGAAGATGGTGCTTCCATCTAACGACCCGAACATTCGCTACATCGAAAAACATTTCAATGTCCAACGAGACAAAGACATAATTGATAAATTAAGAACCCAAGTTGATGTGTATGAAGATTCCGTCTATCACTACCACAAAATGGTTGAGATAGCATCATATAAAGATAGTATAGCAAGACAACTTATTGATGAATCAAATAGGATAAAAATGCAGATAAACAGTAAGAATAGTAAATGAAAACGTTATTTTTGTATTATTATGCAAAGTGTAATCACGTACAACATAGTATAATGTAGTTTAAATGTTCTCTGAAAATTACTTTGTTTCAAAAAGTATTTATACCTTTGCAATCGGAATACAAAATGAGGCAAATAATTGCAGTTTACTTTCGTTTTGGTGCAATTGTTCCAATAACCTTTGTGCAAGGTTGAAACAACTCAGACCTTACTGAGAAAAATTAAAGGCATCGACAACACGGTGATGCTTGTTGGTAAAAAATACATTCTTATAAAAATACAGACAATGAAAAAGAATGAAATTGAAGATTTACTTCTCTCTGAAATGGAAGAGGTAAATGGTGGCAGTGGTTCTAGCACTTGTGTTTGTGACTATGGTGGAGCTGGCGAAACTATCGTGTATCCATCAGTTCCAGATGAACCTGAAAAAGGTTGGGTGGAATGTTAAAATGTGGGTATGCCAGGAGTAACTTTCTATAATTAGTTGTGCTACTTTTGACATGCCCTTTAAAATATTGTATTATGAACTATATAAGATTAAATCCTCAATATATTATTCGCAATGAAAAATGTTGTTCGTATATTGTAAAATTGGAACAACAAGTAGATAATGACGTACAAGGAATTTCTGGGAATATCTTTGTCGTACCACCTGTAGTAGGATTTATTATATCTGAAATTGGTAAAAATACTACGACAATATCATTGCAAAAAATTTCTTTGTCATTGGGTATAGATATTGCCAAAATTGAATATTTTGTGAATAATTTAATCGGTAAAAATGAAAGTAGGTTTACTTATAAGTATCAAACATTTGTTATTCCCGCTCATTTATTGGTTTATAGTATGTTGCCAGACGAACGTAAATATTACTTTGAGCAGGGATATAGTCCATTTGACAAATTCATTAACAAGCGTCCTACAGTGCCTTTCAATGTTAGCATTATGGTGACAACGGCATGTAACACCAATTGTATTTATTGCTATGCAAAACGTAGTAAAAACCTTTCTATGCCATTACAAAAAATAGAAAGAATTATAGATGAATGCCATAAAATTGGAGTTTCTAACATAGCTTTAACTGGAGGTGATATTTTTGCACGTAAAGATTGGAAAGAACTTCTTGGATATACATTAAATAAAGGGTATTATCCATTTCTTTCGACAAAGACACCGTTGACAGAGGATGATGTTAAGTTGTTAAAGGGTATCGGTATTGACAAAATGCAATTTTCTTTAGATTCAATTGATAGTGGCATCATACAAGTAATGGTTGGTGGCTCTAAAGCATATGTTGAAAAAGTAAAGAAGATGTTTTTGTATTGCCAACAAAATGGCGTGTCTTTAAATGTCAGAAGTGTTATAACTATCCATAATGGAACTGTTGAAAATTTCAAAGAGTTGTATGATTTTTTGTCTCAATTCGAAAATATTATTGATTGGGTAATAACTCCTGCATTTTATTCTGAGTTTAAGGAAGAATACAAAGACTATACACCAAGAAATGAACAATTGGCATCTATTTCATCATATGTAGATGCTCAAAAGAAACATTTCCCAATCTTTTTAAATAAAATAAATAAGTGTGGGTATCAGTTGAAGAGATTTAAGACTGTTAACGAGTTTGTAAGTAACAATCAAATATGCCATGCAGGAAATTATATGCTGTCTATTTTGACTACAGGAATATGCACACCTTGTGAAATGCTTTATGACAATCCAGACTTTGTTCTTGGGAATATATATAATTTCCCATTAAAAACAATTTGGAATTCACCAAAAGCATTAGAGATATGTACATTTAGTCAAATTGAAAAGAGAGACACAAACTCTCCTTGTAAGCATTGCAAAGTTATTGATATTTGTCGCAAATCTATAAATAGACGTGTATGTTTTGTCGATATATCTAAGACTTTAGGTAAAGGCTATTTTGATTACCCAGACCCAAGATGTCCAAATTCTACCGTGACAGATTATATTTTATAGCAAAACTGGAATATGAGATATTTTGTAGTTTTTTTAATTTACATAAGTTGTAATCTTGCTTGTATTGCACAAAGCATAACAGGAAAAATTGTAGATGAGCAGGGAAATGCAATACAATTTGCCAATGTTGCTATGCTACAATCAAAAGATTCTGTATTTGTTAAAGGTGTTGTTAGTGATGAAAATGGCAGTTTTATACTTAATACGCCTCATCAAAATGGAATTGTCAAGGTAACATGTATAGGATATAGGACTGTTTTCTTAAATGTAACTGATGATAATCTTGGTGTTATTGTTTTAAAAGAGGAATCTATGACATTAGGAGATGTCATCGTAAAATCTTCTTTACCCAAGAGTAAGTTGAAGAATGGGGCTGTTATCACAACCGTGGCTGGCTCAATATTGGAAAAAACGGGAAACATATACAATTTGCTTGACCGAATTCCCAATGTCACTACGCAAAACGGGAAAATCAATATCTTTGGAATTGGTGAACCAGTGATTTACATTAATGGCAAAAAGGTTAGGGATAATACGGAATTGGACCGCTTGAACCCAGATGAAATAAGCACTGTGGAGGTAAAACAAAATCCGGGAGCGCAATATGCCTCAAATGTAAAGGCGGTTATACGTATCAATACGAAAAAAAGAACAAAAGATGGATTCGGATTTGAAACGAGGACATTTGGGAAAAATGATGAAAACTCAAGAATTGGTGGATATGAGCAACTGAACATAAACTATCAGAAGAAAGGTCTTGAGACATTCACTGTCTTGAAGATTAAAGACTCTGAAAGTTCAATCAAGCAAGATCTCGTTCAAAACACCTATGTTGACAATGTTTGGCATCAACGCAATGATATTAAGGGTAGCATAAGAAACAGGCAATTATATTGCGGACTAGGAGTTAACTATCAGATAAGCAATAATAGTTTTATAGGTGCAAGTTTCAACTTCAACCGCATGTTCAATAAAGCTGTAAGCAATATAGCGACAACCATATATAAAGATTATGCCTTCACGGAAGAATCCGCAAGTGACATAGCAAAACCAGGCAACATGAGCCTTGCAAGTAGTAACGTTTATTATATGGGGAAAATAGGCATCGTGGACATAAATTTTAATACCGATTGGCTTTGGGACAAAGATTTCTCCAAAGTAAATACCCTTGAAAGGTACCAAGAGTATGGAGGCGATTGGCAGGATAAAGCTGTACATACAAAAACAAATACCAGGAATGAGCTTTTTGCTTCCAAGCTGACATTGACTTTGCCATTTTGGAAAGGACAACTTTCTTTCGGAGGAGAATACTCTAATACTAACCGTAACAGTTCGTATGATGTTCAGCCTATGGGATTATTGGACAAACAGGATAACAGAATCAAGGAGGGCATGGCCTCTGTGTTTTGTGATTATACACGGAAATTCGGGCAATTGAGAGTCCTTGCGGGAATAAGGTATGAGAATACGGATTTTAATTATTATGAAGAAGGAAAAAGAATCCCCGAACAAAGTAAGAGGTATGGGAATCTCCTTCCTTCATTATCATTATCCCTTCCGGTAGGAAAAGCCCAAATGCAATTAAGCTATGGAGCTACAATAAAGCGTCCTTCATATTATGATATGCGGTCAGGAATAGGGTATGATAATCGTTATACTTATGAATCAGGAAACCCCTTCCTTGTCTCGGAAATAAGCCGTAACATTAATTATATGGTGTCTTACAAATGGCTTATGGCTGAGGGCATTTATACTCATGTATCTGATCCAATTGTGATGTTAACTCAGTCGTACAAGGACAATCCTAATATAGCGTTAATACAAAATGTGAATTGGAAACCATATAATCGTATCGGGGCTTCGCTTTCCGCAAGTCCCAAATTTGGAATATGGCATCCCTCTTTGCGTTTCCATTTCTTCAAGCAATGGTTTGACATGGAAACTCATGGAGGGCACGGTCTTGACAATCCAAAGATTACGGTGCGTTTTGATAATACTATAGATACTAAGTTCTGTACAATCTCCCTGCTGCTAACAGCGCAGACTAAGGGTGACGATGAAACTTCTTATATGTACCGTAATTATTTCAGCTCGAATTTATCAATATATAAATCGTTTCTGAAAGGAAAAATGGTAGTGTTCTTTTATGCTAATGATTTGCTCGGTACAGGGAATATGCATAGTAAAATGTACTCCGGAAGTATGCGAGAAATAATTCATCATGATTACTCAATAAGTGAATATTCTCTAACTATCCGATATAGATTTAATGTGGCAAAAAAGAAGTATAAAGGTACAGGGGCAGGACAAAGTCAAAAAAGTAGGATGAGTCTATAATGTTCAAAAATGAGAAAAATAACAATAATATTTCAACACGACTCCATGCAATGTGGCATAGCTTGCTTGCAGATGGTATGCAAATATTTCGGCAGAGAATACTCTTTGGATTCTCTGTCGAAACTTTGTTTTGCCACCACGGAAGGTGTTTCCATGCTTGGCATTAATGAAGCAGCTAACACGCTTGGATTGCATACGATAAGTGCAAGGGTAACCACTACTATGTTAGGTAAAGCCCCTTTGCCTAGCATCCTTCACTGGGACCAAAACCATTTTGTAGTCTTATATAAGGTCAAGAAAGGCAAGAAGTTTTATGTAGCTGACCCAGGAAAAGGATTGGTAACTTATGGCTTAGATGAGTTCAAGCAACATTGGATAAGCACGAAATCTAATGGCGAGGACAAGGGCATTGCCATGTTCTTGGAAACCACTCCTGCTTTCTTTACCTATAAGATGGAGGACGAAGAACACATCAAAGAGAAGAGGTCTTTCCGCTTTCTCCTTGGGTATGTGAGAAAATATCGCAAGTATTTCGGGCAAATCATCTTGGGCTTGATAGTCGGAAGCCTCTTGCAGCTTGTCTTGCCATTTCTTACCCAATCCATCGTGGATGTCGGTATCAAGAACCAAGACATCGGCTTTGTCTGGCTTATATTGTTGGGACAGTTGATGCTTACAATCAGCAGAACGGCAATCGACTTTATCCGCAGATGGTTATTGCTTCACATATCCTTGCGCATCAATATATCATTAGTGAGCGACTTCTTTATCAAGCTCTTGAAGCTACCGATGTCTTTCTTTGACACGAAGCTCATGGGTGACTTGATGCAGAGGATGAACGATCATAGCCGTGTGAACAACTTCCTCACTCAGCAGACGCTCAACATCACCTTTGCCATGCTTACCTTCATAGTATTCTCGGTGGTGCTGTTTTTCTATAACAAATTGGTATTTGTCATTTTCTTGTTGGGAAGCATTCTCTATGGTATATGGATGACCTTATTCTTGAAGCGAAGAAAGGTGCTTGATTATGAACTATTTGAACAGCAAGCCATCAACAATAACAAGACCTACGAATTTATCACCTCTATGCAGGAAATAAAGTTGCAGGATTGTGAGCAGCGCAGAAGATGGGAATGGGAGGATACGCAGGCAGACCTGTTCGGTGTGCAGATGAAGTCGCTTAAACTCCAACAGACACAGGAGGCTGGAAGTATCTTCATCAACGAGGTGAAGAATATCATCATCACGGTGGTGGCTGCAACCGCTGTGATTCATGGTCAAATGACACTCGGCATGATGCTTGCCGTGCAATACATCATCGGACAGCTCAACTCGCCTGTGGAGCAACTGATGAACTTCTTCTATTCCCTGCAAGATGTGGAGATTAGCTTGGAACGAATCAACGAGATTCACCAGATGGATGATGAGAACGGAAAGGAATGCTTGCTAACTTCCATCGAGGACAAGAATGAGGGCATTGACATCAAGAACATCATGTTCAAGTACGACCCACATGCTTTGCGCAAGACCATAGATGATGTGAGCATTCACATTCCGCAAGGTAAGGTAACAGCCATCGTTGGTGCATCTGGCAGTGGAAAGACCACCCTCATTCGTTTGATGCTTGGTTATTATCCTGTCTTGGAGGGAAAAATCAACATAGGAAATACTGACATCAACAAACTCAACAAAAAGTGGTGGCGCAGACAATGTGGCGTTGTGATGCAGGAAGGTGTCATCTTCTCGGAGAGTATCGCACGTAACATTGCTGTTGATGATGGTGACATAGACAAGGAACGGTTGCTAAAAGCAGCCGAGATAGCTTGTATCAAGGATTATGTGATGGCTTTGCCTCTGAAGTTCAACACCAAGATTGGACGTGATGGCGTGGGACTGAGCCAGGGACAGAAACAGCGCATCTTGATAGCGAGGGCGGTGTATAAGAATCCTAACTATATCTTCCTTGACGAGGCAACCAACTCGCTCGATGCCAACAATGAGAGAAGTATCGTAGAGAACTTGGATAAGTTCTACAAGGGGAAGACGGTTGTGATTGTGGCTCATCGCCTAAGCACGGTGAAGAATGCCGACCAAATCGTGGTCATCGACCATGGTAAGGTGGTTGAGGTAGGTAACCATGAGTCTTTGACCACCAAACGAGGAGCATACTATAACCTTGTAAAGAATCAGTTGGAATTGGGAAACTAAAATGCTTTTGATATGGAACAGAAAGAAAAAGAAACAGATAATATCGAGTTGAGAAGCGAGAAGGTGAGGAACGTGATAGGCAAGGTTCCTCCTCGCCTCGTCAGCTTGGGGACAGTTATCATTACGATCATAGTCCTCGCACTCGCAGTTACTTTCTACAAGATACCTTATCCTATATCCATAGAGGCTAATGGTGAGGTTGTCAATCAAAGAACGATGCAGGTGTTTGTACCATACAAGTATTTGTATCTTTTCGATGAGCCAAGGACGGCTCATGTATCTTTCGAGGGTAACGACAATGTATCTTATAACTGCAACATTATAAGCCATAATGCCAAGCTCATACATAGGGAAGATGGCAACTATTTTATGGCTATAGCCACAGTGAGCACACTGGGACAAAATACTCCTATACTGCAAAAGTATATGAAAGCTGATGTCAGAATCATTGTCAGCAATAAAACGTTATGGCAACAGGTATTCGGATAGCCTATGTCCGAATACCTGCCGTTCTAACTATAAAGAGGTTTGCAAAAAAAATGCAAAATCCACATAAAGTGAGCACGGAATACTGATTTTGTAGCAAGTCTCAATGACACCCTGTCAAAACTCACAAATGGACAAAATTTATATGCACAAAAATCAATTAGTGCGCATTTCTCTGTTGGAGAATTGTTAAAAATGCGATTTTATTGAAATTTTTCAGGCAAAATCTTGCAATATTTAAGAAAAAAAGCTATTTTTGCAAACAGAACAACAAATTATATATGCCCCAAAAGTAGTATAGTACTTTCATTTGAGCATATTAATAAGCGGTTGCCGAAAAGCTAATAGTAAAGAGTAGGCATATTTATTAATTATTTTTATGAATGATTTGATAAAAAAGAGTTTTTTAGATGAATCTGAAGTTCTCTTAAAATCCGAAATGGTAACTTTGGTTGGTGGTGAAAATTTCGACAACAAAGACTTTCAAGACCATATCTGCCAAAACTCTTGTTCATCTGGCTGTAATGTAAGTTGTAGTTCTGGTTGTTCAAAACAAAGAGCAAGCTAATGAAAGTTTTATTTAATCCTATATATCGACTAAAAGTTGATAAAGGAAAAGTTCTTATCTTTCATAGGGGAGGGATTGTTAGTGCAGAAGACCAACATGACGAAGGATTCTGTGGAGCAATCCATCCTCTTCATGCCATTATTTTGTCTTTTTTAAATGGCAAGGAAATCGATGAAGCCATTGAGGGTATAAGACAGTTTATCCCGATGGATGCTAAGGAACTTCATCACTTTATCATTAGTTTGCTTGATAGCGAATACCCAAAAGTTATTCGTTACAAAAATTATAGCATTGTTTTTCCTTCTCATCTTATCATTATTTCTGACAAGAATAGAGATGTAGTATATGATCCTACTGATTTTTTATTGAAAGAGGTAGATTTGGCGGTAGCAAGACCTATTTCCGTATCAAAACTAACTTTAATGGTTAACAACATTTGTTCAACGAATTGTTATTATTGTTATGCAGATAAACGAAAAATAGTAGAAAACAAGATACCACTTGAACGTTATAAACAGATTATTGAAGAAGCAAAAACAAATGGTGTTGTTGCAATTGATGTAATTGGAGGCGAATTCTTTTTGTATCCTCATTGGAAACAGCTATATAGTTTCTTAATAGAGAATAATTATTATCCTTTATTAAGTACTAAAATATGCTTAAAAGAGTCTGACATCCAATTCCTTTCAGACAACAAATGCACACAACTACAATTTTCGCTTGACTCTCTAATTCCTGAAACATTAAATCGGATGTTAGGAGTAAATGACAGGTATGTTGAAAATGTAAAGCATACTCTAAAACTTTTAGACAAATATGGTATAAAAGTTGCAATCCATTCGATTTTAACGCAAAAAAATTCTACAGAAGAAGATTTCAAGTCAATATTTGACTTTATAAAAAATCTTTCTAATATTCTTTATTGGAAGCCAGATACAGGCGCAGAGTCTATTTATGTGAAAAGCGCAATTCATGGCACAATTGCGCCCTCAAAAAAAGCGCAAGAAGCTATATCTGCATTATGTAACAAATTACAGGGAAATGTTAGCTTTCCAATCTTAACTTCTGGGCTTGAAGAAAAAGAGATGCATTCTTCTAAAACTTGGACAAAATTTAACGAAAGAAGCGTTTGCGCTGGTAATTATCTTCAATTATTTATATTGCCAGATGGTAATGTTACTATTTGTGAAGAATTATACTGGCATCCAAAATTTATTGTTGGTAATATTTTAGAACAGTCACTTAATGAAATATGGAATTCAAAAGCAGCTTTGAATCTTTATTATCTAAAACAATCTGACATTTCTGAAAAAAGTCCATGTAAGACTTGTAAAGATTACGAAATATGTAGAATTCCGAAACAAGTATGTTATAGGGATATTGTAAGAAAATATGGTGAAAAACATTGGGATTATCCAGATGTTAATTGCCCTAAATGCCTATGAAAAAGTATTTATACATTCTTTGTTTTTACCTTGTACAAAGCACGTTAATGAGCTTTGCGCAAGGTAAACATGCCTCAATGCAGGACACTATCAAACTTTCCGATGTAACCGTCATGGCAGAAAGACCTTTGGTTCAGCATAAAGCCGACAGGATGATTGTAAGTGTAGAACATAATAAATTACTGAAGTCACGCTCTCTTTCTAGTATTTTGGACTTGATTCCTGATGTCGATTATGATGGTGAGGGAGGCATCAGCGTCATGGGAAATGGTGTCAAAATATATGAAAACGGAAAAGTGGTGAACCTGAGTGGTGTTCAACTGAAAAGATACTTGTCTTCTTTGCATGGAAATGACATCAAGAGTTTGGAAATATTACCTCGAGCAACGGCTGAGTATGATGCAGAAGGTGGTACTGCAATTCTTGTTGTCAATCGACAGAAGAAGCATGAATATGGACTTTCTGGTTATGTGGGCAGCGATTATGAGCGGAAAAGCAGAAATTCATACTCTGAATTTACTGGCTTGACGTATTCATGGGGTAAACTCGCCCTTTATGCCAATATGGCTTTTGGACAGTCGGAAAGTAAAAGTGTAACCTATGAAAATGACTATGAACGAGACCTAACTGTTGGCAGCAATTCGAGAAGCAATGATAAAGGGCATTACTATATGCCAAAGTTTGGTCTTGACTTCAATATCTCTCACAAACAATATTTGGGTGTCGAGTGGTCGGGAAGCTACTCAAAAGACTACTCCAATGCTTGTTGGTTAAATTCTACGATTACGGACAAGAGCAATTATCCAACAAATATAAAGACCTTTGCCCCATACTCATTAAAGGACAACGCCAACAACGTTACCTTAAACTATGAATGGACTGTAGACTCATTGGGTAGCAAGTTGAACGTTATAGCTGATTATGCAGGAAAAAGAGAGCATGATTTGTATGAATACGAGAACCTATATACTTTAGGCATTGGCTCGGACAGCATCATTTCCAAGTCGCAACCCTCTTTAGAGAGTATGGATATTTATAGCGCACAGGTAGGTTTCACCAAGTCTTTAAAACTTCATCAGTTTGCCTTCGGTGCCAAGTATGTCTATGCTGGCATCGGATACAATAGCAGATTGAATCTTGGAAACACGACCTTGGCAGGAGTGTTGTCTGAAGATATAGACCAAAGAGACGATTTCAAATATTTAGAAAAACGATTAGCTGTATACGGAATGTATAAGTATACATCACCGTTATGGGAAGTTCAAGTGGGATTGCGTAATGAATACACAGAATGGGAAACAAGGCAACGTGTGAAGAATCAATTGTATACCAAAAGAAATGATAATATTCTCTTCCCTTCTTTCTTTGTGAGCAGAGAAATGGGAGAGGGCAATTCTTTATCGCTGAGTTATACACAATCAATCAATCGTCCGTTGTATCAAATGGTGAATCCGTTCGTTTTTCATCTGTCAGAGACCTCTTACAAAGAAGGTAATCCTGATTTAAAAGGTGAGTTGCTATACAACGCAGGCTTACAATTCATGCTGAAATCTAAATATATATTCTCTTTGTCTGCTCTCTTCATCGACAGGAAAATCAATGAGATATATGAGCAGATTGGAGAGTATCAAACTCGCTACATGTTAAGGAACAACGGCACAACGAAGAGGTTGACGATGTACATGGGCATACCTTTCACATGGGGAATTTGGAATTGCAGAAACAATGTAGAGTTAAGTCAGAGTTGGTACCAGAATAGTGCCAATTGTGTCAACGACTTTGGTGTAGTTCTGTCCAGTTATAATCGCATCAGGTTATCAAAACAACTTACAGCGATATCAAACCTACGTTATGTCAGACATTACAAGCAACTTTTCCTTATCCAGAAGACAGATTACGTCGGTGTAGATGTTGAGGGCGATTACAATTGCTGTAAGGATAGGGTGAATGTTAATTTTGGCGTAAAAGACTTGCTTAATTGTAGGGGAAAGAACAAGCAAATCTTTAGAAATGGCGATTTTGAGCACCATTCAGAATTTGATTTTCTTTCACGAAAGTTTTTTGTCAGTGTAACGTTTAATTTCTCAGTAGGCGCAAAACGCGCAATTCGGCATGATAAGGAATTTTCTAATGAAGAGGACAAAGAAAGAATGTAAAATTTTCAGAATCAGCTATCATAAAATCATTTTCTAAAGTAAAGCTTGAATATTTACAACATAGTCTACACGTCAAACAGAAATTTTACGCAAAAAGTTCTAATTTCCATAAAATTCCTCTTGTAAATCATTGGATATTTAAAAAAATATCGTATCTTTGTCCCCGAATTGAGGCGTTCTTTGCATATTGCAAAATACAGAAACGAGCAGAAGTCCGCTCGTTTCCATATTGTTACCTATATAATATAGGCAAACGCCCAACTTCTTGATTTTCAATCAAAGTCCAATTTAGAGCGAGTTAGATTGTTTAACATAAAGCACTAAAGCAGCCGCATAAGAGAAAATCAAATTTGCTTCTCTAAGTATTTTATCGCTACAACCTTATATATATTCGCAAATTGCACTGAGTAGA
>ERZ779699.149-NODE-149-length-12336-cov-12.2149_pt1 | contig 12336 bp, 5 predicted proteins | sample MGYA00511904_ERZ779699 | MGnify/ENA primary metagenome ERZ779699 (study PRJEB29588, sample SAMEA2144578) | human gut metagenome | biome: human gut; feature: human-associated habitat; material: faeces | place: Denmark | collected 2008/2010 ... | reverse complement strand
ATAATGAAGAATCAGATTTTAGCTCTTTCGCTGTTGAGCGCAGCTTTGGCGATGCCGGCAGCTACAGCTTCAGCACAGGGCACATTAGAAGATTACAACAGAGCCTATGCGCTGCGTCATCAGTTTTCAGCCGATTCCGTGTTCCATTGGGCACGTTCATCGGCTTGGTGCGATTCCACCCACGTACTGCATTATCAGATTTCTACTCCTCAGGGCAAGAAGTTTGTATCCTATGATGCCGACAAGGATGAGATGAAGACTTATGATTCGCAGGAAGCGATGGAGAAGGCGCTGGGCATCAAGCCTCGCCGCCCTTATAAGCCTCAGTTTGGCAGACGCCATGAGCGCCATTGGATGGAGGTAGATGAGGAAAAGGAGGCTTATCCGGTACTTTCGCCCGACGGCAAGATGGAAGCCTACATCGAAGGTTACAACGTGGTGGTTCATGAGGCAGGAAAACCTTATACCGAAGCCAAGCGAATCCTCACCCAGGATGGTACCATCGGATGCTATTACAGCAACCGCATCCAATGGAGTCCAGACGGCAAGCACATCTTCGTATGCAAGCGTGTTCCGGTAGAGAAGCGCTATGCCTACTATGTAGAATCTTCGCCTGCCGACCAGCTGCAGCCTATCCTCCACAAGCAGGAGTATGCCAAGCCGGGCGATGTCCTGCCACAGCACTATCCGGTCATCATCGATGTGGCTACCGGAAAGAAGGTGGAGGCTGACAAGCATCAGATAGAAAACCAGTATGAACTGGAGTGGATGCAATGGACACCAGACAGCAAGGAGGTGACGATGGAGTACAACCAGCGTGGGCATCATCTCTATCAGATGCTGGCGATGAATGCCGAAACCGGCAAGCTTCGTATCGTGGTAGAGGAGCGTGCCAATACCTTCGTGAACTATGGCCGACTGTGGCGTCAGTTTATCAAGGATGGCAAGCAACTGCTCTGGATGAGCGAGCGCGACAATTGGAACCATCTCTATCTCTACGATGTGCAGAAATCGAAGGTTATCCGACAGATTACAAAGGGCGACTGGTTTGTTCGTGGCATCCAGCGTGTGGATGAAGAGAAGGGAGAAATCTATTTCTCGGCTAGTGGCGTGAACAAGAATGAGGACCCATATCTGGTACATTATTATAAAATAGGTATCGACGGCAAGAATATGGTGGCGCTCACTCCTGAAGAGGGAAATCATAGTGCGCAATATACCTATGATTACCGTTATCTCCTGGACACCTATTCTAAGGTGGATGCCGCTCCTGTTACCGTGCTCAGAGATGCGCAGACCGGCAAGCTCGTCAAGACCCTGGAGACGGCTGATATTGCAACGCTGAAGAAGCACGGATGGGTTGCTCCTGAGGTATTTGTGGCTAAGGGGCGTGATGGCAAGACTGATATGTGGGGCATCATCCAGCGCCCGACCAATTTCGATCCGAACAAGAAATATCCGGTTATCGAGTATATCTATTCGGGTCCGGGCGATGCCTATACTCCGAAGAGTTTCATGCCATACAACTGGTACACCACTTCGCTTGCCGAACTCGGTTTCATCGTAGTCCAGCTCGATGCGATGGGAACTTCCTATCGCGGCAAGAAGTTTGAGGAGGTTTGCTACAAGAATCTGAAGGATGCCGGATTCCCAGACCGTGAGCTCTGGATCAAGGCTGCAGCCAAGAAGTATCCTTATATGGATGCTGATAATGTGGCAATCTATGGCTGTTCGGCAGGCGGACAGGAGAGTACCACAGCCGTATTGCTGCATGGCGATTTTTACAAGGCAGCCTATAGTGCCTGCGGCTGTCATGACAATCGGATGGATAAAATCTGGTGGAACGAGCAATGGATGAGCTGGCCTATCGATTCCAGTTACGTAGAGTGCAGCAACGTGGAGAATGCCCATAAGCTGGAGCGCCCGTTGATGCTGGTGGTAGGTGAGATAGATGACAACGTAGATCCTTCGAGCACTTATCAGGTGGTGAATGCCCTGGAAAAGGCGAACAAGGATTTCGAACTCGTGGTGATTCCTGGAGCCCATCATACCATGGGCGAACTCTATGGCGAGCACAAGCGTTACGATTTCTTCGTGAAGAATCTGCTGGGTGTGAAACCGCCTAAATGGAGCGATGTAAAGAGCAAGTAATTCAGGTTTCAATCTGTTGATAGTGAAACTTCTCACTTGAATCATTATTTAAGTTTTGCCCTGAAGCAAACGGATAGTCTTACTTTTAAAAAGTAGCTATTTGCTTGTTTCGGGGCTTTTTTTGTTCTTTTTGTTGTATTTCTCGTTATATTTTTGTAATTTTGCGGCATTAAATTATCTAACAACAGAAAATAAAGACTCATATAATGAGAAAGATATCTACTCTAATGGTTTCTGTGCTCTGCATGATGATGCCTGTAGGGGCTGAGGCGCAGGTACCGACAGCCTTCGTCTCGAAAGGGGCTACGGATATTCAGGCGCAGCCACATTCGGTAACGCAAACCAACTCGGGTGCACAATTGGCTGCTATCGACCCTATGGTGCGCTCTATCACGATGGATAATGGTTTGCCGAGTAATGCTGTGCGTAGCGTGGTTCAAGGTTCCAAGGGATACATGTGGTTTGGTACAGACAACGGATTGTGCCGTTTTGACGGATACGATGTCAAAACCTATTATAATCCCTTTACGACTGTAGACCAGTTTGTGAGCGCCCTTACTGCTTGCGAAGAAGGCCTGCTGGTAGGTTGCAATAATGGAGCCTATCTGTTCTGTAATGCAACCGACCAATTCCAGAAACTGAGTGATAAGATTACGGCGCCTGTCCTTAATTTTTCGCTTGACGGCGATCAGAATGTTTGGATTTCTACCAACGGACAGGGCGTGTTCAGATACAATCGGACTACTCACGAACTGCATCAGTATCCGATGAAGAATATTCAGGGTAAAGTGAAAAGTACGCTGGTTGATGCCAACAACCAGGTATGGATGCTCTGTAACCAGGGTGAAGCCAGCATCTATCATCTCAACAAGTCGACCGACCAGTTTGAAGCATTCCCTCTGAAGGGCGATGCAACCATGTTTCACGGCATGGCGATGCTGGCTACTCCCGATGGCAATGTTTATGTCGGAACCTGGGAAAACGGACTTTACAAGCTCAACGCCGATGGTAGTGCCGAGCAGCTCATCAGCGGAACCTTGAGTAATGCTGTTCATCATATCCATCAGCTTTACTGCAACGACAACAAGTCTCTTCTCATAGCCAGCGATGATGGATTGGTGCAGTATGATATCCAGAACCGTATCTGGCACATGTTGTCGGAAGTCAACAATCCGAGCCGGAGTGCGAGCGAGCGCTTTGTTTATGGTATTGCGGATGATAATGAAGGTGGCACTTGGGTAACTACTTACTATGGTGGTGTGAATTATCTTCCTTCTACGAGTTTTGAAGAGCGTTTCCATGCTTATTCTGCCCGTCTGGGCGGATTGCGCGGTAATGTGGTAGGAAGATTCTTCGAAGACCGTCAGCATCGCATCTGGATAGCTACGGATGATGCGGGACTCGACTGCTTTAATCCCCAGACCAACAGTTTTGTTTCTTATCCGGGCAAGGCGGATATGGGCAAGTATAATGTTCATGCGCTCTTTGCTGATGAAAATGATCTGTGGGTGGGAACCTATGGTAATGGTGTCATCAGAATGAACATGGCTACCGGAGCGCAGCAGATTTTCCAGACCGATGGAATGGTTTCGGGAAGTAATGCCTATTGTATTTATCGTGACCGGAAGAACCGGCTGTGGGCGGCTTCGATGGATGGAGCCAGCCTTTTCGATGAGGGGCAGCAGAAGTTTAGTAAAATCAAGTCGTTCAAGTCGCTTACCATCGATATCAAGGAAGATCCTCAGGGCAACGTATGGTTTGCTACCCAGGGAGGTGGCTTGTGGCGCTTGGACAAGAATAATGCCTGGAAACAGTATAAGCATGTTGAGAATGATTCTACTTCGCTGGTGAGTGATCAGGTAAACTGTCTGGTTATTGGCGAAAAGGGGCAGCTCTATGCCGCAACCGGCGAAGGACTTTGCGAATTTCTGCCTTCAAAAGGTATATTCCGACGCATCTCCATCGATGCGCCTAGTCAGGATTTCACGAGTCTTGTCATTTCGCAGGGAGTAATGTGGATTTCTACCAGCAAGGGAATTGTGAAATATACGCCGGGTGAACCTGTCCAGCTGTTCAATAAATATGACGGACTCACTTGCGACCAGTTTATGCCAAACGCCGGACTCCTGGCTTCTGATGGCAGAATCTATTTCGGTTCTACAAGAGGTTTCAACTGCTTCTATCCATATCTCGTCAAGATTAACCAGGTAGCTCCTCCTGTAGCAATCACCTCGGTAGAACTCTTCGGTCAGCCGATAGAGGCGGGGAGTGACCAGTTGGAGAAATCTCTGAGTCATGCAGCAGAACTCAATCTGTCTCATAACGAGAATACCATCAATATCTCGTTTGCCGCCCTGAGCTATGTATCGCCTGAGAAGAACCAGTATGCTTACAAACTTGAGGGAGTAGACAAGGATTGGATTTATACCCACGAGCATCGTGCCAACTATACCAATCTTCCTGCCGGAACCTATACCTTCCTGGTTAAGGCAACCAATAATGATGGTGTATGGTCGAAGAATGAGGCAAGACTCCAGATTGTGGTTCATCCGCCGTTCTGGTGGTCTCTGCCAGCCAAGATTCTGTATCTTCTGCTCATCGGTTACGCAATCTACTGGTTCATGCAGAGCCGGTTGAAACGTGAGAAACTCCGTCATCAGGAAGAACTCGACCAGTTGGAACTCAAGCAGGATCAGGAGATGAGAGATGCCCGCCTGCAGTTCTTCACGATGATTGCCCATGAAATCCGTACGCCGGTAACGCTTATCATCGGACCTTTGGAGAGTCTGAAAGAGCATTGGAAACAGGTTTCCGGAAAACTTTCCGATGGTGAGACTATCACGCAGACGCTTTCTGTTATCGACCGTAACGCCCAGCGGTTGCTCCTGCTCGTCAATCAGCTGCTCGATTTCAACAAAGTGCAGCAGAAGGGCATGCAGGTTCATTTCCGTTTGAACAACATTTCGAAGCTGATGCATGCTGTGGCAGAACGCTTTGCTCCTACCTTCGAGCAGAAAAGCATCCGTCTTGATGTAGATTATCCAGCCGGTGAGCTCGTGGCGATGATTGACCAGGAGGCCATTACCAAGGTTATCAGCAATCTGATGAGCAACGCCTTGAAATATACCGAGGATTATGTACGCTTGTCCTGCCGCCTGCTGGAGAATGGAACCCATTTCCGCATAGAGGTGGAAGACAACGGATTGGGAATCAGTCCTGACGAAAAGGAGAAAATCTTCGGAGCTTTCTATCAGGCACGCGACAACAAACCGGGAACCGGAATCGGTCTCAACATCGTGAAGAATCTCGTTGAGGCTCATCATGGTATGGTTGAAGTAGAATCTGCAGTAGGTAAGGGATCTACCTTTATCGTAACCTTGCCGCTCAACCAGTTGGATGCTGTGGTTGAGAAGGCGGATGAAATGGTGAAGGAAGAAGAAACTGTTGCTGAGGAAAATCTGCTGACAGATGAAACTTCAGTTGAGCAAGGTTCTCAAAAGGCAGGCGTTGCTGTTGCCAGTCCACTTCGTGAACCGGCAAAACCGGTGATGCTGATTGTGGATGATGATGAAGACATGCGCCAGTTTGTGAAGGCTCATTTCGAAAAGATGTATACGGTTTATACCGCCGACAACGGAAAGGATGCGCTCCGTAAACTGGAGAAACATCCGGTTTCGCTCATCATAAGCGACTGGATGATGCCAGAGATGGATGGTCCGGAGTTCTGCCGTAGGGTGCGTGAAAATTCAGAATATTCTCATCTGCCGTTCGTGATGCTTACGGCAAAGACCGATGATGCGGCGAAGACGGAGAGTATGAACTGTGGAGCCGATGTCTACATAGAAAAACCGTTCTCGATGAAGTATCTTGAGGCAAGCGTAAGACAGCTTCTTGAGATGCGCCGTCTGTTGAGGAGTAAGTTCTCTCATACTCCGCTTGAGCCGATAGCAGAGATAGCTCCAACTCAGGTTGATAATGCGTTTCTGGAACGAATGTCTCGCATCATCGAAGAGAATGTGGCGAATCCGGAACTCAACGTGGCGTTCCTTGCCGAAAAGATGGGCATAAGCCGCTCTTCGCTCTTTAATAAGATTCGCGGTCTTGCCGATGTTACGCCAAACGAGATGATCCAGCTCGTGAAACTGAAGAAGGGCGCAAAGCTCCTGAAAGAAGGAAACTACCGCATCAGCGAAATCAGCTATATGGTAGGTTTCAGCAGTCCTAGCTATTTTGCCAAGTGCTTCCAGAAGCAGTTTGGCGTCAAGCCGATGGATTTCGTAGCTGCGGAATCGTAGGATAGAAAAACTATTCGGATAGAATAAAAAATCGCCTGGGTGCTCAGATGCATCCAGGCGATTGTCTTATTTGTAAAAAGCCTATTCTTTATTTCTTTGTGGCTCTGATAAAGAAACCGATGAGGCAGATGTAAGCCAGGAGCGAACAAACCTCAGACATCGGATTAACCCACCAGCTGTCGGCGATACTTACTTCGATGCCGCCAAACTTCAGGAGGGCGCTAACCACACCCATCAGGGCTCCACCGGCGATGAAGCCGCTGGCGATGAGCGTTCCCTTCTCACCACGTTCGCTGTTCACCTTGGCATCCTTGCTGCGCGAAGTGACATACCAGTTGATGGCTCCACCCACGAGCAGAGGAACGTTCAGTTCCAGCGGAATAAACATACCCAGAGCGAAAGCCAGGGCAGGAATCTTGAAATAAGTCAGCACGATGGCTATCACGGCTCCGATGCCATAGAGCACCCAAGGAGCTCCCACACCATTCATCAAAGGGTCGATAACCGCAGCCATAGCATTAGCCTGAGGAGCTGCAAGCGAACCCGATGCGAAACCGTAAGTCTCGTTCAGCAGCATCATCACACCGCCCACGGTAGCCGCACTCACCAGGGTACCGAGAAATTTCCATCCCTCCTGTTTCTTAGGAGTTGTTCCCAGCCAGTAACCAATCTTCAGGTCGGTAATAAACGAACCTGCTACCGAGAGGGCTGTACAAACCACACCACCCATAATCAGGGCAGCCAGCATGCCGCCAGGACCTTTCAGGCCGACAGCCACCATCACCACAGAGGCGAAGATGAGCGTCATCAGGGTCATTCCCGAAACTGGGTTTGAACCCACGATAGCGATGGCATTAGCCGCTACGGTAGTAAAGAGGAAGGCGATGGCAGCCACGAGCAGAATGGCGATAATGGCGAAGAGAAGGTTGCCCTCCATCACGCCAAACCAGAAGAAGAGGAAGGTTACGAGGATGGTAACAAGCGAACCGATAGCGATAATCTTGAAAGAGATGTCGCGCTGGGTACGCTTCACGTTCTCATCCACATCGCTCTTGCCCTTCAGCTCCTTGGCAGCCAGACCTACGGCACTCTTGATGATGTCCCAGCTCTTGATGATGCCGATGATACCTGCCATGGCGATACCGCCGATACCGATGCTGCGGGCGTAGGCACGGAAGATTTCCTCCGGACTCATCGCACCCACGGTCTTCACGATGCTAGGATCCCAGGCGCTCAGCACGCTATCATGGAAGATAACGCTCATGCCCGGAACAATCAGCCACCATACTACGAGCGAACCCAGACAGGTGAAGAAGGCATACTTCAGACCGATGATGTAACCCAGACCTAATACGGCAGCACCTGTGTTTACCTTGAATACGAGTTTAGCCTTGTCAGCCAGGTCGCATCCCAGACTTACCACACGTGATGTGAAATTCTCATTCCACCATCCCAGGCTGGCTACGATAAAGTCGTAAAGACCACCCACCAGTCCGGCTATGAGCAGCGGCTTAGCCTGGTCGCCTCCCTTGGCTCCGCTCACCAGTACCTGCGTGGTAGCCGTAGCCTCAGGGAACGGATACTTGCCGTGCATATCGCTTACGAAGTATTTGCGAAAAGGAATAAGGAAAAGGATTCCCAACACTCCTCCCAGGGCAGAAGCCATGAAGATCTTCATAAACGAAGTTGTCATCTCCGGATATTTAGCCTGCAGGATGTAGATGGCTGGCAGGGTAAAGATGGCTCCTGCCACCACAGCACCCGAACAGGCTCCGATGCTCTGGATAATGACATTCTCGCCCAGCGCCTTGCTACGCTTGGTAGCGGTACTTACGCCCACGGCGATGATGGCGATAGGGATGGCTGCTTCGAACACCTGACCCACCTTCAAGCCCAGATAAGCTGCGGCGGCAGAGAAGATGACTGCCATCACGATTCCCCATGTAACCGACCATCCGTTCACCTCAGGATAAACCTTGTCAGGCGACATCAGCGGCTTATAATTCTCCCCGTCTTTCAGTTCGCGGAATGCGTTCTCAGGGAGTTGCAAATTGTCTTTTTCTTTCATTATTTCTCAATTCTGATGATATACTCACTCATGAAACTTGCACCTGGCTGTAGACGGTTCATCAGATACTTGTCCTTAAACTCGCCATCATATTCAGCCCAGTCGCTCAAACCATACCATGGCTCGATGCAGAGGAATGGAGCGTGCTTGCCTGTTGGGTTCCAGATACCTACGGCTGGAGTCTTGAACTCGAGGGTTACATGAGGTTCGCCCTGCTCGTTGAGAATGCTCACCTGCTTAACCTGACTCTTGTCGAAGATAACAGCATCTTCTGCGAAAGTCTCCTCGTTTACTTCCCAGATACCCTTGTCGGTTTCTACGGTTTCCTTAGCCTGACGGTCGATGCATCCGCCTACGTTACCATAGAGACGAACAGGAGCCTCGTTGTCGAGTTTCAGGGTAGCCTTCATTTCTTCGCCCTTCTTGCAGCCAGGAACCATGAATGCTGGGTGACCGCCAATCTGGAAGAAGATTTCCTTGTCGTCGGTATTCTCTACGTGCCAGATGACATGAATCTCGTTGCCCTGCAGGCGGTAAGAAATGGCAAGGTTGAAGTGGTAAGGATAGTTCTTCTGAGTCTCTTCGTTGTCGATGAGCGCGAAGGTGAGGCGGTCGGCAGTCTTGCCAACGAGTTTGAACTCTGTATCGCGTGCGAAACCATGGCGAGGAAGGTGATACTCCTTACCCTCTGTGCGATAAGTGTCTTTCCACAATCCGCATACGATAGGGAAGAGGATAGGAGAGTGGCGGTTCCAGTATTTCTCGTCGCCATCCCAGAGATATTCATTACCATTAGCATCCTTGATGCTCTGAAGTTCTGCTCCGAGAGATGAAATCTCAAGTGTGAGCTGATCATTCTTAATCTGTTCCATTGTTATTAATTCTTTTGTTTAGTTTTTAATGTTTCATCAGATTATCTTTTTTCAAAGATATTGCAAAGGTACAATTTATTTTCTTAAAGCACAAGAAAAGAGCGTTTTTTCTCAGATATTACAATATATTTATACGATTTTGTTAGCTTATCTCGAATATTTGCTGTAACTTTGTAGCCCGAAATAGATAGATAACAAGAAGTATAAGAAAAAAATAGTATTTAATCTAATGACAAGCAGTAATAAAGTTAAAGGCTTTGCGGCGGGTGTTGTTGCCGCAGTATGTTATGGTACCAATCCTTTGGGCACGCTCGAACTCTATGGCGACGGATTCAATTCCAGTTCTGTACTTATCTATCGTTATCTCTTGGCGGTACTGATGTTTGCCGTGGTGATGCTGTTCCGCAAGGAGAGTTTCAAGGTGAAGTGGGGACATCTGATTCGTCTTGGCGTGCTGGGCTGCATGTTTTCGCTCTCATCAGCTACGCTTTATGTCAGTTTCCATTATATGGCGGCAGGTATTGCCAGCACCATCCTCTTCGTTTATCCTATTATGACAGCCATCCTGATGACGGTCTTCTTCCACGAGAAGGTAACGTGGTCTACCTCGCTTGCCATTCTTCTGGCGGTATCGGGAGTAGGATTGCTCTATCAGGGCGATGGAAACGATAAGTTGAGCACGGCGGGTTTTGCCCTCGTCATGTGTTCATCCCTGCTTTATGCCCTTTACATCATCTCCATCAACCAATGGAAGAATCCGGGCATGTCGAACATCAAGTTCACCTTCTACATTCTGGTGTTCGGACTCATCACGATGCTCATCTATTCGTTTATTGCGGGCGAGCCGATACAGATGCTTCAAACGCCTAAACAATGGCTCTGTGCTGCCCAGCTGGCTTTGTTGCCAACGGTATTGTCGCTTTTCTTGCCAACGGTATTGTCGCTTTTCTTCATGACCATCTCCATCAATCTCATCGGCAGCACGCCAGCCGCCATCATGGGAGCCCTGGAGCCAGTAACAGCCGTCATCATCGGCGTATGCGTCTTCGGCGAGAGCTTCTCTCTGCAGCTGGCGATAGGCATCCTCGCTATCCTGGCTGGCGTAACGATTATCATCGCAAGAAAGAAAGGGTAAAAAGGCTGTTTAAAGGTAAAAAAGTAAAAGGGTAAAAAGGTAAAAAAGCCTAGCGGGGTTGCGTGTCATCCCTCTGGTTCCCGTTCCCAGCGATTCCATCGCTGGTCCCCATAAAGGTAAGAAGAAAAAATCCTCGCTCGAAAAAGAACTCGAACGAGGATTTTTTTTATCTGTTCTAGCCGCAAGCAAATAGGCTCGCAAGCCACCAGGCGTTAAGATGATTATCTCAGGATATCCTTCAGGGCAAAGTTGGCGAGGATGCTGGTGCTCTGGCTCAGCATGCGGATGAACTCCTGGGCTGAGTTTTTCATGTAAGCATCTTTCAGAATGTGGATGCAGCCATCCATTTCGTTGTCGGCAGCATCGATAGGAATCGCCTTCATGCCGTTCTGCAGAATGGTGGTCGATTCGGAGAGAATGGTCACCAGATTGCTGCGGCTCAGAAGGTCGAAGATGATGTTTACATTATTCACCTCTACCATAATCTTGTAGTTCAAATCTTTGCCCTCTACCATGTGATCAAAGGCGTTGCGTGCCTGCAGACCCTTGCAAGGAAGGATGAGGTCGTAACGCTCCAGATCGGAAAGCTTGACCGATGAAAGGCGCGCCAGCGGATGATTCACGTTCACGATGGCGGCAAGACGGTTGCTGAAAATAGCTCGGCTGTCTACCGCCTTTTCGTTCTTCAGAGGCTTGAAAGCCAGAACGAGGTCGAGTTCTCGCTTCTTCAGTCCGTCCATCAGTTCCAGCATGGTGCGGTATTGGATGTTGAGCTTTACATGAGGATAGGCGTGGAGAAAGGCGATGAGCGTCTCGGACATGATGTTGCTGAAGGAGAACGTTACGCCGATGTTCAGTTCGCCTGTAAGCATTTCCTTCAGATCGTTCATGTGGTCTACACAGGCTTCGGCAGAATTGACCGCGTTTTGGGCGTAAGGTCTCAATTCCTTGCCCGCCTCTGTGAGGTAAACCTCATGAGAATTGCGCTCGAAGAGGGGCAGACCTATCTCCTGTTCCAGATGCGAAATCTGCTGTGAGAGGGTGCTCTGGGTGATGTATAACTTGCGCGAAGCTTCTGAGAAGTTGAGCGTCTCGGCTACCTTCAAGAAATATTTCAGTTGTCGTATTTCCATATTGTTCCTTTATTGAAGCTATCGGCTATAGAAATAACCGATAGCTAAATTTGGGTGCAAAGATAAAACATTTATTTTAATATCCTCTTTTTTTGAAGAATAAAATGATGTTTTATCGCATCTCTACTTCTTTTTATCCGGTTATCATCCGATGAAAATCAGATTTCCAACCAGATGATTATTTGATTTCTACTTCGTGCAAATCTACGAATTCGCCATTCTTCTTCTTTCTTTCTACCAGCATGGCAAGCAGCTTGCGCTTGCGGTTGTCGGCGATGAAACGGCGGAAGAATACGTTTGGAATTGCCACACCCAGGGCGATGCAGATGATGGCGAGCGAAGCCTTGATGAGGTTGTTCATACCCACGGTTACTTCGCCTACCACGCCATGCATGTCGATGAAGGCAAAGAGGGCACGATACATCAGAACTCCCGGTACCATTGGGATAACGCTAGGAATGGTGATGCATTGGTGAGGGGTATGGAACCAATGGCGCGCCTTGATCACGATGATGCTGATGAGCGCAGAACCGGCAAGCGAACCGATGCTCAGACCCATGTCGAGACCGATGTTGCCGTTAGATGGACCCAGATTGACGAAATTGCGGAAGCAAACGGCGATGATACCGCCCACAGCTACAACCGGCAACAGACGGCGAGGTATGCTGAAGATGGTAGAGAA
>ERZ779699.145-NODE-145-length-12372-cov-14.7711_pt1 | contig 12372 bp, 8 predicted proteins | sample MGYA00511904_ERZ779699 | MGnify/ENA primary metagenome ERZ779699 (study PRJEB29588, sample SAMEA2144578) | human gut metagenome | biome: human gut; feature: human-associated habitat; material: faeces | place: Denmark | collected 2008/2010 ... | reverse complement strand
TCCACAATCTGTCCATCAAACAGGCGGATGGTGCGATGGGCTATCTTGGCATCATGCTCATTATGCGTTACCATGACGATGGTGGTGCCCTCGTGGTTCAGCTCGGTAAGCAGATGCATCACCTCGGCTCCATTCTTGGAATCGAGGTTACCCGTAGGCTCATCGGCTAGGATGAGCTTCGGACCAAAGACCACGGCACGGGCGATAGCTACTCGCTGCTGCTGACCACCAGAAAGCTGGTGAGGGAAGTGCTTGGCACGATGGCTGATGGCCATTCGCTTCATAATCGCCTGCACCTTTGCCTTGCGCTCCGCCTTCGGAATGTTGAGGTAAGTAAGAGGAAGCTCGATGTTCTCCTCTACATTCAATTCATCTATCAGGTTGAAGCTCTGGAACACAAAACCGATTTCTCCCTTTCTCACATCCGTGCGCTCCTTTTCCTTCAGGTTTGCCACCTCGTGATTACCCAGGAAATATTTTCCAGAAGTTGGGTTATCCAATAATCCAAGGATATTGAGTAAAGTGGATTTGCCACAACCGGATGGTCCCATAATGGCGACAAACTCGCCGTCTTCTACTGTGAAAGATACATTATTTAAAGCAATCGTCTCCACATCTTCTGTGCGGAATGACTTGCAAAGATTCTCTACTTTTATCATTTCTTCTAATGTTTAATGTTTAATTTGGGCATACGCCCTTAAATCTGTGTCATCTGTGAAAATCTGTGGGAGACTTATTCATCCTTGAGATATTTCACAGGATTACTGTTCGCCACCTTGTAGCAGTTGATGACGACGGAAAGCCCGATGATGACGAGCAAGATGATGGTAACGCCGAAAAACAGCAAAGGCGTCATCGTAATCTTCTCGCTAAACGACATGAGCCATTGTCTGGCTATCAGCCAAGCCCCCAAGTCGCCCACGATGATGCAAGGCAAGGCAATCTTCATAATGTCCTTCAGGAAGATGCGAAGAATATCCTTCACCTTCGCCCCGTTCACCTTTCTGATTGCAATCTCCTTGCGGCGGCGATTCACCTCATCACTCGTATAACCCACCAATCCGAAGAGGGCGATAATCATCGTTACGATGCCGGCTACCAGGATTCCGTTGCGGAAATTAAGCTGGGAAGCATACTGGTTAGCCAATTCAGAAACATAACTTTTCACGATGACCTTATTGTTCGGATACATCGCCTGCACCTTCGATTGCAACTCCGACAACGATTCATCCTTCAGTTCATTAAACTTAACCAACATGTAGTAAGCCGTCTTGGCTGAATAGAAATACAAATCTGGAAATTCATTCATACCATCACCCCCGGTTTCCACAGCACCCCAGCGAATATTCCTGCACACGCCACAAATGGTAAAGATATTATTATCATGTCCCGTACAGGTAATTTGCTTGCCAACTACGCCATCCTTCCAATGCCACGTTTTGATGAGTTTCTCAGCACCTCGTTCATCAATAATTACCTGTCGGCAACTGTCATTTCTTTCCGTAAAGAAAGAACCCTGAACGATAGGAATATTCATCATCTTGAAGAAATTGTCGTCCACTCCCGACATCTCCATGATATTAAAGGTATTCTTCTCGTCGCCAGGTACTCCAACCATATTTCCACTACGATCATACCCATCGAGCGGAACATTAAAAGTCGAACTGCAATCCTTGACATTCGGCATCCGTCTGATTTCTGCCAGACATTGGTTGCGCTGGTCTCTATTGCTGGCATCTATCGAAACAATCGCTACATGATCGTAATCATACCCAGGATTGAGCCCCAACATCAGCTGGTATTGACCATTCACGATGTAAAGCAAACTGAACAGCAAACCAGAGATAACGAACTGGATGCCCAGCAAACCAAGTTTCCATCGGTTACGATTCTCATTATAGCCACGGAAAGCGATGGCTACAGGAATCTTGTTGTAAAGCCAACCAGGCAACAAGCCGCCAACCAGCAGTACCAGAATACAGATAGCCACCAATATCCAACTGCCACGATTAAGTACCAACGTGCTTACCGGAGCAGAGAGGAAGTTTTCGATGGTTCCCTTGCAAAGGAATACAAGACCTGCAGCAAGAACAACCGACAGCCCCACATGCACCAAAGCCTCAGAGAAAATGATGGCATGAATGTTCTTCGATTCGGCACCATAGCACTTACGGACAGCCATTTCGCGAGAACGACCCACGAGATTTCCCACGATGATAAGCAGATAGTTCATCACAGAAGTGAAGAGGAGGACAAAAGCGATAATTCCCATAATCCATCCCATCTTCTTGATATAAGGATTTTGGGTGTAAACATCGCTCAATACCGTGAAATCATAGTTCAGTTCTATTCCCATATTCTTCATCTCCTTCAAAGGGAAATGATCCTCTCGCATCTTATTCACGTAAGGCTTGAGTTCTTTTGCCTCATGCCCCTTTGCCAACCGGATGTAGGACCTATAGGAATCATTTCCCACCCATTGGCCTCTGCCATCGTAGGAATATACGTATGGCACACTACACCTCGACAGAATCATCTGCGTACCATGAAAGGAAGAACCCCAGGGAAACGCTTCGAAAACACCATAGATGGTAAAAGTGGTTCCCGGATAATTAGAAAGCGTGAAATGCTTACCTACAACATTACCGCCAATTTTTGCTGCCGTTTCTGAATCGATGAGACAGGATAAGGGTTGGGATAGAATCTGTTTAGCCTTGCCTATCAATATCTTCTGTGGAAAGACATCAAAGAAACAACTGTCTGCCATCCTGATATTGGCAGAAATGATGTTCTGGTCTTCCATCTTGCATTGGGCATCATCATAAAAATAGTGAGTACTGGTAGCAGCTTCCACCATAGGCGCATATTGCTTTACACCTTGGGCGGTGGCTCCTGAAGTATTGGTAAACTCCATGGTTTCGCCATGGTTAGTTCCCACTTCTGAAATCTGATACGTCCTTTCCCATCCTGGGAAATACGTATCATAAGTCTGCTCGAAATAAATCTCGGCAATAATTACCGAACTGATTGCCAATCCGAGCGCCAGACACAAGATCTTCACGAAATTGTGCTGACCTCTTCGAGGCAGATTCTTGAATGCGTTAATAATATGATTCATATCAAATATCCTGTTTCAAGGGCGTTAGCCCAATTTATCACTAATCACTACTAATTAATCATTACTAACTAATCACTACTAATTAAAAACTAATACATCATTATCCTTATAGGCCTCATAGCCGCTAACGATAACCTGCTCGCCCGGCTCCAAGCCCTCAATCACCTCATAATACTGAGGATTCTGGCGACCGATGGTTATCTTTCGGCGATAAGCCTTCTTGCCACTCTTGTCTAATACAAAGATCCATTGACCGCCCGTTACACTATAAAACGTGCCTTTAGGGATAATTATTGCCTGCTTAGACTGACCGAGCTGCAAATCTACATAATAAGTCTGACCGGTTCGGATGTTGCCTGGGCGAACACCTTTGAAGATGAAGTCGATACGGAACCTGCCGTCTCTTACCTCGGGATAAACCTTGCGAACCTGCAGGAGATAATGTTTACCGTTCTGGTCGAAAGTGGCAGTAAGTCCCGGTTTTACCCGGTCGATGTAATGCTCATCCACCTGCGCCTGCACCTTGAAATCGCTGAGGTCGTTGATGACTCCAATCTTCTGTCCAGCCTGGATGCTCTGTCCCAGCTCCACATCTAGCAAGCCGATTTCTCCCGAAATGGTGCTGCGGATGTTCAGCTTCTCCTTGCGCTGGCGAACCAGCTGCACATTCTTCTGCATGGCTTCCAGATTATCGCCCATCTGATCCATCTGCGAACGGCGGAGCTGTGCATCCTTCTTCAATCGCTTGCTGATGAGCGCATGCTTCTTGACGGCAAGGTCGTAATCTTCCTTAGCCTTCAGATACTCCTCGCGCGAATTGAGTTCTTCCTTGTGCAACGCCTCCTGATGCTGATAGGAGCGGCGCTTGGTAATGACATCCTGCGAAAGCGACAGTTCCTCGTTGCTATTGTTCAGACGGTCCTGCTCCATCGAAATCTGGGTGTTGCGAAGCATATCCTGCTTTTCGGCAAGTTCGCTTTCGGCATTCAGAATCTCCAGGTCGAGATTCGAATTGCTCAGTTTCACGATTACATCGCCCTTGTTTACGTGGGCACCTTCATCCACCACTTTCTCCAGAACAATACCGCCTTCCTCGGAACTGATCTGCACCACGGAGATAGGAACCACCTGTCCATCCACCGAAACATAATCGTTGAACTGCGCCTTCTCTACGGTTCCGATGCTCAATCCCTTCCTGTCCACCTTCAGGGTGGAAGAGAAATTGCCCAATCCCAACCAAATGAGGACTGCGATCAAAACCGCTCCTCCGCCAATCCATGCCCAGTACTTGCGAGGCACGAGATATTTTTTCTTTTCTATTTTTATATCCATAATTTATCTTATTAAATTTTCTCCCTGATAATAAGCAACCAATCTCTGTTTGATAATGAGCAGCATCTGCATCTGGAGTTCCTTGATTCTGCTTTCCAGAAGCGTCTGGGCTGCGGTATGAAGATCGAAGGTGGAAAGCATTCCTTCCTCAAACTTCCGGCTCGACATGTGATAGGCGAGCGAATCTGAGGCCACCTTCTTCTGCATCTGATGCAACTCCTTGGCGTAACCCTCTGCATCCATTACCGCCTGGGCTATCTGGTCGTGAAGCTTGCGACGGGTTTCCTCCAGGTTCACCTGTGCCCGTTGCCAGTCGTTGCGTGCCTTCTTCACGCTGTGCCATCGGTCACTATTATAAATAGGTATGGAAAGGGTCAACGCGAGGTATTCGCCCTGGTTGTTGTGAAACTGCGAGGCAAACCCATCGTATTGCCCTTTCTGAGAGAGATTCTTATAATAGTTAGTAGAAATGCCGCCACCGAGAGAGAGTGATGGCAGCAATCTGCCTTTTGCAATCTTGTAATCATACCGTGCCCGCTCCACTTCGTATTCTGCCGACTTCAAATCGGGAGAAATATGCTGGAAACCCTGGTAAACGGTTTCGTAGTTTACTCCAGATTCAGGAACCTCTTTATTATCAGACGTTAACTTCAAATTCTGTTCCTCTTTAATCTGGATTTTCAGTTCCTCATCCACCGGAAAATTCATCGTCGATTTCAAGGCGAGCAGACTCTGTTTTGCCACATTCTCCTGATGCGTAAGATTGTATTCATCTTCTGCCACCTGCGATTCCATCTGCACCACATCCGGTCGGCCTTTCTCGCCCAGTTCATACAGGCGCTTCATCTTAACTAACATCCGCTTGCTTTCGTTCAGTTTCTCGCTTGCTATCCGAATGCTTGCCTCAGCATAGGCAGCATCCACATATTTCTGCATCACGTCGATGGCACGGTCGTCCTGAATCTTCTGCATCGCCGTGGCTGAATAATCCCGGCTCAGCTTAGCCTGCTTCAAGGCGTTGATGGTGGCGAAACCATCGAAGACATTCAGTTCGGCATAAAGCTGATAGTAGTTGTTGAATGTCGTTACATTATTATAAGTATTGGTTTCCGGGTCGATGTTTCGTCCCCAGGCATACTGTCCCTGCACGCCACCCGTAACGGTAGGCAGGAATCCAGCCACAGCATGCTGGTAATCCTGCTTGCGCTGGCGGGCATTCACCACCTCCCGCTTCACCTCCGTAGCGTGCTCCACGGCGTATTTCATGCAGTCGTCAAGGCTCCAACTCTGTGCCGAGGCGCCAGCCGTCCAGACCAACCATCCTATCAATATTCCTATTCTTTTCATAATCTTCTTCATTTTGGCATGATAAGGACAAGAGCCGTGCCAAAACAGCATTTCTCCTGATAATCAAGCCATTAAATAAAAACCCTCATTAAACAAACTGTCCAACAATTAGACACCACCGTCTAATTGTTGGACAGAAACCGCAGCTTAAAGCTGATCATTCATCGCATCCACCACTTGTCCATCAAACAGATTGATGATGCGACTGGCGTAAGTAGCATCGTGCTTGGAGTGCGTCACCATCACGATGGTGGTACCCTCATCATTCAGTTCGCTGAGCAACTGCATCACCTCCATACCATTCTTGGAATCGAGGTTACCCGTAGGCTCATCGGCAAGGATGATGCTAGGCTTGCCCACCACGGCACGGGCGATGGCAACCCTCTGCTGCTGACCGCCCGAAAGCTGATGAGGATAATGCTTGGCACGATGACTGAGCTTTACCTTACGCAGGATGTCGAGCACTCGCTCCTTGCGTTCCGCCTTGCCAATGCCTAGATATTTGAGCTGCAGGTCGATGTTCTCCTCTACCGTCAACTCATCTATCAGATTGAAATTCTGAAAGACGAAACCGATGCGACCCTTGCGATAAGCCGTGCGCTCACGCTCCTTGAGATGTCCTACCTCCTCATCGCCCAGCCAATACTTACCCTCGGTAGGTGTATCGAGCAAGCCGAGGATGTTGAGCAAGGTAGACTTGCCACATCCCGAAGGTCCCATGATGGCAACAAACTCGCCATCCTTTACATTGATGTTCACGCCGTTCAGGGCGATGGTCTCTATCTCTTCTGTACGAAATATTCTCGTTAAATTCTCTGTACGTATCATCTTGATTTAATGTTTAATGTGTAGTGTTTAATGTTTACTTAGCTCATCATGCTATTCCATCTTGATGCTGTCTATCGGATTCTCCAGAGCGGTGCGCAGGGTATAGCTGAAGACCGATACCAAGGCTAGCAGCAAGGTGAAGATAGCTCCTGCTACCAATGTCCACCAAGGGAAATCGATGCGATATTTGAAACCTATCAAGTATTCTTGCATCAGCTTGACACACAATGGGATGGCGATAACCACAGCCACACACGATGTGATGAGGAATCGCTTGGAAAGTTGCCATGCCGCATCTGTCACCGAGGCTCCCATCACCTTGTGCAAGGCTATCTGTCGGCGCTGCTGGTTGCCGTAATATACCGACATGCCAAACAAGCCGAGGGCGGAAATCAAGACGGAGATGCCCATGAAGGTGATGATGAGCACCATCATGTTGTGCTTCTCCTTGAGCGCATCAGCCAAGGTGTCGTCCAGATACTCCGTATCCATGTCGGTAGGTACGCCCAGCTGTTCCTTAGCCACTTGCTTGCAGGCACTTTGGATAGCAGACAGGGCTTGGGCATGGTCGCCACAAGTCTTCACCAAGATGGTCCAAAGCACATCATGATTGGAAGGAACACGAATGGCATTATGATTACCCAACCTGAACTCATCAAGAGCATCGCCACAGTGGAAATCTTTCACAACGCCACAAACCTCATATTCAGGCTTGCCTTCATTATAGCCGAAATATGGTTTCTTGCTCGATACGCTAAAGGTTCGCTTAGCTTCCTCGCTAACCCAGATTTTGCCTGGCGTAGGGTCAGAATATCGCTCCAGCACCTTGAAACCCATCATCTTCATCGCTATGGAATCCAATACGCTCAATCTCAAGAACGCTATATTTTCTCCCTTCTCATCATGCACACCATTGGCAAAGCTATTGACAGGATTGTTGCTGATAGCCGTAGCCTCCTCCACCTCTGGCAGAGATTTCAACTTCGCTATCAACGCTGCGTTTCTGACATCGACATTATCAAATCCGAAAGTGGTGGAGATACAGAGAATGTCTTTCGTCTGATACCCCAAAGGTATGTTGGCGAGATGGCGCATCTGGAGCATCATCGTGATAGCCATCACCACCAGCGACATACTGATAACGCTCTGTGCCACAATGAATATCCTGCTAAACCACATCTTGCTACGCAAACGCATGGTGCCCTTTACCACATCTATCGGATTGTAGCGAGCCACCACGATGGCTGGGAACAAGCCCGACAACAAGGAGATGACGAGATAAGCCACCAACAAGCATCCCCAAACGACAGGCGAAGAGAAGAGCGAAATCTTCGTATCCAAGATGCTATTAAATAAAGGTGTGAATGCCCAAGCCAGCAAAACGCCGAGCAAGAAGCAAACTGCCGTGAAGAGTGCCGCCTCCTTGATATAGCGCAGCACCACGCCCAGCACCGACTCACCCAACAGGCGGCGGGTAGCCATCTCCTTGGCTCGATTGCCTATCTGCGCCACGGTGAGATTGATGTAATTGAAGATGGCTGATAGCAAGAGAACAAGCGCCACGATCAACAAGACATTGACCAAGGTCTTGCTGCCATGACGGACATGCGGGCATGTAATATCCGAGAAATACAACTTGTCCCAGCGCACCAAGCTAGAGCCCCACAAGAAACTGCCAGTCGTCTTCTTGCGACTCCACCATTTCTTCCAATAACCCATATATTTATTGAGCAACGTGGCATTCACCTTTTCTGGGTCAGCGCCATCTGCCAATCGGACGATGGTAACAACCTCGCCAAACTGATCCATCGGATACAAATCTGCGTCCTTAAATTTCATGGAAACAAAGATGTCGGTGGGTTCCAGCAAGTCTTCCCTGCCAAAATCATCCACGATGCCCACTACCTTGAATTGCAGCGTGTCGCACTTAACGACCTGCCCGATAGGATTCGCATAGCAAAAAGCCCTCTTGGCAAAAGACTCGGAGATAAGGGCCTGGTGCTTATCCGTGAGCACACGATGAGCGGAGCATCCCCTGCACTTCATTCCCATCATATCCAAGAAGTTAGGATCTATGGCACGTGCCTGCACATGAAAGTATTGACCATCCACCACAGCACCCTTGTCTGTATAATAATCGCTAAATCGGGTCCATTCCTTGATTTCCGGGATAGAAGGGAAAAACTCCTTAGCCGTACCCAAGGTCATGCCAAGGTAATCGCCCGAACCAGGCACATAGAGGTTCTTGGCATCTGGCTGATGCGTGCCCACCCGATACTCCATGAAGGCGTAAGATACCAAAATCATCACAAAAGCCAAGGCTATCGAGAGTCCGAAAGCCTCGATAGCAGTATAGAGCTTGTTGCGCGATAAAAACTTAAAATAACTTTTCATATCTGTTGTTTCTTTATTTTCTGATGCTTTTTCTGATGCATCCTATCTGATGCTTTTTTCTGACGCAAAAGTAATCATTCCTTTTGATTCTGCCAAGAATCAGAAGCTAGCGGCAAGCGGATTGTATGAAATTCATACACTCTTCTGTATGATAATCACACATCATCTTCCGTTTTGTTGGCTAATTCAAGAAAAAAGTGTACTTTTGCAAACAAAGACAAAAGATATAACAGAACACAAATAGATGAAATACGGAACTATACTTGTAATCGACGACAATCCATCGATACTCACAGCCTTGAAGATATGCCTGGGCGGTACATTCGAGCAGATTCTCACCTTGCCTCGCCCAGACACCGCCCCCACTCTGCTCCAACAAAAGCCAGTGGACATCATCTTGCTCGACATGAATTTTTCCTTGGGCGTAAACAGCGGACAGGAAGGTTTGCTTTGGCTCCGCACCTTCCGCCGTCTCCATGCCAACATCCCCGTGGTGCTCATCACCGCCTACGCAGATATCCAGCTCGCCATCAAGGGATTGAAATCTGGCGCAGCCGACTTCATCACCAAGCCTTGGGATAACGATGAACTCATCAGAACCCTAAAGGATGCCATCGACCGAAGCCAAGAAGTAGAGACGCTGGAGAGCATCGAGAGCACTCATATTCACAAGGTTGTGGATCAATGCCACGGCAATATCTCACGCGCCGCCGAACTCCTCGGCATCACTCGCCAAACACTTTACGCCAAGTTAAAGCGATAATTTTCCATCACAATCATTCATGATTATCAACATCTGATATGGACACCATCTTCCACATATATATAATAGGTATCATTCTCCTCATCATCGGAGGCATCATCTATCTCTTCTTGCGCCATCAGCGCAACCTGAAGAGCCGTGCCTTCTTGATGCAAGAGGCTATCCGCAATGGCGATTACTCCTTCCGTCTATCCACCAAGGGATTGCTCTCTGGAGAACGAGCCTTGCAGCAAGCCCTCAACGATATGGAGAACGACATCGGCAGACTGGTGGCGCAGCATGAGGTGGAATCTTGGCAAAAGCTAACCCGAGTGCTCACCCATGAGATTATGAACGCCACCGCCCCCATCTCCAGCATCTGCCAAGCCTATCTGAGCAATCCCGACATCCAAGGCTCGCCCTACGAGGAAGGCATCCGAGCCATTCGAGACACCAGCAAGTCGCTCACCAGTTTCGTGGACAGCTACCGCAAGCTCACCCTGCTACAAGAGCCTGTCATCGAGAACATTCCACTCAAGGATTTCGTGGAAGGCATCAAGCCGCTCTATCCTCAGATAGAATGGCACATCCATATCCCTGAAGATGCCACCTGGTCTGCCGACAAAAACATGCTGCACCAGGTATTTATCAATCTGACCAAGAATGCCATCGAGGCTCACGCCTCAGCCATCGACATTCGATGCTTCCACAAACATCCAGAGAGCATCGAGAGTTCACAATTCTCGGGCATCTATTTCAGCAACAATGGCGCCCCCATCCCAGCCGATGTGGCAAAGGAGATGTTCATCCCCTTCTTCTCTACCAAGCCATCAGGTTCGGGCATCGGCCTCTCCATCTCCCGCCAGATGCTGATGATGCAATCCATCAACCTCTCCCTAGCCGAGCATAATGTGGCAGGCTATCATGTAACATTCCGAATGAACAGCTGCGACATCGTCACCTCGCTATGCACGATGCTATGATGCAAGCCATCAGCCACTCCATACGTAGTAACAAAGGTGATGACCAAAGAAAGCTTGGTCTTGGTGGAACTTTGGAAGAGTTCCATGCGCTGCCGCAACAGCTGCTCGTAGGCATCAGTGATGCGGTATTCCGACTTGCTGAATTTCATCTCGCATAGATGCACGATGCGGTCGGCACGCTTGATGACCAAGTCTATCTGCCCACCTCGCTGCTTGTCATCCGCCACCTTTCTCCATGAAGAAACTTCCGTAGCCATGCCTGATATGCCCAAGGCTTTTTTGATGCAATCCGTGTGCATCAAGCAGACAATCTCGAAGGTAAGTCCTTGCCATGTAGAAACCAAGCGTGACTCAAAATTGTGGCTCCACCATTGTTCATCCCCAGATGTATCTTGCGCTATAAACTTATAATAGAATAAGGTATAGAAATCCATCAACCGATAGATGGTATCTTTTGTCTTGCAACCAAAGTTCTGACTGCGTGAGATAAAATCGCATCTTTCCAAATTGGTCAGTACACGAGTGAGCGTACCTCCATTCGCCCCAATGACTTTGGAAATTTCCGTACGAGTCATACCATCATGGTGCTGAGCCAATGCTTTGACCACGCTGATATACAGTTCGGCATTGCTGAACAACGCATTATAGAGTTCATCAAACTCCCCTCTCATGATACCGCCATGAGAGAAGAAAAGGCGATCCACATTCTGCACCAAGCTCTGTCTTGGGTCGATAAGGCTCAGATAGAATGGGATGCCACCCATCACCATATAGCATTGCAATATCTGGTATCTGTCCCACTTGCAATGCTTGCGTTGCAAGTATTCCTCCACCTCATGAAGCGTAAATGGGCGCACATAGATGCTAGAGGTAATTCGGGCATGTAAGCCACCCTGGTTCTCTATCAGATTATCCACCATCCAGGAAGTGGCGGAACCGCTGGCAATGAACACGATGTCGCTTCGGCGAGCAGCCCAACCATTCCAGAAATTTTCCAAAGCCGAAACAAAATCCGACTTCTGCGTATCTATCCAAGGCATCTCATCGATAAACACCACTTTCTTCCTGTCTGCATCAAGCAACTCCAGATATTCCTCAAGAGCATCAAAGGCATCAAACCAATCGGAAAACTTATCTGGCTTACTGCCCGAAAATTTCTTCAATGCCTTGCCGAAACTCGTCAATTGTCTTTGGCGAGAAAGATTATGTCCTCCCACAAATGTAAAGTCATAGGAACCTTGATAGTATTGGTCAACAAGGAAGGTCTTGCCTACTCTTCGTCTTCCATACACTATCACAAACTCAGAGCGGTCGGATTCCATCACCCTATCCAGTTCCAAGCACTCTCGCTCCCTACCTACCAACTTATTGCTTGTTCCCATTTTCTTCGTTTTTTATTCGTTTCGATACTGACTGCAAATTTAAGCCAATTTTCCCGAAAAACAAAGAAAATGGGCGATTTTTTACCCAAATCTCATTCAAAAACATAGATTTGGGTAAAAAATCGCCCATTTTTTAGTTTCCATCACTATTTCTTCATTACCTATCTATCAAAGAGATTGATGATAACATGCGAAACTTGAGTCAATTATTTCTGGTACTCTTCACTCTTCACCTTTCGGCCGGAA
>ERZ779699.142-NODE-142-length-12463-cov-1.41731_pt1 | contig 12463 bp, 12 predicted proteins | sample MGYA00511904_ERZ779699 | MGnify/ENA primary metagenome ERZ779699 (study PRJEB29588, sample SAMEA2144578) | human gut metagenome | biome: human gut; feature: human-associated habitat; material: faeces | place: Denmark | collected 2008/2010 ... | reverse complement strand
AGCCAGGCCGTGTTGATGTAATAGCAAGCGACAGCCATGGCACAAAGGAGCGCGTCTGCAACATGAAAAAATGCTATGAGTACGTGGCAAAGAAGTTCGGTGATGACTACGCGCAGGAAATCATGCATACCACACCGGAAAATATAATAAACGGAAGATAATAAGTGTAAATGCGGGGATACGTAATGGAGAGAGAACAGGATTTTGACAACGAGATAGAGATAGACTTAAAGGATCTGTTTCTTGAGATAATTTCATATTGGCAGTGGATAATTTTTGTTACGATAGCAACAGGTGCAGTGGCATTTGCAATAAGCAGATTTATGATTACACCTATGTATGAATCTACATCTGAGCTCTATGTACTTTCAAAGAGCACATCCATCACAAGCCTTGCGGATATCCAGACAGGCACCAGCCTGACAAATGATTACATAGTTGTAGTAAAGGGACGTCCGGTGCTGGATCAGGTCATAGAAAATCTGAATCTGAATGAGAGCTACAAGACACTTGGCGGAAGGGTGACGCTTGATAATCCGTCCAACTCGCGAGTACTCAATATCACAGTAACGGATCCCGATCCGCAGATGGCAAAGACCATAGCAGATGAGATAGCAAAGGTCGCATCAGCATATATAGCGGAGAAGATGAAGCAGGATCCGCCGACTATCATCCAGAGCGGATATGATGATGGAGGCGCGGTAAGCCCTAATATCGGCAAAAACACAGTGATAGGAGCCTTTGCGGGAGCATTTCTGTCGATTGCGGTTATAGTGGTTTCTTATCTGTTCAATGATACAATCATAGATACAGAGGATGTGGAGAAGAAGCTTGGCATGAACGTACTTGGTACACTTCCGCTTGATGAATCGGAAGGGCAGAAAGCATGGCAGAGGCAGCCACAGAAAGAAAAGAAAAAAGAAATCGGCTTCAGCATAAGGAAGCCTGTATCAGGAGATGGGCAGATGGAATTAGTAAAATTTGGCAAGCTAAAAGAACAAAGCTATACGATGAAGGAATCACTTCGAGCTTTGAAGACAAATATACAGTTTTGCGGGGATGATATACGCACGCTTCTTGTGACAAGCTCTGTACCAAATGAAGGCAAAAGCACCGTGGCACTTGATCTGGCGCGGTCGCTTACAGAGTCAGGAAATAGAGTGCTTTTCATAGATACTGATATGCGTAAATCAGTGCTTGCAGGGCGTCTGCGTGCCACAGCGGCAAGTGGAGGGGAGATATGCGGATTGTCGCACTATCTTTCCGGTCAGAGACGTCTTGAGGAAGTGATGTATGGCACGGAAATACCGGGCCTTTTTATGATATTTGCAGGGCCGTCTGTGCCGAATCCGACAGAGATTCTCGAGAAAAAATACTTTCAGGAGCTTCTTAATTTCGGCAAGGAGCACTTTAACTACATAATTATAGACTGTGCACCGATAGGAGCTGCCATAGATGCGGCAGTTGTAGCAAAGTATTGTGACGGAGCTATAATAGTGATAGGACAGGGCATGGCGAGCGCCAGGATGATTCAGAGTGTGAAAAAACAGCTCGAGGCATCGGGAGTGAGGATACTGGGGGCTGTGCTCAACAAGGTAAACAACAAGAAAAACAGCCATGTCAGTGGGTACTATGGCAATTACTACGGCAGCTATTACGGGCAGTCGGATAAAGCATGAAAAGCATCGATGTAGAGTTAGGAAAATCAAATATGCTTCCGCTTATTGCAAGCCAGCAGTTTTATGCTTCGTGGAAGGTCTTTATCAGGGAGCTTTTGCTCAATGCCATGGATGCCTGCAATGTGCGGCAGGCACTTGAGTGGAGCTGGGGCACGGAGTTCCTTGAGATGGAGCAGGCAAGCCAGATGCGCGATGTAAGGGCCATATATGAGCCACGCATAGACATCACGTACAGCAGTGATACAAGACTGTTTACGATAGAGGATAATGGAATAGGCATAAATGAATATGACCTGGAGCACTTTATCGCACAGATAGGGGCAAGCTATTATACAAGCACAGATTTCTTCAATCAGCAGCTGAAGTATGAGCCGTATTCTCACTATGGCATCGGGATATGCTCGTGCTTTACAGTCTCAAAGGCTGTGCTCATCGAGTCGAAAAAGGATAAGGTCATAAACACTGCCTGGAACATAAGCAATCCGCAGGATACCGCACCTGTCATGGCAAAGTGGTTTGGAGAGAGCGGCCAGATAGAGTATGTCATATCGCAGAAAAAGACACCGGGCACACGCATCTCTATCCCCGTAAAACCATCATATGCGCCGTATATAGATCTGGACTTTATAGTAGAAACCATAAAGCACTATATGCTTACACTGCCTATACCTGTAAATATCAGGTGTGATACGAGGGAGGTATGCCTGTCACAGCCAAAGGCAAAGTGGAACTATCCGATGAATGAGCTTGTTGGCATGAATATCATACGAGTGGATAACAGCCTGCTTGAGGGCTATGTTGCCATATATCATCCAAAGCACAAGGGGTATTTTCATAAGTCCACGCTGTACCAGCAGGGAGTCCTTGTGTCAGATGCTACAGACATACTGGGGCTTGCACCATCATGGATAGACAATTTCTCGTATCAGCTCAATATCAAAAAGAGGTTTTTAAATATAAGCATATCAAGAGACGGAGCAGCCTTCGATGAAAAACTCATAGAGCTCCGCCAGTATATAGGACAGATTATCATAGATGCCTTTGGACAGAGCCCGCTTACACTTGGCCAGTATCTGTCAGATGGCAGAAAACGGCTGGTATGTGAATACGAGGCGGAAAACGAGCTGGTAAGCAGAGCTGTACAGGTTCTTGTATATATAAAGGAGCGCGAGGTAGAGGTCCCGGTGAGGACAGTAATAAACGGCTTTATCGGGCGGAAAATAAAGATAGCGTTCATGCAGAGGGCACTTTTTGCACACTATAGGGAGAACTACCCTTATGATTATGGTCAGTTTATTGACAAGTACGATATCATAGTATTTGAGCAGAATATCAGAGCCTTCTGGCAGTTTATGACACCGTATATCATATCGATGGAGTATGTTATGGGTGACATGCCGGGCATCATATACACGGATGTATCGGCAGACCTAACCGTGGCAAAGACAGCAGCAACGTTTCGAAACGACTACGTGTTAAGACCGGAGTATTATGATCTGGACCCTGTATTTTGTCTGGCGTCAAATGAGCTGACAGACCCGATGGAGCTGGTGATAAATACCCACAACCGCAATGCAATGCTTTTGCAGCGTGCCGAAAAGTACAAAAAGGTAAGGATTGCAAGAGCTGTGATCATAGAAAATATCAAGCAGAGGATACTGGGCAATGCATCCAGATGGAACAGTATCATAGATTTTGGAGGCGAGCTCGTGCACCAATATGAGCTGGAAAAGCCAATGAGCCTGCAGGCACAGTGGTGCCTCGAGAGAGACTTCCCGGATGAAATCAATGCGTATATAGCAAAGACCTTTACAGATAAGGAAATCGCAGATTACGGGCTTACAAGTCTTTATTTTACAAGGAAAGACTTTATAAAGTGGTGGATGGCACCATAGGCTGTACCGCCATGACATATATTATCAAACACTTATTGAAGCATAAATAAGGAGAACATGAAAATGGAGATATTAGATTTAAACAACGAAGAAGACAAAACAACCGATGAGATGGAGCCAAAAAAGCTGGAGGAAAAAACATCACCTGTCAAGGAAATCTTAAGCTGGGTGTTAACAATCGCATTCGCCATTGTAGCGGCAATACTCATAAAGAACTATGTCATTATAAATGCAAATATCCCGTCAGGCTCGATGGAGAACACCATACAGATTGGAGATGACATATTTGGCTTCAGGCTCGCATATACATTTTCTGATCCAAAGAGAGGGGATATAGTCATATTCAATGCACCGGATTCGCCTTCTGAGAAATACATCAAGCGTGTAATAGGTCTGCCGGGAGAGACAGTCACCATAGAGGACGGCCAGGTGTATATAGACGGTGAGGCGCTTGAGGAGGATTATCTCAAGTCAAACCAGAGCGGTGAGGATCCGTGGACAGTAAATGCCGGACCTTACGAGTTTAAGGTGCCACAGGACTCATATCTGCTGCTCGGTGACAACAGAAATGGCTCATCAGACGCAAGAGTCTGGGAGCACACATATGTGTCTAAGGACGATATACTTGCAAAAGCGATATTCAGATATTACCCGTTCAACAGATTCGGAGCGGTGAAATAAGCTGTAAATCAGGATATAAAATAAAAATAGAGGTAAAGTAAATGCCAGAGACAGAAACAGACATTGAAAAACGAAATAAATATGGTATGCTGTGCGGTATAGTCGGTATATTTTTAAACCTCATACTCTTTGCCGGCAAGCTCTTTGCAGGAATGTTTAGCGGTGCAATCTCGATCACTGCGGATGCATTCAACAACCTGTCAGATGCAGGCTCATCAATCATCACGATAGCGGGCTTCAAGATGGCGGCACAGAGAGCCGACGAGGAGCATCCATACGGACATGCGAGGATGGAGTATGTGGCTACACTGGCAGTTGCAGCAATCATACTCATCATGGGCTTTGAGCTGTTCAGGGATTCCTTTGGTAAAATCATAAAGCCGCAGGACATAGAGTTTTCGTGGCTTATTGTAGCGATACTACTGGCATCAATAGCCGTAAAATGCGTCATGGCGGTATACAATTTCTATTTTTCAAAAAAGCTTGATTCATCAACACTCGAAGCGACAGGCAGGGACAGTCTGTCAGACTGTATCGCTACATCTGTAGTACTTGCAGCCACACTCATAGCGCACTTTTCAAGACTCAATCTGGATGGAATAGGCGGTGTATTTGTGTCATTGTTTATATTCTATTCAGGAATATCATCAGCCAGAGAGGCGATAGACCCGCTGCTTGGAGCAAAGCCGGAGCCGGAGTTTGTCGATAGACTCAAGGAGATGGTACTGGACTTTGACAAAAACATACTCGGTATGCATGACCTTATGGTGCATGATTATGGACCGGGACACAGGATAGTATCGTTTCATGCAGAGGTGCCGGAGGACGGAGATATGGTCGAGCTGCACGATATAATCGATAATCTGGAGCGCAGGATACGAAGGGAGCTGGGCTGTATAGTGACCATCCACATGGACCCGGTAGCGATAGAGGACGAGGAGGTAGCCGGACTGAAGGCCGAGGTGCTCTCCGTGATAAAAGGGCTTGATTTCCGTATTATCAGAGGTGATACACATACGAATCTGGTTTTTGACATTGCAGTTCCATTCGGCTATATCACCTCAGATGATGATATATGCAATGCAATACAGGAAAATGTCAGGAAAAAGCTTGGAAAGAATTACTATACCGTGATAGAGGTAGACCGCGACAATTACATAAATATATGACATTGTAATAGATATATATACGAGCTTCGCCGGTGGCTGTTGGGATAAAGAAACATAAGGAATATAAAAATCATGCCAAATAGCACCGAAACTCTGCCAAATAGCACATGTTTATTGAAAATTACAGTTTATAATGTTACGGTTATGGGGTAGCAGTAAACATAGTGATCCATGGAATAGCTGGTTTAAAGAGTGAAAGCTAATCGTAGAGAAGAAAACATGATAAAAATAGCAATATGTGATGACGAAGAATTATTCCGAAGTGAGATGGAAAAATTCGTCAGTGTATATGGAAATGAAAGTGATACAGAAATAGAGATAGACACTTATGAAAGTGCCTCACAGATGGTAAAAGAGATACATGACAGCGGAAAAAGATATGATATTCTTTTTACCGATATAGAGATGCCGGGGCTTGACGGAATGGAAGCTGCGATGGCGCTTCGTGAAATGGGAGAAACAGCGGAAATCTGTTTTGTCACAAGTCACGGGGCATACGCACTGAATTCATATCAGGTTGATGCAGTCGGATATATTATGAAACCTATAAAATATACCGAGGTAAAAAGGGCAATAGACAGGGCAAAGATTTCTATAAACTATCGCAGAGATGCACAAAAAGCAAAGAAGCGTTATCTGGATATAAAAATAAGCCGCAACAATGTGACAATCGATCTGGAGAAAGTAGTCTATATCGAAAAACGCAGAAACCAGTGCGTATTTCATCTTGAAGATGGAGAGTACATATGCTATGAGACACTTAGCAAGATATATGAGAGACTCGACCATGACAGTTTCATATATACACATCAGGGGTTTATAGCAAGTTTCCATCATATAAAGGAAGTAAAGCGAAATGCGGTATGCTTCGGGCGCGGCGTGGAAATACCGATAAGCCGGAAGCATTATGAACCGGTAAAGGCGATGCATATGGATAAAATATACAGGCTGAGAGAAGAAAAAAATCATAGCCAGAATCATTCATAGTTAGGAAGCAATATACCTACATGAAAAGTATCATCAGTATAGGAAATATCAATTTGTCCGTTGAGGTCAGAAACGACCTTGCGGACGTTTTTTATGCCAATGCCGTGGAGCAGATTTTTGTCTTTCTTGGTAGTTACAAATTCGCCATTTTTCTCTTTTATTTTCTCACAATGACAGTTATCAATTGTAAGTTCCAGATATGAGCCGGACTGTGACAGCGAGGCGCGCACCCATGGGGAACTGCATTTTTGAGCAGCAGTAATAGCATTATCGAATAGATTTCCGATAATGGTGGTTATGGAAAAATCATCAATAGCTACATGGGATATCTGGATATCAATATCGCAGGAAATACCAAGTCTGCCGGCTTGCTGTTTCTTCTGGTAGAGCAGTGAGGATAAAACAGACGAACCGGTATCCATTGGATCGGTAGTGGAGAGGTTGTCAGTAATAACGAAAATATAGTCATGTATTTTGGTATAGTTCTCCTGCTTGGCGTAGCCATCAATGACGATAAGGTGATTCTTCATATCATGGCGCAGGGAGTGGAGCTCGTTTAGTTTCTCGTCAAGCTGTGCAGAGTATTCCTCCTGCATTTTGTCGAGTTCGAGCTGGATTTTGTATTTAGTATTTTCGTCAATGATGGATAGAAATTTATCATACGAAGATACACACATAACAATTAGTAAAAATATGATCGAAAAAATAATTGGAAGCTGATATGAACCCAGTTGATTGAGGAAAATATATAATGTGGTATAGCTAAGTAAAAGACCGAGCCCTAAAACAACAGCGGAAAATACGTATGAATAAAAGTTTGCAGATGCTTTCTTTTTATAAGTATTACAATAGAGAACATAGATTATAAAAACCAAAAAGGATACGGTAATGGTCTTGTAACTTAAATACTCGTTTGAATTTAAAGCAAGTTGAATGTCATTTAAGAGTATGGTCTGTATAGTTGCAATAGGTAAGAACAAAAATAATAGAATAGCAATATATGTAAATAAACATTTAAACATCAGCTTAATTGATTTTTTAAAAGTGATGACAAGAAATACGATAGGTATAGTATATGATATTACAGTGATATGAGAAAAAATATTAGAAAGTGAGAAAATACCACAGAGAATAATATATATTGCTTTGAAATAAAAGGCAATATTTTTGCAAAGTATACTCTCTGCTATACGAAACAGTAAAAAAGCATTACATAATTGAAATAAAAAATCCAGAAAGTTAGTGATGTTAGTATTCATAATTCGCCTCCGATATCATAATTATATCTAAATCTAATAATAAATAAAGAGGTAAATAGTCAGATTATAAAAAATATGTCAAATAGCACCGAAACTCTACCAAATAGCACATGTCTATTGATAAAACACAGTATTAGTGATAGCTTGGATTTTGAAAGGAGAATAAAGATGCTTATTGAATTAACTGATGAAAAACTAATGCAATGCGATGGCGGAAAGACACCATATCAATTGACTGTTGAAGCATTAAGAAAGTGGCTAGAGCTAATGAACTCAAGAAGATAATAAACGAAAGGAAACGATAAAAAATACATTGGAAGTTTTTTTACATTCTGTCTGGAAAAGGTATGTTTCTTGCGTTGGTTCTTTTTGTTGGAATTCATGTTCTGGGAACAGGAGCGTGGACTGGAATTTTGGCATCAAGTATATTGGAGCTGGATTTCAAAGAAAGCATTGGAGCATGCTTCTGTGGAGTTCTGTTGGCGGATGTAGATGATGCTATATTTTGGACGCTTGTTGCAGCTGGCTTTGCAGGCGGCATGGCCACTGGAGTTAGTAGAAAAAATAGAAAGGAACAATACTATGAATAAAAAGAAAATAATCCTTCTGTTTATATTAACATTAGTTGGTATTTTATGTGTTTTTTTAAATGGTAAAGAAGAGCCTGAAATAGGGGTTGGTCAGAATAAGGTGAGTTTTTCAAATAAAACAAATTCATTTTATTATGACCAGCTTGACGAAACTGAAAAAAGGGTGTGTAACGATATTACAGCATTAGTTGAACAGGGAAATGGTGGAAAAATTGATCTAACAGCTCCGATAAGTACATACCGGTATCTGAGGATAGTAAGAACATTATCATTTGATCCGGAATATCAGAACTGGGCGATTTCATTAATTTTTCCGGTTGGAGAAAATAATAAACTAATTGATCGAAACACAATTAATGATGATTGTAATATTATGAAATTGTATGTTCTGGTTAATGATTCAAAAAAGCGCAAGGAGTTGAAGAATTTTAAGCTTGTTTTAAATGATGAGAATATAATTACCAATATAGATGAGCTTGAAAAAATATGTAAAAGCGCTGATTTTTCAACAGAATATTATCAGGAAAAATCAAAAGAAATAGATGCTTGCTATGATGAGATTATAAGAGAAATGCCCAAGAATATGAATGAAAAAGAGGCTGTACAATATTTCTTAAATTGGATAAAAGACAACATGGAATATGATTATTCTGTCTATGAATCAAGTATTGAACCATATTATGACAAATTGTATGAAAATGAAGTATATGCTGATGTCTCAAACAAAGGATGTATTTTGGATAAAAGAGGTATATGCGGTGGAATCTCAATAATATTATCAGAATTATGTAACAGAGTGGGAATAACAGCTTATCCTGTTTTTGGTACAATTAAATCAGATGGTACACTCATACCACATGGATGGGTTGCTATGAGAGTAGATGATTCAACATATTATATAGATCCTACATATGTGTGTCAAACCGGCGAAATGGACAATCTGAAAATGAAAAATGAAATGGAACGTATTGGAGACAGACAGTATCAGCTTGAGGATTCATTTGAGTATTAGGCAAGGAGTTTATAAACAAATAGAATTTTTAAACGTTTGGTTCATCTTGATTAACAAGATGAACCTTTTTTAATACATATATTATATTTGACGAGAGTAAAATAATGTTGATGCTAATGATATAACAAAGATATTAGCATAAAGCGTGAGAAAAACAAAATTAAAGTAAATAAAAATTGACAAAATAAAAGATAATGTATAATATTATTTACATAAGGAGAAAAAGTATGCCTAAAAAATCAATTGTATTATTACCGGAAACGGAACAGATACTAGAACAGATGGGATTACAAATAAAATATGCAAGATTACGGAGAAAGCTTCCGGCTGAGTTGGTAGCGGAGAGAGCTGGAATAAGCAGAGCTACATTGGTTTCTATAGAAAAAGGTGCATCATCTGTGGCAATAGGATGCTATGCAGCAGTGCTACATGCACTTAACTATATGGATAAGGATTTATTACTGGTTGCTAAGGATGATGAGCTTGGACGTAAACTACAGGATTTGGATTTGCCGGTTAGAAAGCGTATCAGGAAGGAATAGTAAATATGGATAGAGAAAAAAAGATATATGTATTTGCTGATTTTCTGTCTTTTAAAAACGAATTGATTGGGACGATTTATGTATCGCAGACAAGAGGAAAAGAATTTTATTCTTTTGAATATGAGCAAGGGTGGATTGAACAGGGATATATGGTATTAGATCCTGATTTGCAATTATATAGAGGAAGGCAATATATAAATGATGATAAGAATATCTTTGGGATATTTGCTGATTCCTGTCCGGACAGATGGGGGCGAAGATTAATGAAGCGTAGGGAAGAACTTCAAGCGAAGAAAGCTGAGGTGAAACCACGAAAACTATTAGAAAGTGATTATCTTTTGGGTGTATATGATGAGGCTAGAATGGGTGGGTTACGATTTAAATTAGATTTAGATGGTGAATTCCTTTCAAATGATAAGGAATTTGCAACACCACCATGGACATCCTTAAGAGAGTTGGAACAGGCATCAATCGCATTTGAGAATGATAATGAGGGGCTTGATGAAAAATGGTTAAAACAATTGCTTGCACCGGGATCTTCATTGGGAGGAGCCAGACCAAAAGCATCTGTTATGGCCACGGATGGCTCATTGTGGATTGCAAAATTTCCGTCGAAACATGATGATTTTAATTCAGGGGCATGGGAAATGGTTGTTCATGATTTGGGGGCATTATGTGGACTGAATGTACCAGAGGCAAAAGCTATTAAATTTTCTAAACTCGGAACAACATTTTTAGTCAAGCGTTTTGATAGAGATGGACAGCAGAGAATTCATTTTTCATCTGCGATGACAATGTTGGGAAAGAAAGATGGTGCAAATGCAACAGATGGAAGCAGTTATCTGGAGATAGTTTCATTTTTGAAAGCTAATGGAGCAAAGCCAAGGGATGATGTACAGGAACTATGGAAACGAATAGTATTTAGCATGGCAGTATCCAATACTGATGATCATTTTAGAAATCATGGATTTATATTATCAAATGACGGATGGGAACTTTCACCACTGTATGATGTGAATCCGGATATTTATGGTGAGTATTTATCACTTAATGTTGATGAGTATGACTCGGGGATTGATTTTGATTTGGCGATTGAGTCAGCACCATATTATGGATTGAAGAAGAATCAGGCTAAAAAAGAAATCGACATGATAAAATCTGTTGTAAGAAATAATTGGCGGGAGCTTGCAAAAAAAAATGGCATCAGCCGTGGCGAAATAGAAAGAATGGAACCAGCGTTTCATATATGTGAAGAGTAGTAGGGACAATTCCTAACCTCTCACCCGTGGATATATTGGTGCCTGACACAAAAGAGCGAATAAACCGGAAAATAACGCATTTAAGAAATGAAACAACAAACATTTTGTGTTTTCGTTAAAAACTCGATATAAACATTTCTGTTTTTCGTTAAAAAACATAAAACTTATGGAAATATATTAAGTATAGGTATAATAGGAGTTATAATTCACATTATGGAAATTTATAGTAAGGATTCTATGGGAATGTTCAATGAAAAGAAACATATCAATATCTTATCGGACAATTTGCGCAGGGATTTTTGTAATCATAAGTATTATAATACTTGCGATAAATGGAATTTCATTATTCAAATATGATAATGCCACGGATTATGAAAAGTCAGCTTTGCGTCCGGGCGAGTATGTCAAGTTCCAATTAAAGGATTATCTGTCCAAACCGCTTGATGAATACAATTCAGACGTTTCTTCAGGACAGTGTGAGGTAGAGGTGACATTTTTCGGAGATTACTATGTATACAATATTCCATACATGGATAATACTTATGTGAGAGTAAAGGTATACGATAAGAATCTGGAAGAACAGTTAGAGGGAAAGGTTGATTTAATTGGTAAAGTGTTGCCAGAAAAAGATGTTTCTATGGAATGGTATGAACAGGTGCCGGATTTTTCACTTAGCAGCTTGAAAAAGGGCATATGTATACAGGAAGTAGATTGCAAAAAGTATCAAAACATGCTTTGGCTTGGTGGAATTATGTTGTGTGTAAGTGTGGTTGTCATGTTACATAACTATAGAGTGAATCGGACCACTATTATTACGGAAGAGGGAAGGATTGCACATACAAATCTGCCTGATTATGATTTGGCGTATACTTTAGAGTATAATCTTCGAAAGTATAAGGAACTGGAGAAAATACAGATTCAGAACAGAAAGAAGATATTTTGGATAGTTTTGTTTGAACTGACAGGAGTATGGTTCTGCATAAATTTTTATTATTGGGAAATAAAAGTTATAGGTGTGGTGTTTATTCTTTGCGGGCTGAAAATAGGATGGAATATTTTTATTAATTCGGACTTGAGCGTGGCAGTAAGGTTATCAGAGTTATTTGGTCTAGACACGGTTTCACAGAGAAAAGAGCATTTGTTATCATACATACATGAGCTGGAAAAGAGAGTATTAAGATAAGAAAGATATCGATACAGCGGACCATATCATTTATCAGACATTGCATTGCAGATTCCTGTTCTGATAGTGATGTTTGTTATTGCGGTTTTTTGTATGTATAAGAGACAGATGAGGTTACAAAGCGTGTAAAAGACCATAAAAGATATCTATATAAATTTGGCAAAAATGAAAGGAGTACAAAGAGATGAAAAAATGTATTTTAGTATG
>ERZ779699.138-NODE-138-length-12711-cov-13.9689_pt1 | contig 12711 bp, 7 predicted proteins | sample MGYA00511904_ERZ779699 | MGnify/ENA primary metagenome ERZ779699 (study PRJEB29588, sample SAMEA2144578) | human gut metagenome | biome: human gut; feature: human-associated habitat; material: faeces | place: Denmark | collected 2008/2010 ... | reverse complement strand
AATGTGCAGACAGAGGGTGTACTGCATCTTTGCTTGGATTGTGGCTATAAATGGGAGGACGCACCCCAAACTGATTTGGGAGAAATGATCATCTACCAATCTGATGATGGCGTGAAGCTTGATGTGAGATTGGAGAATAAGACGGTTTGGCTAAACCAAGATCAAATCGCCTCCTTGTTTAATAAGAGTAAGTCTACGATAGTAGAACATATATCAAATATTTTTAAAGAGGGAGAACTTGATGAAAAAGTGGTTGTTCGGAAATTCCGAATAACCACTCAGCATGGTGCTATGGCAGGAAAAACCCAAAGCAAAGAAGTGAAGTTCTATAACCTTGATGTTATCATTTCTGTGGGCTATCGTGTAAAATCTATTCAAGGCACACGTTTCCGTCAATGGGCTACAGAGCGACTGAATGAGTACATCGTAAAAGGGTTTACGATGGACGATGAACGACTCAAAAATCTTGGTGGTGGCAACTATTGGAAAGAGTTGCTCGACCGTATTCGTGATATTCGTTCGTCAGAAAAGGTGCTCTATCGACAAGTTCTGGACATCTATGCCACAAGTGTTGACTATGACCCTCGAACTGATGCCTCAAAGCTTTTCTTTAAAATCGTGCAAAATAAGTTGCACTATGCTGCTCATGGGCATACTGCGGCAGAAGTTATCTATGAGCGTGCGGATGCCGACCAACCATTTATGGGCTTGACGACATTTGAGGGCGAACTACCAGCTATCAAAGACATCAAAATAGCCAAGAACTATCTGAAAGAAAATGAGCTGAAGATACTCAATAATCTTGTTTCTGGTTATTTTGACTTTGCCGAGATTATGGCAATGGAGCATCGCCCAGTCTATATGATGGATTATGTGAAACAACTTGATACTATCCTGCAATCCACAGGGCGACCTTTGTTGAAGGGATCGGGAAGCATCAGCCATGAAGAGGCAATGGACAAAGCTATAGCTGAGTATCGAAAATATCAGGTAAAGGTATTAACTCCAGTAGAGGAGGCTTATCTTGAATCCATCAATGCTTTGGGAAAAATTGCAAAACGCAAGGGAAGACAATCGGGGGAAAATCATTAATGTAACGTTCTGATGAGAATCATGTAACCTCTTACTTCCCTTAACTTCCCCACATGCGAAAGTTCTGTATAAAATGTTCATCTGACAGGAGTGTCTAATCCCCAGCCTGCTTGAGAAAAAAGGCTGGGGATTTCTGATCTTAATCACAGTAAATTCCGGATAAATAGTTATTCAAACGTATGTAAACTGGCTGGTTTGTATGCAGTCAGTCTAAATCACCTTGACTCTCTTTTTCCCTTCTCTTCCATCAATCACGATTTTCTCGAAGACGATGGCTGGGTCGTTAGGAGTGAGGGTGAGGGTGTGGATACCATCGGATGAGGCTGGCAGCTCTAGCTCTATCACCTTGTCCACGATGCGAGTGGCTATCGTTGGATAATAGATATTGTAGATGTTCTCCGGCTTCTCGTTCAAATCTTTGTTGAAGTTAACCTCTACAGGAGAAGCGCCATCTAAACTTACACCATAGGTTAAGCCGCCCTTGTTGAGATAATCCAAGGTTGATTTGGTAATCACATGAATGCGAACCTTCTGCTTGCCGTTAAATGCCTTGCCATCCGAAGTTTTGCTAACTTGCATCTTAAACTTGTAAGTGATGCTGGCTCCCTTTACACTCTTGGTATACGGCATCAGAGTCATTGCCGATACGCTCTTGCCCATGAATGGAATCTCTGTCCATTTTGCCTCGGCAGCATCCGTCTTGCTGCTATAGTAAGGAGCTTCGATTTCTACCACGCCGTTGTTTGCGCTGATAATCACTCCATCCTTGGAGGTTACCCGGAAGAGTTCCGGACAGGTATCCTTCTCGAAATCATCATTCCAACTCTTGTAGCCGATATGCTTCTGGGTCATCATTCCGTTCCACTTGCCGCCAGCCATCTTATGGTTGTAATAGTCGCAGATGAGTGAATCGCGCTTGAAGCGGCGCTCGCATTCATCAGCCCATACATTCGCCTTCGGATTGCCCTGCTTGTAGAGGGCATGGTTCTGTGCCTGGGCAAAATACATCTGGTGCAGATTACTCATCATCTCGATAGGGAAGAGGATAATTTGGCGATAGGCGTCGTGATAGGATGCCGGCAGACAGTTGTACTGGCGCAGCGCATCGGCTTCAAGCTGGAGATACTGGTTTACCACCTCCTGCCATTCACCATTTTCCAGACTGTAGGTGTTCTTGTCGAGCATCTCTGGGGTGCAGCGGCCGTTGTACTTGCAGATGAGGTTAAGAATGCGGGCTGCTTCATCGGCCTGCGATTCACCAAACTGCTGTGCGCACCAGTCGCGGGTATGGCGGGTGATGTTGTTTACATCGTATTTATGTGGATTCCAAGCCATGTCCATAAACTGGCTGATAGGATATTCCATCGGCTTGAGGTCGCCCACATTGAGAATCCAGAGACGGTCGATGCCATTCTCGTAAGCAAGCGTCAACTGCTCCCAAGGATTCTGCACAGGAGTAACGTTGAGCATCTTTGAGTTTCTTGGAGCACCTACGTAATCTACGTGATAGTATAAGCCCCAACCGCCTTTGTGCTTGCGTTCCTTGGCATTCGGCACACGGCGCACGTTACCCCAGTTGTCATCGCAGAGCAGGAGGGTTACGTCATCAGGCACCTTCATGCCCTTGTCGTAGTAATCCAATACCTCTTTATATAGTGCCCAAACCTGTGGGGTTTCGCTAGCCTTTTTGCCGGTTACGTCAGCGATAATCTTACGCTGGTCGTTGATGATGTTGGTCATCAGTTTAGTATCTGCCTCTTCGCTCATCGCTTCATCACCGTCGCCGCGCATTCCGATGGTTACAATCTGTTCTGTTCCTTTCATTCGCTCAATGCCTTCACGGAAGAACTTCTGCAGGTTTGTCTTGTTCTTCTGATAGTTCCATGGTCCCCATCCTTTTCGGTTGCGGGCGTATTCCTGGTGGTTGCGGGCCATCGGCTCATGATGGGAAGTACTCATCACTACGCCCATCTCATCTGCCGTCTTCTCGTTCTCCGGGTCATCGGCATAGAAAGCCCAGCCCCACATGGCAGGCCACATCATGTTACCTCTCAGTCGCAATACCAGTTCGAAGACGCGCTGATAGAAACGGTGGTCGCCATATCCGGTGCCGTAGGTGTTCTTTACCCATGACGTTAGGCAAGGTGCCTCATCGTTGAGGAAGATGCCGCGATAACGTACGGCTGGTTCGCCATCTGTATAGATACCCTTGTTTACGAAAATAGAATCATGGTGCTCTACAGGCACGTCTGCCCAGTCATACCAAGGCGATACGCCCATCTGCTGCGAGAGTTCGTAAATGCCGTAGATGGTGCCTCGGCGGTCGCTGCCAGCAATGACGAGCTGACCATCTATGAGCGTGATGATAAACTTTTCACGTTTGCCCTTCAGTAGATTTCCGTTGATGCGCTTCTGTTTCACCAGTTGGTCGATGGCTGCTGAATGGCCGATGGTGCCTACGAGAATAGCTGGTCGGGCTGTGTCGGCTTTTTTCAGAAAACCGGCATCCGAGGTGAGGGTGGCTGTGGCTCCACTCACACTTTTGATATCTTTCAGCAGGGCATGAGCAGCATAGCTCACTCCCTTGCAGTCGTTGGTATCCATGTAGATTTCTACCCGGTTATTGGCATTCAGCAGCAAGTCTCCTTGCTTGAAATCTACAAATCTGTCGGCTGCGCTCATGCTGATAGTTGAGAGCAGGGCAGCGCTTGCCAGGAATGTTTGCTTGATGTTGTTTAGTTTCATATTTATTTATTTTGTTGTTATTTTCCGATTGTCAGCAATGTGTTTTTGCCGGTTGCAAAGATAGCCAAAACTATCCGAATGTACCTTTTTTTATGTAAACTTTAGTTTTTAATATGTTTCATTTTTACTTTTCTGTCCGTTTCTCTTTGTGTTTTCAAAGAAAAATAGTAATTTTGCATAGTAAAAACAGAAAAAAGAATATATAATGATAGACAGACCGACGATAGCAAAAATTATGGATGCTACCAAGATAGAAGAGGTGGTATCTGAATTTGTTACGCTCAAGAAGCGTGGCATCAATTATGTCGGCTTGTGTCCTTTTCATAACGATTCCAATCCATCTTTCTCTGTATCTCCAACAAGAGGTATCTGTCATTGCTTTACCTGTGGAAAGGGAGGCAATGCAATCAACTTTCTGATGGAACTGGAACAGATGACCTATCCCGATGCCCTTCGCTGGCTCGCCAAGAAATATAAAATTGAGATTCAGGAGCGGGAACTGACCAACGAAGAAAAACAGCGCGAGAGCGAAAGGGAATCCATGTTTATCGTCAACGATTGGGCGGCGAAATATTTCCAGGATATTCTCCTGCATGATGTGGATGGTATCGCTATCGGTATGGCTTATTTCCGAGGAAGAGGTTTCAGGGATGATATCATCAGAAAATTCCAGTTGGGTTTTGCGCTCCCTAAGCGTACTGCTCTTGCTGAAGCGGCTAAGGCGGCTGGCTATAATCCGAAATATCTGGTTGATACGGGACTCTGCTTCAAGGTGGATAAGGACGAAGCCGGCAATAAGTCGGGTGAGGATAAGATTCTTGACCGTTTCTCGGGCAGAGCCATCTTCCCTTGGTTCAGCGTGAGCGGCAAGGTGGTAGCTTTTGGCGGACGAGTTCTCGACAGCAGAACCAAGGGCATCAGCCAGAAATATGTCAACTCGCCTGATAGCGTTATCTATCATAAGGAGCGCGAACTCTATGGACTCTATCAGGCCAAGAAGGCGATAGCCAAGGAGGATTGTGTCTTTATGGTGGAAGGATATACCGATGTTATCTCGATGCATCAGTGTGGCATCGAAAATGTAGTGGCCAACTCGGGTACAGCGCTGAGCGTGCATCAGATTAGATTGCTGCACCGCTTTACCAGTAATATCGTTCTTCTCTATGATGGCGATAAAGCGGGTATTCATGCTGCGCTGAGAGGTACCGATATGCTGCTCGAAGAAGAGATGAACGTAAAGGTGCTCTTTCTCCCTGATGGTAATGACCCTGACAGTTTTGCCCGCAGTCATTCGGCAGAGGAATTCAGAAGATATATTCAGGAGAATCAGACCGACTTCATACAGTTTAAGACCGATATTCTGCTGCGCGGTGTGACAGATCCTGTAAAGAGAAGCCAGGCTATCAATTCGATTGTAGAGAGCATCTCGAAAATCAAGAATCAGATAACGCGCGCTTCTTATATCACCGACTGTTCTCACCGTTTGGGCGTGAACGAGGCAATTATCGTGAATGCCTTGAACAATTTTGTGCGCAACGGTATGAGTGAGCAGGTAAAGGCAGAGCGACGTGCTGCGGGATTGAAAGATTCGACTGTAGCGGCAGCGCAGCAGGCGCAATCGGTGATGAGAGCGGTTACCCCACTGGATAAACTTCTGGAAGTAGAAGGACTTCTGGTACAGTTGATTATTCATCATGGCGACCAGCTCATCACGGTACAGGATGTAGACGGAAATGATGTGGAGGTAGCTGTGGCTCAGTATATCAGTCTTGATTTGGGTGGAGATGGCTTTAAGTTTCATAATGATTTATATAATCAGATTATGCAGGAGGCTGTGGAACATCTCGAAAAAGAAGATGATTTTGTCGCCGAAACTTATTTTGCCAATCATCCGAATCCGGAAATCAGCAGGTTGGCAGGTTTGCCTACAGGTGACCAGGAGGTATCTACGGCTAGTCTGCAGATGAAGATGAGCGCCGATAAGCTCCGTCAGTTTGTCTTTAAAGACATCTTGAGTTTCCGCACTCATTATATTGCTCAGCGTATTATTGAGGTACAGCAGGAGTTTGCCAGGAATCCGACCAATCGTGAACTGCTGCAGGAGTTTATGAAACTCAAGCAGATGAACACGCTTCTGGCGAGCCAGGCAAACAATATCTTCAATTAACCGGAGCCCCTGTCCTGTGGGGAGAAACTCTGTAAAGAAGTATTAGAGATTAAAAAGGAGAAATGCTATATGATTTATTTTCACTGGATATATCTGTTGCTTTATGTCGTGATAACCGTTCCGGCTATCATCACCGTCTTGATGGACAATCGTCAGCCCGCCAAGACGATGGCATGGATATTGGTATTCTTCTTCATCCCCTTTGTGGGTATCATCTTCTATTTCTTCTTCGGACAGAATACCCGCAAGGAACGGCTTATCAGCGACCGCAGCATGGACCAGCTCACCAAGCGCTCCATGCTCGAGTTCGTAGAGCAGGAGAATCTTCACCTGCCAGACAGCAATAAACCGCTGATGAATCTCTTTGCCAACCAGAGTTGGGCGCTGCCTTTTAAAGATAATCAGGTGGATATTTATACTGATGGCTACGATTTCTTCCTTACCTTATTATATAATATAGGACAGGCAAAGCATCATATTCATCTCGATACCTATATCTTCGAAGCCGATGCATTGGGGTATCTGATAGCTGATGCCTTGATTGATAAGGCGGAGCAGGGAGTGGAGGTGCGACTGATTTATGATGATGTAGGCTGCTGGAAGGTGAAGGATGAATTCTTTGAACGTATGCGTGATGCAGGTATTGATGTACATTCGTTCATGCCAGTCCGCTTTCCGGCTTTTACGAGTAAGGTAAACTATCGTAACCACCGCAAACTCTGTGTCATAGATGGTAAAGTGGGCTTTATCGGCGGCATGAATATAGCTCTGCGCTATGTGAAGGGTGATAAGAAACAGGCTTGGCGCGATACACATCTCCGTATTGAGGGCGGTGGCGTTTACGCCATTCAGAGAGCCTTTCTGGTAGACTGGTATTTCGTAGACCGTACGTTGGTTACCAATCGCCAGTATTATCCGCCGGTCAGTGCGCATATCCATAACAATTGTCTCGTACAGATAGTTACGGGCAGTCCTATCAGTCCTTGGCCTGACATTATGCAGGGCTATGTCCGCATCCTGCTTCAGGCCCGGAAGTATGTGTATATGGAAACGCCTTATTTCCTGCCAACTGAACCTGTATTGTTTGCCATGAGAACAGCAGCTCTGGCGGGTGTGGATATCCGTCTGATGTTGCCCCGTCATGCTGATGCCAAACTGGTTGAGTGGGCATCACGTTCGTATGTGATGGAGGCGATAGAGGCTGGCGTAAAGGTCTATCTCTATACGGCAGGCTTTAATCATAGTAAATTGCTGGTGAGTGATGATAATCTCTGTACGATAGGCAGTACGAATATCGATTTCCGAAGTTTTGAGAATAATTTCGAAGCGAATGCGTTCTTCTTTGATGAGGGGATGGCGCAGCGCGTGAAGGCTGTCTATCTGCGGGATGAGGCGAAGAGCATCCTGGTAGATGATGTATCTTATTTCGTAAAACGTCCGTTCCTGCAGCGTCTTTTCGAGAGTACGGTAAGATTACTCTCGCCGCTGCTGTAACGAATAAATCCCCGTTTGCATCTTGTCTGGTGCAAACGGGGATTTTTTCCTATCTGAATATCGAGAAGTTTACGCTTCCGTAACTTCTGTGTTCCAGAAATCGTGGATGCTCGGAGAAATCATAGTCTTTGCCATGCTCAAAAACGAAGATGCCTCCTTCGTTGAGATAGTCGCCATTCAGAACGAGGTCTGGAATCTGCGGCAACTCCTTCAGAGCGTATGGAGGATCGGCAAAGATAAAGTCAAACTTCTGCTTGCAGGTCTTCAGAAAACGGAATACATCACCACGAATCAGAATATCTTTGTCTTCGCCCAACTTCTGAAAACATTGGCGTATGAAGTTGGCATGATCGCGGTCGGCCTCTACGCTGATTACCCGGCTGCAGCCTCGTGATACCAGTTCGAGCGAAATGCTGCCCGTACCGGCAAAGAGGTCGAGGGCAGAGGTATCTTCAAAATCAATATATCCCTGCAGAACATTAAAGATGTTCTCCTTTGCAAAATCTGTTGTCGGACGCGCCTTAAACGAACGTGGAATGTCGAAATGGCGTCCCTTATATTGTCCTGTTATGATTCTCATATTTACATTGAACTTTGAATGTTGAACATTGAATTTTATGATAAGCTATTCTGTTGAATTCTTAACTATCAACTTTTAACTATCAACTCTTGTCTTACTTACTTAAGTACAGTGCCATTAAATCGAATGGCAGACCTTTAATCTCTGTGATGGGCGCACGGTTGAATTCGGCGGCAGGATTCAGAATGAAGGTCTTCTTGATGTAGAGTTTCGTGTTGTAGAGGAACCAGTCCTTGTCCGGAACATTGCCTGATACATGCAACTCATCCTGCATCTGGTTGAATCCTAACTGCTTCCATACATAGAGAATGAAATAGAGGGCATCCTTGGCATGCTCGGCATTGAACGAGTTGAAGAATTTGAAACGGTTCTTCTCGAAACCGAAAACGTCCAGTTTCTTGTCGTGGAAATAAACATAGAGCTTGCGGTGAATGCCGGTGAAACTGCGATGATGCAGATAGTGCCACATCGGTTGCATGATAGGTGTGAAGCGGACATCCTTGAAGTTGTCTTCTACCACCATCTTCAAATCCTTGTTGATAGGGAATACCGCTACCGCATTCAGTTCCGGCTGCACTCTGTAGAGAATGGCATCGCTGTTATGACTGTTGAAGGCATGCTGATAGAGCACATCGATATCCTCTTCATGAAATTCTTCGATAGGAACCAGCAGGATAGGCGAATCGAGATATACGCGTACCTTCTGGTATCCCCGCTGCAGGAGAGTACTCTCCTTGAAAGCCTGACGCAAGTTGGCTGCCATCGAAACACCACTCTTTACTGTATAAGGTTCATAGATGAGCTGATGCTCAGCTTCACGGTCAACTACCGAAAAACTGAGGGTGTTTCTGCTCACGCGGATGGTGAGTCGTGCTTGCTGAATGTTGTTACCTTTTATTTGCATATCTGTTACCAATTACCTGCGTTGTTATTATCTGTCGTTAAATCGCCTATCTTGAGTCCGGGATAGTTGCCGGCATAGTTGGCCTCCTCTATCTTCTGCTGGATGGAACCTTCATCGAGTCCGTCGAGGAAGGTCTCATAACCGGCCCCACATTCCATCACCGGAATCTGCTTACCGCTTTTTCCTACGATAACCGTGGCAGCAAGTGCAAACTTCTTACCGTCGGCATAGGGAATGTATTGGGCATCTTCCTGTAAGAATTTGCCTTTTACCAGTGTCGGGAAATCGCCTGTATATACGCCATGTTTCGCCTTGTATTTCTCTTCAGCCTGACGTATCTGCATCAGTTTCTCCTTCACCTCTGCTTCTCTGCTAGCCATGGCTTTCTGGAAGCGGATGGGTTGGCTCACACTCAGAATACAGAGTAGCATCATGATGATGACGCATGCTCCCAAAATATAATTATTCTTTATTCTTTTTCTCATTTCAAAAAGTATTATTACTTTTGCACAGCAAATAGGTGCAGTAAATTTTCTGCAAAGATACTAAAAGTTTTCGAAATATGAACATTGAAGAGTTAAAATATCAGATATTACAGCAATTTGGCTTTCCGCCAACCCCAGAACAGGCTCAGGCGCTCGATGTTTTCGTGCAGTTTATGACGGATAGTAATCCTCATGCTGTGATGATTCTCCGGGGTAGTGCGGGTACCGGTAAGACATCGCTTTCGGGTGCTATCGTCCGTACGCTCCGTGCCGTTCGCCAGAAGGTGATGCTCCTTGCTCCTACGGGTAGGGCGGCTAAGGTCTTCTCTCTGAACAGCGGGATGCCTGCTTATACCATTCATCGCCGCATCTATCGCGAAAAGGCGTTTGCCGGAGTGGATGGACAGTTCAATCTCAATGATAATCTCTATACTGATGCGCTTTTCATGGTGGATGAGGCTTCGATGATAGCCAATCTGGGATTGGGCGGAACCACCTTTGGCAGCGGTTGTCTGCTAGATGATCTGATTCATTTTGTGTATCAGGGACGTAACGACCGACTTTTGCTGATTGGCGATAAGGCACAGTTGCCTCCTGTTGGTGAGGAAGAATCACCAGCCCTTTCTGCTGCGATGCTCCAGGGATATGGACTGTCGGTTTATGAGTGCGATTTGAACGAGGTAGTCCGCCAGAGTCAGCAGTCGGGGATTCTCTTTAATGCTACCCGTATCCGTCAGATGATTACCCACGATGACATTACTCAACTGCCTAAAATCCGTTTCTCCGGTTTCTCGGATATTAGGGAAATGCCGGGCGCAGAACTCATCGAGGCACTTGGTGACAGCTATCATCAGGTAGGACTTGACGATACCATTGTTGTGACTCGTAGCAACAAGCGCGCCAACATCTTCAACCAAGGCATCCGCAACATGGTGCTTGATAGGGAAGAGGAACTCGAGAGTGGCGACATGCTGATGATTGTGAAAAACAATTATTATTGGATGGAGGAAGAAAGAAAGAAGATAAAGGAAAGGCAATTAAGTGAAGAACGAAAAGTGAAGAGTGAAAAATTTAATACTTTAGCTAATCATACAGTTCAAAGTAACGAAGTTCCAAGTCATGAGATTCCTGCTTTCCTGGCTAATGGAGATAGGGCGAAGGTGATGAAGGTGAGCCGTCGCATCGACCTCTACGGCTTTCATTTTGCCACCCTTCTGTTGAAATTCCCCGATTATGACAATTATGAACTGGAGGCTACGGTATTGCTGGATACCTTGACGAGTGAGGCTTCTGCTTTGACCCATGATCAGCAAGAGCAGCTTTTCCGTAAGATAGAGGAAGATTATCAGGATATACCACTGAAGGCAGACCGTATGAAGGCAATCCGGCAAGACCCATATTTCAATGCTCTGCAAGTGAAGTTTGCCTATGCTGTTACCTGTCATAAAGCGCAGGGAGGACAGTGGTCGCATGTCTATGTAGACCAGGGCTATATGACGGATGAAATGCTTACTCCCGATTATATCCACTGGCTCTATACTGCATTTACACGAGCCACAGAAATGCTATATCTGGTGAATTGGCCAAATACGCAGATAGAAGGAGAGTGATATTACTCTTCTTCTTTTGTTCAGGATTTATATAAAAAGAAAAAAGGCCGGCTCTCTCTCGAAAGTCGGACTCTTAAATTTTTGAGTTATTTTTGGGAAAAGTGGGTAGTGATGGATTCGAACCACCGAAGGCATAGCCAGCAGATTTACAGTCTGCCCCATTTGGCCACTCTGGTAACTACCCAAAAGCTTTATGTCTCAAAAGCGAGTGCAAAGGTAATGCTTTTATTTGATATTACCAAATTTTTTCGGCACTTTTTTCTCTTTTCCTTCAAAAAATGTTCATTTTCCCCTTGTTTTCCCAACTTCAATCCATAAAAAACAAGAGAATTCTTCACTCTTCACTATTCGTTCTTCACTTTAATAACGTGTCTTCTGCGGTGTTTTCTTGACAGCCTTCTGTGCTTGTAATGCTCATATTTCTTGATGGCAACGAATACCGTGAGGGCAAGGACTACGGCCAGCAGGAAGATAACGATGCCGCCGCCCAGATTGTCGCCCTTCACCTTCGACCACATATCCAATACCTCGGGAGTATGATCACCGGCATCATGAATCATGGCGCATCGGGCTACTATGCTGCTGTCTGGATACATGATAGGGTTGAGATGGGCACTCCTGCCTTCCTCGCCAAAGAAGTAGGCCAGATTTACAGGTTTGGGATAAGCCTCAGTATCGCTCATAGCTTCTAATACTTTCTTGCCTGCCACGCTGCTCACATATCCTGTAGTCTCCATATTAGCGAGTGCCACGTCTTCCTGACAGAGATAGTTGATGAAATAGGCGGCAGCCTTCGGATTGCGGGAATATTTAGGGATTACCCAACCGTCGAACCATACATTGCTTCCTTCTTTCGGTACTTCATATCCCAGTTCTACACCCACTTTCCCGGCTTCTTCAATAGCCCAGACGGCATCACCGCTCCAGGTCATGTTGAGATAGGCTTTGCCTTTGGTCATGGTCTCCTTGCCGAAGTCGGCTTCCCATCCTTCAATGTTTGGCTTCAGAGCTTTCAGCTCTTTCTCTACTGTGGCTACGGCAGCGGGTGAATAGTCGTTCATCAGCTGTGGTATGGTCACCTTGCCTGCTTCCAGGTCTTTACGATGTGCCCAGATGAGTGCGGTGCCATAGGAGTCGCGGTAGGAATCCTTCATCAAGAGTTTGCCCTGATATTTTCTGTCCCATAATGTTCCCCAGGTCTGTGCCTCCCTTATAGGTACGTGTACCTTATTATATAGGATGCCACAGGTTCCCCACATGTAAGGCACGGCATAATGGTGGGCGATGCGGCCATTGTTGGAGGTGGCATCTATCTGTTCAACAATGTATGGTGATACGTTGCTGATATAGTTGGGCGTCTTGCCGAAGGCTGTGTCGATAGGCAGGAGAAGGTCTTTGCGGAGCATGCGCTCGATGATATATTCTGACGGGCATACCACGTCGTAGTCTTCATGACCTCGCTCTATCTTGGTAAGCATCACCTCATTGATGTCGAAGGTCTGGTAGATAACTCGGATCTTCTTGCCGGTCTGCTGTTCATACCATTTCGGGAAGTTGGCAAGAACGTCTTCATCTATATAATCAGCCCAGTTGTAGACCTTCAGAATCTCCTCACGGTTCTCTTTGTTGTAACA
>ERZ779699.132-NODE-132-length-13087-cov-12.2321_pt1 | contig 13087 bp, 8 predicted proteins | sample MGYA00511904_ERZ779699 | MGnify/ENA primary metagenome ERZ779699 (study PRJEB29588, sample SAMEA2144578) | human gut metagenome | biome: human gut; feature: human-associated habitat; material: faeces | place: Denmark | collected 2008/2010 ... | reverse complement strand
ACAGAATATTCACATGTGGTATAAGACGGGCTGAAAGCCCAAAAGCTCTTAGCCCTGGGCTATGAGCTTCTGCCCTTTCAGGGCGTATTGGGTAATTTCAACCGTACAGATCGAACCATTATGGATTTTTAATCCGCTAAAAGGACCGGAGCAAGAAGCGTAATCAGTCTGAGTAATGTAAATTATCCTTACCTACCCAAAACAGAAACCAAAAGAGGTAAAAATCAGTGCTTTTTAGTGAGTTTTCGAAGAAAAGATGCAAAATATGAGGGGTAGGATGATGTTTTACCCCCTCTACTAAGAGTGAAAAATGCACCTCCTCTGACTCGAAATCATGCTCCAAAGGTAGGTATTTTTGACAAATACAATGAATTTTGGATATAAAAAAGAGCACTAGAGCGGTGCAATGTACAGTATTTCGCACCAGAGAATGTAGATTATTATTATACACACATAAATGAAGCACAACTGATATAAACTTTCGTAATCGTCTCATACACAAGTAATTTAGAACTATCACATACTCTAACAAACAACCAATTAAAGCATTACACTTAGTGGGTCATTAGGTCAAAGTCATTTAGGGTCATTATGTTTTCCGAGAGTTAAAAAGTCACTATAGATATATATAAATAAATATTTATATATACTATAGCAGCAAAAGTGACATTTACTTTTTCAAATGACCCTAAATGACATTGACACCAAATGACCCCTTTTCATTTCTTCAGCTACTGCCAAGTCTTTTCTTGCATTTTCATTGTTTCTGCAATAAAGTTCAGACAGAAAATCAATAGAACTTATTGTATTACTGCTGCTTATAGCTTTTCTCGCATAGAAAGTCAGGGTAAAAGCTTGCATTCTGCCCAAAAATGTTGTATCTTTGCACCGGCAATCGAAAGAACAGCCTTTTGTGCCTTGCTCAGGTCTTCTCTTAAGACCAGCACGGGTCATAAATGATGGCAGGCGCTGGTCATCAATGAAGACCCCGAAAACGGCAGGAACGGGGCGTTCTGGGGAGTTGCTTAAAGAAACAAAAATTTGAACAAGAAGAAAATAATATGATTACAGTTGATGGATTGACCGTAGAATTTGGCGGCACCACCCTATTCAAAGACATTTCCTTCCAGATCAACGAGAAGGACCGTATAGCCCTGATGGGAAAGAATGGCGCAGGAAAGAGCACATTGCTTAAGATCATCGCCGGTGTGAGAAATGCTACTCGTGGCACCGTTTCCGCTCCCAAGGATTGCGTCATCGCCTATCTGCCTCAGCATCTGATGACCGAAGACGGCAGAACCGTATTCGAGGAAACCTGTCAGGCGTTTGCCCATCTGCACGAAATGCAGGCTGAGATTGACCGCATCAACAACGAGCTCACCACCCGTACCGATTACGACAGCGATGATTACATGCAGCTCATTGAGAAAGTATCCTCTCTCTCAGAGAAATTCTACGCCATCGACATGACTCATTTCGAGGAAGATGTAGAGAAGACGCTGCTCGGTCTCGGTTTCGAGCGCTCTGATTTCAACCGCCCTACAAGCGAGTTTTCGGGAGGATGGAGAATGAGGATTGAGCTGGCAAAACTGCTCTTGAAATCGCCAGACGTACTGCTGCTTGATGAGCCAACCAATCATCTCGACATTGAATCTATCGGCTGGCTCGAAGACTTCATCATCAACAGTTCGAAAGCAGTAGTTGTCATCAGCCACGACCGAAAATTCGTTGACGACATTACAACAAGAACCATCGAAGTAACCATGGGCCGCATCTACGACTACAAAGCCACTTACAGCCAATATCTGGAACTGCGCAAGGAACGCCGCGAACAGCAGATGAAGAAATATGAGGAACAGCAGAAGATGATTGCTGAAACCAAGGACTTTATAGAACGCTTCAAAGGCACTTATTCTAAAACCTTCCAGGTGCAGAGCCGCGTGAAGATGCTAGAGAAACTGGAACTTATCGAAGTGGATGAAGAAGATACAAGCCGCCTTCGACTCAAGTTCCCGCCGAGCCCACGAAGCGGTGCTTATCCGGTTCAGATGAGTGATGTGGCGATGTCGTTTGATGGCAAGAAGATTTTCAGCGGCGTGAATCTTACCGTAGAAAGAGGGGACAAGATTGCCTTCGTGGGAAGAAACGGAGAGGGTAAGTCAACGCTTGTGAAATGTATCATGGGTCAGCTTCAGAACGAAGGAAAGTTGGAATTGGGACATAATGTGCAGATAGGTTATTTCGCCCAGAACCAGGCTTCTCTGCTCGATGGCGAACTTACCGTATTCCAGACCATTGATGATGTTGCCAAAGGTGAAATCCGCAACAAGATACGCGATTTGCTCGGAGCCTTCATGTTTGGCGGAGAGGATTCTACCAAGAAGGTGAAAGTATTGTCGGGAGGTGAGCGCACCCGCCTTGCCATTCTCAAGTTGCTGCTGGAGCCGGTGAATCTGCTGATTCTCGATGAGCCTACCAACCACCTCGACCTGAAGACCAAGGATGTACTGAAACAGGCCTTGCGCGATTTCGACGGAACGCTCATCGTAGTTAGTCACGACCGTGATTTCCTCGATGGTCTTGTCAGCAAAGTTTATGAGTTCGGTCATGGTCGCGTCCGCGAACATCTCTGCGGCATTTACGAATTTTTGGAATCGAAGAAGATGGAAAATCTTCAGGAACTGGAGAAGAAGCAATAACCCCTATTCTATTGTTTTCTTATTAAAAAAATATTTCAAGCATAAAACAAAAAGTCCTGATGTTTCAAACAAACGAAACATCAGGACTTTATTTTTTCTATCTATTCGGGGAAACCATTCCCGAAAAATTCTATTCGGAAAAATTTCCTTCTGGGAATTACCAAAGCTCCAGGCGCTGGTTCTTAGGAATGAACAGCTTGTCGCCCTGCTTTACGCCAAATGCCTCATACCATGCATCGATATGAGGAAGCGCACCATCAACACGCCACTTGCCGAGAGAATGAGGATCATTCTTTACGCGGTTGCGGATTTCCTTATCAGTAATATTCTGTCCCCAAACACCTGCATAGGCGAGGAAGAAACGCTGGTCAGGAGTGAAACCATCCTTGTTCTTCAATGGCTTCTTGGCTGTAGCATTCTTGAAGGCATTGTATGAAACCATCAAACCACCGTGGTCGGCAAGGTTCTCACCGAGGGTGAAACGGCCGTTGGCATTCAGATCAGGCAATACCTTGATGTTGCTGAAGAAATCAGCATACATATCAGCACGCTTGTTGAAACCTTCTGCATCAGCTGCAGTCCACCAGTCCTTCAGATTACCGCTAGCATCATACTGACGACCCTGATCATCGAATCCGTGAGTCATCTCATGACCGATTACTACGCCGATAGCACCATAGTTGAATGCTGCATCAGCCTTAGGATCGAAGAAAGGATACTGGAGAATACCAGCTGGGAAGCAGATCTCGTTGGTAGTAGGATTATAGTAAGCGTTCACAGTCTGAGGAGTCATGTACCACTCATCCTTATCTACTGGCTTTCCTGCCTTCTTTGCAATCTCCTTATCGTTGGCAAACTTGCGGCAAGCCAACACGTTCTCATAATAGCTCTTAGATGGGTCGATGCTGAGCTTGCTGAAATCAGTCCACTTGTTAGGATAACCAATCTTTACATAGAACTTGTCGAGCTTGTTGTGAGCAGCTTTCTTTGTAGCATCGCTCATCCAGGTCTGAGCATCGATACGCTGACCGAGGCTGATCTGAAGATTCTTCACGAGTGTCTCCATCATCTTCTTAGAGCTTTCTGGGAAATAGCGCTTGCAGTAGATGCGACCGAGTGCCTCGCCCAACTGAGCCTCTACCTGAGTAGTAGCGCGCTTCCAAAGAGGATAATCCTCCTTACGGCCACTCATAGTCTTTCCGAAGAATTCGAAACGGGCTTCGCGAATCTCATCGCTGAGGTAAGAAGCAGAACTATTAATGATGTCCCACTCCATCAAAGCCTTCAATGTGCCTGCACATTCTGCAGCTGCCACCTTGTCATAACCGGCGAAGAAAGCAGGCTGACCTACGATCATCTCCTTGAGATTTTCGCTCTTGATTCCCTCGGCGTTGGCAAGTGCCTCGAGAGGAATGTTAGGATAATTCTCCTTGAATTCTGCCAAGGTCATCTTGTTGTAGTTGGCCTGAGGATCACGAAGTTCGGTACGGCTCTTTGAGAAAGTAGCGAGCGTTGTTTCGTGAAGGAATACGGCAGAAGCCTTCTTGGCAGCTTCATCAGCAGAGAAACCATAGAGCTGGAACATCTTGCTGAGGTAAGTCTTATAAGCCTCACGGATAGCTACAGTTGCAGCATCGTTGTTGAGGTAATAATCCTTGGCACCGAGAGTAAGACCGCCCTGCATCAGGATGTAGATGTTCATGGTTACGTTCTTCTCATCGGCATCGAAACCTGAGACATAGCCCAAACCGAGACCCATCCATGCATACTTAACCTGAAGCTTCTGAAGCTCGTCCTTGGTCTTGGCAGCTTCAATCTCATCCAACAGAGGCTTTACTGGAGCGATTCCAGCCTTGTTGCGGCTGTCAACATCCATAGAGAGTTTGTAGAAATCAGACAATTTCTGCTCGATGGTTCCAGCCTTGTAAGTCTTCTTCTGGAGTTCAGAAAGAATGGTGTTGATGCGCTTGTTGTTGTTCTCAGCCAGCCGTTCAAAACTGCCATAACGGCTGTAAGCGGCAGGAAGAGGATTGTTCTTCTGCCATCCGCCTGTAGCAAACTGATAGAAACTGTCTGCTGGCTTCACTGTCTGGTCGAGATTGCTCATGACAAGACCCGATTTATTCTGAGCATCAGCGCCTAATGGCAGAGCTGCGATCAGCATCATCGGTAAGATCATTTTCATTTTCATTTTCTTCTCTTTTATATATTAATGTTATTATTATTTCGAAACTTCTTCCAATTCTTCCGAAAGGAGCATCCAGCGCTCGTTCTCCTCATCGAGACTCTTCATGAGTTCGGTGTATTCGGTCACGAGTTCCATGTTGGTTGCATTTTCCGGTTTCATCAGGAGTTCATCAATCTCCTTCTTTCTAGCTTCCAGTTTCTCTATCTTCGCCTCACATTCCTTCACGGCTTTCTCAGCCTTACGTATCTTCTTCTGCTGTTCCTTATGTTCAGCGTAGCTCTGCTTGCCGGATGTGGCAGAGGCAAGACTGTCGGCTGTAGAACCTGATGCGACAGAAGAGCCGGAAGTATTGGCAGAAGGCGAACCGGCAGAAGCCATGCTCTGGTTGGCAAGAGCCTGATTGATGTTCTCGGCATTATGGGCACGGAGATAATCGTAAATACCACCGAGATGCTCACGAACCTTGCCGCCGCCAAACTCATAGACCTTATCTACCAGACCATCGAGGAATTCACGGTCGTGGCTCACGATGATGGCCGTTCCATCGAAAGCCTTGATGGCTTCTTTCAGCACATCCTTCGACTGCATGTCGAGGTGATTGGTAGGCTCATCGAGAATGAGAAGATTCACCGGTTCGAGCAGGAGCTTGATCATAGCCAGTCGGCTGCGTTCACCTCCACTCAGAACCTTGACAAACTTCTCTGAAGTCTCGCCGCCAAACATGAAGGCGCCCAGGAGATCGTTCACCTTCAGACGCATTTCGCCTGTAGCCACATTGTCGATAGTCTGGAAGATGGTAAGATTCTCATCCAAGAGCTGCGCCTGATTCTGGGCGAAATAACCAATCTGCACATTATGACCAATCTTGAGAGTACCGGTGAAAGGAATCTCCCCCATAATACATTTTACCAGGGTAGACTTACCCTCGCCGTTCTTACCCACGAAAGCCACCTTCTCGCCACGCTTGATGGTAAAGGTAACATGGTCGAAGACGGTGTGTGCGCCGTAATCCTTGCGCACCTCATCGCAGATGATAGGATAATCGCCACTTCTAAGACAAGGAGGGAATTTGAGGTGCATCTGCTTGTTGTCAACCTCATCCACCTCGATAGGAACGATTTTCTCGAGCTGCTTGATTCTGCTCTGCACCTGAACCGCCTTGGTAGGCTTGTAGCGGAACCGCTCAATGAAATCCTTGATGTCGGCAATTTCCTTCTGCTGGTTTTCGTAAGCACGGAACTGCTGCTCGCGGCGTTCAGCACGCAACACCACATACTCATCGTATTTCACCTTATAGTCTTCTACCCTTCCGCAAGTAATTTCGAGGGTACGGTTAGTTACATTGTTGATGAAAGCACGGTCGTGGCTCACCAGAACCACAGCCTTTGCACTCTGCGCCAGAAACTGCTCCAACCACTGGATACTTTCAATATCAAGGTGGTTGGTAGGCTCATCGAGGAGCAGGACATCAGGCTTCTGCAACAGAATCTTGGCAAGTTCGATACGCATTCGCCAACCGCCGGAAAACTCCTTGGTTGGGCGCTCAAAATCATCGCGCGTAAAGCCAAGACCGCTCAAGGTGCGCTCTATCTCAGCCTCATAGTTTTCGCCACCCATCATCATGTAGCGTTCATGTTCCTGGGTAAACTTCTCTACGAGCTGAGCATAGCTTTCGCTCTCATAGTCGGTGCGGTCGGCCATTTCCTGCTGCATCTTGTCCAGACGCGCCTTCATCTCGGTATTATGGGCGAAAGCCTTGCGGGTTTCCTCCTTCACGGTCGTATCGTCCTGCAGTTTCATCACCTGTGGCAGATAGCCGATAGTGGTTTCGTTAGGGATAGCCACAACGCCATCAGTAGGTTTCTGCAAACCGCAGAGAATCTTGAGCATCGTAGATTTTCCGGCACCATTCTTACCCACCAGGGCAATGCGGTCGCGGTCGTTGATGACGAAACTTACATCATGAAAGAGAGGCTTGACGCCAAACTCTACTTTCAGTCCTTCTACTGAAATCATCTATTTTAATTTATAATTTACAATTAATAATTTATAGTTTTCCTAACTCCTTTTACGGAATGAGCAGGGATGAATCTCCATAGCTCAGGAAACGGAAATCATGCGAAAGAGCATAATCGTAAACCTTCTTCCAGTCGCCCTTGAGGAAAGCACTCACCAGAAGCAGGAGTGTGCTCTGAGGCTGATGGAAATTGGTGACCAGCATCTTCACAATCTTATACTGATAGCCAGGAGCAATGATAATCTGCGTGCTGGAATGGAGAGCCTCCAAGCCGTTGCGGTCCAGATAATCGATGATTGCCTGGATAGCCTGCATCGGAGTGATTCCATCTACCAGATTGCCATCTTCAGAAAGCTCGTAAGGATCCCACTGTTTTACGTGCAGATCTTCTTCATTTGCCTCAGGATGCTTCAGCAGATGAACACCCATGTAATAAAGGCTCTCGATGGTACGGACGCTGGTGGTTCCTACGGCAATGACCCGGCACTCGTGCTTGATGAGTTTTTCCAGACTGCGGCGATGAACAACAATATATTCCGTATGCATCTGATGGCCTTCGATTTCAAGACTCTTCACCGGTTTGAATGTGCCGGCTCCTACATGCAGGGTTACTTCTTCGCGGTCGATTCCATGCGCATCAAGATCCTTGAGAACCGCATCGGTAAAGTGAAGTCCGGCAGTTGGAGCAGCCACACTTCCCTTGATTTTAGAATAAACCGTCTGATAGGTGGTCTTGTCACTCTCCTCTGTCTTGCGGTTGAGATATGGAGGAATAGGCAACTCGCCTACTGCTTCAAGAATCTCAGCGAAAGACACCTTCTCGTTGTCCCAATCGAAGTCAACCCAGTAGTTGGTTCCTCCGCCTTTGGCAACCATTTTCTGCGCCTCAGAACCGAGAGCATCTCCGCGTCGCATGGTAGCGCTAAGCGTAAGCTTGTGGCCCTTGATTTCGAAATCACGCTTCAGGCTTCCCTCTTTCCATTTCTTCAGATTACCGATCATGCAGAGCCATGAACAATGTCCGGTGGTCTGGAACATGAGTTCATAATCAGTAGGTTCTGCAGGCTCCATCAAGAAAACCTCAATAAGCGCACCTGTTTCCTTGCGGAAGTGCAGACGCGCTTGTATCACCTTGGTATTGTTGAATATCATCAAGGCTCCTTGAGGGAGATATGTGGGAAGATGATGGAAAACATCATCGCTTACCTCGCCGTGCTTATAGACCAGCAGTTTGCTGTGGTCGCGCTGGGCAATAGGGAATTTTGCGATGCGCTCATCCGGTAAATCATAGTTATAATCACTAATCTTAATGTGTTTTGTATCCATTATTTATTTTACTTTTGAACTTTCTATTTTGAACTTTTATTTCTGTACTAAAGATAAGCCATCTGACAGGTGGCATAAAACACAACCATGATAAGGGTAAATATCACTACGGTCATGATTTTATCTACATCATCATAGTCGTAACCCGTACTCGTATACTGGTTGGAAATATACTTAATCTTTGGGGAGATGCGGTAATACATCCTGATGTAGATAAGATAGACGACAACTCCCACCACAGCTCCGATAGCCAGACCGCAAAGAATGTCGACCGGATAATGAACACCCAGGTAAAGACGGGTCCAACAGTTTACGAGCGACCATAATAACAGGGTCCACGTAACCAGTTTGCTGCGGATGAGCAACGAGAAGAAGATGGCTAACGAAAGCGTATTAGCCGCATGAGCCGAACAGAAGCTGAAACTCTTGAGGCGCATATTGTCAACCACCTGAACCGTATACTTGAACATCGGGTCGCTGGAAGGTCTGCATCTTTCAGCCAGCGGTTTGATGATTCCATCCACCAGTCCATCAGCCAGAAAGATACAGAGCAACGCTCCTCCTACCACGAGTGCAATCTGGCCCATCATCTCGTTGTTTCTTATCACAACAACGAAGAGGACGATATAAAGCGGAATCCATGTCCAGCCCGACGTAAGCGCCATCGCCATCTGATCGAGCCAGACATTCTCGCTGCCGTTAAACACATGCAACAGCTGCATGTCAAAATCTTGTATCCTACTAAAATCCATTCTCTTTATTTTAATCAGATTTTATCTTAATCAGATTTCCTCAATTGCCTTGGTTTCAATCCAGCCTTCTCTGCCGTCTCCTACCTTGATTTCACGCCAGCCTTTCATCGCCTTATCGGTAATATCAACGCGGGTTCCTTCATGCAGCAGGAAGAGGTCAACGCTCGTCTTGGCTGGAGTCTTCTTCACATTGACAGAAGGAGCGATGATGATGGCTCCCGTACGGTTGATGAGCATCTGCCGCTGCTGGTAAGCAAAGAGATTGCTCAGCAGGAAGACAGCCACGAAGAAGATTCCACCGAAGAAACCAATCTTGCGCAAAACGATATGCGAACCGAAGAGATAAACCAAGACCAGAACCAGCGCCATGATGATGGCTATGATGCCTGTCTTAGCCCAACAGTCAACACTCGTAAAGTTGACCAGCGCCTTCCACCAGGTTACGAAGAACATCTCGCTTTCCGGAGTAATCTTATCGATGGTCTTGCTACGTGCAAACTGCAGGTTGAAGCTGATGTCTTCATCGCCTGGCGAAAGCAGATGGGCACGCTCATAATTGAGCACAGCCTTGGTAATATTGTCTGTACGGTAATAAGCATTGCCCAAGTTATAGTAAACTTCGGCAGAAACACCATAGTTGTTCAATATTTCCTCATAGTCGCGTATGGCCTGCTGATAGTTACCTTTCTGATATTCCGTATCAGCATTGTTCTTGGTTACAGCGCCTGCAGAAACCGAGCAGCCCAACATTACCATGATCATCATGACGAACGAATATCCGGTTGCACTCTTCTTGCGCTGCTTACGCGTTGCATTGATAGCATTTTCTATATCCATAATAGCAGTCATTGCTGATTCGAATGTACGGTTCATATTGCCGGCAGGGTCGCCCGGCGCATAGCGTTCAAACTCACATTCATCGAGCGCAGTTGTAAACTTCTCGATAGTTCTCTCCTCTACACAATGTTTTTCGAGCATAGCCTGGATGTTTTCACGTGAGAGCTTTTCGGCTGGCATGTTGAGCTTGTAGCTTACATAGCCCCACAAAGCACGGAGCACTTCATCGTAGAATTCTTCCTGCTTGCCACCGAGCATCAGCAGATGAGCCTTCTTCAGGCGCTTGGTTGCTATCTTGTTTGCCTTGTTGGAACGGACCTTTACAAGGTCGGCATTCTCGAGGGCACGGCGGCGGAAAACAATGAGCAGGGCAAAGAAGGCTGCCAATGGAACCAGCAGACTGGTCCAGTAGCCGAAGCTTCCGTAGAACATATCGTCAATATCATGGAGCTTAGACTTGCCCAGTTTCAGCGCATGAATGTCCTTATCCTTGTTGCTGAAATCTGAGGTTTCATTGTCTGAAGTTCCATCACCCTTCTCTACATTCAGCGTAAACGGCTGGGTCTTGATTGTCTTATACTTGTTAGCCGAAGTATCATAATAGGTGAATTCTACCGCAGGAATGGTATAATTTCCCTGATTACGAGGCACAGCCAGGAAGTCATAAATCATATTGCCTTCTACGCCATTGGCTGTAAGGCGGGTCTTGTCTGTCACCTTCGCATCGTACTTGTCAAAATCCTTAGGGAAGGTAATGACAGGCTGCTTGAGCAACTTCAGGTTTCCGATTCCTCCTACCACTACACGAATGGTGATAGGTTCGCCAGCCTTCACTTCCTTCTTGTCGATGGAAGCACTAATGTTGAATTTACCAACACCTCCCGAGAAGTTGGCAGGGCGCTGAGGCAATGGATCAACCTGAATTTTCACACTAGGAGCTATAATATCTTTCTTTACTTCAACATAACCGGAACCGCCATTGAAGAAAGCTTCCATCGGGTCAACGTTTCTGTTCTGCTGAACTACGATTCCCTTGAAGGTAATAGCTGGAATAGTGAGGCTTCCCGTCATCTGCGGATACATGACATACTGGCTCCATGTAACGCATCGGTAAGGTCGGCCGTTTACGGTTTCAGTATGGAAGGTCTTCTGCTGAGGCAGTGGAACTTCCTGGTTGTGGAATCCCTTCAGGTCAGGCATCTTGCCTTCCAGCTGGGTAAGGTCTACCTGCGTGTAAACCTTATAGGTAAGGAGCACCGGTTCCTGTTCGTGAACACGTCGCTTGTTGGCTGTAACCTTGATGAAGAGGTCGCGGCCTGATATTCTTGATCCGGCAGTTCGCATACGTGGTTCATTATAATCATTCTGTCCGTGCATGGAAGGTGCGCCGTTGTTGCGTGCAGCATGGCCAGAAACCGTAATCTTAACCGGATGGGAAGAGAGTTTCTTACCATTTACGATGGCATGAGAGGCACCAATGCCAAAGGTTCCGTTCTTAGCTGCGTAGAGCGTATAGGTAATGGTTACCGACGATGAAGAGGAAGTATGGCCATTGATCATCTGATAACTGGACTGCGATGAGGTGTAAGGACCTGCGATTACTTCAAGTCCTTCTCCTACTCCGCCCAGACGGAATTCCTCTACATCACGTGTATTGATGGTATAGGCCACACGGAAGTTTTCTCCCGCCGCCACGTGTGTTGGTGCCGACACACTGATATGCTGGGCTTTCAGCTGCAAACTGAAGCCCAGAAGCATTGCCCATATAATAATAAACCAACCTATATGTTTCATCTTCTAAATTTATTATGCTCGTTGTATTATTTTACTTTTTACCAGTTTTTCTCATATTGCTTTCTGCGAGGCTGACTCATCGCTTTCTGCATCTTGCGCTTCGTATCCTTCTCCTGCTGGATGGCAGCGTTCAAGAGTTGTTCAGCATTATCTTTGCTCATCTTGTCCTGATTGTTCTGATTCTGCTGATTGTTCTTATTCTGGTTGTTCTTATTTTTGTCGTTCTTGTTCTTGCCTTTATTCTGATCTTTGTTCTGATCCTTATTCTGCTTGTCTTTGTTCTTGTCCTTGTTTTTATCCTTCTTGTTCTTATCGTTCTGCTTGTTCTGCTTCTGGTTTTTAAGCAGTTTCTTGCAGAGGGCAAGATTATATCGGGTTGCATTGTCCTGCGGATTGCAGCGCAGGGCGTTCTCATAACATCCTATGGCCTGCGCATATTGCTGATGCTGCTGCATGACCACACCCATGTTGTGGTAACTTCTGGCGCGTCGCATCTTGTTCGTTTCCAGTTTCGAAGCATTCTCAAACTGTATCATCGCCATTGAATCCTTCTGCTGCATCATCAGGGCGCAACCCAGATTATAGACAGCCTGCGCATTCTTCTGGTTCTTGGAGATAGCCTTGCGATATTGCGTTTCGGCTGCAGCCCACTTCTGTTTATGATAGGCGCGGTTTCCCTGGCGGATGAAGTTGCGGTCGTTCTGTGCTCCCACCTTCGCCAAGCCCAGCACCATCAGGGCAAAAACCAATATATATCTTAAATATCTCATTCTTATTATATAATAATGTATAAACGTTTATCAGAAAGGCTTCTTGATGTCTTTCTTAAAAAACTTGATGTTTCTGAGCAAAGGATTCTTTACCTCCAGCAGACAGATTTCGATGATAAGCAACAGGATGACAAGAATACCTACAGCCTGGAACTGTTCATCATAGGCGCTGTAAACCACACTCGTTACATCGCCTTTCTGCAATTTGGCAATATCATCATTCAATGCTCTTTCCGCATCGCTGGTATTATCTACATGAATGTACTGACCCTTGCCAGCCTGGGCAAGTTCCTTGCACATCTGCTCATTCAGGGCGGTCATTACGGTGTTGCCCGCATTGTCCTTCAGATAAGAGCCGTCGCCCATAGGGATTGGCGCTCCCTTGGTGTTTCCAATGCCCAGAATAAAGACATTGATTCCTTTCTTGTTGGCAGCAGCCGCTGCCTCCTGTGCGCCAGGCTCATGGTTTTCGCCATCGGTAATAACGATGATGGCTCTGCCCACATTCTCCTGCTGGGTGAAACTCTTGGACGCCAAATCGATGGCTGCTCCGATATTGGTTCCCTGGGTCTGGATAAGACCAGGGGTTATGTTCTGGAGAAACATCTTTGCCGAAACATAATCGGTGGTGATTGGCAACTGCACGAAAGCATCGCCTGCAAAGACGATGAGTCCAATCTTGTCGTTGTTAAAGTTGTCGACCA
>ERZ779699.130-NODE-130-length-13333-cov-15.1368_pt1 | contig 13333 bp, 8 predicted proteins | sample MGYA00511904_ERZ779699 | MGnify/ENA primary metagenome ERZ779699 (study PRJEB29588, sample SAMEA2144578) | human gut metagenome | biome: human gut; feature: human-associated habitat; material: faeces | place: Denmark | collected 2008/2010 ... | reverse complement strand
GGTTTTGTTCACAGCATAGAGAGCTTTGGTTCAGTAGATGGACCAGGCATCAGATTTTTGATTTTCCTGCAGGGGTGTCCGATGCGCTGCCAGTTCTGCCACAACCCGGATTCCTGGAAGATGGGAGTAGGAGAGGAATGGAGTACCGATGATCTGCTGGATAAAGCAGAGCGATTCAAGAGTTATTGGGGTGACAAGGGCGGTATTACCGTAAGTGGTGGAGAAGCCCTGATGCAGATAGACTTTCTCATCGAACTTTTCGAGAAAGCCCATCAGCGTGGCATCAACACTTGTCTTGATACATCAGCGCAACCCTTCCGAAAAGAGGGTGCTTTCTTCGATAAATTCGAGCGTCTGATGGCCGTCACAGATACTGTTCTTCTTGATATCAAGCATATCAACGATGAAGAGCATCGTAAACTCACCCGCCATTCTAATGTAAACATACTGGATTGTGCACGATATTTAAGCGAGATACACAAACCAGTATGGATTCGTCACGTCCTGATTCCAGGTATTACCGACAAGGATGAATACCTCTATCAGTTGCGTGATTTTCTTTCTACACTCTCTAATATTGAGCGTATAGATGTCTTACCTTATCATACGATGGGTATCTACAAGTACGAGAAACTAGGTATTGCCTACCCGCTGGAAGGCATAGATCCTCCTACTAGTGATCGCATTGCTCATGCAGAAGCAATCTTGCAAGAGGCACTTTAGCCTCTTGCAAGACTGCTTAGATGAGCGTCTAGCGAACTGGTGAGACGGGCTTTGATGATAGGCTTTGTGATGTAGTCGTTTACTCCAAGCTCGTAGCATTCATCCACATTATCCTTGTTGCTTAACAGGGAAACCACGATGATGACCATTTCACTTTTCGAGTATTTAGAGCGTACATGGTCTATTACGTCCCACCCATTTACATGTGGCATCATCAAGTCGAGCAGTATCACGTCCGGCTTGAATGAGTCAATCAGTTCAATGGCTTCTTTTCCGCCATTGGCAGTTTTCACGTCGATGTCGAAGTCCTTTATCATTTCAGAGATAGTTTCAATATTTTCTGAAATATCATCGACGATTAGCACTTTGTTCTTTTCCATTTTTCACTGGTTATTATATAGGTTCTTTCCGATCTTGAAGATCTAGTTTCTTGGCTTGTGAATGCCGTAGATGTCGCACATGAATCCTTTATCAGTGATTAGATTGTTCATATCGATACTGTCGAACATCTTGTGATGAGTACCGATTACCACAATCTGATACTCTTTTTCCAGAACTTTAGGATCATCTGTCACCTTGATGTTATATTCTTCTTTTACTTCCTTTACATCTACCAATGGATCGTAGAGTGTGGTTTTGTAACCTGCTCCTACCAGGTTGATATAGAGATCGGCTACTTTTGTGTTCCTGATATCATCGCTGTCTGGCTTGAACGAGAAGCCGAGAATCAGCACGTTAGTCTCCGGAGCCTTGAACTTTCTGCTTTCAGATGCATTCTTAATCTTTCCTGCCATCCATACCGCCATCTGCTCGTTAACCTCGCGGGCTGTAGAGAGCAGCGATGGTACCACGTCAACCTCCTGTGCCTTGTTAATCAGGTAGTATGGGTCTACCGCGATGCAGTGGCCGCCAACGAGTCCTGGAGTAGCTGGCACGAAGTTCCATTTTGTGCTAGCTGCCGCCGTTACGTCTTCGATGTTGATGTTCATCTTGTCAAAAATCTTTTCCATCTCGTTGAAGAAGGCTATCTGTATGTCTCTCTGGCAGTTCTCCATCAGTTTACATGCCTCTGCTATTTTGATACTCTTCGTCCTGTAGGTGCCATGAGTAAGTACTGAAGCATAGAGGCTGTCGATGATAGCTGCTGCTTCGGGTGTAGAACCGCTGGTAACCTTCACGATGTTCTCAATGGTATGAACAGTATCGCCCGGGTTGATGCGCTCTGGCGAGAAGCCTACAAAGAAACTCTGGTTCAACTTCAATCCTGATGTAGATGCCAGTAATGGAGCGCAGACCTCTTCTGTCAGACCTGGGTAAACGGTACTCTCGTAGACTACGATATCACCTTCTTTCAGGATCTTGCCAACCTCAGCTGTAGCATTGCGCACGCAACTGATGTCTGGCTTGTTCGATTTGTTCACCGGTGTCGGTACAGCGATGATATACACGTTACACTTCTTCAGGTCATCAATATTGCTGGTCAGTTTCAGTCCCTGTTCCAAAGCTTTGGATACAGGTCTGTTGTCTTCCATCGTGCTTTTGGCTAACTTGGCTACCTTCTCAGCTTTGATGTCATAACCCCATGTATCGTATTTCTTTGAGAATAAGCATGCCAGTGGAGTACCAACATACCCTAATCCTATTACTCCAATCTTAAACTCAAAAGACTTGTTTATCATATACTATATTCTGTTTATGTTTTATAATGTTATTTCTTTTATTGGGAGCTCCCTGCTGTATGTACGTTATAGCAAGTAACTCGGATCTTTTAGATTCCTTCAAGCTGAGCATAGCGCGAAGTCTTCTCAGGGTTCCATGCGTCCTTGTAAGAACGGCGGAAGAAGAATTCTTGCAGATGAGCCGACAGACGGGCGATACGCAGGAAATAACCTGTATAAGGCGACATCAGTGGCAGATATCTGTAAAGGAACCACACGTCTTTCTTTCTTTCTGAAACCATCAGTACAAGGAGGAAGGCAAGCTGCGAGAAGCATACTCTGATAAAGTAGCCCAGCGCCAGCACCTCGATGATGTGCGTGTTAAACGTGATGGCGAGCTTGATGATATACCACAACCACAGGAAATTGAGGAAGCAGTCGAAAACTACACTCTCCATATTGGATAACCAGTTAAGGATACTCCAGTTCTTGGTAGGCAACAGAATGTCGGCATGCTTGCGTAGACGGAATCTCACGAGCGAGCGCGACCATCTGATGCGCTGATGATACAACTTATACCATTTGGTAGGCACATTGGTCATGCAGATGGCATCTTCTGCAAATTTCACTTTATATCCGGCTTTGCGGATCTTCTGTGTCAGGTCACCATCCAGTCCCGGTCCGATATCCCAGTAGCCTATTTCTTTCAGCGTCTTTCTTTCGAAGGCTCCGAATGCTCCCGAGATGATGTGGTAGATACCCAGTTCGCTGGTTACGATACGTCCCACCTGTATTCGCTTCAGGTATTCGAAAGCCTGCAGCGATGAGCAGATGGTTTCCTTGTAGTTGCGCACCTTCACACATCCTCCTACGCCCTTTACCATTCCGTCGATGTAGAAGGGGAGTAGAATCTTCTCCAGTGCATCACGGTCGAGCGAAGAGTCGGCATCCAGGCATACGATGTATTTGCCTCTTGCCATCTGGGCTCCATAGTTGCTGGCGGCAGCTTTACCGCCTCTTGTATCCAACCTCAGGTAGTGGGTGATATACCCAGCCCGGTAGAGGTCGTTGCAAATCAGTTTGGTGTCGTCGTCGCTACCATCGTCTACCACGATGATTTCGTAGTTGCGGTAGGTTTGCTCAGCCAGCGAGTTCACCATTTTGAATATATGTTTGCCTTCGTTCTTTCCCGGTACGAGGATGCTTACGAGTGGATTCTCGCGATACAGGAAGAATTTGGCATATTCTTTCTCTTTATCTATCTGGTTTCTCTTCATCAGTCGGTTTCCGATTACGAGATATTCCAGGATATAATATCTTGGCATCTCGATGAAGAAGAGGAACCAGTAGGTATTCACGATACTGCTAAACGATAGCGTGCTGATCCAGTCGAAGAAATCGTTCAGATGTTCTGCTATGCTAAACATACGCTTTTCCCTTTCTTCTTGATGGCTTATCTCAGCACGGTGAGCGCCAAGAGGGCCATGATTATGAGTATACCTGCGATGGTGACAAGGATGTCAACGAGTTTCTTGTAGAGCACGATGCGCTTCTGTATCTTGTCGTTTTCATCTTCCTTCGGCTCCGTATCGAGCAGCTCTTCCTGCGGCTGCACCAAATTCTCTTCTTCCTTCATCAGAGGTTCCTCTGAGTAGCGGCAGTAGTCGTCTGGAGTCATATCCACATATTGCAGTTTGTTGAAGAACTCGTCATAGTTGTTGGCGATGGTTTTCGCCTTGGTTTCCAGCATGCTGCAGATAATCTCGTCCGGTTCTATCGAGTTGGCCACCTTTCTGATGGCTACCGACATCTCCTTGCTCAGTTTCTGCTGGGCTTCTTCCACCGTTTCTCCCTGCTCATAGATGGTAGAGGATACGTAGAAGATATTGTTGTTGTAAGACACCTTGTGATTGGAGAAGATTCTACAGAGCTTGCCCTGTATGCTTTCCTTTATCTTTACGGTATCCTTGTTTTCATCTATAATCCATATCTTGCCTACCATGACCGAGAGTTCATCCTTGCGGAAGGTTTCCATCAGCTGGCGTCGCAGTCGGTTCATCAGCAGATAATATTCCATGAAGTTATCATAGATGTTCACCATGTTGCTGAACATGATGTTGCCGCTGGTCAGTGTTCTGATTCCTTCTTCCGTTATCTCGTAGTCCTCTACGTCTCGTGGCACCAGGGCATTTACCGGATAGGTGCTCTGGCAGTAGCAGCAGGTTGCCTTGGTGATAGGCGAGGTAAACGAGTTCTCGCAGTCGTTGCAGGTATATACCACGGCTGGTCTGTCATAGTCAACACCGATGTGGCGAAGTTTCTTGTGACACTTCGGACAGATGAGCATACCGCCCACATTGTAGCTGCTTTCCGGCGATACGTTGGCGCAGCTGAAGTGGTGGATGATGTTCTGTATCTTCAGGTTCGAACTTCCGCACTTCGGACAGCACTCTGTATAGAGCAGGTGAGAGTGGTTGCACTTAGGGCAGAGGTGCTCCTTGAGCAGGAAGCGGTGAATGCGCAGTGATCCGAACTCCACCATAGTGTCGATGAACATGAACATCTCGTTGAGATGGAAGAGACCCATACTGTGATAGTGTTCGAAGATTGGGTTGATATATCCCAAAGACGATTTCTCCAGCAGTCGGTGTCCCATGATTCGCTGGTCTCTTGAGAGCAGGTATCTCAGAATATTGGCAAAGAGCTGGTTGGGTTGTGTAGGGCGTGCAGTTTCGTTTTTCACGCCATACTTCTGTCTTGCCTGCTTGATTTTGTCAATAATCTCGTATACCTTCTCATTGTTCATGTCGCTCACATAGGCATCGACGATATAGTCGATAATCTGTCCCTTTCCCGATAACGCCGTATTGACGAATATCGGTTTGTAGCTACATTTCCACGATAAGATTGGACTGGCTCCAAACAGTATAGCATGGAACGCACGCTCACTCTTCGTATTGATGTAAATACAATCGAAGTAGTCGGGCTGGATGTCCGGTGTCGAGTCGATATCTATATAGCTATCGATGGTGAGCACCATATCTCCACGTTTGTTTCTTCTAAGTCCAATCATTCTTTATTTCTTTTGTTCTTGATGATTATTGTTGTCGCTCGAAATCATGTTGCTTCGCTTCACGTTTTCGTTCTTGCCCACTGGGACGGTGTACATCGGTAGTGGCTTCGGATCGAGCATGGCACCAATCTTGTTCACTCTTATTCTTACCGGCAGTCTGTTGCTCATTACCCATGCCGGAACTCTCTGGTTCGGGTTCAGGGTGAATACGGCAACCACTGCGTCGGCATCATGCGAGAAGTTACTCTGCAGATGCTTTGGTATTTCCTCTACTCTCAGACCTACCATCTGCAACTTAGCCTGCAGTTCCAGGTCTTTGTTGATGATGATGTCTGCATCGTCAGGGCTTTCCATATACTTCACCATGTCGTTTGGTACGTATGCGATTACGCCCAGATGGCAGTCTGCATAGTCGGTATGCTGGATAACCATCACCTCCTCGCTTTTGAACACCAGGGTTTTGTCGCTCACATTGATTTTTGAGATGTAAGCATCGGCTGGTGCACAGCAGTAGTGTATCAGTCCCGGGTTGTAGATGCTTGTGTTGGAGTAAGGCATGGCAGCATTTGCTCTGCCGGCTCCTCTGCGGCTCATGAAGTTATAGGTGGTGTTCTTTGCCTGTGTGTAGATTTCCACCTTCTTAGCCTGCTTTCTCAATTCCTCTTCTACCTCGGCAATCTCGGCATCCAGTGCATTTCGCTTGGTGTTGTCGGTAAGACCGTAGTAGATATCCGAACTTTCAGATGCTTTCTGTTTTTTCAGTTCGGCAAGTCGGGTACGCAGCACCGGAATCTCCTGCTGGGCGAGTTTAGCCTGTACCTCCATGTCGTGAGTCTCCTTTACGGCTGAAGGCAGAATGTTCGGGTCGTATTGGTTCACAATATTACCTAGCAGTACATAAGAGTAGAGCGTATCTCCCTTATGCACCACTTCACCCATTTCTTTGTTCACCTTAAGGATATAGATGTCGTCAACGGCACTGATACGGTTTTCATCGAGGGTTATATAACCGTCGAAGGTTGCCCATATCATACGAGTGACAATATAGTAGGCGGCAAGCACGATAACCAGCAGGAAAATCAGGGCAAAGACGATCTGCTGTCTGGCAAGGCGGTGACTCTGCGACTTCAGCAAGTCTGCCATCGCCTGTTCTTGTGGCGTGCCATTATATTGGAATTCATTCATATTCTGGTTTCCTTATATTCAAAGTTCTATTTCTTTGAAGATGTTGTTGTTGTCATAGATGCTCACGGCTTTCTCGATATTGATGATAGCGAGGGCCCGGTTCTGCATCAGTTTGTACATGCGCTCCATACTTTCCAGGAGTCCCGTATATTCGTCCATACGCATCAGATAGTTGTATCCCTGCTTCTGGTTCTGGTAGGCAAACCGCCGCATTTCGATATATTTGCCGGTCTGGTCTATATGGAAAGCCTCGGTGGCTATAGCCTTGTTCAGGTTGTCTATCTTCTTGAGCAGGATGCCTACCGACTGTTTTATTTCCTTCACGTCGGTACCGCGGCTGCTGCGTATGATTTCCTTCTGGGTCTCCAGTGCCTGTCGTTTGCGTGGCGTTTCGTTCCAGATAGGAATGGTGAATCTTACGCCCACGTCGGCATTGTTCGATATTTTGTTGTTGCTCTGCCAGTAGCTCGACCATCTTGCAAATGGTGTGAGTCGGGTAGTGCTTAAATAGTTGGTCAGCTTGCTGTCGTTGTCAGCAATCTGTTCTTTCACCATCATGATGCGTGCATCCAGACTTTCCTGGTTCAGATGGTTCCAGAGGGCTGTTGTGTCTACCACAATCTTGGTTGGTTTGATGCGGTAGATAGGCTTGTTGCTGATATCTCTGTCTGTGCAGAGCACGGAGATGTCATATTCAGCCTCCAGCTTATCGTTCATTACTTTCAGCATCTTGTCGTTGCTGATTCGGTCTTTTTCCAGCATAAACTGGTACGCTTCGTTCATGATGTCGAGGTTGTCCAGTCTGTGTGCTATGACAGTACCGATATAGAAATTATATTGTTCGGTCAGCTCATCGGCTGCCTTTTCATAGATGTCTGCAGTTTGGCGCTTTTTTATTTGCAAGCGGTCGAGTTCATTGGCAAGAGCAATCTTTGTTCTTTTCTCCTTGCCTTGGTAGAACTTCGAGTTGATGATGTTCCAACCCAGTTCGGCTTGAACCTTCATCTTATATTTTGATACCTCTTTTGCATCGTCTTCATCAGAATCGAAGTACGAGTCAGGTCGGGCATAAACCTGTCCGGTCACTTCCAGACCGTTGTGTCTGTTGAGCGCTAGGTGCTCATGTGCAGTTTTCGACCAGAACAGAGAGTCGGTCTTATTGATATCAGCGTGATGCTGTTTATTGAGTCCCAGTTCTATGACTGGTGCTTTCACCCAGATTGGGTTATTGATGAGAGTGTCGAGTTGTGCGAAGCGCTGTTTAAAGTGTCTCAGTACATTATCGTTCTTCAGATTCTCATATACGAGCATCTTAGGGCTGAAACTTTTCGGCTTTTTGCCTTTCGTCTGAGCCGTAGCGCTTTGTGCTGCCATGAGAAGTAGCAGAGCTGTAGTTGAGTATAGTATTATTTTTCGCTTCATAATGAGTTATTAAACACGATGAATGCAGCTGCGAGCTGTTGCAGCTGCATTCATCTCGTGTTTCTTATTATCTGAAAAGCATTTCGGCTTTTGTTACTTCTTTTGATAATTTGTTTCTGTTTGAGCACCTGTAGAAAGGTTGTATACCTGCAGGCGGTCTCTACCATATGCTACATAAATGTAGTTGTCTCTTACTTTGACGTAGTTAGCAGACTTAGATGCTACTCTATGTGCAACAACCTCATGGGTGTTTTTGTCCAAAACGACAAGTCCATAAGAACCGTATGCTAGATAAACGTATTTGTCATCTACATCGCATCCGTTACATAATGCCTTGTATTCATTCTTTTTGTCATTCCAAGCTTTTGGCATCTGCCAGTGCCATTGCTCTTCACCCTTCATATTGTAAACATAGAGTCCGAGTCCGCTTTGGCAAACATATATCAAGTTGTCTCTAACAGAAACTACATTCTTGCCATCATTTGGTTTTATACCTACCGTTGTGTTGAATTTTGTAGATTTTTCGAAATCTTCGTCATCTCTATTTATTACTTCGATAGTTGCTCCAACCTCGTCATCGCTAGAATGGTTTTTGTCGTTAAGATAAAGTCCGACGATTTTTCCATTGCCGATTGCTACATGCTTAACCTTTCCTGGTCTTTCTATTTTGTCGACCTCGTTCATGGTGTTTGCATCGTATACGACATAGCCTTCTGTGGTTGCAACAATCAGGTGATCTTTCTTCTTGTTGTAAACAACACAATTCTCGTCATATTTTTTACCTTTATACTCCTCTGTTGCTGGATGCAATTGGGCGTATTGCAATGGTTCTACGATCTTAACAATTGGATTTCCATCCTTGTCAACGTCTGCAGTTGTTATCTCTTTAGACTCCGTTGCTAACAAATGGTCTCCATTGATGGTCATGTATGATAGTAATGCACCCTTATTTTTAGAATTACCTGGCAGGAAAATCTTTTTCTCGCCATTATTCAATTCAACAGCCAGAATGTGGTTGAAGTCTATTACTCTTTGGCTATCATAGAGGTATTGCAAGAGTCGTATCTTATTGTTTTCTACAGGAGTAAGAACTTCAACACAACCTCCGTGTGAGTTATCTGCATTGTCTTTCTGTTCCTGATTTGTATGGTATGACATGTACAGATATCCGTCAAGATCCATGATGCCTGTAGCAGAGATGTTGTGTGTGTGGTCATAATCCACAGAGATAATCAAGTCTGTCGTTGGCTTATCTGGCTTTGGATCTTCTGTATTGTAACCACCATTATTACAGTCGGTAGCAGGTATAGTCAATTTCTTAGCTTCGTCATCATCTGCCAATATGACATTACCATTTTTATTCCATTTAACAATATCCTTATTTAATGGAGAAGATACACCTTGCTCAAACATGTCTCCTACTACATTCACAACGATATTGGCTCCATTGCCTGGTGTTCGAAACATATCACATGTGATTTCGTCAACTTCACCCTTGTTGTTTTTGTGTTTCAAATTGTCAGGTAAGTTAAATTCTATTTCTTTGGTCTGGATGTATGCTGTTCCCTTTTCTTCCAAAGTAAGATATCCTTGACCATGGTTATAATTAATCCATCGTCCGTCGCATATCATCATAGAATTTGGGGAAATGTATAATTTTGCTCCAGAATCTTCTGTTATGTTTCCTGCTTTTAAATACATAAATTGTACTTCACAATTATTTGTAAAATACGCTTTTCCTGTTATGTTAGCAGAACAACTACTTACAAATTTGCAGTTACTTCCAACCTCTAAGTTTTTAGCTTCAAAATTACCAGTAACAGCAAGATTACCATTGTTTGTAAGCTTGACATCCTTGTCCTTCAGATCCATGTTGCCTTCATTGTATACGTATTGTTTGATGATAGCTTGGCTCTGATTTGCATCATATATAATGGTACCATGATTCTCTATACTGTTCTGCTCTTTAAATGGTTCATTTGTGTTTGAAGCATATAGAGTTCCCTTTTTCAAAACTATGATATTTCCCTGACCCCAGGAATTATTCAGTTTGAACGTTCCTTCTACATAAATGTTTGCTGGAACATTGTTATTTTTCAATTGGCTACAATTGAAACCGTTTTCAATTGTAATTCCTTCTGGTACATAGTAGTTCTTTCCTCCTTCGAGCTGATTACTATTTAGTTTTAACACCTCCCTAATATCTATAGCATCAGCTGGCCTTGTCGTATTGTTTGCTACTCTTGTATAAGCTCTTGTTCTTGCTTTTGATGTTTCAGAAGTTACCTTATAGTTTGTAATGCGGCTTGCCAGTTCTTGCGCATCAGTTGTGGATGTGACAGCAGAACCTACTACAGTCTTGATAGGGGTAGTACCTCCATTTTCAAGAATGTTATTGCTATCACTACAAGAAGCGAGGAGCATAGCTGCGAAACTGATAGTAGCAAGTTTAAAGTTCATTGCTTTCATGATGTTGCATTTTTAATGTTAATACATTACCTTTTCTTTCAACTTATACCTTATTATATATAGCTGCCTTAATGAGCTTTTATAAGGTTTGTTCTCCCTCACCCTATCGTGAGGGAGAACAAGAGAGTTTTATTAATATTACTTAGTTTGTCTGTGTGAGCTTGTAAACCTGGATACGGCTCTGACCGTAAGCAACATAGATGTTACCATTGGCTACTGCTACGTAGTTAGCTGACTTGCCGTTAGATGCCTTGCGGTGGCAAACTTCCTTGCCTGTTGTCTTGTCAAGAACAACAACACCATAGCTACCACATGCAATGTATACATACTTATCATCTACAGCTACACCATTAGCATTACCTTCAGTCTGACCTTGCTTATCTCCAGAAGAAATCTTAGGGCAAGTAAAGAAATCTGTTACAGTATTACTTGAAATCTTAGCCACACCATTCTCGCCTTTGCAGACGTAGATATCACCATTAGGTTCGTCAATAGCTATTACCGCCTTGTTGCCCTTAGGTGCTACTTCGCCAACTGTGTAAGTTGTTTCAGGAGTAGTCATATTAGAACTATTGTATACGTTTAAATTGCCTGTTTCTGTCAATGCATAAATCTTGTTGCCTTCTCTGATAACATGTTTGGCTACTGTGCCTTTGAGGTAGAGGTCAGCATTATCATCCTTATCGATTACGTAGAATCCCTGAGTTGTTGCCAATACATGGTCTGTACCATATGCTGCAACGCAGTTTGCGTCTACCTTGTCGTTCTTCTTATCAACAGAATGGAGAATCAGGTTGTCGCTAAGGCCTGAAGCTGTAATAGCAACTTCACCCATGAAAGCACCTACAGAATGACCACCTTCTACATCTTTACCATTGCCCTGCTGGCTACCTGCGAGGAAGAGCTTGTCACCTTCTACAATCAGGTGGTTGTAGTCGATGTTATCAGCCTTCTTGCTCTGTTCGATAGTCAAAGTCTTGCTGCCTTCTGTCATGCTTGCAACCTCGATACTACCACCAACATTGTTGTTTCCGTTAGTATGATATGAAACATACAACTTGTTATTTGCAGGCTGGATACATGTTGCAGACTCACCGTCCTTAGGATCTTCTGCAGAAGCAATCAAGTCAAGTTTCTGGGTTGCAACCAACTTAGAAGCGTCTCCCGTCCACACGTAACCGAAGCTTTTGTGGTTGTCGTCTTTGTATTCAATCTTCTGGTTCTGGTCTGTCTTATCGTAGTCGATGTATGTAGCCTGAAGAGTCAGGTCATCGAATGAAGACAACTTGGTTTCACCCTTATAGTTGGTTGTGAACTGGAACAGGAAACAAGCGTTGGTACCAGAGGTAGAGAATGAAAGAATTCTATCTTCACCATTGTTAACGAACTTGTCAGCCTTGATTACAGCAATAGAATTGTCATCAGCCAACTCAACCTGACCCTGAGTGTTGTCTGTAACCAGGTTGTTGACGTTCATTACGCTCTTGTTGGTCAATTTGATTTGGCAATTACCATTTAATCTAAGCGTAGCATCGCCAGGAATGGTATTGCCCTTATCATCTGTAGCCTGGTTCTTTCCGTTCTTCGGATTGTTTGTTACATTGATGTAATTAGCAACAATCTTAGAACCCGCATTAGCATTGAGAGTACCTGTTACCTTAACGGCAGATTCTGTGCCTGTCTCAAGGTAGCCATTTACAGTCATGTCTGCAGCAGTTGCTCGATTGTCGGTTGTCAAAGTAGTGAAGTCACCTACTCGTACAAAACCGTCAACCTTCAAACTTCCATTCAAGTTAAATCCTTTAGAATCGAATACATTTTCTGTAGTGTATACAATTGCACCCTTATTGATGTTCAACTCTGTAGCACGGATAGAACCATTAATGTAAGCTACTGCCTTCTCACCGAAAGTAATCTTCTGTTTAGGAGTTATGTGCTTATCCTTCTCTGCTGCAGTTGTTTCTTTGATGGCTCCAAGACCTGTCATCAAATCTTTGCCTGTTGAAGTAGAGGTACCTTTGAAGTTAGCGTAGAAATCACCATTGATATTGATGTCGCCAGTAGCAACAACATTGTTTCTTGCATCTGTGCAGAATACAGTGTTGGTTGCAGGTACCATTTCTCCAGTACCGGTATATTTCAAAGTTGCACTACCATTCAATACGATGGTACTGTTGGTTATCTTGGTAGTGTTGTCGTATTCGAAAGTAGAACCGCTATGTACAAAGATTGTTGCGCCGTTAATAGTCTTTCCTGCGAAGTTCAGACTCTTTTGACCGGTAATTTGGTAACTCTTGCCTACAACTTCGAGGTCGGCAGGATTGTTAAGCTGCTTTGCGTTTTCTTCTTTAGGAGCAGTCTTGAGAGTAGGGAATGTAACTCCGTCCTCAGCTCTTGTGCTCAGGAAAAACTTTCTAGCCTTGGCTGTTGAGTTTTTGTAATTGATTACACGGCTGTTGTCAACAGTTTGTGATTTAAGTGTAATGTTGGTAATCTCTGCAGGATTGATTGCTGGTGAACCATCTGCAGGATCACTGTTGCTGTCGCTACATGATGCGAATACGAATGCTGCCAAACCGATAGCAGCAAGTTTAGAATTGAATACTTTCATATCTATTTAAGTTTAAATTGTACTTTCAGTTTCTGATTAAATCACTTACTTATATTCTTGTCCTCCAGCTCGTTGCTTTTTGGGGTAGTTTGACTATCGTTTTGGTAGTTTGACTATCATCATCTTGCGTACACTTACAAGTGGAGCTGTTAGACGCTGCAAATTTAATGAAATTATTTCATAAATAGGTGT
>ERZ779699.129-NODE-129-length-13813-cov-6.41009_pt1 | contig 13813 bp, 18 predicted proteins | sample MGYA00511904_ERZ779699 | MGnify/ENA primary metagenome ERZ779699 (study PRJEB29588, sample SAMEA2144578) | human gut metagenome | biome: human gut; feature: human-associated habitat; material: faeces | place: Denmark | collected 2008/2010 ... | reverse complement strand
AATCTTCAACTGCATCTTTAAAGATATCCATATATTGGTCAAGTCCTGTATTCATATAATTTTGCGTTTGTCGTGATTTGCAAAGTTACTGAAAATCAGCGACTTGACCAACTTTTTATAGTTAAGTTTTCATAAGCATTTCTTAATATAAGTTATTGATTTACAGACGATTAAATGTTAATTTAACGCAGTATTGAATTATGATTAACGATAGAAAAGAAGCCATATTGTTTATTGCAAAGAAACAACATGGTGGCAAAAAAGAATTGATCGGCGAGATTGGAGAAAAATTCTTCAATCAATTCTGTCGTATGGGCTTTATCAAGAAAGGCATTACAAAAGATAAGTTGGAACAAGTAAACTCTACTTGGCAAATAACCAAGCTTGGCAAGGAGCAGGAAAAATTCTATCGTGAGCCAACTCGTTTGGAACGACTTGATGGACAACGTTTTTATGCTTTAGGGGTATAAATGATGAAAGGTTATTGCGCTTTTTGGATTCCATCCATATATCATGTGGCACCAGTTCCCTTGTCAGAGAATTCCTTTTTAGAAAAAGAAGATATTTCTGATGAAGTAAAATTTATTAATTATGAAAGAGTTTTTGATTCCGATAGATAAGGAAATTCGTAGTTTTCATCTTCACTTGATTGCTAATCCGCGAACTATCTTTTCTTCAAAATTTGGTGACGGCAAATCATACTTTCTGGATGTGTTCCAAAAGGATGAGCAAGTTAGAAAACAATATGAGTTTATAACCATCTATCCGGTAAATTATCAAGTGGTTCCTAATTCTGATATCTTTAATTTGATAAAAAGGGACATACTCTTCCAACTTATAGTGAAGAATATGATTTCTGATCAGGTTGTTGTTCCTAATGATGTAGCATTATGGTTCTATTTACAGACCAATTACACCTCTATTATTAAAGACTTGTTAGGTAGTGTGTCAAAGATAGATTTGCCTGCTGAGTATAGGCCTTTTGTAATGTTAGGAATCAAAAGTATTAAACTATTCAAAGATTTAAAGTCTAAATTTGATCAATTTAAGAAGAAACATAATGATGCAAACTTAATTGAAGATTTTTTCTCTCAAATTAATAATAATGCAATATATGAGAATGATATCATCACTACCATCATAAGGAAGTCAATCAGAAATTATAAGAGCAGAACAGGTAAAGAAATCGTGCTTGTTATTGAGGATTTAGACCGTATTGACCCAGCTCATTTGTTTAGGATATTAAATGTATTCTCTGCTCACATAGATTATTGCTATAAGAATTTGGTAAGTTCTGATAATTCTAAAATCTGTGGCAATAAATTTGATTTTGATAATGTCGTATTAGTGGCTGATTATGACAATATAAAAAATATATTTGAACATTTTTATGGTAACAAAACAGACTTTGGTGGATATATATCTAAGTTTTTGTCTAGTACATACTTTTCATATTCACTGAAGAATGAACGTTATCAGTATATATGTGACTATTTGGCTATACATACAGGATGTCCTTTGGCCCTTTTACAAAAGGTTCTTCCTAATAACGGTTTTGATGACAAGACGATACGCGATTGTGTTCACTCCTTTGATATAGAGAATCAGATAGTAACGATACCAGAGTGTCTCGTCTCTGATAAAAAAGTGAAAATAGATGTGACTTTCTTGAAAGTTATAGCTGCAATGAGACGCTTAGGTCTTAAAAATGAAGACATTCGTGGTATTGGAAAAATCGTATTTGATTATGACAAGAAGTATTTCTATGAATATATTGCTCTCTATCATATGTTTCTAGAAGAAACTATTTCTGGATGTGCACACCTAATGTTGTATGATCAAGATTATGGGATGTTAGACGTAGTTGTAGAAATAGATGAGAATACAGGTAAGGGTAGATTGAGGTCTCGTTCTTATCCAAGTACTAATGATGAAAAAACAGACTTAGGACAAATTATAGAAAAAATGTTAGAGTTTATTGTACAATAGAAAATCATTTAGATACGTAATGATTGTAATACCAAATAAGAACTTTACAGCTGATAGCATCCACTTAGTTCAGCTACTCAATAGCACAACGAAAGTAAACATGCTGAAAGCGTGTGACAAACTCGACTTATACGTTAGTCCCAACTTAAAGAAAGATGAGACTGCCAAGCGAATAGCCCAGGAGATGTTGGATAACCCAATCGAGATTTTGAGCCGTTTGAACAAGGCGATGCCAACACCTACGTAGTACGCAAGATGCGCAAGACCCAGTACAAGCTTCAGAAGCTATACTTGGTAGCAACCTATGAGGATAAGGAAACTCAGGAATGGCACATGCTCATGCTTGATGAACTACGTGAGACTTTGTCAAGTAACTATAAGTTCTATCTCGACTTGGCAGAGAAAGGTCAGAAAGGACCAATAGCTAAGTAGCTCCGTATGATGGCAGCGATGAAACGGATTATGGGAGAATAAAGGTGATGGAGCTAATTCATCTGGTCTAAATAATTTATTGTTCGTGTTATGTCAGTTTTTTACAGAAAAGAGTACTATCGTGAAAAGCTATTTCTAAATAGTCTGCATTTGAAAGCTTGTAGAAAGAAATTACAAGAAATTCTTCCTTATAAGTGCTCAAAGATAGACTATATTCAAGCTTTTAAAGAATGTTTCCCTCATATATGGGAGGACATTGTATTTTTTTGTAAAATCAGAAAGAATGACTATTATAGAAGGAAAAGAAAGGGGCTTCGTACTATTAAGTTTTACGATCCTCAACGTTATCTTCTCCAACATTGCCCATACAATAACGATTATGTGAGTCATCTTTTAGAAGAAGAAAAAGTACGAAGAAAAGAACAGTTAATTATTTCTGGGCAGAAGAAGCTTCAAAAGAGAAAAGAAAAATTAGCAAACAATCTTGTGTTTATACAAGAAGTTTGCCCCGGTTATGTAAGTAGACTAATAAAAACGTACTTTGATATTCGTAGAAAGCATACTATAGACATAAATGCTCGTTATCTTATTTTGTTAGAGGCAAGTCAATTTAAATGTACAGAAACGATTTCGTTTTTGTACAAAATCGCCGCATGTGAAAAGAACAGTGATATGAGGCAGATGGCTTTTTATGCTCTGCAAAGAATGGGTGAACATCCTTGGCTGGGAAGAGGCCGTAAAGGAAAAAAATGTTTATCACAACTCAAAAGGATTGATATACAGAAGAACCCAACTTCATTATTGGAGCTAATCCAAAAATATCAAAGTCTTCTTTATCAAAACTTTGATGTCTTTTTGTCACATAGTTCAATGGATAAACAAGAGATCTTACTGATAAAAACAGCACTAAATTCACAAGGCTATACCGCTTATATAGATTGGGTAAATGACCGAGAAATGCTGAACAGGAAGAATCAAGACAGTAATACATGGAACGCTCTTTATATGCGTATGGATCAGTCATGTAGGTTACTATATGTAATGACAGATAATTGTATTGATTCATGTTCTACAAAACGAGAAATTATGTATTTCAAAAAAAAGGAAAAACCTATATATGTTTATCAACCAAAGGCGGTAACAAGAGAAATTCCTCAATATCTTGATGGATGTAAAGAAATTGAATGTATAAACGCAGTATCTTTTAATTGATAATAATATCAGATGCTTATGAAATATAAATATCAAGTTGTATTATTAGGAACACCTTGGAACCAGAAAGAGCTAACTCATGGTGTACTGAGTCTTCCTGGATTAAGTTTAGTTGAATTGAACGAACTAAAAATGAATAGACCTTTTTTGTGTCTGTATTTTGGACAATCAGATAAAGACTCTGTTCTCTCAAATGAGGTTAAGGGAATAGCTAATGATATAATCAAACATCATGCATTGCTCCCGATAACCATGTTCCCTGATGCTTTCAAAACATGCATCCCTAATGAGTTCAAGGCTATCAATGGCCTTTTTCTTATGAAAGATGATAAAGAGGCAATTCTGCGTTTGAAGAATTGGATTGCTTCTTATTTTGGATTGATTGATACCAATAAAAAGGTTTTTATATCTTATCGACGCACTGATTTAGAACCTCTGGCTCACAAATTATACGAAGCATTGGTAAAGCGAAAATACAATCCGTTTCTTGACTCCTACACAATCATTGAAGGAGTGGATTTCCAAGAACATTTACGACATGAATTAATAGATTCTGAGATAGTTATACTTTTAGACTCCCCCGATTTCAATAGCAGCGAATACTGTATGGAAGAGTTTAATATAGCCAATCGTGAAAGAATTCCTGTTTTGGATATTCGATTTAAAGTAGATGCAAGAAAGAATCTTCATAGATTCTGTGATTATATTGAAACAAATTTGTCATGTGAAGAGGCTAATGTAAATACTGAGTTGATAGAAGATATTATTGAGAAAATGGAGCTAAATAGAATAAAGGCATATCAATTCAAACGTCAATATGTTTTAGATGAATTTGCTAGTTTGTGTCAAGAATATGGCATGAATATAGTGAATCAAGGATTATTCTTACGTTGCGATACTACACATGAATGTTTTTATCCTTTAACGAGAATACCTTCTTGTACAGACTTGTATAATCTAAAGGTTATGTTTGACAAGATTCCTTTATTCTCTACTTATGCAAAAAAGATAATATACAATGGTAGTTATTGTCGTCCTGGTATAGAATAATATTTACAATGGTTGAATACGCAATTGCCTGTCACATCTTACAACATAACAAAATAAGCTTATGATATTCTTGTCAGCAAGTGTCCCGACTCCAGAAAGAGAGTTTTTCGGAACAGAAAATATATTCGCTATACGTGAAGCTATTATAGCATTTACCACCGTTTGTGTACAATATGGCATACGGTTTTATTTTGGTGGGCATCCTGCCATAACTCCTCTTGTATGGGATGTAGCAATGCAAAACGTAAAGCAAGGTATGCCATTGATTGAAATTTATCAGTCAAAGATATTTGGAGAAAAAATTCCAAAAGAAGTACAAGACTTTAACAATGTGCATTTTACTGAAGCAGTGAATGGCAGCATCCAAGAAAGTGTAATGGCGATGCGTGAGCAGATGTTTACAGAAAATAAGACGGAATGTGCAATATTTATAGGTGGAATGAAAGGAATTTTAGATGAATATAACATGTTGCATTCAATGTATCCTAAAGCCAAATGCTATGCTTTTGCAAGCACTGGAGGCGCATCAATAGAATTATATAAGAAAATAGGTGAACACAATGAGTTGCTTGAAAACTCCTATGCCTATGTAAGTATATTCAGAGAATTGCTGTTACCTTATAAAAAATATTGATTATGTCAGACATTCATAATGTTTTTATTAGCCATTATTCCGAGGACGATGATGAGCTTCATTGTTTGAAGCAACGACTAACGGATAGAGGATGTACGGTTCGAAATAGTTCTGTTGAAAAAGGTGACTATCGTAAGGATCCCGTAAAGGATGCCACAATAGCTAAAGAACTTCGTGGATTTATCAAATGGGCAGGAACCTTTATTGTTCTTATAGGAGAACATACTCATGAGCGTCCATGGGTAAACTATGAAATAAGGAGTGCTTATATGCAAGGCAAGAAGATTATAGGTGTCTATATGCACGGTTGTAAGGACTCTGTAGAATTGCCAGAAGCTTTTAAAAGATATGGCGGACCTATTATCGGCTGGAATTCTACTGATAAACTTGCTGATATGATAGAGGGAGATTGTCCTGCTTCAGAAAAGCCAAGTGGGGCGGTAGCCCAACCGATATATAATATCATTCACATAAAATGTTAGATGAAATGCATTGTTTTAGATATAAATTAAATCACGATTATGGGCTTGCTCCTAATCCTTTTGGTGGTGTGATGACTCTTGCTGTATGCAAAGGTGATATACGAAAAAATAAGAATCTTGCAGTCGGTGATTGGATTATAGGTACAGGTAGTAAGAGAATGAAAATGCTAAATCAACTTATTTATGCAATGAGAGTTGATGGCTGGATGTCTTTTGATGAATATTGGAACGATTCCAAATATGCTTTTAAAAAGCCAGTCTTAAATGGCTCGCTGGTTCAGATGTATGGTGACAACATATATCATACTGGAGCTGATGGCATTGTCATACAAGAACCATGCGCTCATTCTCAAAAGGATAATTCTGTGAATCAAAAGCATTTGAAACGTGATGTAAAAGGAAAGAATGTTCTTTACTCACGTCATTTCTTTTATTTTGGATGTAATGCCCCCAAAGTTCCTAAAGAATTGTTGTCAATCTGTTGTACATCAAGAAACTATAGTTATAAAGAAGTCTCGGAAGAATTAATCAAGAATTTTGTTTCTTGGCTTGAATCAAACTATACAGTAGGTATTCATGGAGACCCATGTAATTGGAAAGAATTTAAACTTCCCAAGTTAGACATTTACGATGATGGAATCGAATAAGCCAATCATTCCCAACGACGATGTCTTTCGCTATTACTTCTATTTCATTCAGGAACGGATGAATATGTTCTGGAGTAGATGCGAGGGAAAGCGAGTTTTGACAAAAGACCCGATACTTCGGGAATACAAATTTACCAATGTATATCGGGTTTGTGATAGAGTGAGCCAATATCTACTTCACCATGTCATATATAATAATGTAGAAAGATATAGTCCGGAAGATATGCTTCTTCGCATACTTATCTTCAAGATCTTCAACAAGATTGAGACCTGGGAGTATCTTGAACAAACTTATGGTGAGATAACTATCCAGCACTTTGATGTCAAGAAGATAAGTGCTTTGTTGAGTGAAAGGCAAAGATATGCACCGATATTCAATAATGCCTATATGATGACAGGCTCACATAAACGTTATGACTACCTGTCAACGAAGCATGAGAAATGGCTGACGATGGTGAAGGAAGAGTTTATCGGAGAAGGTATCATAGATAAAGTATTGAAAGCACATTCTCTCGAAGAGATTTATCAGCTGCTGAGGGGATGTTCTTTCTTGGGAGGCTTCCTGGCTTATCAATATACGATAGACTTCAACTATTCTCCATATATCAATTTTGATGAAAACACTTTTGTTGTAGCAGGAATCGGAGCTATACGTGGTATCGACAAGTGCTTTATATCCCATGGACATAGTTACGAAGATGCCATTAGATATACAAAAGAGCATTTCACGGAATTGCAAAAGAAATATGGTTATATAGAGTTCAAACCTTTGAAAGGTCATGAACCGACACTTTTGGATTTACAGAATTGCTTTTGTGAAACCGATAAATTTTTAAGGGCTAAGATGCCCAGCCTCTTAGTAGGCAATAAGAGAATTAAGCAGAAATATAAATCGCAAGGCGATTCTATATATTATATGTTTCCACCTAAATGGCACGTGAATTCCTTTCATGAACATTTAAAGGTAAGTGAACCCACTTTATTTTAAAATATCAACTATGTTGAGTGAAATATCTATTGAGATCTTACAAAGATGCCCTAATCGTTGTATCTATTGTTCATCTCATTCCAATCCGCAGGCTACACATATCATTCCTTTTGAAATCATCAAGAACGTAATAGATGATGCCAAGAGTCTCGGTTGTAAGACAGTTTGTCTTTCTGGTGGAGAACCATTCCTTCATCCGCAAATATTGGATATTATCAGCTATATAGCTAAACAGCAGTTAATTTGCTATGTTTATACCAGCGGCATATATATGAAAGATGAAGTTTACTCTTCATTGCCAAATGAGTATATTGAAGCAATAAGAGGTATGGTAGATAAGGTTATCTTCAATGTTGAAGCAGATTCTTCTGCTCTGTATGACCAGATTATGGGAACGGATGTCGGTGGATTTGATATGATGAAGAAATCGATTAATGATTGTGTGTCGAGTGGCTTGGTTGTTGAAACACATGTTGTTCCAATGCAGGTCAACTTTAAGCATTTGAAGTCTATATTCGAGATGTGCTATCAGTTGGGAGTTTCTAAGGTTAGTATTTTGCGCTTGGTATTGCAAGGAAGAGCTTTGGAAAATTTGTCACTAGTAAAATTGTCAGGTAAAGACAATCGGGAAGTAACAAAACTGATTAAGGCTTTGAACGAATCATATAAAGGAAAGGTAAGAATTGGTTTACCTTATTCTGACAGTAACTGTCGTATTTATTGCAAGGCAGCATCCGATAAAATAAATGTTCGGTATGACGGTAATGTATATCCTTGTGAAGTATTTAAGGATGATCTTTTGAATGCCAAACTCGGTTGTGAACCAGATAATGTATGGAAAGATAGTTTCTATGATTTATATCAAAATTCTCCTTATTTGAATGTGGTGAGAAAAAGTATTGAAGTATTTAAAAAGGAAGATGGCGATGAAACATGTTATGGACAATTTAAAATGAAGTGATTATGCAAAGTGATGATAAACGATATTTAGGACAGATGTTAGCAACGCTTGATACTTATCGTAAAAGTGTGTGTATGCCAACATGTGCAAATCCTATTGACGATGAAGTTTTCGAGTCGTTAGTAGAAATCGAAAGTAAACTAACGGAAGATACATTTGATATTTTTCGATTTAAGAAGCCTTTACTTATATTGTGGAAGAAACTGATAGAAAAGTCTATTGTTTGCTTGCGTTATTTTGATACCCGAGAGCCTTTTGGAAAACCTGATGTCAAAAAAGCTCCTTATGCATATGGTGTTCAGAATCTTTATGAGTATTTTGAAAAATATAATGAGTTTGAGAATTTGTTATATGGTGGAAGTGAATATTATAGAGACCACGTAATACATGTGATTCGTGTATGGATAATAGGTACAGATATCCTTCTTCGTGACAAAGCGAAATTTATTCATGCAATAGAGATAGTAAAGGGCTTTGAATTTTCAGATTTTGAGAAACTTTCTGTTTGGTCAATTATTGCAATGACCCACGATTTAGGTTATCCTCTAGAAAAGTCCATGAAAATAATGGATAAGACAAAAGATATGATGAAGTGTTTTATACAGAATCCTGTTTTGTCTATGGATTTCTCTTTTAGTGGGGTTCAGAACTTGATGAATGATTTTGTTATTCGTTTTATGAGTTCTAAAATGTGGAGAGTAAAAGATTGTAGTACAATTGCTATAGAGTCTGATTCTGGTTCTGAAGAAAAAGATAAAGAATATTTTGTTGCTCGATTACAGCCAAAGTTCTATTTTAAATTCCAGAAATCCTTGGAGCAGAATAATCATGGAATATTAAGTTCTTTATTAATTTACAAGATGTTGCTATATTTCTTGGAGTCTGATTATAGCACAAATGAAGATTATGTTTTCGATGAGGAAGATACTCGCCAATTTTATATGCGTCGTGAGATATTAAGATCTATATCTTCTCATACATGCCAAGACATTTATCAGTTACATCTGTATAGTTTCTCTTTGCTTCTGATAATAGCTGACGATGCTCAAGAATGGGGAAGAAAACAGATATCAGAATTATATGTTCAGAAAGATACGGGTTATGAGTTTAAAGGAATAGACATAGTAGATGCTGAGTCTAGTGAAGGCAATACCTGTATTATGACAGAACAGTACACAATCAGTAGCGATAAACAGTTTAAGCATATATTGAAGCAATTTCGTCGAATATCTCTAGGCTATAATGCTTGGTTTAGGGATGGGCAAGATACTGATAAGCGAGATTTTAATTTTGTGAAAAGAACGAAGGTTGTTGTTAAAATGGGAGGTTCTGATAAAGATGTGGAACTCTCATTACATATTAATAAACGTGAGGCTTCATATTTTGATATAAAATTTGATACGGCTCGTTGTAAAGAATGTGGATTGGAGAAAATTGTTTTGCTGTTGTTTGGAGAACCAAAAGATGCAAAGAGCGGTTCGTATATTTATAATGTTGTCGATGTGGAGCAATATGTAGAAGAATGCAAAGAGAAGAAAGATAATTAGTCTTGCATATGGATTCAAATAAGCGAGCATGCCTTGCCTTAATAATAGGTAGGGCGGTAAATCAGAACTATCAATCTGTTTATGATTTTGGAGCTGGTAAGCTTTGTATGTTTACAAGTTCTGGTAGCGTTGATAATATCCATGTCTTGGATTTCCAACGTAACTGCATAATTACAGGCTCTCTGTCAAACTTGTATGATATGGGTACAAATTCATTTACCACCGTTAATATGAACGGAAATTCATTCAGTGGATTTGATTATGGTACAACCTCTTACTTTTCTGGTAATGTCAATGGTAATGTCGTAATGATATATGATGGTAAAAATTCATCTTATAATACGTATTCATTAGTATAGATTATGAAGAAAATTATATTTGGGGGTATCCTGCCATCATTACTTTTGGGCGTTTGTATTGGACTTTGTGTTCCATATAGTTTGGTTTCAAGTATTTGTCCTGAGCCATTGCTGCAAGTTTGTCAACATAGCTTTTGGGATTGGTTCTTACGGATATTACAAGTGGTAGGTTCTATAGCTGTTGTCATTCTTGCTTTGTTTAAGGAGGACTGGATGGCTTATTGGTATACGCCATCTTTGAAACTCGAAACATCATATGAAGATTTGACTGAAAATCTAGTGAACGATGGAAACTCGGATATTGTTGATTCCTATCGAGTCAAGTTAAGATTGACTAATGAAGGAAAGTCTACAGCCAACAATTTACGAGTTTATGTAGATAGAATCGTTTTCAGAGAGTCTTCTGAGAGTTTGATATCAGAAGATATACTGAAGGAGCCTTTCGCTATATTTCTAGACAAGGGTAATGACACGGTTTGTTTGCCTAAATATGGTGAGCTATCAACAGAATGGCTCTCTATGATGATGGTTACGCCAAAATCTCCTGTTGATGGGTCTGAACTTTCTCCTCAATTATCTATGTTTATTGGTAGGAGTTTTGAAGTTGATGCAGAACATCAATCAGGCTTATTAGATATAACTTTTAAAATCGTATGTGATGGAATGAAACCACAAATTAAAACATTACGTGTTGAATGGAATGGAAAGTGGCGTTCTAGAAAAAGTGATTTGGTAAGCGTTTTAGGTTATGAATGGATTGATTTCATTAATAAAAAATAGGAAGCGGTATGACAGCAAAAGAATATTGTATAGCCTTTTGTGAAGGCTACTTCTACGCCCAATTAGGCGAGAAGCTAACAAATGGCAAAGTAACAGAACATACACTGGACTTAGCTAAGGAAACGGCTCAGACATGTATAGAGCAACAGATAGCCTATTCCGGTTTTGATGAAAAGCAAAAACAGCCGATGAAAGAAAACGTTCATGAATGGGCTGATACTGTGATGCAGGGTTTCAAGAAACGTTTGCGTGAGAGTGGCAGATTGATAGAATCTTGATGATGCGCCAGCCGACAAACAATCGCAACTCTGTTGCGTAGACACTTATCGGCAGCCCTTTAGAGCTGACGATACCAGAACTCTGGCGGAGGCTATAGAGCAGCCAGCTACATTCAAAGAAATAGCATCACCTCACATTTGCTATTTATATGGGAGACTAAGTCTCGTATTCTTTTCGCAAAATACACAAACAATGCCGCCGTGCCAAGATGCTAAGTTATAACTTTGCCTTTTTTTCCAAAAATATCTGTGAAATATAACTAAAAAGTTTGCAGATAACGATATAGTTTTTTATCTTTGCACCATCTAAGTGACAATATATGAATGCAATTCAGTAAATTATGGCAATGAACGACAATAAATCTATATTGCGTGTGCTTCGTGAAAAATTCAAGTACACCCAAGAGGAGGTAAGCAAGTACCTTGGCATCAGCCAACCAGCCTACCTGAAGTACGAGACGGGGGAGACTGAAGTCTCTATGGAGGGCTTGGAGAAGTTGGCTCGTCTCTATGGTATTGATGAGTATGACATACTCGAAGGTAACATGGAGCAAGTGAACTTTGCATACGCTTTCCGACGTGATGGTGTGGCTAATCTTGAAGAGGTGTCTCACTTCCAGCAAATAGTAAAGAACTATATCATGATGAGCAATGAACTTGAAAAAATCAGATAAAATACAATTGGAACTCTTGTCCCTTTCTCTTCGCCAAGAGCAAGGAGTCAAGTTTAATGAGCCTGTTAGTGTTCATCAAATGCTTCGCAACAAGAATATCATAGCAAGTTTTCAACCTTTGTCTGAGGGTTTTGAGGGCATGGCTATCAAGATACTTCGTAAGGAGCATGATGTGCGACTATTCATGCTTGTCAATACAAGCAGCAATTATAGTCGCCAACGCTTCACGGCTTGTCACGAACTTTATCACCTGTTGTTTCAAGAGGATTTTAGTGTATCCTATGAGACGGATAACGAAGATGGCAAAAAGAGCATAGAGGAACAATCTGCTGATTATTTTGCTCGTTGCTTACTTTTGCCAAGGGATGGCGTGCTATCGTTAATACCAGTAGAGAAGCGAAAGAGAGATGCTATTTCCATGGCAACGGTATTGAAGATAGAGCAGAACTTTCGTTGTTCTCGTTCCTGCCTTCTCTATCGACTCAAGGAGATGGATTTGATTTCCGAGACGGTTTATGGTTTATTTCAGCATGATGTGATAAGGAGTGCTGCGGAGTATGGTTATCCTACCTCTTTATATATGCCGACCCATAGCAAGGAACTGATAGGAGATTATAATGTAAAGGCTCGCCAACTTTATGACAAGGGATTGATTTCCCAAGCCAAGTATTTTGGTTTGTTATATGATATGGGCATCGATTTCGGAAAGGAGGCTTTGGATGGCAAGAGCGAAGGTCATATTGGTTGATGCGGATGTCATAGCGCATTTCATAGCCACAGGTCACATCATGGAATTGAACGGTATCTTGTCACCTCATCAGCTGTATGTTGTCGAGAATGTTTATCGTGAGGCAACACGTCATCCCGGCGATGCCAACCGTAAGCAGAAAGTGGATGAGTGGATTAAGGATTCAAAGACTTGTGTAATCAATTTTCCCAGTCAGAACCAGAATATCAAGAGGGAGTTTTTTAAGTTGAAGCATGACAATGGTCTTTTGGGTGATGGTGAGTGTGCCTGTATGGCGATGGCTCGCTATGGACAGGAAACGATAGCCAGCAGCAACTTTCGTGATGTGGCACCTTATTGTGATGCCAATGACATTGAATATATCGGTGTGATGGACATTTTGCAGATTGCTATCAACAAAGGTTATTGGACGGACGAGCAATGCGACCAATTTATTATGGATGCCATCAAGGAGAATAACGCTCGTTTCCCCGTGGATAGGATGGAGGAGTATAAGACAGAGAAGGATTTGGGAGGATTCTGAGCAATATAATAGTCATGAGGCTGCTGAAAACTTAGCTCTTTGTATGAAAGCTGCTTTCAAATTGCCGAGAGCAGCTTATCTTATGCAAAACGATAATAAAATAACTTTTTTCAAAAAACTGATAGGTGTAACTACTTGGAATATAGTGGGGACGCTGTATTGGTGATATACCTTATTCGTGTAATTCGTGCAATTCGTGTTCAGTAAAATCAATGCGTAATTCGCGTGCAGAGAAATATCTATTGCTGCGAAGCTTAGTGAGAACCGTTGCTGCAACGAGAGTATCTGTGCAAATCCGTGAATTGAAAATCGGCGGCCGAAGGGAGATTTGTCCACCGGACCCACTGACCAGTGGGAAGTAAAGCCAAATCTGTGGGAGATTAGAGCAAGAATCAAAAACTCCTCCAAAAATTTGGTGGTTTCACAGAAAACCCTTATATTTGCAGCCAATAATTTAGAATATTACGATTATGGCAACATTGGTACTCGATAATACATTATATCAAGGC
>ERZ779699.122-NODE-122-length-14642-cov-11.8222_pt1 | contig 14642 bp, 11 predicted proteins | sample MGYA00511904_ERZ779699 | MGnify/ENA primary metagenome ERZ779699 (study PRJEB29588, sample SAMEA2144578) | human gut metagenome | biome: human gut; feature: human-associated habitat; material: faeces | place: Denmark | collected 2008/2010 ... | reverse complement strand
AATTTGTACTTAGCCATATCAGTTTCCTTTCCTATTTTAGTTTATTAGTATTTCTAATTGCAACAGCCTTTACATCCTATAGCATTTATTGTTATACTTAAGAAGAAAAGACCATAAACCTAGGAAGAAAAGTATTTAATCCTAGGAGAAATCTCCGTTCATAGACACTGAACCGACATTCAAAGTCTATGAACCGCCGTTCAAAGACACTGAACGGACATTCAATGTTTATGAACGAAGATTTCTACTATGCAAAGATACAACTTTATCAGATATAAAACAAGACTTTTACTGAATATCTTTACTTTTCCGGCCATAATTCTTCGTTTTTTGAGCTTATTTCTTTGCGTATCCCAAATAATTGTGTTAACTTTGTAGTCAGATTGCAAGCAAAAGGCTAAAGGATTGCAAGACAAAGGTCAAAGGATTGCAAGCCAATGACAAAGAAAAAGACTAAGATTAGACATTCTTATGAGTATGAAGATATTAGCAACCAGCGACTGGCATCTGGGCAACCTGTTTCACGGCAACGACCGTCTGCCGGAACACAAGCATTTCCTGAAATGGCTCCTGGAGCAGATAGCTGGACAAAAGCCCGATGCTCTCCTCATAGCAGGAGACATCTTTGATAACGGAAATCCATCGGCAGCGGCACAGACCGTTTATTACGAGTTTCTTGCCGATGCTACCCAACTGTGCCCTAACATGCAGGTCATCATTACCGCCGGCAACCACGATTCCGCCAGCCGACTGGAGGCTCCACGTCCGCTACTCACCCGATACCACGTGGAAATAAGAGGAAACGTAAGGAAAATCTGGAAGCAGGGAGAAAACGAGGACGATGATAAAACCGGCGGACATTGGATCTATTCCTTCGATGACCTCATCATCCCCGTAACCAACGAGGCAGGAGAAGAAGTCATCATCCTCGCCGTACCTTTCCTAAGAAGCGATGTGGTGCAGAACGCCAGCTACTCGCAGGGAGTCAACGACTTTCTGAGAGAACTGACGGCTGAGGCTCGAAAGAAACACCCGGGCAGGAAGTGTATCATGATGGCACACATGTACGCCAAAGGTTCGGATATCGCCAAGAAAGATGCGAGCGAGAAAATCATCATCGGCGGACAGGAGGAAGTGGACCTGGAAGGATGGAACGAACATCCCGACTATATGACTTGCGGACACATCCACAAACGGCAACATATCTGGAACACCGACTGGGCAAGATATACGGGAAGTATCCTCCCGATGTCGTTTGCCGAGAAAGACTACACCCACGGCATCGACCTCATCACCATAGAACACGGAGAAGAGGAGGAAGGAAAGGAAACCGGCAAGAGCAAGGAATGGAAAGTAGATTTCCTGGAATACAAGCCTCAGCACGCCCTCCGCATCCTGCCCGAAGATGAGGAAGAGCTGACCTTCAAGAAATGGCAGAAGCTCATCAATTCTGAACTCTCGGAGAGAACAGACGGTGAACTGAGCGACCACTTCGACTACGTGATGCTGAAGGTGAAACAGGAGAAACTGACCAGCGATGACATCAAGGAACTGGAGAAACTCGTCAACGAAAAGGATGCCGTGCTCTGCAAAATCCAGCGCATCATCCCGCAACTGGACCTCTCCACCATCCAGGGTTCCCAGCACATCACCAGCATAGAAGACATCATCAACCGTCCTCCGCTCGACACGCTGAAGGAAGCCTTCGCCATCAGGCACAACGCTCCGATGAACGAAAGACAGGAGAAAATGTTATCCGATTTATTAACGACATCATCATTATGAAATTCCTACAACTCGAAATACTCAACCTCGCTTCGCTTGACAAACAGGGTGGCGAGGTCATCAACTTTGAAGAAGGTGCCTTAGGCGAGAGTACCATCTTCAGCATCGTAGGTCCGACGGGAAGTGGCAAGTCTACCCTACTCGACGCTATCTGTCTGGCTCTCTACAACCGCGCCCCTCGCTATCCCAGGAAGAAAGGCGACAAGAACCAGAACATCGAGATTTTCGGAGCTACCGATGCCAGCGAAAGTAACCGTCTGGCTCCTACCGACAGTAGAAACATCCTGACCCGTGGCAAGAAAGAGGGTTACAGCAAACTCACCTTCCTTGCCAACAACGGCAGCATCTACCGCGCAGAATGGCACGTCAGATTCCAGAGAGTGCGCTACGAGAACGCCAAGACTGCGCTCTATAAAATCACGAGAAACGGAGAAGAGATAACAGAGGAAGCTGCCGACTGGAACGAGCTGCCGAACATCATCGGACTCGACTACGACCAGTTTCTCCGTACCGTACTCATCGCCCAAGGCTCGTTTGCCAACTTCCTGACGGCGAAGGAAAACGATCGGTACGAACTCCTGGAAAAACTCATCGGATGCGAGGAAACTTATACGAACATCGCTACTGAAATCAAGAAGGCGAAAGACCAGGCGACGGATGCCTACAACCAGATGGCTGCATCGGTGGAAGCCGTTAAACAGAACCTGCTGAACGATGAAGAACTCGCCCAACTGAAGGAGGAAATCGCCCGATTGGAAAAGGCTGAGAAGGAACTCGACAGCCAGTTGCAAGCCATCTCGAAAGACCTGCAATGGTTTGAGGAAAACGATAAGCAAATCAAGCAAATCGCTATCTACCAGACTGATATGGAGCAAGCAGCAGAAGCCATTAAAGCGATGCAAGCCCAGATTCTCCGTCTGCAGTTGCACGATGAAGTACAGCCTGCCGTCAACCTACTGCAGGAAGTAGAGCGACAGACGCAAAGCATCCACGAACAGGAAGAATACATCCTGAAAGCGGAAGGAAACATCAAAAGTCAAGAGTCTGCCATCAGCGAAAGCGAGAAAACTCTCGCCAGTCTGAAGGAAGCAGTAAGCAAGGCACAGGAACAGCTGGAAAAGGCACTGCCGGTCATCGCTGAAGCAAGAGCGCTGAAAACCAAAATGGAAGCGGCAATGCCGAATCTGAAAGAAAAGAAAGAGGCATTGGAGTTGGCACAGAAAGAGAATCAAACTGCCCAGAAAGGCATAGAAGAGAACGCCAGAAACATCCAAAAATGGGAAGCCGAAACGGAGAAAGCAAACCTTGCCCTCAAAACGACACAGGAAGAGATTGCCAAGCAGAAACAGGTTCTGCACGAAGCGACGCAAGCCGCTGAACAGGCTTGGGAGACGGAAAGAAATAAGACTGCCGGACAGAACATAGAGGAACTGCAGAACAGCAAGACTGTAGCCGACAGGAAACTGCAGGATGTCCAGCAAGCCATCAAGGTTGTGGCTCATCTCGATGCTGCCATAACAGAAAAACAGAAGAATGAGGAGCGAATCCAGGTCTTGGGCAAGAGAAACGCAGAGATAGATGAAGCGCTGGGCAAGTTGACCATCGAGGCTCTGACCAAAGAGACCCTGACGCTGAGAAATGCCTATACCCTCATGGTGAGTGAGAAATGGGAGATTCATCGTGCCAACCTGACCGAAGGCAAACCTTGTCCGCTCTGTGGCAGCACGACACATCCTTATCATACCGACAACAGACAGTTTGAGGAAGCCACCACGGAACTCTCGCAACTTCTGAAAGCCAAGGAGAATCTGCTGAAACTGCAGCAGAAAGAGGAGAAGGATCTTTCCGGCGAAAGAAAACAGAACGACGGCGAAGTACAGACGCTCCAGAAACAACAGGAAAAGCTCTCGGGAGAAATAGCAACTTACGAAGAGGATTGGAAGGCGCTCATCGCCCAGTATCCAAAGATTCCAAAGGCAGAGGCAGAACTGAAATCGCTCTTGCCTATCTATGAAAACAAGGCGAAAGATGCGAACAGCAAACTGAGCCTGTTTAACAAGATTCAGAAAGAGATAGAACGGCTGACCCAACTCAAGGATAAGGCTGTGAAGGATGAAGCTGCGTATGAAAGCAAGGCTTCTACAATACTGAATGAAGTCCAAGAAAACACTTCAACCTGCGCCACAAAACTAGCTGAGCAAAAAGCACTTACCACCAACCTCATCTCACAGCAAAAGAGCAAGGAGGAGGCTTACGGGAAAGCCCTTCAGGCATGGAATAGCGCCAAGAAGGAAATGGAGGAATGGCAGGAGAAATATAAGCAAATTCTGAATGGCGAAGAACCAGACGCGGCTGAACAAAGACTGACAGCAGCAAAGGATGAGGCAACGAAAGCAGCTGATACTCAGAACGAGAATATTAACAAACTGAAGGCTGAACTCGCCAACAGTAAAGGTTCGCATCAAACCATGCAGTCTCAGAACAAAACGATGAAAGAGAATCTGCAAGAGAAGGAAAAGGAACTCGACCTTTGGATTGAGGAATATAACAAGCAGCTTGAAGAAAAGAGCATCGAACCACCATTCATCGACCGAAATACCATCCGGGAGATGCTTCACTCTGCCGAAGACTGGAACGCTATCCGACGTGAAAAGGACGAAAAGGAGAAAGCCGTGGCTTCAACTACCGCCCTTTACCAGAGTGCAGAAAAGGCGCATCAGCAGCACTTGGAACATCAGCCAGCCCAAACCCGTGATGCTCTCTTAGCCATTCAGCAGGAGTATCAGGAAAGAAGCCAGCGCAACGAACTGATTGCTGCCAACGCCAGGATGCAGAACCATCAGGAAGCCGTGAAGCTGTTGGGTGACAAGGCTGAGGCTCTGAATCTCGTAACACAGGAAAAGGACGACTGGACAGCCATTACGGATGCCATCGGAGCAGACGGCAAGACGCTGCGCAAGATAGCCCAATGCTATACGCTCAGTTTCCTGATAGCGCACGCCAACCAGGAAATCAGAAAGTTCAACAGCCGTTACGAACTGCAACAGGTAAAGCATTCGCTGGGCATCCGAGTCATCGATCACGACCGTGCCGACGATATCCGAGACACCACCTCCCTATCAGGTGGCGAAACCTTTATCGTGAGTCTGGGTCTAGCCTTGGGCCTGTCGGCATTATCCTCCCGCAACATCTCCTTCGAGAACCTGTTCATCGACGAAGGCTTCGGAACCCTCGACCCCGATACCCTAGCCACCGTCATCGACTCCCTCGCCATGCTGCAAAGTTCGCAAGGCAAGAAGGTGGGCGTCATCAGTCATACCGACACGATGAGCGAGCGCATCACCACCCAGATAAGGATTATCAAGAATGGCAACTCCGGCAGCAGCCATATCGAGATCTATCCTTAACCCATCGTAATTACACCTTCATAAAATAGTAATTACACCATTATATATAGGGTACACATACATTATCCATCCGTGAACAGGGCATCACCATCGATGTGGCTTACCGCTATTTCGCCACACCGAAACGCAAGTTTATCGTCACAAAACAAATATGCGTTCCTACGGATTCATCTATCCACAGGAACGCATATTCTTTATTTTATCATACGAGATAATCATTCTTTATACAATTCTATATCATCATACGATATTTAAACCTTATTTCCTTCTTTTGGGAAAACCACGGTTGGCTTGAAGGTCTTAGCCTCCTCAAAGTCCATCAGGGCATAAGCGATGATGATGACGGTATCGCCCACCTGCACCTTGCGGGCTGCAGCACCGTTCAGGCAGATACAACCGCTGCCACGCTCACCCTTGATAATATAGGTCTCCAAGCGCTCACCATTGTTGTTGTCTACAATCTGAACCTTCTCGCCTGCTATCAGATTAGCAGCGTCCATCAAGTCCTCATCGATGGTGATGCTACCCATATAATTCAGGTTAGCCTCAGTTACGGTCACACAATGGAGCTTACTCTTCAATACTTCTATCTGCATTGTTCTGTTATTACTTGATCTGTTACGGATTAAACTTAATAAAGAAATCTATCGAGGAATTATCCCTTATACTTGATATGGTCGATGAGACGGATAGGAGTCTTACCGCAATAAACGGTGATGCAACCTACCACGTATGCACTATCCTCCCATGAAGAAACATCCTGCAGGCTGTCGCCATCCACAATCTGGAAATACTCTACCTCCAGACCCTCTACAGCATTGATGTCGGCAACCACCTTATCGTGAGTTTCCTGTACGGTATGAGTCTTGGCATACTCCACACTCTCCTTCAGGGCCTTATAGATGTTTGGCGCAATGGCACGCTCATCAGGAGCCAGCAAAGTATTACGGCTGCTCTTAGCCAAACCATCCTCATCACGGACAATAGGGCACTCTACAATCTGCACATCGCTGTTGATGTACTTCACGAGCTGCTTGATGACAGCAATCTGCTGCCAATCCTTCTCACCGAAATAAGCACGAGTTGGTCGAACGATATAGAAAAGACGGCTCACTACCTGACATACACCATTGAAATGACCCGGGCGCTTGGCACCCTCCATCACGGTAGAAACAGGTGGAAACTCAAAGTGGCGCGTATCTGGTGTAGGATACATCTCCTTCACCGATGGTGCAAACACATAGTCAGCACCACAAGCCTCCAAGAGCTTGCAGTCAGCATCGAGGGTACGAGGATAGCGATCCAAGTCACCCTGATCATTAAACTGTGTAGGATTCAGGAACACAGAAACCACTGTCACGCCATTTTCCTTTACACTGCGCTTAACAAGAGAGGCGTGACCCTCATGCAGCGCACCCATAGTTGGCACAAGGCCGATTTCCTTTCCCTCCTTACGACACATAAAGAGTTCGTTCTGGAGGTCAACAATCTTATTGAATACTTTCATCGTCATAATCTGTTTTCGGGTGCAAAATAACAACTTTTTTCTCAAATGAGAAAGAAAAAACCTAAAAATATGCGAATTATTGCCGAAAATAATGAATTTCGGAGAAAAAATGCCCCTATTTGAAGTTTTTTTTGTACCTTTGCACGTAATTCGTAAGAATAAAATTTAAATTTTATGGCAAAAAAAGTATTATTTATCAATCAGGAGATCGACCCATACGTAGCCGAGTCTCACATGTCAATCATGGGACGCGAACTGCCTCAGAAGATGCAGGAAGCAGGTTTTGAGATCCGCACCTTCATGCCTAAGTGGGGCACCATCAACGAGCGTCGCGGACAATTGCACGAGGTCATTCGCCTGTCTGGTATGAACCTTATCATAGATGATACAGACCATCCGCTGATCATCAAGGTTGCATCTATACCAACAACACGACAGCAGATTTATTTCATCGATAATGACGACTATTTCAAGAGCCGCCAGATGGGCACCGATGAAAACGGAAAAGAATATGCCGACAACGGAGAAAGAGCTATCTTCTTTGCACGTGGCGTATTGGAAACCGTAAAGAAGCTCCGCTGGCAGCCTGATGTAATCGTCTGCCAGGGTTGGGCTAGCGCAGTAGTGCCTTTCTATGTAAAGACTGCCTACAGCGAAGAGCCTTCATTTGCAGAATCAAAGGTGATTACCGCTCTCTATACCAACGAACTCAAGGGTGAACTGGGTACCAACTTCAAACGTTGCGTTGCCTTCCGTGATGCCAAGTCTGAACTGCTCGACGGCTATCAGGACGACTTTAACTTCATTGAGCTCGGCAAACTCGCCATCGACTATAGCGACGGTGTGGTAGAAGGTGAAGAAGAAGCTAACCAGATTCTCTTTGATTATGCGAAGGAGAAGAACAAGCCTGTACTGGCTTATCCGGGAGAAGATATCCAGGAGCCATACGCAGACTTCATCAACAAGGTTTGTCCTGACGCAGAATAAAATTCCGACAACAGAGACACATACATACAAGGATAATGAAAATTTTAAGACTCTTAACAGTATTAGTAATAGCAGCGCTTACTTTCGCTGCATGTGATGATACCACCGAGGGAATCGGTGGTAGCATCACTAATAAGATAGACAATATTAACATTTCCAACTCAGCGTTCAATGTTACCACAAAGTCTATAGTAGCAGGTGCCGTATTGAGCCGCAACAACACGGGGCTCATCGGAAAGATGAAAGACCCGGAAACCGGCAACTATGTAAAGGGCGACTACATGACCCAGTTGAGCGTATTGCCTACTTTCGATGTAGATACACTCGATTACATCAAGCAGGCAAACAACGGTTCTATCGAAGCAGACTCATGCTACCTCCTGATTTCATACAATGCCAGCTATGGTGATACCATCGCCCCAATGAAGGTGACAGCCTATGAGATGACAAGGCCGATGTCAGAAGAAAGGCCGATGTCAGAAGATAAGGAGTATTACTCTAATTATGATGCCTTCAAGGAAGGCTGGGTAAGCGAAAACAACCAGCATTGGAGCAGTAATTACAACTTGAGCAATACATCAGATGTCAAGAACTTCAAGATTTACTTGAATAAGAAGTACACGACGAAAGATGGTAAGACATACAAGAACTATGGTTCTTACATCATGCAAACATACGCTGAACATCCTGAGTACTTCAAGACCAACTACAAGTTCCTGCACAACGTCTGCCCTGGCTTCTATATCAAGAACGTAGGCGGTACGGGCAACATGGCTAAGATCTGGAATACAGAGCTTATCTTCTACTGGACCCGTCACAAGACCATCAATAAAGACAGTACAGCTGTAAGCATCGGATACAACCGTTTCGATGGTACAGAAGAGGTATTGCAGCTCAACAAGATTGAGAACGATACCGAGAACTTGAAGAAGTTGGCAAGTAAGGATCAGGAGAAATGTACTTATCTCAAGTCACCGGCAGGTATCTTCACCGAGGTTACCCTCCCTATCGAAGATATCATGAAAGGTCATGAGAAGGATACGCTCAACACAGCTACCATCTCTTTCCCACGACTCAACAATGAAAACGAAGACAACCCATACAACTTTGCTACACCAAGCACCATCCTGATGGTTCAGAAAGACAGTTTGCAGTCGTTCTTCGAAAAGAGCAAGTTAGCAGATAGCCGTACTTCTTATACAGCAAGCTACAGCAGTACCGGCACCTACAAGAATGCCTATACATTCCAGAATATCGCCAACCTGGTTTCTGCCATGTATAAGAACAAGGGCAAGGGGGAAAACTGGAATAAAGTAGTACTGGTTCCTGTAAACGTCATCACAACCACACAGGGATATACTACCGTCATCTCCAAGATTAATCACGATATGTCACTCGCATCTACCCGACTCATCGTAGGTACGGATGATCCTGACAAGGATTATACCACAGACGAGAAGACTGGTAAGAAGGTGGCATCTGGTCCGATCCGAATCAAGGTGATTTACAGTAAGTTTAAAGAAGAATAAGCATTCATAACGCAAAGTAAAAAAGGAAACGAAACATGGCAGATAATTTTTTGGAGCGTCATCGCGAAGAATACGAGATACGCAAGGCTGCATGGCTCAAGAAGAAGAAACTATTCATGAAGTCAGGCAAGAAACAGAAGCCCCAGACACAGATGCCACGTCCTGAAGACGAAGCGTTATAAACACGAAAATATTCAGAATCCTGAGAAAGAGGGTGTATCATAAAACATTTGATTGTTTATGATACACCCTCTTAACTTTGCCGGTTAATCCTTAAAAACCGCCGCATAAGTACAATAAAAGCCACTTAATACAAAATAAAGCAAAATTAATTTGGAGTTTACCCATTTTTTTTATATCTTTGCATTGTGAACTTAAAAGTATTTAATATTAAACAGACAAAAAGCAATAAAATAAAAATAATCAAGATATTAGTAGAGATACTGGTCTATGGGTTTGACTTTTCTAAGAACTTGCATTTAAGGATACAAGATATTTGCAGGAAACAAGTTACTTGCAATATATGAGATACTTGGTTTATGTTTATAGATAATGGAGAAATTACTCTCATAAAGAATTTGTTTTTAAGTTTAAACAAAAATGCTAAAGTTAGATGTTAGTAATTATAAGTCCCCGTAGTGACCGTGAGGCTACTGCGGGGACGCTTTTTCAATTTATAGTATATAGAAACAAAAAGGGCAAGACCAGAGATGGCCTTGCCCAATCTATTTTTATAACTCTTTATCTATATTATAAGATTCTACCTGTAAGAGAGAACTTCAAAACAGGATAAACCTTCAAGTCTTTTACAAACTTAGAGAGATCATCCTCGCCAGCATCTTCCAATGCCTTATTGATATCTATCTCATTACCATTCTGGTAAACCTTGAGCTTGCCCATGAACTGGCAACCCAACTCAAAGCGGCAACCGATACGGTTCTTAGGAACCAGACGACCGAAACCTAAACCGAGGTATGGACGAACATTCTTGCAACGGATATCACCCTGAACATTATAGTTCTCATCGAGCTCCAAGTTGTAACCACCCAAGTTGGCTGATATAGCCTTACGGAACTGATTCTTCAATTCAGGAGTAGGCAAGTTCTCAGAGAACTGACGAAGTTCATCGGAAGAACCATTTACCTCAGCAATCTTCTCACCACCAATTGACAAACCAGCAGCGATAAAGAACTTGCTGCCACCACCGAATGGATAGAGATTAGCCTTTACATTAAAGGTGGTACGGTCGAATGAGCCTTCTGCATGAATGGTTGCACCGGTTGGGTAGTGAACATTAGGTACTTGAGGCAAAGAACTGGTATTGACATCTACATCCAAATCACCAGACAGTTTGAAAGATGGCATGATGTTCACACCTGCTTCAACCTCAAGGAAGTTAGTAACAGGAGCAGCCACACCAACACTAATACCCTCGGTACCTGCACCCACATTAAGACCTACATGGTTAAAGATACCGCGCTTGTAATCGCTCTGTGCCATTACACTTCCTACACCAGCAAGCAGAATTACTGCCATCATCATTAATTTCTTCATAATCGTTCTGTTTATAAGTTAAATATTAAACGCTTTTTTGCATATCGTTCGTAAATATGCTACATATATAAACAAAAGTTACAAGAAGAACAAATAATTACACAAAAAATTAAGACTCTTTAGTACTTTTGCATACTAAAGAGCCCTAATATATTATTAAAAACGCAAAATCAGACTACTGAACTTAATCTACTACCGTAAACTTGGCATATTTCAGCAGAAGCTGTTTGGTGCCAGAATGAACGAACTCAACCGTAGCCTTCGTATTCTCACCAGTACCTTCAATCTTCAACACCGTTCCCCGTCCAAAACGCTGATGTTCTATCTTCATTCCCTCCTGCAAACCACAAGAAGAACTGCCAGCAGATGAAGCTGCAGAAGAAGAAACTGATGCTGCAGAAGATCCTGTACCGCGAGAAGCAGGATGAGAGGAATGCGTCTCCATATAACGCTTAGCTGCATTCAGCGCCCTAACAGACTTGAAATTACCTTCAGAGAGAGATGAGCGTCCGGAAACAGACGAGCGTCCGGAAGTACGTGAAGTCTCCGGTTCATCATCAAAGAGAGAAGGCTTAGGATCTGCTACAAACTGCGATGCTACCGGTTTGGAATTCTGATACCTGCTACTGTATCTAGGCTGCTCAGCATACTCCCACGGTCTGCGAGGACGTTGCGCTCTCGCCCACTCCGGCTGGTCAGACATCGAATCAGCTCTGGAGCCAAACAAGCTTCCACCAGCCTCATCCAGGCTATCAATCAACTTGCCATCAATCTCATCGATAAACCGACTCGGATTATCAAACTCCATCTTGCCATATCGCCAGCGGTTCTTGGCGTTCGTCAGGATACAATGTTTCTCAGCTCGAGTAATGGCAACGTAAAGCAATCTTCGTTCCTCCTCCAGTTCTCTGAGCGAAGCAGCAGAAAGCGGACTTGGGAAGATATTCTCTTCCAAACCAACCACGAATACCGTAGGAAACTCCAGACCCTTGGCAGCATGAACCGTCATCAGAGAAACACGAGGTTCATCCTTATCACCATCGCTGTCAGCATCGGTAAGCAGAGCCACATCCTGCAGATAATCCTGCATGAAGAGTTCATCAAACCTACCCTCTTCACGGCGTTCCTCCACAAAAGCCGACATACCGCTCAAGAATTCCTCCAGGTTCTCCTGACGTGCCAGATCATCGGCATCCTTGCCCGACATGATATCCTGACTGATACCACTCTCCTTGATAATGGCATCACCCAATTCATAGACATCCGTAGTTTGAGCCCGTTCGATAAACGAAGAAATCAGCAATCTGAAGGTTTCCAGCTTGTTCATCGTACCCTTGTTAACCGCCAGTCCATACCGCTCAGGGGCACCGATTACCTCCCAGAAACTCACCTGGTTCTGATGGGCACAATCGGCAATCTTCGTCACGGTAGTAGCACCGATTCCTCGTGCCGGATAGTTGATGATACGCTTGATAGCCTCTTCATCATCCGGATTCGCCACCAGACGGAAATAAGCAATAATATCCTTAATTTCCTTGCGCTGGTAGAAACTCAGTCCGCCATAAATGCGATAAGGAATACCCTGCTTTCTGAACTCCTCCTCGAAGCTGCGGCTCTGGGCATTGGTACGGTAGAGAATGGCAAAATCACTATACTGGCATCCATCCTCGCGCCGGATACGCTTCACGTCCTTCGCCACAATCGCCGCCTCTTCCTTGTCGCTGTAAGCAGGCTTATACTGAATCTTCTCGCCCTTCGCATTCTCGCTGAACACATCCTTAGGAATCTGGTTGCGGTTATGCTTGATCAGACTGTTAGCTGCCTCAACGATGGTCTGGGTAGAGCGATAGTTCTGTTCCAGTTTGAAGAGACGCGTTCCCTGAAACTGGCGCTGATAGTTGAGAATATTATCGATATTGGCACCACGGAAACTATAGATACTCTGCGAGTCATCACCCACGGCACAAACACGCTGCTTCTCCTGACAGAGTTGCATGACGATAGACATCTGAACGTGGTTGGTATCCTGATACTCATCCACCAGGACATAATCGAAGCGGGCGGCATATTTGTGGCGAATATCCTCATGCTCCCTGAAGAGCTGATAGGTAAGCGTCAGCAAATCATCGAAATCCATGGCATTAGCCTGCTTGCAACGCTGCACGTAAGCCACGAAAATCTTACCAACCTCAGGCATCTGCGCGCGCTTGTTCTGCTCGAAGATAGCCGCATCGCTCTCATAAGCCGCAGCACTCATCAGGTTGTTCTTCGCCATCGATATCTTGGCATGAACGGCAGCAGGCTTATACTTCTTATCATCCAGCCCCATCTCCTTCACTATCGCCTTGATCAGCGAGCGCGAGTCACTTTCATCATAAATGGTAAAGTTGTTGTTGAAGCCGATATGCTCAGCCTCCGCTCTCAGAATTCGGGAGAAGATGCTGTGGAAAGTACCCATATAGAGATGCTGTGCGAGATCATTTCCCACCAGTTTTCCGATACGTTCCTTCATCTCCCTTGCCGCCTTGTTGGTAAAGGTGAGCGCCATGATGCTCCAGGGTTTCATGCCCTGGCTCAGGAGATAAGCTATTTTATAAGTAAGCACACGCGTTTTACCCGAACCTGCACCGGCTATCACCAGCGAAGGTCCGTCAATATATTCTACCGCAGCACGCTGCGCTTCGTTCAAGTCGTTCAGTAAATCCATGAATCAATATTTGAGGCAAAAAACTATTTTAAGGTCACCCCTATCAACTATAAACTATAAACTATCAACTAAGTATTACTTTCCCCTATATCCTCCCACAGCCGTGCCAGGGTCGAAATCTTCGCCCTCACGAGGGAAGGTAGGGATAAATCTCATCTGATGTTCTATCTGTCGCTGGCGCTTCTTCATATATGCGCTAGGATGCAGCGAACTGAATTTGCGCGGATTAGGAAGTGTAGCTGCTATCAGCGCACACTCGCCACGAAACAGATCTTTCGCTTTCTTGTCGAAATGATATTCTGCAACCGCATCCACACCATAGATACCCGGTCCCATCTCAATGCTGTTGAGATAAACCTCCATGATGCGCTGCTTGCTCCACATCATTTCGATGAGGAAGGTAAAGTAGACTTCAAATCCCTTGCGGGTCCATGAACGACCAGGCCACAGGAAGACATTCTTAGCAGTCTGCTGACTGATGGTACTGGCTCCATGCACCTTTCCACCACGTGCATTATTCTTCGCCGCACTCTCAATGGCATTGAAGTCGAAACCATGATGCTTCAGGAATCTCGCATCTTCGCTCGCCATTACCGCCACTGGCATGTGAGGCGAAATCTTATCCATCGAAACCCAATGATGATGCAGGGTAATACTCTCTCCATCAGCTACTTGCTGGAAGCATCGGATAAACATCAGAGGAGTGACATACACAGGAATGAACCTATATGCCACTACAGCAAGAATGGTGGTACTGAAAAACAGCACCACCACCCATTTTACGATATTCTTGATTTTCTTCAAAATCATCTATTTATTTTTTCCCTTCCGGGAGCATGAAAGTTATTACTTCAATGTACCGTTGTTGGCTGCGTTAACCATAGCCTGACTAGCATACATGTAAACCTCTACACGACGGTTCTGGGCGCAAGCAGCAGTAGTATTAACAACAGGGTTAGCAGAACCCAAACCCTGAACATTCTTTACCTGACGGCTGGTAACACCGCAAGAAGCGAGATAGTTGTAAACTGCCTCAGCACGCTTCTGGCTCAATGGCAAGTTGATACCATCATTACCTGTAGCATCAGTATAACCCTGGATAGAAACCTCACAGTCGGTATTGTTCTTCAATACACCGGCAAACTGAGCCAAATCAGTCTTTGCGC
>ERZ779699.119-NODE-119-length-14723-cov-12.013_pt1 | contig 14723 bp, 10 predicted proteins | sample MGYA00511904_ERZ779699 | MGnify/ENA primary metagenome ERZ779699 (study PRJEB29588, sample SAMEA2144578) | human gut metagenome | biome: human gut; feature: human-associated habitat; material: faeces | place: Denmark | collected 2008/2010 ... | reverse complement strand
AGTGCCTGAGCCACAGTGTAAGGCTTCTCCAATGTACCGCCTGTTTCTGATGCCTTCAGATCATCCGTGCTGCGAAGCACAATCTGCCAGGTGTTATTGTAACGGGTGAAGATACCGGTGATATCGAATACACCCTGTGGAACCACCTCGTTGGCAAACTTAGAATAACCCGAGTTGCGCACTACCAGGTTGTTTTTGTTGATCTTCTTGCCCGTTTCGGCATCGATCAGTTCCAGACTCGTATTGGTATCATCTGGTGCCCATACGTTAGTACCGTTGGCAGAGGCAAACTTCACCTTTTTCAGGGTCATCAGCTTGCCCACGTTAGCATCCATATAGGCTGCATCAGTAAGCTTTGTCAGGTCAAACTCCTCTGGCACTACCGTGCTTGCATCAGCCTCGCCAGGGTTCAGAATCTTGAAGTGCTCGTTCCAGATGGCACGCTCTATCTTTCCTATACCCAGACTTCCATCTGAGAGCTTGGTATTCACACCGCCAATCTGAGGCAACTTCTTGTAACTTCCGATATAGAGACCCTTCAGGTTTACGAGAATCTCCTGACCAACAGGAAGATAACCTGACAGGCCACTTCCGTTGATGGCAATGATGATTGCGCCGGATGCATCCTGTACGCTCACCTGGTTGTAGATATTGCCACTGACATCATTGCCCGTCACTACCGCCTTGATCATCATGTCTTTCTCAATCTGCTTGTAGCCATTGTCGCTGTTGATAACCGTAGCAAACTGGGTCTTCAAATCTGCTATGCTGATCACATTCTTCTCCCTCAGGCTGTTGTTGCCCCATGGAGATGCAGGCACCTTCTCGGTCAGGTCTGGGTCAGCATAACCGTCGCCCATACACGACCCCAGAGTCAGTGCCAGGAATGCCAATGCTATGAATTTTATCTTTTTCATTGTTCTTTCTTTTTATTGTTATAGAGAAACGGGATTGCTCCCTGTTCTTTATGTTAAAGAGAAACTGCTCTTTAGAATCTGTAAGATACCTGGAACATGCCGTTGGTACCCCAGGTGTAATACTTCTTAGGATTCTTAGAGAACTGGTAGAGGCGTGGATTCTTCACGTTGCCGTTAGCATCCAGTGTATAGCTTGAACGTGAGTTCTGCTCATATCCGCCTGTTACGATGGTCTGGTTGTTCAGCAGGTTGGTAATCATGAGGTTGAAGTTGAGAGAACCCTTCTTCAGTCTCACGCTCTTGCCTATGCTCAGGTCAACCATCCATCCTCCGTGACCCTTCTCCTGGGCTACAGCATCCTCAGTCCAGCTCATACCGTCGAGTGTAGTAGGAGCAAATATTTCAGGGAATACCTTGTGGGCAGCCTGGCGGTTGGTCAGCACCTTCTCATATCTGTAGCTTGGAGAATAAGAGAGGTAGATGCGGTCGTAATAGTTGGCATTGAGGTTGACGAACCATCCGTTTACATGGGCATCGAGACCGATGCTTCCCACTGTGAGCGGTGTGCCACTCTCGCGCATATTCATCACGTAAGCCTTGTCCTGGTAAACCTCAGCACTCTTTGAGAGCATGTATACGGCGTTTACATTGTTGATGTTCTTCGCCTCGCTCATAGCGCCCAGGGTCTTCAGGTCGAGCCATGATGTGAGCTTGATCTTAGCGCCCACCTCTACACCATAGTATTCCTTCTTCAGTCCGGTCATGCTCACGTAGGTGAATGAGTTCTCATCATCGTTGTAGAAGTTCTGCCATTCCGTAACGTTCTCCAGTCGGCTGTAGTATCCGCTCACGTTGGCACTCAGCCATGCGTTGCGATACTGGTAACTGAATTCAGAGCTGAAGATGCGCTCGTTCTTGAGGTTAGTCACGAAGTCGTTGCTGATTTCAGGCGAGATGAAGGCTGTGTTTGCCATCGGTGCACGCAGCTCGTATCCGGCTCCTATGCTGAAGGCATGACCTCTGCCCATATCCACGTTCAGACTTCCCTTTACGCCACCGTCCAGGAAGTTGGCTGTGCCGCTCTTGCCCTGGCTGTTGTTCGGTGCCATACCGTTGCGCATGTAGCCTCGGCGGTTCATTCCGGTATATCCGATACGTCCGCTCAGCATCGCCTTCATCTTGTAGAATTCGGCTGTATAGGTGCTCCATGCGTTTGCCTTGTTCACGTCGATGCGATAGTCGTAACCGAACTTGTCGCCCTCGTAAACCAGCTTGCCTGTGTTGTTAGGACCGGCTGTGTTCAGATCGTACTGCACACGTGGGTCGGTCTTAGGATAATCTCCCAGGGCATATGTGTTGATGTTGTGGAAGATGGCACCGCCCAGCATGTCTTCCAGTGTCTGATAGTGCTGGTTGGTACTTTTTCCGAGCATGATACCCGTAGCCAGGTTCGATTTCTTGGTCAGCTTGGTGTTCAGAACGGATGACAGGCTCAGGGTCAGGTTGTCGTTGTGCTTAGCCTGAACATAGTATAGCAGATCCTGTCCGTTCTTGGCTGCCTGCTGGTTGGCATAGTACAGGCGGTTCCAGTTAATCTGTCGGTTCTGCTTGCTTGCCTGCCAGTAGTTTACGGCGTTGTTCCAGTTTTCCCAGGTATACATGTTGTTGCCGTTCTTGTAGTCGCCCCATACATAGTAGTTGGCTGATGGCATGTTCTTCCAGTAGTCTGGCTGTGGATTCTCTGCGTTGTTGTAGTTGAGCTTGGTGCTCTTGTACATAGAGTATTTTCCGAACACCGATGTGGTGAGCTTCATCTGGTCGTTGATTTCCCAGTCCCATGTAGCGATAGCCGAAGGGGCAAAGTCGTTCACTACGCGTGAGTTTCTCTTGTGTCCGTTCTGGTATCCCCAGTATGGGTTATACTGGTAGTCGTTTGCCAGCCAGTAAGCCTCGTCGGTAGATGCTCCCTGGGTACTTCTTTCTGTCGGGTTACCCCATGTGGAGAAGCTCAGCGAGTGGCCGTTCATCCACTTCTTCTGTACACCGAAGAAATAGGAGAGGGCGTTGTAGAAGGTTCCCTCTACGTATCCCTGGTTAGCCCAACGGTAGGTGAGACCGGCTGTTATTGCCCATCCCTTCTCGTTGAAGCCGCTGGAGTAGGAGTAGAGTCCGCGCAGGATATAGTTGCGGTTGGCAACACCTACGCTGGCATACTGTCCTTCCTGCATGCTTCCGGCACGGAAATCATAGTTGTTGGAGCCTGCCATGCCGGTCATCGAATAGCCGTTGGCTTCGAAAGGCAGGGCAAAGTCTACGTTTCTGGAGAATCGGTTCAAACCGCCGATGTTGGAGAAACGGAACTGTCCGGTCTCCATATCGTTCATGGAAGCACCGTTGATATAGACATCGTTGTACTTCTGGTTGAAGGCACGATAGCGGAAACGTGCTGGCGAGAACAGGTAACCTGCCTGGCTCGCGTATACGTTGCTGGTAGAATTGAGGATGGTGACATTGGATGACATGTCATCGTCCTCGCCCAACTGTGCCTCGGAGAAGGTGAAAGCATTCTCGTCAAGTCCCTGTGCTATGTTCTGGTCAGTCTTTTCGTTCTGAGCCATAGCCAATGAACATGAGAAGAGTGCTAACATTGCTAAGTTTACTTTCTTCTGCATAGTTTATATGTATTAAGTATTAATAAACCGGCAACAGTAGTCTCTTTGAGCAGTGATGATATATGTCCCGCCAGGTCTTGTTTGGGCGATAAGGGGACTTACCGTGTCCCTGGTCTTGTGTCTTCTGTTCCGATTCAATGTGTTTAATGCTGCAAAGTAACAAAAAATTTTTTGAAAAATGAATTCATTTATGTTAAAAATGTATGAAAACTGAAAAAATATTCGTTTTTATGGAGATATTTCCGGTTTTTTAGGTATCTTTGCTGCCTGTTACCTCACCGCGTTAAGGTGAACATATATAATATAGGTATACATTAATATTTAATATTAGTATGAGAAAACATTTGCTCTTGCTGGCTGCCCTCCTCATGATTGGGTTGGGCGCTACGGCACAGAAAAAGAAGTCGCAGACTTCCGGTAACAAGCAGTATCAGGTGTATGCTGTGGGTTTCTATAACCAGGAGAACCTCTTCGATACCTGCCATGATGCCGGTAAAAATGATTATGAGTATCTCCCTGCTAAGGGATGGAATGGTATGAAATATACCAATAAACTCAAGAATATGTCGCGTGCACTTGCCGACATGGGTACCGATGTGCTGCCTAACGTGGGTTGTGCCTTCATTGGTCTGGCTGAGGTTGAGAATGCCAACGTGCTGAAAGATCTCACCGCGCAGCCGCCTCTCAAGGCAAGAAACATGCAGTTCTGCCATATCGAGGGTCCCGATAAGCGAGGCATCGATTGTGCGCTGCTCTATAATCCGGCACTCTTCACGGTGAAGAACACCCGATTGGTGCCTTACGTACAGGAACTCGCCAAGGATTCAGCCTACAAGACCCGTGGTTTCTTCACCGTGCGTGGTGAGTTGGCGGGCGAGGATGTGGCGGTTATCGTATGCCACTGGCCAAGCCGTTTCTCCGGTTCGTTCTATCGCGAGAGCGGAGCGCGCCAGACTAAGGTGGTAAAAGACAGTTTGCTCCGTCTGAACCCGGCGATGAAAGTGTTCGTGATGGGTGATATGAACGATGATCCTACCAACGCCAGCATGCACAAGGTGCTGAAGGCGAAGGCTGAAATCAGCGAGGTGGGTGCCGATGATATGTACAATCCATGGTACAACATCCTGGCCAAGGAGGGCAAGGGAACCCTGTTCTACAGCGGTTCATGGAATCTCTTCGACCAGATTGTCATCACGCCTAATCTCCTGAACAAGGATAGTAAGAACAAGGACTACAGTTCTCTGAAGTTCTGGAAGAACCATATCTTCCGCCGCGATTACCTCATCCAGCAGGAAGGTCAGTACAAGGGTGCTCCTTTGCGTACCAAGGCAGGCGGCAGATGGCTTAACGGCTACAGCGATCACCTGCCGGTAGTAATGTACCTGGTGAAGGAAAAGAAGTAGAAAATGGTTGAAAATCATCCTTTTGAGCCGTGGCTGCCCGATAATGCGCGGCTGCTGATGCTCGGCACGTTTCCGCCTGCAGCGAAGCGGTGGTGCATGCCCTGGTATTATCCCAACTTCCAGAATGATATGTGGAGGATATTCGGGATTATCTACTTCCAGGATAAGTTCCATTTCGTGGATGTAGAGAAGAAGACCTACCGCCTCGATGCTATTAAGGAATTTCTCAGGGAGAAGGGTGTCGCCATCTATGATACCGCACAGCAGGTGATACGCACCAAGAATACGGCATCCGACAAGGACCTGCAGATCGTGCAGCCCGCCGATCTCGACGGCATGCTCCGCCAGCTGCCCCATTGCAGGGCGGTGCTTACAGCCGGCCAGCTTGCCACGAAGGTATTTTCAGAACACTTCGGCATCAAGGAAAAGCCTGAGATGGGAGGCTATGCAGAATTCCAGTTCGAGGGCCGCAGACTCCGTCTGTACCGCATGCCATCCAGTTCCCGTGCCTATCCTATGGCAGTGGAGAAGAAGGCTGAATTCTACCGCAAGATGTTTGAGAAGGAACTTCTTTGAAGTGAAGAGTGAAGAACGAAGAGTGAAGAATTCAATAGTCTGATGGCGCCTGAAGGGGCAGAAGCTCCTAGCCCAGGGCATCGCCCTGGGTAATAAGGGTAGTAAGCAAGGCGCCCTGAAAGGGCAAAAGCTTTATAGACATAAATGAAAGAAGAAAGAATATGAAAGATAAAGTGACCGTTATTGGCATTGCGGGAGGCACAGGCTCCGGCAAGACTACTGTGGTGAAGAAACTCGTAGAAGTGCTGCCGCCTCATTATGTGGCTGTGGTGCCCCTCGATTCATATTATAACGATACCTCGCAGATGACCGAGGAAGAACGTCATCGGATCAACTTCGACCACCCGTCGGCATTCGATTGGAAGCTTTTGCACCAGCAGCTCGCTGATCTGCGTGCTGGCAAGGCGATAGAGCAACCCACCTATAGTTATATCAAATGCAACCGTGAACCGGAAACGATTCACGTTGACCCCAAGCCGGTTGTGATTATCGAAGGTATCATGACGCTGGTGGACAAGAAGTTGAGAGACCTGATGGACCTGAAGGTGTTCGTGGATACCGATGCTGATGAGCGCCTGATACGCAACATTCAGCGTGATACTATCGACAGGGGTCGCACCGTATCGATGGTGGTAGACCGATACCTCAAGGTCCTGAAGCCGATGCACGAGCAGTTTATCGAACCCACCAAGCGCTATGCTGACATCATCATTCCACAGGGTGGCGAAAACCTCAAGGGCATCGGTATCCTCTGCAAGTATGTAGAGGGACTGATAGAGAAATAAAAATATTTTTGCTCAAGCATTGCATTTCTTTAATGCAAAACAAAGTTTAATTAGGAAACAGGGCGGCCTTCTTCGTGAAAAGAGGTCTGCCCGCTTTGTTTTTATCCCGGTCGGCTATTCAAGTAGTTCAGTTAGCTAACTCAAGTAGTTCTGTCAGCGAATTCAGCCGTCTCAGTTAGCTGATTCAGCCGTCTCAATAAGCCTACGGATACGTCTGCGCTAGCCGACGCAGTAATATCTGTATCCCGACGCAGTAATATCTGTCCCCCGACGCAGTAATATCCGTATCCCGACGCAGTAATATCTGTATCCCGACGCAGTAATATCTGTATCCCGACGCAGTAATATCTGTATCCCGACGCAGTAATATCTGTATCCCGACGCAGTAATATCTGTAACCCGACGCAGTAATATCTGTACCCCGATGCAGTAATATCCGTGAGCCAGCGCAGCACAACGTGTGGTCCGTTTTCGCCAGGTCCCATAACCATATTCTGCAAAGATCTTCTTGCATTTTGCAAGAAGATAAGCTGAAAAACGTGATAGATGAAGGCTATTAGTGATGGATAGCGTGATGGATATTGTAAATATTTTATCCATCCATCACGCTTTCCTAAATAGATAATTCTCTTATTATCAGGTGATTAATATTTTGAAAAGAGAAAAAGTGAGGGATGTGAGGGATAAAACTTAAAAGATTATTCCTCTTCCTCCTTCTCAAAAGCCTCTACGAAAGGCTGGTGGAAACTCTGGAAGATGCGGAGATACTCGGCTCGCACCTCATCACTCTCCTCAAAAAGATTCAACTCGCCACGCTTGTGAGCCTTCAGCATACTGCTGTAACGGCGAATCTTACGCTTGTAGTTCCTTGCCATCAACGCATCTGCCTGAACAGGATTCTGACTGACATACGAAAAGGCACAAAGCTGCTTCATGAACATGTCGAACACCGGATTGTCATGACTCCAGTCGTCCTCACTCAGCCAGAACCACTGGAAATGATACTTCTGCTCCAGTGCCATCAGATGCTGCCCCAGCTCGTCAATCTCCATGCCCTTCTGCATCTGCTCCTCAGCAAAAGCTACCAGAGATGCCGCATCTACATTCAACTCAACCTCGTGAGACAGCGTGGTGCCCTCAACCTGAATGCGCCAACGGTGATTCCTGTTCTTGATGAGCGCAGAATTCGTGTTCATCAGCAACTCAGAAAGTTTGCCCTCGGTAGGAATCTGATCTACTACCGAAAGACGGTCGCGCTGGTTGCGAACCACCAGCTGATGGTCCTCATGGCGCAATACACACATGTAAACCAGCCTGTTGCTGTCGAGCTGAAGGGTGAAACGGTCGTTGTTGTCATCGCCCACAAATTCGTAGGTGTAGTCATCCACCTTATCCTGCGGAATGCTCAGCTCGCCATGCACCTTGTTGCCCTCGGCATCGTAGAGCGAGAAACCGATGTAAGGAATCTGAAGACGGAGGACAACCGGATTGCCGCCGTCCTCAGGAATCAGGGTAACAGCCAGTCCGTCATCGCCGAAATCATCCTTGCGGCATACGAATCCGTCATCCGTCTTCTCAGTCTTCTCCACCTTCACCTCGCCGTGGCGCCACCAGAAATCGAAGGTGATGGTCTGGTCGTCCTCAGCGGCTACACGGATGAAATCCTCGATGTCCTGACCCAGGTAAATCACCTTGGCAGGCTCAATCTCCTCATCGTCATCGCCCAGCGCTCGCACCCACATCTCGCCCGGAACAGGATCATCTTCCCATTCGGCATCAGCAGGGGCTGCAGTAGATTTGAAAACGAGGAAAACCATTCTTTCTTCTTCCCTCGTGCCATCTTCGCGGCACGTGAAGCACTTCGCCTCCTTAGGGATGAAGAATGGGGTTAACAGGTACGGGTTTTTGCATGATGCGGTATACTCTACCTCGGTCCATGCCGGGAGAGCGTGTGTATTTGTCTTGTCTGTCATATTCTCTTGTTGCATATAATTCTTGAGTTGGTCCTATTTCTTTTCATCATCCGGCGTGTGTGGCAGGACGAGGGGGATGTTGATCCCAAAAAACGGTTGCAAAGGTAATGCAAAATCGAGACACTACAAAATATATCACCTATTTTTTTAATTATTTTACGATTCAATATTTGGTGCTTCCAAAAAATAGTTGTAGTTTTGCATCTGAAATAATGAATAGAAAGATGAAAGTCAAGACAATACTCACACTGGCGCTAGCCGCCACAACCCTCGCAGCATGTCATAGGGGAAAGAAACCACCACGTATGGACAATTCGAAACTCGCCATCAGCCTCTCGAAACCGGCAAAGGGCGACAGGGCTATCTACGGACTTGCCTGCCTGGGCTGCTCGGATACCGCGCTGGTACTGCTGCCCAACGGAGGCGGCGACCCCGTGAGATACAACATTCTGGATGCCACTCGCAACCATCAGGTGTTTGGAGATATAGAGGTGGGCGACTGGGTTTGCGTGATGCCATGCGAGGAGAAGGATGAGAAGAACCGTGCCGACATGGTGATAGACCTGGACCAGCTGAAGGCCACCTGGACCTATCCGGTGATGCCGAAGCTGCGCGATGTATCGCATCTGAGCAAGCGCCAGCAGGCGAGAATCCTTGCCAATATGCCCGACAGCATCGTAGAAACCTATATGGTGCCGCGCCAGTATGGCTTCACCCTGAAGCGCATGAGCGAGGCGATGGCCGTGGGCAGGGTGATGATAAACAAAGATGTGGACGACGACAGCCCGGTAGAATATCCTGATGTGCCTCAGTATACGGAATGGCATGCCTATAACGGCAAACTGATTCTGGTGCAGGGCCGCCGCGAGTTAGAGGGCGTGGTGATCAACGGAAAGACGAAGCGCGATACCTTCACCTTTGTATATATGAAGGGCGACAGTCTGGCTCTCTCTGATCGTGAGGGCCGCATCCAGGGTTTCCACCGCTCGCTCAATGCGATGAAGGCCAACGCCAAGGCCCATGCTGCAGCCGAGAAGCTGAACAGCAAGATGAAGAAGGAAATATTGAAGTAAATTACATAATAAATATAAAAAAAAAGGCGAATAGGACGATTTCTCAATTTTTTTGTCTAATTTTGCACCTTGGAATTTAATTCATACATCGAACATAAAGAAAAAGAACAAGAATAATGAAGAAGAAAATTCAGTTCAGTCTCGTTTATCGAGACATGTGGCAGAGCTCTGGTAAGTTCCAGCCACGCAAGGATCAGTTGGCTAAAATTGCCCCAGTTATCATCGAAATGGGATGCTTTAGCCGTGTAGAGACTAACGGCGGTGCCTTCGAACAGGTAAACCTCCTGGCAGGTGAAAACCCTAACGATGCCGTACGCGCATTCTGCAAACCTTTCAACGAGGTGGGCATCAAGACTCACATGCTCGACCGCGGATTGAACGCTCTTCGTATGTATCCTGTGCCTGACGACGTGCGCGCCCTTATGTATAAGGTAAAGGCTAAGCAGGGTACCAACATCACACGTATCTTCGACGGACTGAACGATGTGCGCAACATCATTCCTTCTATCAAGTGGGCAAAGGAGGGTGGCATGACTCCACAGTGTGCACTCTGTATCACTAACTCTCCTGTTCATACTCTGGAATATTACATGAACATCGCCGACCAGCTCATCGCTGCCGGTGCAGAGGAAATCTGTTTGAAGGATATGGCAGGTATCGGCCAGCCAGCATTCCTCGGCAAACTCACCAAGATGATTAAGGACAAGTATCCTGAGATCATCATCCAGTATCACGGCCACTCAGGTCCTGGTCTCTCTATGGCTTCTATCCTCGAGGTCTGCAACAATGGTGCCGACATCATCGATACAGCCATCGAGCCATTGTCATGGGGTAAGGTTCACCCAGACGTAATCTCAGTTATCAGCATGCTGAAGAACGAGGGCTTCGAGGTGCCTGAAATCAACATGAGCGCTTATATGAAGGCTCGTGCTATGACTCAGGAGTTCATCGACGAGTGGCTCGGCTACTTCATCAACCCAGGTAACAAGATCATGTCTTCATTGTTGCTCGGTTGCGGTCTCCCTGGCGGTATGATGGGTTCTATGATGGCAGACCTCGGCGGTATGCGTCAGACCATCAACAACATCCGCAAGAAGAAGGGTGAGGAAGAGTTGTCTATGGACGACCTGCTCATCAAGCTCTTCGACGAGGTAGAGTATGTATGGCCACGCGTAGGTTATCCTCCATTGGTAACCCCATTCAGCCAGTATGTAAAGAACATCTCACTGATGAATCTCCTCACCATGGAGCAGGGCAAGGGTCGCTTCGTAATGATGGACGACTCTATGTGGGGTATGATTCTCGGTAAGAGCGGTAAGATTCCTGGAACTATCGACCCAGAACTCGTAGAGCTCGCCAAGAAGCAGGGCCGCGAGTTTACAGATGTTGATGCACACACATTGCTCACCAACGCCCTCGACGACTTCAAGAAGGAGATGGACGAGAACGGTTGGGATTACGGTCAGGACGACGAGGAACTCTTCGAGCTCGCTATGCACCCAGAGCAGTATCGCAACTACAAGAGCGGACAGGCAAAGAAGAACTTCCTGGCCGACCTTCAGAAGGCAAAGGATGCCAAGCTCGGTACAACCCTTACTCCTGCACAGCTTGCAGAGTTCAAGCACGCCAAGGCAGATGCCATCGTGGCACCAGTAGCCGGCCAGCTCTTCTGGGAATTCCAGGGCGAGGGCGAGTGCCAGCCAGCTGTAGAGCCATACATCGGCAAGGAATATAAAGAAGGTGATGCCTTCTGCTATATCCAGGCTCCTTGGGGCGAGTTTGAAACCATCCCAGCTGCATTGGGCGGCAAGCTCGTAGAAATCAATGCCAAGCAGGGCAGCAAGGTGCGCAAGGGCGATGTTATCGCTTACATCGAGCGCGATGCTGAGTAAATATAATAGAAATGAATTATCAAGCTATTATTGATAAGTATTATCCTGAGGATAATAAGCTTCGGCATATCCTCATTACACATAGCCAATCTGTAGCGCGAAAAGCGCTACAGATTGTTTCGTATCATCCCGAATTGCAACTCGATGCCCAGTTTATCGAAGAAGCAGCTATGCTCCACGACCTCGGCATCTTCATGACCGATGCCCCAGGCATACAGTGTTTCGGCTCGCAGCCCTACATCTGCCATGGACGACTGGGAGCAGAAATCCTGCGCAAGGAAGGATATGAGCGACATGCCCGCATATGTGAGCGCCATACCGGTGCAGGCATCACAGAGGCACAGATCATAGCACAGAACCTACCCCTGCCACATCAGGATTTCCTGCCGGAAACCATGGAGGAGAAGGTGATTTGCTACGCTGATAAATTCTTCAGCAAAACTCACCTCGACCGGGAAAAAACAATTGAGAAAGCAGAAAAAAGTCTCATGAAGTTCGGAGAGGAAGGAGTAAAACGCTTCCAGCAATGGGAACGCATGTTTGAATAGAATTCTAATTTATTGAATGAGAAAACAATCGACGATAGCTATGCTGCTGCTCGCTGCCATCTCGTGTATGATGGTGGCTAACCCAGGTACGCCCGATTCGAAAAAGAAAAAGAAGAAGGAGAAGACGGAAACCGTGGACAGCGTGGGTGACAGTGTGTTTGTAGACTCGCTGGGCAACGAAATAAAGCCCAAGCTGAAACAGGCTGACGACACCACGCAGATGGACTCGCTGCAGAAAGCTATATGGAAACATAATAAAGTGGTGGATGATAGTATCCGCCTCGATAGTATCGCCAGAAAGAAACAGGGTGGAGTAGATGCACCGGTTAACTATCAGGCGGACGACTCTCTCGTATACGATGCCAAGAACAAGGTGGCATATCTCTACGGAAACTCTAACGTGAAGTATACCAACATGGACCTCAGTTCCGACCGCATCTCCATGGATATGGACAAGAGCAACGTGAAGGCGATGGGTACACCCGACAGTACGGTGGAGGGAGGCATCAAGGGCAAACCTGTCTTCAAGATGGGTAGCGATACCTATGATACCGACACCATCAAATTCAACTTCAAGAGCAAGAAGGCCCTTATTAATAATGTATATACAGAACAGCAAGACGGATTCCTGACCGGTATGAAGTCGAAACGCGACTCATCGGGAGTCATCTATCTGCAGCACGGAAGGTATACCACTTGCGATGATCCGCATCCCGACTTCTACATCTCGCTCTCCCGAGCCAAGGTAAGGCCGGGCAAGGATGTGGTATTCGGACCAGCCTATCTCGTGGTGTGCGATGTGCCTATGCCGCTTGCCATCCCTTACGGCTTCTTCCCGTTCACCAAGAGCTACAGCAGCGGTTTCATCATGCCAACCTACGGCGATGAAACGGCACGAGGATTCTATCTCAGAGATGGCGGATATTATTTCGCCATGAACGATAAATGGGACCTGAAGCTGCTGGGCGAGATTTATACCAAGGGATCGTGGGGACTCTCGGCAGCCAGCAACTACCGAAAGAGATACAAATATTCGGGTTCCTTCTTCTTCAGTTACCAGGATACGAAGAACGGCGACAAGGGAATGCCAGACTTTACCGAGCAGGAGAGCTTCAAACTGCAATGGAGCCACCGCCAGGACAGCAAGGCAAACCCATACAGTTCGCTTTCGGCAAGTGTGAACTTCGCCACATCGAGCTACGAACGCAACAACCTCAATTCGCTCTACAATCCGCAGACGATGACGCAGAGTACGCGAACCTCATCTGTTAACTGGAGCACTTCGTTCTCAAGCATCGGTATGACGCTCAGTTCCACCGCCAACCTCTCGCAGAACATGCGCGATTCATCCATCGCCATGACGCTGCCCGACCTCAACATCAGCATCTCCCGCTTCTATCCGTTCAGAAGAAAGAAGATGGTGGGCGATGAGAAATGGTACGAGAAGATAGCCATGAGCTATACGGGACACATCTCTAACAGCATCAATACCAAAGAGGATAAGCTGATGCACAGTTCACTCATCAAGGACTGGCGCAACGGATGGCAGCATCAGATACCGGTGAGCGCTACATTCACGCTCTTCAAATATCTCAATGTGAACCCATCGTTCAATTTCACTGACCGTATGTATACCAACAAGGTGGAGAGATCATGGGATGAAGCCAGCCAAACAGAGAAATGTGATACCATCTACGGTTTCAACAACGTATATAACTGGAACATGAGCGTAGGTCTCTCTACCAAACTCTATGGTTTCTACATACCAAGCCGCAAGCTCTTCGGAGATAAAATACAGGCTGTGCGCCACGTGTTTACGCCTACGGTGAGCTTCAGTTATGCCCCAGACTTCGGAGCTTCACGCTACGGCTACTGGGACACCTACCAGAAGACCGATGCCGACGGAAACGTATCACTGGTGAGTTACTCGAAGTATGCCAATGCCCTTTACGGTGCGCCGGGCAAGGGTAAGAGTGGTAATATCTCGTTTACCCTAGGCAACAACATCGAGATGAAGGTGAAGAGCGATAAGGACTCTACCGGATACAAGAAACTCAGTATCATCGATGCGTTCGACATCAACATGAGTTACAATACCGCAGCCAAGGTTCGCCCTTGGAGCGATATGAATATCAACCTCAGACTGAAGTGGTGGAAGAACTATACCTTCAACATGAACGCTGTGTTTGCCACCTATGCCTACGAGCTGGACGACCAGAACAATGTTTATGTGGGTACCCATACGGAGTGGGGCAAGGGCAGGTTCGGACGATTCCAGGGTATGTCGCAAAACTTCTCGTTCACATTGAACCCGGAGAAGCTGAAGAAACTCTTTGGCGGGGGCGATGATGAGGACGACAAGAAGGACAGCCAGCGCAATGATGATGACGATGAAGGTCTGGATACCGACATCGAGAGCAACGTAGACGACAGCATGGAGAAGGGTAAGACGGCAGCCAAGAAGGGCGGCAAGGCTGAAACGGATTCAGATGGTTATATGGCGTTTAAGATGCCATGGTCGCTGACCTTCGGTTATGGTGTAACAATGCGCGAGGATACGCGAAGAGAGAAGTTCAATGAGAAGACGATGCGCTATGCATACAAGTTTACCCAGACTCTGAACATGAGTGGTAACGTAAGAATCAGTGATGGCTGGAACATCAGTTTCTCATCCGGTTATGATTTTGACAACCACAAGATCAGTATGACCACCGCCAGTCTGGCTCGTGATCTTCACTGTTTTAACATGAGCTGTTCTGTGGTTCTCGCTCCATATACGAGCTACAACTTCACCTTCCGTTGTAACGCAGCCACCCTGACAGATGCGCTGAAATACGACAAGCGCAGCGGTTATTCGAACGCTGTACAATGGTACTAGATGATA
>ERZ779699.118-NODE-118-length-14909-cov-11.3798_pt1 | contig 14909 bp, 8 predicted proteins | sample MGYA00511904_ERZ779699 | MGnify/ENA primary metagenome ERZ779699 (study PRJEB29588, sample SAMEA2144578) | human gut metagenome | biome: human gut; feature: human-associated habitat; material: faeces | place: Denmark | collected 2008/2010 ... | reverse complement strand
GTAACAAATTTAGTTTAACCATCCTAAAGGTGACAACTTTTTCACGTATAAGACACTTAATGACATAGATGACCACGCTTTTGCAGCAAAGATTTTGGTAAAACGACATAAATCGCAAAAATAAATTTTGGTAAAACGACATATTTTTGCTAAAAAGATTTTGGTAAAACATATTTTTTATATATCTTTGCACCCATAAAACATTGAAAATATGGAGAATAGGGTATTCAAGAGAAAAATATATAGCCAAATGGCTGAATGGAAGGAAATTTCCAAGGGAAGTACAGCCCTCCTTGTAGAGGGTGCTCGCCGTATTGGAAAGTCAACTATCGTAGAAGAATTTGCCAAGAATGAATACGAATCATACATTTTGATAGATTTCAATGAGGCTTCCAAGGAAGTGAAAGCACTCTTTGATGATCTTATGAATATGGATTTCATTTTTCTTTTCCTGCAGAATGCTTACAATAAAACATTGCATGAGCGAAAGTCGGTTATCATCTTCGATGAGGTACAACAATGTCCGAAAGCCCGACAAGCCATCAAGTATTTGGTAAAAGACGGTAGATATGACTATATAGAGACCGGCTCACTTATCAGCATACATAAGAGCACTAAGGACATTAGCATCCCTAGCGAAGAACATCGTATCGAGATGTTTCCGATGGATTACGAAGAGTTCAGATGGGCCATGGGGGACACGGCTAGCGTGCCTCTGCTGCGTCAAGTTTTCGATAAGAAAATATCTCTAGGCGAGGGAGTCAACAGATTGAAGATGAGAGAGCTACGCCTATATATGTTGGTAGGAGGAATGCCACAAGCTGTCAATGCTTATCTTAACACCAACAATCTACAGCAAGTAGATACCGTAAAGCGACAGATTCTCCAACTATATGCTGATGATTTCAGAAAGATAGACCCATCGGGCAAAATATCCAAACTATTCATGTCTATCCCAGCCCAATTGAGCAGGAACCAGCTCCGCTATCAGCCTACTTCTGCTGTAGGAAGAATGGCTGCTGAGAAAATAGATGAGTTGATACTCAACTTAGAAGACAGCAAGACTGTTAACATTGCGTACCACACGGATGATCCGAATGTAGGAATGCCACTGACAGCCAACATCAACAAGTACAAACTGTACATAGGCGATACGGGACTATTCGTAACTTTGGCTTTCTGGGACAAGGATTATACGGAGAACATCATCTACCAGAAACTGTTGAGCGACAAGCTATCCACCAACATGGGATACGTATTTGAGAATCTGGTTGCCCAAATGCTGAGAGCCTCAGGCAACAGACTCTTTTACTATACTTTTCCAAAGGATGCCACGCATTCTTACGAAATCGACTTTTTGTTGTCACGCGGCAGTAAGTTGTGCCCTATAGAGGTCAAGTCGTCTGGATACAAAACGCATGCCTCGCTTGATGCTTTCTGCCAAAAATTCTCCAACAGGATAGTAAATCCGTACTTGGTTTACACCAAAGATCTGCAGAAAGATGGGCAAACACTCCTGATTCCGATTTACATGACCCCATTCTTATAAAGCAATGTTTTTTTATTGTACCTTTGCACCGCAGTTGGGCGATAAAAACATCATCTCGTCAGCGAGAACTTGATGCTCAGGCCGAAATCCTGTGTGGTGGTAGGATAACTGCTGCTCGACAGGAGCGGGGTGTTGGTCTGACGGTCATAATAGAAACTCATGGTAAGGAGTTTGCTGAAGGTATAATCGGCAGAGAAGCTCAGTTTCAGAGCATTGTTGCCGCTGCTGGCACTGCTTACCATTGAGGCAATATCACGAACGATGGCTGCCTGCTTGCGGAAACTGAAGTCAAGACGTAGATTCAGATCATGGTTGGTACCATTCTGAACCGTCTTGGTGGTTGTCGCATTCTTGTTGGCTGCATTCTTGTTGCCGCCCTTCGACTTGGAACGGGAGGCCTTGGCGCCCCAGCCGAAAACATCGAAGTTGTTGATGCGGTAACCCATACCGATTACCCAGTCCTTACTCAATGCCTCGTTCAGCTGCACACTCGTCATACTGAGGTTCAACACACGGGTCTGGCGATATTCTGCCTTCACCGTCATATTATTGTTGAATGTGACATCCATACCTAATAATGGCGAGAACGACTCGTTGATACTTACCTGCGAAATGTTGAACATGCTGCTTGGCGACGGATTGCCCGTAGTGGCATCTCTCACGAAGCCGAGACCGTTCATATACTCCTGGAAGGTGCTGTAACTGTTGTAGCTGCCAACTGCAAAGACGCTCTTGTAAGAGTGGTTGATGTTGATACTCTTGAAGTGCTCGTTGAACCAAGGCAGACGTCCCAGACCGCTGTAACGGATGGTCCAGTTTGGCAACATCCGGCTCAATGCCGGGAATACCGAGAGCGAATTGCCACCCATCGAGGTATAAGCCTTGAGGAAGGCAGGAATCATGACATCGCTGCTATACTGGTTGACCGGCGTGCGGGAAGCATCAAACTTGCCGCCAGCCAGAGCCGAACCAGTCGGATAAACGGTACCTGCATACTGAGCCTCTACCCTATCTCTGAAACCAGCCAGCGAGTTGACAAACTTCTCGAAGGTCTTGCTGCGATACCCCGAATTGGCATTGCCCATTCCCTCGAAAGCCGAACCCAGCGAGATGGTAGTCATCTGGAAGGCTCCACTCTGGGTAGTTGGCGTTCCTTCATACATATACTGTATGCTCTTCTGCGTGGTCTTGGTACGTGTGGCTGAGAGATCAATCTTGAAATCCTTGACTGGCTCCAGGGTGGCACGCAACGTAAGATTATCCGTTCTGCTGGTAGTAGCAGGTGTTGCGATACTGTCGTTGCAGAGCAGCCAGTCGTTGTTTCTAGCCTTCTCGATATAATCGTCGCCAACCATACCGAAGGCGAAGTCAAGACCCGGTGCCATCTGTCCCACCTTCTTCTGTCCGAAGGCATCACCCACACTAGGCAAGAAGCCCGGCAGGGTGAGCTGATAGCTGCTGCGATAGTTGATGCTCACATTGCGCACCATCATTGCCAGACGACTAGCCAACTGCAATCCCTTATACCATTTCTTATCATCAAGCGGTTCCTTAGCCAGTACGGAGAGTTTCACCTTCATGGCAGTATCTACCTTTGAGATGATTCTGATCTGGTTATTATCCACCTTTTTATATTTAAGCGGGAACACTTTGCCGTCTTCCGTCTTGGCATTCACAATCAGTCGCTTGGTATTCTTGCCGTGGCGTATCTTGAATGTGGTATCAGGCAGGAGGGTGATTTCCCGTTCGAAGGCACGCTTGTTCTTAGGCAGCGCCTTCTTCGGATCAGCCGCCTGTTCCTTTGCTTCCTGCTTCTTTTTCTTTTTTTCCTGCTTCTTGCGCTGCATCTGTGCCCTACTCTGGGTACGGTCAAACTTATCGTTTACCTTCTTCAGGAAAGGCACATGGTTGTAGAGTTTTACCAGGTTGAAGTTTCCATTCAATGCCAGTTCGCGCTGGGTATTGATGGTGTTTCCATACGAGTTACCTTCCTCATCCTCTGTACCGCGCTCCCAAGAATAGTTGGCATTGTAAGAGGCATCGCTGTTCACCCAGTCGAAGACAGGCAGCAGATTGAGAGGCACCTTGTAGGATGCCTGGAAATTCTGACTGTAGTCGAGCGGTGCACCCCAGTGGCGAATGCTGGTCCATACGGAGTCCTTCCAGGCATGATACTGGTCGGCATAAAGATCCTTGTTGACCGGTGTATATGGTTCCTCTATCTGTGCATGGGTAGCACTCTGGAAGTTCATGTGCAGGTTCTTGGTCAGATCCCAGTTGATGGAGAACTCACGGTTCCAGAGGAACTGTTCACTGAAAGTGAGCGGCAACTTGGAGTCTACTCCGGCAGCTCCACTCATCAGGGTTTCCATATCGCGCTCCTGCAACTCGTAGTAGTCGCGCGTCATCTCGGTATTGAAGGCTATGTTCTGCGGCAGCCAGTTCAGTCCGAAACGTTTCAGTATGTCGAGCCACTTACTCTTGTTCTTCAGTCCCTTGAATGGTTCCCATGCCTTATAAACCGGGCTCCACGAATAATCCAGGGCTCCTCGCCAGTTGTCCTTGCGCTCATACATCGTCGTTTCACCCGTAGTATACTGATGCTGATGACTATAAGTGAATGAGAAGTTGGCAGGATCGTATGGCATCGGATGGCGCTTGGTAGCGATACCCACCCGGGCATTCGAGATGGAGAAGTTGGTCTGCGTAATCTTGGTGGCAGCGATATTCTCGATAGAATCGCGCTCGTGCTTGGAGCCGGCGGCATCGAGAGCATCCTTCAACTCCATATCGGTATCCAACGGATTATACTTAGGAGTGGTCTTCTCCTTGGTAACACTATAATATAAAGGTATGCTCACCTTCGCCTTGTCAGGGAAGAACTTACCCATTTCGAGCGATGTGGTCACACTGTAGGTACCGTAGTTATCGGTAGTGCGACTTGCCACGCCATCTTCCAGACCGCCGAATCCCTCGCTGATGTATCTGCCGGTGGCATTCACGCTACCAAAATCGGAGAGTTGTACGTTCAGGTTGGCATTGGCAGCCCAACCACCCGAATTATTGTGTTCCTTGAGTCGGAGTTCGTTTATCCATACCTCGCCACTCTTGATGTCGGCAGAATTGTTTCTCACACCCAGCATCATGGTCTTCACCTCGCCGAGACTCGGATTACCCACGATGGTAATCTTGTTCTGCGGATGTTCTGCATCCATCATGGAATAAGGAGCGAGATAAGAAGCCACACCCTGTGCCTTCGCCTTGTTACGGTTTTTCTTCAATGCCGTAAAGACACTCAGCGGCACATCGAGCATATTCTCCTCAGGCCATACCGCCTTACAGTCGGCAAGCACATAGCGGTTGTAGTTGGAGCGTGGCTCGGTGAGCTTCAGCGGGATTTCATACTCGTAGTAATTATTCTTGTAATCGCTACCCAGACGGATGAAGACTGAGAGATCACCATCCTGCAGACGGGTGGTATTCTGCTCCAATGCATTGGCATGGGCAAACATCTGGATGCGCTTGTACTGGCGCAGATCAAGGGTAGAATTCTTATAAACCGCCTTCGCCTCGCCTGTGCTCATATTCTTGACCACCAGACTCAACGCCTGCTCGTTCGCCTCAACCAACTGAGGCTGACTAGGATCCTGTTCGCGCCTGATACCCGGAGGCAAGACATAGTTGACCGGTGTCTTCTCGCCGTTCTCTTCCAGACTCACACTGCTTGCATCGAGGGTTCCGCCACTGGCTGCGCCGAGCGGCTGATCATAGGTACGCCACTTGCCCATCACGAGGTCGAAGGTACCGAAACGCAGCACGATAGGTTTCTTGAAACCGGTGAGAAACATACGCATGAAGCGGATGCTGGAGAAATCGTTGATGTTGCCCTGACGGCTCTCAAACTCATCGATAGGTATGCGGAACTGATACCAGGTAACGGTAGACTTGGTATTATCACGCCAGGTCTGGCTGTATTCACGCTTATCTACAATATGATTGTTACCCACCACGAGATCTTCCGGACGGATGCTGACACGGTACTGGAAGTATTTCTCATATTCGTTAAGCGTATAATCCTGGTTGATATCCTCGACATCCGGCGTTGACTTATAAGAAGTATCATAGCTCTCAGAACGGCTGTCGCTGTCAGGCGAGTTGCCCTGAGGATTGTTGATATACTTATATCGCTGCAAGATAGGAGCACGCATCTCATCCCAGTCGGAACCGCGGAAATAGTGGTAGTCATCACGTGCCGGATCGGCAAAGATACTGTCGAACACCGCCTGGTTCACCTTGCCCTGAATCTGGTCGAGATAAGCACTCTTGTAGAATTCCTGCTCCTCGGCATCAGTCAGTCCGTTGAAACCCACATCCTGCAAGGCTCTGCTGCCACTGGTGGTAGCAAAGGCATAGGTCACGGTGCTCTGGGTAGGAATCTTACCCCACTGGGTATAGGTGTAGCTCTTGCTGCCATCTACCGGCATGCCACTCTCATAGAATTTCTTGCCATCACGCAGGATATCCTCACTCACCTCGCCCAGGTTGATGTAGAAATCGCCACCGTAATCGGCAGCATCAGCCTCTTCGCGGGAATAGATGAACGGATCAAGCATCCAGAACTCGATGTATTCGATGTTTGCCTGCTCGAAATCGTTGGTATCCAGCTTACGCATCATTCCGCCCCAGTTGCGCTGCGGATTCTGCAGGGTTCCGTCTGCCAGCAAATCTGTTACATTGAAGTTGTATGGTCCCGGCTCACTTGGATAGTAAGCCAGATTGAGTACATTCAGGGTATTGGTAGCGCCCTGATAACTGCTCTGGTCGCGCAATGGGAAGAGCTCCTTGGTATAGACCTCGCGAACATAATGGTTACTCAACTGCTTGAGGTCGCCCTTGATATGTCCCGGAGTGAGCGAACTTCCACGGCGGGTGAACAGCGGATCGATGGTATACCAGGCTAGACGCGAACGGTGGAAGCCGCTGCTCAGACCGGTCTTATCGCTGTAATCGTCCTTGAAATTGAGCGAAGGCACACTGGATATAAACCAGGAGGTAGGAGTCGTTACATCGATGGTGGTCTTCGTACCCTCGAAGTCATCGATATAAGATGCATTGTCCTGTGTGCCACCTGCCTCACCGGCAATGAGCTGGGCAAATTCTCCTGTAAAGGATATCTGCGATGGCTGGGTGAGGTGCAGGAATGGTATCTTGTCAAGCACATTGGTGAGCCACTGACTCTCCTTGCGCCAGTTGAGATTGATGCCCCAAAGGGTGTTCTTCAGCGGTTCGGAGCCCATGGATACCTTGGTAGTAAGCGCCTGTTCGGAGAGGTGCTGGATAGTACCGCTCAACTGGAAGTTCTTGGTAAAATCATACTCCCAGTTCAGTCCGAACATCGTTTTTCGGGTTTGTCCGAAATCGGTATTACTCTCCAGAGAAACGTTGACAGCCGTACCGGCATCGATGATGCTCTGGTTCAGGATGGTCACCTCACCGGCACTGTAATCTACCGAATAGTCGGTGCCCTCTTTCAGGGTGATACCGCCTGCCGTAACGACCACCGAGCCCTGTGGCACATTGTAGGCATCGAGCGAGATGACATTGGCTGCAGAGCCCTTGAACTGTCCCACAATCTGATACTTGTTCTTTTCGGCTATCTGCTTGGCTACGGTCTTCGTACTGTCATAAAGTTCGGTAAAGGCATACTTTTCAGCCTTGTCGGCAGCCACGCCCCGCTTGACCAGATAATCACGCATATAACTGCCGAAAGGCTCTACCTTCGGAATGAACACGCGTCCATTAGAGATGGTATAGCCTTCTACATAATCGAAATATCCATTGCTGTGTGCTTTGTTGTTGTTATCCAGACGGTCGGCGCCCAGCACACGGATGATAGGCTGCTCCTTCACCTGCTGCTCAGGGATATAACTGAGATATACGCCGGTGGTATCGCTCTGGTATTTTACATCCAGGCGGAACTTCTCCTTCTCTACGGTAGAAGCCAGATAATAAACGTTCTTCATCATCAACCCCCAGTTGCCCTGTCGCGGATTGTTGCTGGTATTCTTGAGCGATTTCACGAAGAGTGCCTGCTTGGTATCGCTGAGATCGGATGCAAACTCGCCCACCTGATAGGTAATGCCTCCCGATGTATACTCATAGGCTACGGCAAGTACCTGGTCGGTCTGCAGACTGGTTTTCAATGAGATATAACCCAAAGCGGTATTGACTGTATACTCAGAAGAATTGAGCAGACGGGCACTCTCCAGTTTCTCATAATCGGCTCCGCCAACCAGTCCGCCTCCATCGAGAGTGGTTGCTGCCTGGTCGATGTCACGGGCAGCAGCATACTGCCCTGTCATCGCCGCATACTCTGTATTCGCCTGGTTAGAAGGCACCTGTCCGCTCGCCGCCCACATCGGGTTGCTCAGTTTCTGGTTCTCGCCCAGGTCGGTCAGGGCTACGATGTTTCGGGTATTGGTGGTATTGCCGGTTTTGTTGGTAACCCACACCTCCACACGGTTGATGGTGATGCCCGTGGTGAGATTAGGAAGTTTCTGCATCCAGGCATCATAATGATTTCTGAAATACTGGGAGAGGAAGAAGTGGCGGTTCTCCTCATAATCGGCTACATTCAGTTCGAAAGGAGTGAGCTGTACACCGCCCCTGGTAGATACGCTCTTCGATGCACTCTTCTTCTGCGAAGCCACCATCTGCAGCTTGAGTTTGCCAAACTGCATATCGGTTCTAACACCAAACAGACTGCTGGCGCCTTTGATGAGCGAAGAGTTGGAAGGGAAGGAGACGTTGCCCGCCTCAACGAGTTTGATGATTTCATCTTCCTTGCCGTCGTACTTCAGTTTCATGTTCTGTGCATCGAAATCGAAGGTGGCATCGGTGTTGTAATTCAGGTTCATGTTCACCTTATCGCCCACCTTTCCGTTGACGTTGAGATTGATTTTCTCATCAAAATCCATCATCGTCGTCTTTCGGTTGCGGATAGGCAACGAAGGATTGTCGATGTTTTTCTTGTTGATACCGAACTTGAGTTCGGCAGAACCCTGTGTCTTCACTCTGATGCCACCAGGACCGAAGATTTTCTCTGCAGGTCCCAAGTCGAAGTGCATATCTGAGAAATCGAACTTTTCCTTGCCTTTTGCCTGGAAGATTTCATCGTTCTGCTTGCGGAAGTAGCTGTTGCGCTGCTGCTGTTCGGTCCATGCAAGATACTCTTTCGGAGTGAGCATGATAGGAGCCGAAAGCCAGGTTGAGCCCATGCGGTTGCCGATGATATAGCGGTCGAGGGTATCGTTGTAGACTACCTGATATTGCAGATTATCAGGACGTTTCAGGTCGAGCGGACTCTGATAGAGGTCGCTCAGGGAGTAAGGTTGAGTGCGCTGAATCTGCCAGCGAGTATGCAGCAGTGAATCGGGAATGGTATCTTCATCGAGCTGCACGGGCTGGGCTGTGCTGGTATGGGTTTTCTTTTTATCGTCCTGAAGTTGAGGCAAAGCTATCGCATAGCCGAAAGTTGCCACCATCAGCCAAGCCAATAGAAAAGATATGAATCTTTGCTTCTGTTTCATCGACAAGAACTCCTAACTTATTTGATTTGCTTCAATGCCAGTTTCACAACCTGTTCTACCGGGAGATCAGGCTGTGCCTTAAGGATATCTACTACTACCTTGGCAGATGGTGCCGGCGAGAAGCCGAGCATGGTAAGGGCGCTTACAGCCTCATCCTTTACGTCATTGTTCACCATCACCACATTGCCTCCGCTGGCTGGCAGTTCGTCAGCGATGCCGAGGCTCACGATTTTATCTTTCAGGTCGATGATGATTCGCTGTGCTGTCTTCAGTCCGATACCTTTCACGGTTTTCAGCACCTTGTCGTTACCAGTAGAGATGATTTCGCAGAGTTCGCGTGGCGAGAGTGAAGAGAGAATCATACGGGCTGTATTTCCGCCTACTCCTGAAACGGTGATGAGGAGGCGGTAGAGTTCACGTTCCTGTTTGGTAGCAAAGCCGAAAAGGGTGAAAGAGTCATCTCTTCCACCAGCCACCAGCACTTCGTGAACATAGAGTTTCACTTCCTGTTTGCCCTGAATGGCAGTATATGTATTGAGCGATATATTGAGTCCGTAGCCCACTCCCGCAGTCTCAACAACAGCCAGCGCAGGTGTCAGCTCTGTCAGATCGCCATGAATATATTCTATCATTTTCTTTTTCTCCTAATTAAATTAATATATTAATAACGTGCGAAGGGCGGGATTATTGTAATAGAGTTCCATAAAATTACGTCCCGACGTAGTGCAAAGCGCATCGGGAGGTATTGGAAAGAGGATGAATGATGTTTCGCAACAAAATAGCGAAACTGTAAGGTTCTTGCTACGGATACTTTACAAATCTCTGCTTATTCATATCTAAAAAACTATGATTTTACTACTTTTAATAAAGAGTGAAGAATTCACTGTAACTCTAACATCGATAAATGCTCGCAAATTCAAGTCTACGAATTTTTTCTTTTAAAAAGTTTGTCGATTACAAAAAAATCCTTATATTTGCAGCCAAATAGCATAATATTGGGAGCATACTATAGCTGCCAGGCAAATAATTATGCAGATATGAAAGTCTGCATAAACACCTATTTCGTGAATACGAACAGAAATATTTCATTAAAATTTAAAAAGATACTCGATATGTATAACAAAATTATCTTCATTATGATGTTATTACTTATGATTTCGTGCAATTCGAAGCAGATACGAAATCATAAAAACTTAATTGAGATAAAAGAACAATTAGGACAATCGTCTTATCCTTTTATAAAAAGTATGGAGTATCATGCCTATATACAAGATAATGAGGCTATCCCTGTTATAGATATCCAAATCACTGAAAAAGGAAACTTCTCTATCTTTGTAAAATACCAAACTAATAAAAAATATTCGAAACTTAGTTATAAAGAGACTTTGGATTTTTTGTCCACCGTCATAGAAAAACAAAATAAAGAAAATATTCCCCTCTCTAGGCTTCAACAAATATTTATAAGAACAGAAATGTGGAATGAAAATTCCATCTATACTTCTATGGAGGAATACCGGAACATAAACATTCCACATGGCGAATATTTTAACAAAAAAGCGAAGGAAAGCCGTATAGTTTCAGACATCACAAAAATACTATCCAGATATAACTTAAAGATTGGAAGTCTCTCATACGAAGGTCTGCTACCGCTAGACGGAAAAGTCATTAAAGAAATAAATAAAAATATAGAATTAAATACGTCAGAAGCTTACCTTACAGGAAATTTAGTTTTAGATATTGCAAACCAATAGTTATGAAAATCAAGAATTTAGAAGAAGCATTAATCTGTTTTAAAGAAAATGCTATCATTCATGGGGAATATACGCAAAATGGAGACTACAAACGTGGTAACAAAAGCCACAAAAATATAATAAATGCCATCAAGTACATTTCTGCAGAACATAAATATGAAATTTTAGAACCTCTTTTGGAAGATAACAATCTTTCTGTAAGAATATGGGCAGCTTATGCACTATTGCACGTTAATACTCCAAAAGCAGTAAAAGCATTGAAAGAAATTGTTAAGAATGACAGTGGAATTATGGGGGTCAATGCAGAAATGACATTAGATGAATTCAAGAAAGGCAACATTTAACCTGCATATTTCATTCTCACCTAATTATACAAGTGCAAAGATTTGCCAGAAATTACGTCCCGACGTAGCATGTCATACGTCCCGACGCAGAGCCAGAGACGTCGGGACGTATGACATGCTACGTCGGGACGTAATTCAAAGCACATCGGGAGGTATCGGAAAGGGGATGTATGATGTTTCGCAACAAAATAACGAAACTGTAAGGCTCTTGCAGCAGATACCTTACAAATCTCCGCTTATTCATACCTAAAAACTATGATTTTACTACTTTTTGCAACTTTTATGAGTTAAAATTCTATTAAAACGTCACGTATTTCAAGAAAAAGCTATACTTTTGCAACCGGAAATAGAATGAAGAGCGGAAAACATATCCGTTGGATGACTAAACCGCAACAAATAAAAGAAATTAAAACAACAAAATAAAAGAAATAAGACAATGAAGAAATTTAGAGCAGCCGTAGTAGGATACGGCAACATCGGTAAGTTTACTGTTGAGGCACTCGAAGCAGCTCCTGACTTTGAGATTGCAGGTATTGTACGTCGCCAGGGTGCCAAGGACAAACCAGCTGAGTTGGCAAACTATGAAGTAGTAGATGACATCACCAAGTTGAAGGATGTAGATGTTGCTATCCTCGCAACCCCTACCCGCTCTTGCCCTGAGTATGCAGAGAAGATCGTTGCCCTCGGTATCAACACCGTAGACAGTTTCGATATCCACACCAGCATCCTCGACTACCGTACCAAGCAGATGGAAAACTGCAAGAAGGCTGGCAAGGTAAGCGTTATCTCTGCTGGTTGGGACCCAGGTTCTGATTCTATCGTACGTGTTCTGATGGAGAGCCTTGCTCCTAAGGGCTTGACATATACCAACTTCGGTCCTGGTATGAGTATGGGGCACTCAGTTTGTGTTCGTGGCAAGAAGGGCGTAAAGGAAGCGCTCTCTGTAACCATTCCATTGGGTGAGGGTATCCACCGCCGTATGGTTTATGTAGAGTTGGAAGAAGGTGCCAAGCTTGAGGATGTAACAGCCGAAATCAAGGCAGATCCATACTTCGCTCACGATGAGACCCACGTATTCGCCGTAGCATCAGTAGATGATGTAAAGGATATGGGTCATGGTGTGAACCTCGTTCGCAAGGGTGTATCTGGCAAGACCCAGAACCAGCGTTTCGAGTTCAACATGAGCATCAACAACCCAGCCCTCACCGCTCAGGTATTGGTTAACGTGGCTCGTGCTTCATTCCGTCTGCAGCCAGGTTGCTACACCATGCCAGAGATTCCAGTTATCGATATGTTGCCAGGAACCCGTGAGGAAATCGTTGCAACACTCGTATAATTGGGAGTGAAGAAAGAAGAGTGAAGAGTGAAGAATTCACTTGCATCACAATAATAAAACGGCTTCGCAGAAGTTTCGATTTCTTGCGAGCCGTTTCCATTCAACTAAAACCACTTATAATAACCCTGTCATATACAATGGCAAATAAGTAATTCCCTCCTCTACTTTCAAATCAGCAGTATGCAAAACATACGGTTCTGCCAGATAGCTACCATATTTAGCGATGCACTTCTTGAGAGAAGTGAGCGTGTATCTATTAGTTGACTTCACTTCTATCGGTGAAATATTATGCTTTGACGTTATTGTATCTTTGGCTATCAGAAAATCCAGTTCCATCCTTTCCTGGGCATCATCCTTACTATATTTGGAAAAGAAATACAGCTTATGCCCTGCCGAACGTAACATCTGAGCAACAATATTCTCAACTATCATTCCACCATTAAACTCCAGCTTATCTACCAGAAGCTTGTTATATAAGTTTTCAGATACTATCGTATTTTCATTGAAAGCATGACTGATGAGCAAACCCGTATCAGCCATATAGCATTTCAATGTCGTATCATCGGTATTCATTCCAAGACCGATGCTTGGCTCTGTCGTATTATAGGCCATATTGACTATCATTGCATCTGACAGCCAAAAGAATGCCGTTTCATAATCTCGCATTCTCGCCCCTTCTGTGAGTGCCTTCAACATAAATTTCTTCTCATGTTTTTGAAGCTGAGAAGGAATTGTATCAAAAATCTGAGTAACTTTAAATACATAAGTTGACGCATACTTTTGGATATCGTTACGATATAAAGCAAGAATTTGGCGTTTCACACGATCCACCTTATTGAAATCTCTGGTTTCTACAAATTTAGCTACAGCCTGCGGCATTCCTCCAACAATGAGATACTGTCTGAAATAGTCCATTGCCATTCGATGCATCATTTGTCCCATCTCATGCCTTTTCTGAAAGTTCATTCGTATAAGCGGCATCAGGGTTTCATTGTTCAGTGCCCACAAGAACTCCTCGAAATCCATAGGATACATCAATATTTCTTCCTCCTCAGAAGGAATCATGATATTCTCTACGTTCTTTTTGATAGAAACGAGCGAACCAGTCTCGATATAATCGTAACGACCATCTTCAACCAGATACTTGATAGCTGTACGAGCCCGGGGATACAATTGCACCTCATCAAAGATTATAACCGAATTTCTTGGATATAGAGGTGTATTGGTGAAACTGCTTAAATACATAAAGAACGTATCCAAGTCATCCAGATAGGTTTCGAACAAGGATTTTATGTCCTTTCCTATTTTATTGAAATCAAGTAAAATATAACTCTTGTATTCTTTTTGAGCGAATTCCTTTACGATATAGCTCTTTCCTACACGACGGGCACCATTGATGAGAACAGCACTTTCTCCGTTCTGTTCTTCTTTCCATTTCTTGAGTTGATCATATACTTTTCTTCTCATAATTTAACACCTATCCTAGATTAATTTTATCGGAAAAACACACCTATCCGCGATTAACATTTCTCAGTTTTTACACCTATCCGCGATTATCAGATGATGCAAATATACACATATCCGCGATTATCTCCAAGAAAAAGCCAGTTTTTTAATATCTTTTAATTTTAAGAATAAGATGATAACGATACGCAAGATCATAATATTGGTAATAGTATAAACATCATGCTTTAAGTCCATAGATGCTTTGTTTTATCATCCATTGCAAGCATGTGAATTAGCTACAGAAGCCGTATCTATCGGCATGAAGAAGTAGATCTATTCAATAGTCGGCAGCCGCCAGCAAGGTTGCTGGCATATGGCAGCAACATTGTCGGCATATGGCAGCTGCCGGCAACCATACGAAACTATATTTAAAAGGTAAACAATATAGGTTTCTAAGACTATTTAAATAACTTATCAAAAGCTATATTATTTATGCGTCATGATATCGAGCACCATATCATCGGTAGCTCGCATCGCATCGGCACCAATGCTCGTGAGGTTGTGGATGCACTTATCCACATCATCATCTACGATACCCTCGGCAGAGGTGACACACTTGCCTTCCATAGAAAGGAGGGCGGAAAGAAGAGCGGTGCTGACACCTGATGAAATCTTCAGGGCACAACTTGGTTTCGCTCCGTCACAAATCATACCGGTGAGATTGGCTACCATATTCTTGACAGAATTGCAGATGCGGGTATAATCGCCACCCATCAGATAGGTAATGCCGCAACTGCTGCCCGTACTGGCTACCACACAACCGCAAAGAGCTGAAAGCTTGCCTAAGCTCTGCTTGATATAGATGGCAGTCAGATGACTGAGCATCAGGGCACG
>ERZ779699.116-NODE-116-length-14929-cov-14.0403_pt1 | contig 14929 bp, 8 predicted proteins | sample MGYA00511904_ERZ779699 | MGnify/ENA primary metagenome ERZ779699 (study PRJEB29588, sample SAMEA2144578) | human gut metagenome | biome: human gut; feature: human-associated habitat; material: faeces | place: Denmark | collected 2008/2010 ... | reverse complement strand
AACTACCGTGTAGGTATGGGTTATCAGGGAGAAGAGAACGTATTCAAAGGCAACGACTATGAGCGTTTCAACTTCAAGGGAGCAATGGATGCCAAGCTCTCCAAGATTTTCGAGGCAGGTTTCTCAACCAACATGTCAATGAGCCGCACCCAGGACATATGTACTGATGGTACTTATTCTCCATACGTGAATGCATTCTATTTTAACCCATTCGTATCTCCAACAGATGCAGATGGCAACCTGATTCCTAACCCGGGAGCAAAGGCAGCCTTTGGTTCAGATGCACAGTTTACATCTACATATAACCCGCTCATCGATTTGAATGACGGCAACTACACCAACGAGACCAAGATGTACCGACTGATGGGTAACTTCTACCTGCGTGCCAACATCATCAAGGGATTGAAGTTTACAACCACCTTCTCTCCTAACTACTCTCACAAGCGCCAGGGCATCTTCTATGCTACAGGTCTGAACGAGGGTAACGACGTAGGTTCAACTTACTACCAGAAGAACAAGACAAACTTCGGATCCGTTGCCAATACAACCCGTGTAGACTGGACGTGGGACAACCAGTTTGACTACAACCGCACATTTGGCGACCACACCATTGGTGCCATGGCACTGTTCTCACTCTACAAGAGCAATACAGAATACCAGTATGAAGAAGGCAAGGGTATCGCCAGCGACCATACTACATTCCACAACCTGGGAACAGCCAGCGGCGACAAGACGCTCTCCTCTTCTTATACTGAGTCATCATTGGAGTCATTTGCTTTCCGTGCCAACTATTCTTACAAGGGCCGTTACATGGCTACAGCTACACTCCGTACCGATGGCAGTTCACGCTTCGCAGACGGCAACCGATGGGGCTGGTTCCCTTCTGTAGCTGCAGCATGGCGTATCTCTGATGAAGCTTGGATGAAGCAGTTCAACAACTGGTTAGACAATGCTAAACTCCGTCTGTCATATGGTGTTACCGGTAACAACAATGTGGGTGACTATGTAACTATCGCTTCTGCTACAGGTCCATCTTATGTAACCATAGATGGCAAAGAGGTACAGGGTTATCATCCTAACGGATTGGTAAATACAGAACTCATCTGGGAGAAGGTAAAGGAATTTGACGTAGGTCTCGACCTGAGTTTCCTGAAAAACCGCATCAATGTAACAGCCGACTTCTACAACCGTCTTTCTGATGGTCAGATTATGTCACGTTCAGTGCCTATCGAAACTGGTGAGAAGACTTCAACCTTCAATGTAGGTTCTGTCCAGAACAGAGGTATTGAACTCGGTTTGAACTTTAACATCATCAACAAGAAAGACTTCTCCTGGAGTGCGAATGTAAACTTCGCCCGCAACTGGAACAAGATTAAGGAGTTGAGTAATGGTAAGGTTGATGAGGTAGCCAACAACTGGTTTATCGGCGAACCACTGAATGTACTCCGTGACTATACCCATACCGATGTCATCACCGACAAGGGTGTAACCATGCACACCATGAATGGTGACAAGCACTATACCCTGAAGGAATTCTACGAGAAGTATGGCACTAAGTATAAGTGGTATGAAGGTCAGATGGCAGTAAACGACTGGAACGATGACGGTAAGATTGACGACAACGATAAGCAGATTTATGGTTGTACCGATCCTCGCTGGACCGGTAGTTTCACTACCAATGTTTACTTCAAGGGTTTCGACTTCTCTATCATGTTCTATACCAAGAGCGGATTCTGGTCACGCAGCTACTTCCATGAGAAGTATATGAAGTATGGCGACCGTGGTAATGCCCACATGAAGTTGGATTTCTACATACCAAAGGGAGCACCAATCATCGATCATGCTACAGGTGAGATTACAACCGCTACAGAGACCCACTACGGAAAGTATCCTTATCCAAACAACAGCGATGCATCTATGGGTGGTTACTTCGGCGACAAGGGTTCAGCCAAGGGAGAAGGTTTCCAGTATCAGAAGACCTCTTTCACCAAGGTTAAGAACATTACCCTGGGTTACACATTGCCTAAGAGCGTAGTAAGCAAGGCTGGTATCAGAAATCTCCGTGTTTATGTAAACGTTCTGAACCCATTCTGCTTCACCAACTACAAGGGCTTCGACCCAGAGTGGGCATCACAGAATCTGCAGAATGGCGGTCCATCATCTGTAACCTACCAGTTTGGTGTAAATCTTAAGTTCTAATCTCATTAAATGAAGTAAACAATTATGAAAAAGATATTATATAGCGTAGCACTGGCGGCCTGCTGCATGGGAACCATGACAAGTTGCAGCGACTTCCTGGATGCTAGCAACAAGTCGAATGTAACTGATAAACAGACTTTTGCAACAAAAGAGGGATTCAACAGCCTCGTCAATGATGCCTATCAGCATCTGCAAAACGTTTATGCAGCTCCTCTGTTCACTAGCTGTTTCTCAGCAGGTACAGACATGTATGCCGATGGCCGTAACAAGATGAACGAGGCATTGAATACTTACGAGACCTTGACTCCAGAAAATACGGATATCAAGAATCTCTATACTTACCTCTATGCAGGTATCCGTGCAGCCAACTCTGTGTCATATTATGCACAGACAGCCCAAGTTGATGAAAAGACTAAGGGGCAGCTTGTAGGCGAAGCCCGTGTATTGGCTGCTTACGAGTATTATCTCCTGGTAAACAACTTCGGTGGTGTGCCTATCATGAAGGGCTTCCTTACCACAGCAGGCACAGGATATCCTAAGTCTTCTCCTGAAGATGTATACGCCTATATCATCAGCGAGCTCGAAGAAGTTATCAGCAAGAATGTGCTCCAAGCTTCTACAGCTACCAAGGGTGGCGGCAGAATCAGCCAGGAAACAGCCAAGGCGATCCTTGCCAAGACCTACCTTTCTGCAGCATGGGACCTCAACAAACAAGACTACTTCTCCAAGGCAGCAGCTCTTGCCGATGAGGTGATTGCAGGCAGAAAACTGACTACCCCATTTGCCAAGCTCTGGAAGGCAGACGGATCGGGCGATGACAACGAAGAGTTCCTTTGGGATGTGGAGTATGATTTGGCTACAGCCAACAATACAACATCAGGTGGTACAGAATGGAGCGGTTACTACTGCAACTATCTGGGTGGAAACGAGGATAACATCAAGGCTACAACCTCCAGCTATGTACCAACCCTCTATGCCTTGCATTGCTTCAAGAAGGGTGACCAGCGTTACGATGCTACCTTCATGAAGGAATTGCCAGATATAAACAAGGGAAATGCTGCAGGTACCGGTTACTGGACCTGGTACAAGAATGGTGAGAGTCTGGTAGGTAAGCCAGTAACGCGATACTATTCTGCATGGTATGAAACAGATGCCGACTTTGAAGCATGGAAGGCTATAGATCCTGCAAACAGAGCAAACACCTACCGCATTCCTATGGATTCACAAACCAAGGAAGCACAGAATATGGATGGCAAAGATATGGACTACTACGACAACCAGCAACTGGTATATGGTTCCAGTCCATGCAAAAAGTTTGACGACAGCAAGACTGCTAAGACAGAAAAGAACACCTGCTATCGCGACATCCATATCATCACTTTGCCAGAGATGTATCTCGTAGCAGCTGAGGCTTATCTGAAGGCTGGCGATAACCCTAAGGCATTGGCAAGACTCAACGAGGTTCACCAGCGCGCTGGACTTCCTGCACTTACAGGAACTGTCACAATCGATGACATCCTTGATGAGAATGCATGCGAGAACTTCGGTAATGAGGCACGCTGGATGGATCTTCGCAGAACACAGACCCTGGTAACACGTTGCACCAAGTATAACCATGAGATGGGAGACAAGGCTGCCCAGTATATCGGCAAGAAGCTTCTTCGCCCTATCCCACAGGCTGCAATTGATGCCAATGACCAACTGACATTAGCCGACCAGAATCCTGGTTACTAATCAAAGTCATTATGTTGATAAGAAAACCTATCAGGACATACGTTAATCATTAGGTTTAAGACCGTATCCTAGGGAGATAATTCCTGATGGATACGGTCTTTCTTTTGGTCCTATCGGCAAGGTATACGTAATCGTTTTCGTAGTTTTTCGCCCACTATCTGCATGTGATAAGCAAAAATGTCGTAACTTTGCAGAAAATCTTATAGAAAAGAAAATAATAAAATAAATAAACCTAAGAAGAAATGAAGAAATCAATCATTAAGACAGTCGTGCTGGCTGCGCTCATGGCTCTGCCAATGTTCACTAAAGCACAAACTTTCGCTGGTATCACAGCCGAGCAGATTGCACAGAACACTCCTGAAGGATGGACTGCCGTAGAACTGCCACAGTTGCCTACCATCACTTCGGCAAACACATTTAATATCAAGGATTATGGTGCCTCGACATCTGCTGCAGACAACACCAAGGCTATCCAAAAAGCACTTGATGCTGTGCCTTCTACCGGTGGTATGGTCGTGATTCCTGCCGGTACCTGGATGTTTGGTAGTACCGACCAGATGACAAGCAAGACCGAGGTACTCAGCATCAAGTCAAAGACTGTGCTCCACCTTTGCGCAGGAGCCACCTTGAAGCTCGTAGAATATGGAAAGGCACCTAACAACAAAACGCTCTTTATCGGTTGCAAGAACAAGAACCAGAGCGACATTGTTATAGAGGGCGAAGGTGAAACTTCTATTATCGACGGTCAGGGAACCCGCTGGTGGAAGGCTCGCGACAACAAGGAGACTTTCAATCCTGGAGCCATGATCCGATTCGAGAAAGGCAGCCGATTCCTGATTCGCAATCTCAAGGTTCAGAATACTCCGGGTGTCAACATCACCTTGAGTAACAGCAATGGTGCCAGCAATGGTACTGTTCATGATGTAACCATCTATAACCCTTCTTCTGAAACCAAGACTGAACAGCCTTCTCATAACACAGACGGTATCTCTATCTGGGGACACCACATGAATATCTATAACTGCAACATCAGTACAGGTGATGATAACGTAGTTTGCGATGACAATGCACAGTATATCCATGTCTGGAACTGCGACTTTGGTACAGGACATGGTGCTTCTATCGGTAGTTTCACCAAGAACATCAAGCATATATGGTTCGACAACATCACCATGAATGGTACAACTGCCGGTATCCGCATGAAGACGGGTATCAACAGTGGCGGTACGCTGCGTGGCGGTGGCGAGGAGGACTGGAAGTTCACCAACTTCACCATGACCAAGGTGAAGAACCCATTCTCTATCGATTGCTACTACGACAAGAACTACAACAGCGATCCTGCCGTAGATAAGGCAAATGCAAGAGCTCTTGATAGTACTACCCCAACCTACAACGGCATTCTGCTTCAGAACGTGAAGACAACAGATGTTTGCGAAGGTAACGCTATCTTCCTGATTGGCCGCCCTGAGAGCCACATCAAGAACGTGACTCTCGACAACGTGCAGATTTCAGCCAAGAAGGGCATCGATATCCGCTTCGTAGATAATCTCGTATTCAAGAACAACTCTAAGATTACATGCCAGTCTGGCAAACTCTGGATTCGCCAGTACGATTCTACAGTAGACGATCAGTGTGATGCTACAGGGGCAGGTACAAATCCCACTCCCAATCCAGGTGAGACAACAGAAGTGAGCTATATTCTGGATGCATCAACCAGCACTTCTTCAAGCACAGATCCATCTCCATGGACGTTCAATAACGGTTGCAGCATAGAGAGCAGCAAAGGTTACGCTACAGCTAAAAGCAATACCATCAAGTATAGCAAGGGCGTACAGTTTACCATCAATCTGCCTGAGAATATTACTATTACATCGGCTAGATTTGCAGGATATGCCAATGAAGACAACAAGACCTGCTATCTCGGCGAGCTGAACGGAACAACCTTTGCCAGCGATAAATACGTATTCCCTAGCCGTTCAACCCAAACGGATACGAGCACAAAGTTTGATATTACACTTGACACTCCTGCAACTGGCGTTCTTACCTTCACACCACAAGATGCACAAGCCGCTTGGGTTATCACTCTGAAAGGTGTAAAGGTAACAAGTTCAGGTATCAACAATGTTGTTTTAACCGCCAAGGTAAACAATAATAACATTTACGATCTCAGCGGTCGCATGGTAAAGCTCAATGCCAAGGCAGAAGACCTGAAAAGTCTCAAAAAAGGGATCTATATCTACAACAACAAGAAATACGTAGCTAAATAATTCATTTAAACATCGGTAACAATGAAAATAAAATCGCATTCACTCCTATGCATTCTCGCCACCATCGCATTGAGTTCGCCGCTCTCTGCGCTGAGCGTGAATGCCCAGAAGGCGGTATCCAAGACATGGAATCCGAACCTGAAGAACGGAATGTACCGCAACCCGGTTATTGACGCCGACTACTCAGACCCTGACGTATGCCGTGTGGGCAATGACTACTATATGACTTCCTCTTCCTTCCAGTGTTTCCCAGGCTTGCAGATTCTGCACAGCACCGACCTGGTAAACTGGGAGATTATCGGTGCTGCCCTACTCGATGACTATCCGGTTTTGCCAGAATACCAGGGCACCGAACTGGATTGGCACAAGAAGGTTCAGCATGGTAACTACGTGTGGGCACCATCCATCCGCTACCATGACGGATGGTTCTACATCTACTGTGGCGATCCTGACCAGGGTCTCTTCATGACCAAGACACAAGATCCACGCGGTCCTTGGGAGCCTATCACCTGGGTGATGAAGGGAAAAGGTCTTATCGACTGCTGCCCTCTCTGGGATGAAGACGGCAAGGCTTATCTTTCGCATGGATGCGCCGGTTCAAGAGCCGGTATCAAGTCGGTACTCTTCGTAGCTCCGATGTCACCTGACGGCACCAAGGTTATCGGTCCTTCACGCATCGTATATGATGGTCATGAAGACCAGCCAACCATCGAGGGTACTAAATTCTACAAGCGCAACGGATATTATTATATCATGAGTCCTGCGGGCGGAGTAAAGTATGGCTGGCAGGTAGAACTGCGTTCCAAGAATCCATTTGGTCCTTACGAGGAGTATGTGGGTATGGCACAGGGAAAGAACAAGAAGGTAAACGGCCCTCACCAGGGTGCATGGGTAGATACCCAGAACGGCGAAGACTGGTTTCTCCACTTCCAGGATAAGCACGCCTATGGTCGTGTGGTTCATCTGCAACCAGCCAAATGGGTAAGCGACTGGCTCGTCATCGGTGACGACAAGGATGGCGATGGCTGCGGTGACCCTGTTCAGCAATGGAAGAAGCCAAACCTGCCATCAAGCGGTAACTTCCAGCCTAAGGAATCGGATGATTTCAACAGCGTAGATTTAGGTCTGCAATGGCAGTGGAACGGTCCTTACAGTCAGTACTGGTACTTCTGTGATGCCAAGAACTCCAAGTTGCGTCTCTATGGTGTGCAGCAGGCTGAAGATGTAAAGAACCTGTATGATTTGCCAAACCTTCTGCTCCAGAAACTCCCTACCGAGAACTTTACTGCTACTGCCAAGGTGAAGTTCATACCTAACCGCACCGAGGCTTATAAGGAGAAAGATAAGGTACTGGGCGAAAGCGCCGGCATGATTATGCAAGGCATGGACTATGCTGCACTCAAGTTTGTTGATACCAAGGAAGAGGGTGTTGTATTGCAATATGTAACCTGCGAGAAGGCAGAGAAGGGAAAGGCTGAGAAGGTGGTAAAGCAAGTGGCCATCAAGACCAGCAAGCAGCCTCAGCCTTACACCGTGAAGTATGCCGTAGATGATATTCCTTCTTCCCGCATCGCTACCCAGGATGTATGGCTCCGCGTGAAGGTTCATAGCGAAGGCATCGCCAACCAGATACAGGCTATCGCTGAATGGAGCTACAGTCTGGATGGTAAGAAATTCAACAAGATAGGCAATCCTTTCACTGTGCGTGAAGGCAAGTGGATTGGTGCCAAGCTCGGTTTCTTCAACACCCGCACAGCCAAAAAGAACGATGCTGCCTTCTTCGACGTAGACTGGATTCATTTCGAAAAATAACGCTTTCCAGCTAACGCGTTATTTCAGAGAATATTTTGGGAAACAAAAAAATCCCCCTCATTGCAAATCAATGCAGCGAGGGGGATTAATCATTATGAGTAATCTAAAAATTCTAATCTTTCTTTTCTTCTTTAGGCTCTGCCTTTGTTGTTTTCTTGGCAGGAGCCTTCTTGGCTGCAGGCTTAGCTGCGGTCTTCTTGGCAGGAGCAGCCTTAGCAGGCTTCTCGCCATGGTGCTTCTCAGCCTCCTTCTCTATCTTTTCAATCTTAGCCTGAAGACGGACAATCTCCTTGTCCTTCATCTCAATCTCTTCATCCTGATTCTTGATGGTAGTAAGCAGGCTCTCAAGCTGATCGTTATCAACATCAGTAGGATAGAGGTCGTTTACTCGGGTGATGAAGTCGCCAAGAATGTTCATATAGTTAGTGAAAGCATCGAAAGGACTTGAATAGATACCTCTGTCAAGACCCACATTGCTTGGCTTGGTAGTCATGAAGCGGAAGTTGTTACTTGCCTGCAGGTAATCCCAGTCCTGATTGATACGTGGATCGTTGGCGATACGTACACGGTCTGCCACACTATAAAGCTTGTTGAAAGCCTCACGCTGCATCGGGTTACCCAACCATGAACTTACATCACGCTCCTCGTCTACCCAACTCAAGGTATCAGGCACATTCACCTCGCCTACCGACTTGATCTTCTTGCAGATTTCACTAGGTGTTGAGAAGGTGATGCCACGGTCCTTGGCACACTGAGGCAAAGCCTTCATAAACTCGAGGATGTTGCTTGACAGAGGCTGGGCAATACCAAGAGCAGAAAGCTCCATGAAGATATTGATAACCTGCTCCTCCTCTGGGAAGGCAGCAATCCGGTTCATATAGTTGTCGGCAAAGAGTGGATAACCGTCCCAATCGCTGTTGCTGAAGCGCAGAGAGATATCATCGCTCAGGTTCACATCACGCAACAGGAGCTTCAACTTAGGGTTCAGGGCGCAATGGTAAACATAGTGAGGAGACTTCCAGCCGAGCACGTGCTTGGCACCCTCGGTGAGCATACCAATGAATCCCATGTTGGCAACATCGTTACCGATATCATCGCTATAGATGAGCGAAGAGTTGCGCAATACGGTAGGTTTCTTTCCGAAATATTCCTCAACCTTAGTACACTGGCGCATCACCTCATCCTTGAAACTTGCCTCATTAACCAGAGAAGCAAGTCCGTGAGAGTAAGGCTCAGCCAGGAACTCTACACAACCCGTATTGTTGAGCTGCTGAAGCTTCTCCAGCACCTGAGGAGCATGAAGTTCCAACTGCTCCATACCCACACCCGAAAGCGAAAAAGCTATCTTGAAATACTTGCCGTTCTTTTCAATCATCTCCTGAAGGGCATTCAAGGCTGGCATATAAGAGCGCTCAGCAATCTCGTTGATGCTACGGTCGTTCTCGTAGTCATCATAGTAATAATGGTCGGTACCGATGTCGAAGAAGCGGTAGCGTTTCAGATGGGTAATCTGATGTATCTCGAAATATAAACAAATTGTTTTCATAAAATTTGAAATTTGAACGTTTAACTTGTAAGATGAGTAAAGCCTCAAAATTATTCATTCTTCGTTCTTCACTCTTCACTTAACCTACTTCCACCCTAAGGTTTTGAGGTACAGGTCTTTGATGCGGGCTCCCACTTTCTCCCAGGTAATCTGGTCTACTTCTTTCTTGCCTTCCTCTGAGAGATAATCGAAAAGACTCTCGTTGTGACAGATGCTGTAGATGGCATCAGCAAGGGCATGGATATCCCAGTAGTCTACCTTGATACAGTTGGACAGAATTTCTCCACATCCACTCTGCTTGGAGATAATGGTTGGTGTGCCGCACTGCATAGCTTCCAAAGGTGAGATACCGAACGGCTCGCTCACAGATGGCATCACGTAGACATCACTGTCTTTCAGACATTCATAAACCTGTTTGCCGCGCATAAAGCCAGGGAAGTGGAACCGGTCGGCAATGCCTCTTTCGGCAGCGAGATAAATCATCTGGTCCATCATATCGCCCGAACCTGCCATACTGAAACGCACATTGCGGGTACGGTGCAATACCATGTTGGCAGCCTCTACGAAATATTCAGGTCCCTTCTGCATGGTAAGACGTCCCAGGAAGGTTACTACCTTCTCCTTGCCCTTATGATTTGGGCGTGGAATATCCTGCCACTCCTGCTTCAATGGGTATACGGCATTGTGCATGGCGAAACACTTGCGTGGATCCTGGTGATACTGGTGAATCACCGTCTGACGGGTCAGTTCGGATACACACATGATGCAGTCGGCATTATCCATACCGTCTTTCTCGATAGCGTAAACGGTAGGGTTCACCTTTCCACGGCTACGGTCGAAATCAGTAGCATGAACGTGGATGCACAATGGTTTGCCACTCACGCGCTTGGCATGAATTCCGGCAGGGAATGTAAGCCAGTCGTGAGCATGGATAATATCAAATTCTTCTGAACGGGCTACAACTCCGGCAATGATGCTATAGTTGTTGATCTCGTCATGAAGATTTGACGGATAACCACCGGCAAAGTCCATACAGCCGAGGTCATTAACATGCATATAGTTAAAATCGGCATAGATGTGGTCACGGTAGCGGAAATAATCGTCCGGATTCATGATATTGCCTACGCGCTGCTGCACATAGTCGTGATTTACATCTCGCCAGGCGATAGGCACACTGTTCATTGCCACAATCTTGCAGGCACTGCGGTCCTCATCACCGAAAGGATGAGGCAGACACAATGTGATATCAACATCGCCCTGGGCATGAAGTCCCTGGGAGATACCAAAGTTGGCAGTTGCCAAACCACCAAATACGTGAGGAGGATACTCCCATCCAAACATTAAAACTTTCATATAGCAGTCCTCCTATTATTAATATTGATATTTTTCAAGTAACTCGAGCGCACGCAGAATCTCAGCCACATTCATGGCGAAAGAGATGGCACCACGACCTGCGAATGGAGGGTTTCCATCGAAGAGTTCGCTGATGGTACCGAGACAGTGGGAAGACATTTCGTCCTCATAACCTACCATCTGACGCTCGATAAAGCTCAAACGGGTACGCTTATAGAGTTTCAGACTTGCCTCCATATAGAAGCCACCGAGCCATGGCCATGCCGTACCCTGATGGTAAGCATAGTCGCGCTGGGTCTGCGGACCTACATAAACAGGATTATATCCACCGCTCTTTGGCGAGAGTGAACGCAATCCCTTAGGAGTAAGGAGTTCGCGTGTACAGATATCAAGAACCTGCTTTTTCTGGTCTTGCGACAATGGAGAATAGTCGAAAGCCACTGCAAATATCATGTTCGGGCGAACGCTCCAGTCCATCATATTTCCATCAACATAATCGTAGAGATAGCCATATTCATTGAGGAAGGTATCGAGGAATGCCTGCTTGGTCTGCTCAGCCTGAGCCAGGAGTTTCTGCTGGCTGTCTTCTTCACCTACTGTTGCAGCGAGAGAAGCACAGAAGCACAAAGCGTTATACCACAAAGCATTAAACTCTACGATATATCCGGTACGTGGAACTACTGGTCTGCCGTTGGCAGTAGAGTTCATCCAGGTAACAGCCTTGTCCTTACCATCGGTATAGAGCAATCCGTTCTCTTCGAGCTTCAGGTTCGGATGCTTGTTACCCTGGATAAAGCTGATAACATCCTTGATAAACTGTCCATACTTCTTGAAGCATTCTTCCTTGCTGGTTTCCTTGGCATACTGCTGCAAAGCCCAGATAGCCCACAATGGTACGTCAGGCTGCTCTATCTCAGCAATATGAACGCTGACCGGCTTGCCTTCCATAAACTCGTAATATCCCTTCATGGCAGTCTTCATCACCAGTTCGAAGTAGTCATCTTCCTCGATAGAGAGGGTGAGACCCGGAAGAGCGATGAATGTATCGCGGGCACGGCACTTGAACCAAGGGTAACCTGCCAGGATATAACGGTCATCGTTCTTTTCACGACGATGGAACTGATGAGCCGCATTGACCAGACAGTGGAAGAAATTGTCACGAGGCGAACGCTCATCCACTTCCTTGTCGAAGAGCTTCTTCAGGCTGACCGCCTTGATTTCTGATGTAGAAGCAGCAAAGACGATGGTTTCGCCTTTCTTGATATCCATTTCAAAATAGCCAGGAACATAGAGGTCTTCGTTAGAAGCATAACCTCTCTCTTGCTCCTTTGGATATTCCACGCCACGATACCAATCTGGACAGAATTTAAACTCGTTCTTCTTGGAGAACTGCATGTAGAGATCAGGATAACCTGCATACATACAGGTCTTGATGCCATGATCTACCTCAGCATAATCACGAGATGCGGTAGCATTCTCATGAGTAAACTGACGGACACTGCGGAAAGCCAGAAAAGGACGGAAACGAAGGGTTGTAGCCGAATGGCCGTCTACCAGAGTATAGCGAATTAGAATGCGATTCTCATAATGCTGGAATACAACTTCCTTTTTCAGGATAACACCACCTACGCGATAAAGGGTAGTTGGCACTTTATCACAATCAAACTCACGAATGTACTTGTGGCCCATCGGACTGTAGTTGTTGCCCTGGTACTTGTGCAAGCCGAGGTTAAACTCAGCTCCATGCTGAATCACCGTAACATCCAGCGAACTCAAGAGCACATGATTCTCATCGTCCAGTTCTGGAACCGGCACGACAAGTAATCCGTGATACTTGCGGGTATTACAGTCTACAATCGTTGAGCACGAATATGCACCCGAGCGATTTGTCCTCAACAACTCCTTAGGCAACGACTCTTGAAGATTCGTCATAAGGGCCTTTTCGAATTTTAGATAACTCATAGATCTATATTAAGGTTCTATATTTTTGTTGACTAAATTAATTGCTTTCAAAGGTAACACTTTTTTGTGGTATAACAAAGCTTTTTGTATGCCATTTTTAGAAAAAATTGTCTTTTTATGTTTTAAAACATATTTTTAGACAAAAATGCTTGATTATTTCGAGAAAAAGCATTACTTTTGCACTCAGTTTTCAGTTTAAAAGATTTGTACACATGGCAGCTAGAGGAAAATACGATAAAGAAAATATAGCAATGCTGATTGCTAAGCTATGGGGAGGCATCACTGATGACCAGTTCGATTTACTGAAAGAACATCTGGAAATCAAGAAGTATAAGAAGAACGAAATCATCTACAAGAACGAGGGTACTCCCGAATATGCACTATGTCTCATAGCGGGAAAAGTGAAGATATACAAAGAAGGTATCGGTGGCAAGAGCCAGATTATCCGTGTTATCAAACCGATTGAATTTTTTGGTTTCAGAGCCTATTTTGCAGATGAGATATACAAGACGGCAGCCATGTCGCTGGAAAACTGCGTCGTTGCCCAGTTCCCGCTGGCAGTTCTCATGAAACTGATCTCCAAGAGTTTCAACATCGGCTTCTTCTTTATCAAATATCTCAGTGTGGAAATAGGTAAATCGGACGACCGTACCGTGAACCTCACCCAGAAACATATCCGTGCCCGACTTGCCGAGGGACTGATATTTCTGAAAGACTCTTATGGGTTAGAAAAAGACGGAAAAACTCTTGACATCCGATTGAGTCGTGAAGATCTGGCAAATCTCTGTAATATGACAACGAGCAATGCCATCCGTACGCTCTCAGCCTTTACGGCAGAAGGACTCATCAATACTGAAGGAAGGAAAATCAAAATCTTACAGGAAGAAGAAGTCATAAAAATAGCAGAACTCGGATAAAGTTCTGCTATTTTTTATTTATATGTTTTACATTATACGTTTTTCTTGATACATTTCCCTTATTACGGGCATACTGGTTATACGGGTATCAGGAAGTTGATAACCTCCTGAATTACAGTAATCTGGAATGGGCCAACTGGTGTATTCATCAATCTGCCATCAATACCTATCAGGGCATGCTGGGCATCGAGCACCTCTACCTCTCGGGTACGGTAAGGATGCACACTCTTATGGTTGAGGAACTTACCTTTCACAAAAAGATAGATTCCCTCGAAGAGCTGGGTTGTCTTAGGATGAGATACCACCGACACATCGAGCAGTCCGTTATATGGCACAGCATTCGGGGTCTGTCCATATCCAGTTCCATTGCCTATACACATCGTCATCACTCTACGCTTGATAACATCCGAATTGATTTTCACATGCATCTTATAGTCCAGACGCTGGAATATCATCAGGATGAAGGAACAGAGAAACGACAGGGTACGTGAACCGAAGATATGATGGGTTTTTCGTCTCAGGTTCATGATGGCGGCGATGAGTCCGATATTGATACAGTTGAGGAAATAGCGACGGCATTTCTCCCCCTTCTTATTCACATAGCGGATACAACCGAGGTCAATCTTTCTGATACGACGTTTTTTCAGCGACGCCACCGTCTTCTCAATATCGCTGTCGCTGAATCCCCAGAAGTGGGCAAAGTCGTTCATCAGTCCGTTAGGAATAACACCCAGTGCCACCTCTTCTCTTTCTTTCGGATCTATCTGCATCAGACAGTTTACGGCATCATTGAGCGCAGAATCTCCACCAACGATGACAATGGTCTTATAACCATTGTTGATAAACATTCTGATGAGCCGTTCTACGCTCTTCTGATTCTCGCTCTGCACAAAGTCGTAATCCACGCCCTGCTGCTTGAGCACCTTCTCTATTTTTTCCCAGCGCTTGTTACTTCGCCAGCCTCCTCTAGGGCAATAAAGCAGCCCCCATTTATTCTCGTTTACCATTGTCTCTTCTTTGTAATTTGAAAGTTGTATAAAATATCACTTCCGCCCAGCCACCGTTGCATCCGATTCCATCGGATGCAGCCCTAGCCAGATTCCAGGCCGCAGCCTAGCTCCTCATCAGCTCCAAAACCG
>ERZ779699.110-NODE-110-length-15260-cov-7.19592_pt1 | contig 15260 bp, 6 predicted proteins | sample MGYA00511904_ERZ779699 | MGnify/ENA primary metagenome ERZ779699 (study PRJEB29588, sample SAMEA2144578) | human gut metagenome | biome: human gut; feature: human-associated habitat; material: faeces | place: Denmark | collected 2008/2010 ... | reverse complement strand
ACTTGCCATTCTCATACGCCATCACGGGGTCGTGGACAAAAGGAGTATCTACAACTATCGGTTCCTGCGGAGCATTCTGTGCCATCATCTGGCAACCACCTTTTACAACAGGAGCAGCAATGAACATTGCTGCTCCCAATAGTATTTTAGAAATCTTCATATAATTACACCTTATTATATATAAGAGGATTACTTGTTCACAAATTTCTTTCCGTTTACAATCACTACACCCTTGTAGCTCTTGTCTACCTGCTGACCGGAGAGGTTGAACCACTTGCCATCATTCTTCTTCTGAATGATGATAGGGTTCGAGATGCCTGTAGAAAGGCTTGAGCCGTCGATGTAAGAGTTCTCACCGGTAAAGAACACGTTAATCTCAGACGGCTTATCTGTAATAGTCTTTGTATATGAATAATGATACACCTTATTATCCGTTGTGGTAATCACAGCAGTCATCTTGAATGCGCCTGTAGCAGCATATTCCACGGTCATATCTACCAATGAGCCATTCATATCCTTCGCAAATGTATCCCAATTGTAATCGTTGACACATCCGGTGTTGTCCCAGGTAATATTCTCCCAGTTATCATTACGCAACATCACATACTCCTTATAGCCAGTAGCGCCATGAGCAACGTTAGAAACACCCAATACCCAACTCTTGTAAGCCTCTGTACCTACAGTATAGTTATAGAACTTGAACTGTGCCTTATTACCAGCCTTTACAGTATAATCCTGACTCAGGTTAGTGGCATAGGCATTCGTTGTATTCTTCTGTGCAGAAACAGGATAGTAAACCGGAGTCGTTTCCTCAGCCTCAGCATCGATGTTCAGGGTATAATCCTTAGCATATTCATAACCATCCTTGCTGATAGTCATGGTCATAGTAACCTTACCCTTGCCTTTTACTACGCCCTCATCGGTCAGAATAGAAGGATTGCTTGACTTCCAGGAAATGGTAGCACCGAGATGCCCCTCTGTTGGGAGCTTTGGCTTTGAATTCAAAGTTGCACCATCTGCGAAAGGAACGCTGGTCTTATCCAATGTATATTTGATAGCCGCCTTGGCATCAGCCTTGCTTCCCCAGATACTCAAACCGCGAGTCTGCAAGCTGGCACCACCTGATGTAGCCAAACCATCAGAAGAACTGAGGGCTGTAAAGCAGAGCGCTTTGATATTGGTATAATCGATGGTCTGCTCGGTAAGCACACCCTTGAACTTCACCTCTGCATTGGCTGTAGCAACACCCTTCAAGGTAAGATTGATGTAGCTTGTACCGCTCACCAGTTCCCATTTTCCGGTATACTCGCCTGAGATAGAACCATCTGCATTGAGATGGATGGTAACAGGCTTCTCATAATCCATTGCTGCCGTATTCTGACGGTAAGGATGAGCTATCATCTGATAATCGCCCGCTACCTCTGTTGCATCATAGAGCTGTCGGGTAGCAATATCATTATCGGTATAAGTCTCGCCGCTAAACTCGTAAGGAGCAGCAACCAACCAGCCATCCTGGTTTACGAAGAGCTGATGTACACGAACCTCATGCTCCTCACTTCTGTTCAAGAAGCGGGTATGGTAAACGATGAGTGCTCGTCCCTTATGGTCTACGATGGCTGAATTATGTCCCTGAGCCAGTTCAGCATTAGGCATGGTTTCCCACTGGTAGTTGCCGAAGAGTTTCACACCCTCGTCGCGCTTGGCATCGCCACCGAAATTGAGGATATACTTGCCATACATGGCATCAATGCCCGTTGAAGTAAGACAGTCCTTATAAGGTCCGTCAGGTTTCTCAGAGCGGAAAACACGAATCTGATAGCCACCGGCAGCCGTCAAGCCGCCATAGCTCATAAAGAGATAATAATACTTGCCCACCTTCTGGATATAGCTAGCCTCGCCCGAAACACCCCAGCCACCAGCTATCTTCTTGCCGAAATAGGGGTCGCTGGTAGCATTTGCATCTGCCGCTCCCGCTGTAGTTGTTACTCCCTTCACCTGGTATGGGTAGGTATAAGTATAGTCACGAAGACCATTCTCCTTGTCAAGTTTAATCATGAAGATGCCTGCAAACCATGAGCCATAGCTCATCCAGAGATTGCCATCGTCATCATAGAACACGCATGGGTCGATACAGTTGGGACCATAAGGACTCCATTCGTCCGTGTTGTATCGCTGAGGCAGGGATGTGCAACCTGTAGCAATCGCCAAGTCGGTATTCTTCCAGTCACCTGAGGCTGCGAAACCATTGTGGGCATATCTTCCCGAAAAGCCTGAGCATACCACTGGTCCCTGATAAATCCAAGGTCCCTCGAGGTCGTTGGATATAAAGCACACGATGGTAGAGCACCAGTTGTCGCCATTCAGACTCATATACATACACCATTTCTTCATGGTCTTGTTGTAGATGACGTCTGGTGCCCACTGCATGCCTTTCACATTATTGCCTTTAGCCTGCCAGGCATGGGCATCGAAGTTAGGAAAATCTACTTCCTCGCCCTTATTGTTCTTCACCTTCTTCACCAATTGGGTGGAATAAGCGTCCTTGAAGTTCACTAATTTACCATTCACGTCAGCAAAAAGACTGTTGCAGGTTCCGGCATTTTCCTCACCCGTTTTGAAGGTCTTCCATATCTGATAGTTGCCCGAAGCATAAGTCTTGGCTCTGCCCAGATGCGAACCGTAGATATAATATTTAGGCTTGGTAGTAGAGCCCGTAACATCCATCACGATAGAAGGGTCATGCACTGCGATGCGCCCTGTTATCGTTTGGGTAGCGTATGCATTAGCCAGATCATTATCGCCGACAGGCGTCTGAGCCATAGCTCCGTTCATCGCCATCAGACTCATGATAGAAAGTAATAACTTCTTCATACGATTTCAAGTTTAAGATATGATTTTTTTAAACCAAGGAAGGTCTATGGTGTTTTCGCCATAGACCTCACCTAAAATATAATAATGTATATTGACAAAGATTACTTGCCGGTTGTTTCACCCTCAGTAGTCTCGCCACCCTCAGTGGTGTCGTCCTTCTTAGGAGCATCAGAGAGTTCCCAACCTGCATTCTGTCCTAAGTTAGGATTCTTCTTGTAAGTGTCATCAGGCACTGGGAAGTAATAATTCTTAGGACAAGAGAACGCACGAGTAGGATGGGTATTATCGTTGCGATAAGTATATACCTGACTCTTGTCTGGAGTTACAACAACGCTATAGATGTTGTAAACCTGCTTGTAGCGTGGCTCACTCTTCTCTGTAGCAGCACTCTTGCCTTCAAACAACTTCCAGCGGCGTTCGTCGAAGAAACGGTGATCCTCGAAAGCCAGCTCGATGCGACGCTCGTTGCGGATACGCTCACGAAGCTGCTCCTGGGTCATACCCTTGTAAGCAGGCATACCCACACGGGCACGAACCTGGTTTACATAGTCGTAGGCAGCTTCAGGACCCTTTGCCTCGTTCAATGCCTCTGCAGCATTGAGCAGAATCTCAGCATAGCGGAAGATAGGGCATGCTGTGATATAAGTGGTAGGGTTCTTGAAACTCATATTGTGAACGAACTTCTTAGAGTAGTAACCGGTTGAGGTACCACCATGAATAGTCTCGTAGTCCTTACCGCCAACAGAAACATCAATGGCACGCTCCTCATCCTGGCTCTTGTCTCCCCAGATGCTTCCCTGATGGAAGATGGTCTGCTCCAAACGTGGGTCACGGTTCTTGTAAGGATCCTGGTCATTGTAAGAAGGATCCTGGTCGATAGGAAGACCATTGATGGTCTCGTAAGAATCAACCAGATTCTGTGTAGGGTTTACACGACCGCTAGAGTTCACATTACCAGAGAAACCACAAGGAGTGTTGAACATCTCAATCTCACGTGTATTCCACTCACTGCGGCTGAGGATATACTCAGAATTCAAGTGAGGAGTACTAGTGAAGCACTCGTAGTAGTTCTTGTTAGGGTTGTTATCGTCTGTTGTGTAGAGACGGTAAGGATTGGCAGAACTCTTATTGGCATTGATGAAAGCAAGGGCTGCATCAGCAGCTTCCTGCCACCAGGTAACATCATTTGTAGGATTGTTGAGAGCAGAAGCACGATAGAGCAATGCTCTTGACTTCAAGGCATAGACAGCAGCACCATTGATACGTCCCCAGTTCTCATTTTCATTGCTGTAACGGAATGGGAGCGCACCGCTTTGGATGATGGCATCGCATTCATCAGCTACCCATTTCAATGCTTCAGGAGCTGGAGTACGGGTGATAGAAGCAGCCTCTGCATTATCCAACACATGATTCTCGATAGGCACTGCACCGAAATAGCCAATCATATCGAAATGAAGGATGGCACGAATGAAACGCGCCTCTGCCTTGTAACGGTCGCAGAGTTTATTGTCGTCACCGCTTTTCTCAGCATTTCCGATGACGCTCTCACGTGCCTTTGAAATAAAGTCGTTGCAGACACGGATACCCTTCAGATCGTTGCTCCAATAATTCTCAGCAAACCAGTGGTTCTTGGCATCATATGAATCGTTCAACACACTGTGATAGTAATGCACATTCCATTTAGAGAGGGCATTATCGGTCATACAGTCACGAGAAGCAGCACGGAACTGACCATCGGTATATCCCGCAAAGGCATCAGGCAAATAGCTATAGGCATTTGCCAAGACACCACGGGTACGGTCGTAGTTGCTGTAGATGTTCTCGTCGGTATAAGTCAAGTCGACTTCCTTATCGAGGATGTCGCTGCAGGAGGTCATACCTCCTACAGTCAGCATCGCCAACGATATATTTACTAATAAAAGCTTTTTCATAATTCTTTTTGATAAAACTGATTAGAAACCAATGTTAATACCAAATGTAAATGACTTTGTCTTTGGATACCACCAGCAGTAGCTCAATGGCTTCTCTGGGTCAACATCATCTGGCAGACTGCTGAAGGTGGCAATATTGTAAGCGCTGAAGTAAACGCGGCACTTAGTCATCCACAACTTAGAAATCAACTTAGATGGCAGAGAGTATCCCACCTCGATATTTCGTATAGACCAGAAGTTACCGTTGCGTACCCAAATATTGTTCTGATAAGAACCTGTAGCACGTTCTGAATCAACTGCATCGAATCCACCCCAAACAGGACGTGGATAAGTAGCATTCACGTTGCGAGGATCAGAAGGGTCGTCAGTATAGTAACCCCAAGCCTTTGTTACCTCGTGGGTACCCATGTTACTCCAACCACTGTAGCTGATAGCTGGTGAAAGGAATACAGAGCGACGGAGATAAGCATTCACAATCATGCGGGCATCGAAGCCCTTATACTCGAAACCGAAGTTGAAGGTAGGAATCATCTCAGGAATGATGGTGTATGAATCTGGTACCATATCCTTTGAGTCGATCACGCGGTCACCATTGATATCCTTGAACACCGCTGTACCCAACTGCTGTGCTCCATTAGAGAAACTATTGTATGGATACTTTTCCGGATGGTCGATGGCATCCTGCTGAGAGGTTGCAATCAGGTTTGGATCTGAAGCCCACTGGTCGAACTTATAGATGTTCCATCCACCCACACGGTTGGTACCTGTCTGAGCCTGCTCATAGAGTTCGGCTACCGAAGTGTTGTCATAGATTCTATGACCTGCCTTGCGCTGCCATTCTACATCTGGTGCAGTTTCATCGATATCGGTAACCTTGTTGGTGTTGAAGGTAAGCTGCCCCTCGATGAAGTACTTGAAGTCCTTGCCGATATTGCCACGATGTCCGAGAACGAGTTCGTAACCGCGGCTTTCAACCTTACCATATGAATCCTGTGCTACAGGCACACCAAGTATGGTTTCTGGCACGGTTGAACGGGATACCAGGATATTAGAACGCCACTCCTTGAAGACATCGAAGCTACCATAGAGTTTGCTGTTCCAGAGGTTCCAGTCAATACCGAGGTTTACCATCTTGGAGATTTCCCACTTACTGTTGGCATTACCGGTCTTGCTCTCAGCATAGCCATTCACAAAAGTTCCGTTATAACCGAAACCGTAACCGGTAGCTGAACCATAGATACTCTGATATGGGTAACGGCCTGCACCAGTAGAAGACTGACCAGCCTCACCATAAGAAGCACGGAGCTTGAGAAGATTGACAAAGCCAAGTTTCTTCATCCAGGATTCCTCAGAGAGTACCCATCCTGCTGATGCCCCCCAGAAGGTTCCCCAACGGTCGTCTGGTGAGAAGTTGTCACATCCCATACGAGAGAGGTTGACTGAGGCGATATACTTGTTGGCATAGTCGTATGTTCCCTGGAAGTTGTATGCCAGATATCGGTTTGAAGATGCACTCTGCTGGGTAGAGTAATCTGAACCAGCTTCCTCATTACGGTAGTAACGGGCAAAGGCACGGGCATCTACATTGTGCTTACCGAAACTGTTCTTATAACTTACACCACCAAACAGATTCAGGTTGTAGTAGTAACCACGCTGATTAGCTGATGGGTTGCTCAAAGCTGCCTTGGTTGTATATTTGGTATACTTGAACTGGCTGACATCGGTAACCGCCAGGTTATCGTAGTCGTAGTTCCATGAATCCATCTGAGCAGTCTGTGTTGACTCGAAAGTCTCGTATGCATCGAAGCTGACAGTACCGAACAAGCCTAAGCCCTTCAATACAGGACTCAAATCGTACTTGGCATTCAAGGTAGAATACAAGTTACGGCGACGGTTCTTCTCCAAACCGGAACCACCCAGGTAACGTACCGGGTTGTTGGCTGTAGATGAAGAATAGATACTTCCGTCAGGGTTATGGGTAGGAGCCATAGGGTTTGCCTCGATTACACCGAAGGTAACGAGGTTGAACACAGGCTCAGTAGGCTGAGAGATGTTATCTATACGTCCACCCAAGTCGAGAGATACGTTCAGATACTTGGATACATCGATATCAATGTTAGAACGGAGATTCCAGCGGTTCAGTACGTGCTGTGTGCTGTAACCATCATTCATTTCTGTACCCTCGGTATTCCACATACCCTCCTGGCGCAGGTAAGAGAAGCTTACATAGTAGCGGGCACGCTGGTTACCGCCACTAATCTGCAGGTTGGTGCGATACTGCGGTGCAGCTTCACGATACAACTGGTCTGCCCAAGATGTATTGAAGTACTGGTACTTGCGGATATCATCGTCAGCAAACTTTCCACCATCGCATACATACTTGTAGTTGTCGAGCTGCTCCTGGGTGTACATCGGATCCATACCGCTCAGATAGCGTACCTGGTTACGGGTCATCGCCATGTTGTAAGAGTTCTGAACCTCCATCTTGTTGGCGAGGGTCTGGAAACCGACTTCCTGAGTGAAATCAATCTTAGTCTTACCGGCATTACCGCGCTTGGTAGTAACCATAATCACACCATTGGCACCACGCATACCATAGATAGAAGAAGCGGCAGCATCCTTCAATACGGTGATGCTCTCGATAGGATAAGCATCGAGGAAGGAGAGGTCACGCTCTACGTTATCCACGATGATCAGTGGAGAACGGGCACTCTGGTTGGTGGTACGGATACCACGGATAAAGAGGAAGCTCTCCGACCATCCTGGCTCAGAAGACCATTCGTAAGTCTCCACACCATTCAGTGTTGAGGTGAAGGCATTCTGAAGAATAGTAACAGGATGCTTCTGCAATTCCTCGCCTGAAACAACCGAACGGGAATCTGTCAAGATTTTCTTTTTCTGCTCGCTGAAAGGAACAGGAGCGAGATGCTCATACTCGTCAGCATCATCTTCCATCTTGATGACGTATGTACCGTCAAAAGTGGTCACCTTCTCCTGCGCATTCTTGTAACCTACGCTACTTACGCAGATTTCATCGCTAGGAGTTACCTTCTTCAATGTAAAGTAACCTTCCTTGTCGGTCAGGGCAATGCGGCTTTCCTCTGCCACGTTGACAACAGCTCCAGGGATTGGTTCACCCTGGCTGTTGACGATTCGGCCTTTGAGCACTTGCTCCTGTGCCAAGACTGAGCTTGAAGCACAGAGAAGTGCACTCAGCATCAAGACTTTGCTTGATGAAGATACCTTATTATATATATTCTGAATATTATTCATACGATTCTATCATTAAAAGAGTTATTCTTTCCAACCATCGTTCTGGAAGTCCTGACCAATCTTCCAAACCTCAGCCTCTGGGATTGGATAGAGGTAGAACTTGTCTTGCCACTTGCGCTGCTGGGCTACCTTACGGGTAATAGTGCCATCTGCTGCCACATCTACACCATAGATATCACGGCCGAGTGCATCACCTGCCACATTCCAGCGACGAACATCCCACCAGCGGTGCTCCTCGAAAGCAAGTTCGATGGTACGCTCCTTGTGGATGAAGTTGCGCATAGCTGACTGAGAATTCAAGTCTGCACGGTCGGCTACATTACCGATGATACCGCCACGATGACGAATCTGGTCGAGCAGGTTGCAAACCTGTGTCTTGTTGCCTGCATAGTCAGCCTCGTTCAATGCCTCAGCATAGTTCAGAAGCAGTTCGCTATAGGTAAAGATCTTCCAGAGGCGCTTGGCTGTACCGCTGTGGTTGCTGCTCAGGATGGTCTCAGGAATATACTTGCGTACATAGTAACCTGTTGGAGTAGCATTCTGGTTGCCGATAGGATTATCGCGATGACCATAAACCACATCAATGACATTGGTCTTGGTGCTGGTAGCCTGACCCCATTCACAACCATTGTAAAGAACGGTAGCTGCGAGGCGTGGATCACGGTTCTTCCACATCTTCTGCTCTGTATAACCGCTCTCTTCGTTGATGGTAGGCTTGCCGTTTACATAAACCGGAGCACCTGTTGCATCATACTGCTTGAAAGGAGCTGAACCATCTTCCATATCATACATATCTACGAGGTTCTGGCTTGGGCAAAGACCACCCTGTCCACCTTCACCTACTGGAGTATCAGTAGAAATACCGCTCCAACCGATGGCTACATCGTTGCGGAAGAAGATAACCTCAGGGTTCTTGTCGGTATAAGTGTTGAGCAACCAGGCATTGTTGTAGGCTGCTACACCACCGTTGGTACGGTCTTCCAATCTATAATTTTCACCATAGTCTGCGATGAAGCCCGCAGCTGCGTCTGCTGCCTGCTGCCAGGTAACACCGCTCTGTGCTGAGTAACGTGGACTTGCCATGTAGAGCATCATGCGAACATAGAGGGCACGTGCTGTAGGCTGGTTCACCTCGCCTGCATAGGTAGCATCGCTGGTCTCTGCGTAAGTCTTCAGACTGCTCTCGCATTCCTTTACCTCCTTGAAGAGATAATCCATGAAGGTCTTGAGGTCAGGGCGCTCTGTATAACCTGTCATCAGGTCACCGTTAGGGTCGAGCTCGGTTGTAACCAATGGCACCGGACCGTAACGGAGGAACAGTTCCCAGTAGAAATAGGCACGGAGGAAACGGGCCTCTGCAATATAGTTTGCCTTACGTGAATTGTAAAGTTCTACGTCAATATCTGCAGGACGAAGCTTGTTCTCTGTGTCCTGCTCCAATGTGTTGATGGTGATATTGCACTTGCGAATACCACGATAGCGACTCTCCCAAGGAGAAGTCAACTCTGCTGCACCGCCACCACCATAATAGTTACCTATATTGAATGTGGTACGTGTACCTGATGTACCGATACTTGACTCAGCCAGATCGGTAGCAGCATCCATCCATGAGTTGTTCACGCGGTTGGCACCGTGAAGCAGGAAGTTGTAAGTATCGTTGTGGTTCTGTTCCAACAGAGTGAAGTTACCCAACACCTCAGCTTTTGTCAACTCATTGCTTGGCTGCTTGTCGAGGAAATTGCCGAAGGCGTCTTCGCAAGAGGTGAGCGTCATTGCTCCCATAACGAGCGCCAAAGCAAATATACTATATTTCTTCATTTTCGATTCTTTTTGAATGTTCTTGAATTAGAATACGACATTGAAACCTACGTTGACGGTCTTCAAGAGTGGGTAACGGTTTGAACCGTTGCTCTCTGGGTCAACCAAGTCGTCGAGATGATCCCATGTAAAGAGGTTGTTGGCATTGATGTAGAAGCGGGCATTGCTCATACCGATATGCTTGATCAACTCCTTAGGGAATGTATAGCTCAACTCGATGTTCTTCAGACGGACGAATGAACCGTTCTTCAGGAAGAATGAGTTCTGGCACTGGTTGTGGTCACCGTTGCTTCCGTAATGGAGCAATGGATAGGTAGCAGAAGCCAGGTTCTCTGCCTCGCTCTTTGCAGGGTTCCAGCGGTTCAGGTGGATATCCTTTACCTTACCGTTGTTCTGGAAGGCGAACATCGCATCGCTGTCGTAGTAACGGGATACATGATCTACACCCTGGAACATTACTTCGAAACCGATGCCCTTATAGTTAGCGCCGAGTGTCAGAGCGTATGTGTTCTCTGGAATATCGCTGTAGCCGATGAATGTCTCATCACGGTCATCGATGAAGCCATCGTTATTCATATCCTTGTACTTCAGGTCACCAACCTTTACGTTTCCGTAGGTTGATACAGGGAAGTTAGGATTATTCAAGTCGGCCTGTGTTACGAAGCCCTCGCATACCAAACCGAAGTACTGGTTGATTGGGTGACCTTCACGCTTGCGGTAAGCGGTCTTGTAAGCAGGCTCATCCATATTCTTGATCTTGTTGGCTGCATGAGAGAAGGTAACACCTACATTATAGGTGAAGTCCTTGCCGATGTGGTTGAAGTGATGGAGTTCCAACTCGTAACCCTTGTTCTGAGTTTTACCGAGGTTTCCGGCAGCCATCGTTACACCTACCCACTGTGGACGGCTCAAATATTCTGTCAGGATATCGTTACGGTTCTCAACGAAGTAGTCGAAGTTACCGGTCAGCATACCGTTGAACAAGCCGAACTCAAGACCTACGTTGAACTTCTTGGCACGCTCCCAGGTTACACCATAGTTAGGATACTGGCTCTCGAAGATACCAGTCTGCCCCTTGTTACCGAAGTAGTAATCGTTAGTAATCTGGTTCCACTTCTCCTCATAGAGGAAGCGCTGAGCTACACCACCTACGGTATAAACGTCGTTACCGACCTCACCGTAAGATGCACGGATCTTCAAGTTGTTCAACCAGTTTTCTGTTGGCTTCATAAACTCTTCCTGAGTTACACGCCAACCGAGTGAGAATGCAGGGAAGAAGCCGAAGCGCTTGCCCTTGAGGAAGTTCTCTGAACCGTTGTAACCAACGTTAACCTCAGCGAGATACTTGTCATCATAACCGTAAGTTACACGACCTACGAGACCCTGATAGCGCTTAGCCAGGTCTGAATTGTAACGGTAGTCGTTCTGGTTGTAAAGTACCATACCTGTAACGTCGTGCTTACCAAACTTGCGGGCGTAGTTGATCTGACCCTCCATATAGAGTTTGTATGTAGTCGAAGAAGCCTTAGAGTAGGCCAGGTCGCCATCTACATTATACTTGGTATAAGCATCTGCACTGGTAAAGTTGTTGCGGTCGTTCAACTCATAAGTTGCAAAAGCTGCACCGAATGTCTTCTTATAATAAGAATCGTAGTCGAATGAAACCATACCACGGGCGGAAAGACCAGGAGTCAACCAGTCCATCTTGTAGTCTGCGATGAAGTTGGTCTCATTGATGGTATTGGTTCCACGATAGTATCCACCCTTGGCGAGGGCAGCTACTACGTTGTCCTGATATACGGCTGTACCACCATAGAGAGTCTTGGTTGTCTCACCATTCTGTACCTCATAAGATACAGGGAAGATCCAACCTGGAGTATGGTTGATACGTGCGAAGATATCATAGTTGGTAGAACTCTCGTTAGTGTTTGAACCATGACGGTTCTCGAAACGAGTACCGAAGTTTACGCTGAATGTCAAATCCTTAGAGAGGAAGAAGTCCATGTTGGCACGGAAAGCGTAACGGTTGTAGCCTGGGCTTGAAGAGTTACCGTAGGTATCCTGGCTGAGGTTCTTGATCAGAGAACCCTGGTTGTAGATTTCACCAGAGACATAGTAGCGCATACGTTTCGTACCACCACGTACACTTACATTGTAGCGCTGAGAAGGAGCCCAGTTGTTGAGCACCTCATCATACCAGTCTACATTAGGATAGAGAAGCGCATCAGCACCAGTCAACTCGCCGGCGCAGCTCTTGCGGTACATCTCGATATCAGAAGCTGAATACTGTGATGGAAGGCCATCGTTCTTCAAAGCCTCCTCGAGGAGAGTAACAGAGTCATAAGAGTTCAGATAGTGAGGCTTACGGGTTGGAGTACCCCACATGAAGTTGCTGGTCAGGCTGACCTCTGGCTTCATATCCTTACCACGCTTGGTAGTAACGAGGATGACACCATTCGCACCACGCACACCATAAACGGCTGTAGCAGAAGCATCCTTCAATACAGAGATACTCTCGATGTCATCAGGAGCAACCTGAGAGAAAGCACGCTCTACACCATCTACCATTACCAAAGGAGCACCATCGCCAGCGAAGGTTGCACGACCACGAATGTTGATCGTAGCATCATCGGCACCAGGAGCACCAGATACCTGTGTTGTAACAACACCTGGAATCTTACCGGCAATAGCCTGTGTTACGTTGGCAGTAGGAGTATTCAAGAGGTCGTCTGAACTAACCTGAGAGATTGCACCTACGACACTCTCCTTCTTCTGATGACCGTAACCAACGACTACGACCTCATTGATTTTCTGACTTTCGTCCTTGAGAACCACCTTGATATTACGCTGATTGTCTACACGGATGTTCTGAGCAACCATACCGATATAAGAAATCTTCAAAGTAGCGTTCTCGTTCTTCACCTGAATCTTGAAGTTACCGTCGAAATCAGTAACAACGCCATTGGTTGTCAATGCTTCCATAACAGTAGCACCGATGATAGGCTCACCCGATTCATCTGACACATTACCCGATACGGTAACCTGTGCTGATGCTCCTAAAGTAAGGAGCACCAGTGTCAGGGTCAAGAATAACTTATGCAATATGTTATTGTTCATTGTTCTACAATTTTGGGTTATTTATTTTCAAACAACAGTTTATAGTATGGGAAGTATCCTGCCTTCAAGACATCAAGGCTGGCAAGTTCAGCTGTCAGGAAGAATCCCGCATTACCCTCTTTCATACTATTGAACTGGAATTGGAAATCTGGCATATACTCACCATTCTCCTTACGCTGCTTGGCATCCATGGTTAAAGAATTACCAGAACGGGTAAACTTCAAGTAGCACATGGCTCCATGCATATCGTTCACATAGCTATCAAAATTGAATGACTGCGTAATCTTGAAATCAAGGTTGGCAGTGTTTTCATTTATATTGCCTCCTGCACCAAACCATGCATAGGCATCAGAACGTATCACGAAATTCTCAAAATATCCGTCACCACCTCTGTCTGCAGTAGAACATACTACAAGCCAGTTGTTCCAGTTTTTGCCAGAACCAGAGTTGTTGTTGACAAACTGGATGACAAATGGGCAATCATCAGAAATACTGCTATTCAAAGGATAGTACTTAGAGAACGCAGTCCACCAAGCAGCACTGCAATCTGCAGGGCCCACCAAAGCAGAACCAGAAGCATATTCTTCACCAACAAATGTCTCTGCAGCATTCAACTGTAAGTAAGAATGGTCGCAAGCCAGGAATGCACGAATATTACCATCTGCGGCACAAGGCTGATGATACATTTCCTTGTATACGGTACCACCTTTACAAGTAGCCACGGCAGTTACATACACTTCTGCACCTCTGCGCTCCACTGTCATATCAACAGTAGCACCTTCCATGTTCTTCTTGAATTGCTCCCAGTCACCATATCCCTCGTTGGTTATATTATCAGCATTGTAATCTGCATTTCCCCAACCAAAAAGATCGCTGCGTAAAACGAAATACTCCGAATAGCCGGCTGCGCCACGATCAGCATCAGTAGCGACTACCAAATTCCAGTTATGCCAGTTATCCGCGCCACTAGTATGATTGATAAACTTGGTATGGAAGGTTTGGTTGGCAGGGATTACAAAGTAGTCAGACCATGCAGACCACCAAGCTGCACTACAATCTTCCGGACCGACAGGCACATATACAGCTTCATCTTCAGTACTTCCACCATTGCCAGTTGGAACCTTATTCCAATCCTTCTCTTCCATCATGTTACGGATCAGGGTAACATTGTCGATAGATACGGTGTTGGTCTCTTCTGCTGTCAACTTGCTGTCTCCACCTATATATATATAAGGTAAAGAGTTGATGGAATCAACCAAGGTCTTGTACTGGAAAGAGGTAGCACTTGATGATGTCTGATAACCAGAAAGGCTCTTCTTACCATCTACGTAAAGCTGGTAACCTTCAGTAGAAAGCTGAAGGGCTACGAAATGCCACTCATTAGGAGAGAGAATCCCTGTCTTCACAGAAGCAGGATCATTCTCATTCAGGTTCATACTCTGCAACTGGGTAGGCTTGCTGTAAACCACCTGACCATTGGCAGTGATATAGAAGTGAGCACTGATATCATTACCAGCTAGATTCTTCTCATCTGAACCAAATGAGATAAGAGGGCGTGTCAAGTCAACATCAGCGACAGTTCCGTCCTCAGCTACGGCTGCATCAATCTTTACGGCGAAAGTGATGGCAGCACCATTTTGCAACTTCACACCATTGAAAGGATTGGCAATCTTGGCACCACCCTTACCATTGATGTGCAATACATTACTTGCGAGGGACTCATCATTGGTCACCTCACATGACTCGTCGTGACTGATCATGTCTGAATACTCAGGTTTCTCTTCTGAATACTCAAAGTCATAAGTTGCCACTGTCGTTTTAGATGGGTAAACCTGTCCGCCAGCAGAATCATCCTGTCGGCCCCAGTCATCACCACAAGCAGTGAAACTTAATGCCACCATGATAGCACAAGCAAACGAAAGCAAAGTTTTTCTTATCTTCATAACTTAATGCTTTTAGGTTGTTTATTTACTATATGTAGGTTATTTAAAATTTCTAAATCATTTTTCAGTGGCAAAAGTACAATTAACCGGATTATATTGGGTGGACAATTGGGTTTTATAGGTGGACAAACCGCATAAACAGTGGATTTTTAAGGATATTACGTGCTTATCCACCAGTTGTGTACCCACACATACAAAACAAGAGGGTGTGTCATAAGTCTATGGCGCACCCTCTTTTATGTTATTTATTGCATAATCCTAGAAGTATCGTAGCCTATTCCAAAAAGGGAATCATATAATATCGTCT
>ERZ779699.106-NODE-106-length-15379-cov-14.6008_pt1 | contig 15379 bp, 10 predicted proteins | sample MGYA00511904_ERZ779699 | MGnify/ENA primary metagenome ERZ779699 (study PRJEB29588, sample SAMEA2144578) | human gut metagenome | biome: human gut; feature: human-associated habitat; material: faeces | place: Denmark | collected 2008/2010 ... | reverse complement strand
GCTCTTTGCGGTTTCACCGCCAGTTATGCCCAGCAGGCTTCCTTCTTGAGCAATAACCACTGTCTCTACCGCATCAGCCAGGAGAGTCAGAACCAGAAGTGTCTCTTGCTTCCTGTGCAGGAAAATGCAGAGATAGCCAATATTAAGGTGATTGCCGACAACAAGCAGGTGAAAGCCTTCAATGTGAAGTTGGCTAAAGATCACGTAGATTATTACGTACCTCTCTATATGGATGAGTTTGCCGGTTTGAAGGGCCTGGCTCTCGATATCCATGTAAACGGCGATTATAGCAAGGAGGGTTTGAACGCCCTCACTTGCTGGGAGAACATGAAGTTCTCTGATTCTTTCGATATGAAGAATCGTGAACAGTATCGCCCAGTTTTCCATCACACTCCTGTTTACGGATGGATGAACGACCCAAATGGTATGTTCTATAAGGATGGCGTATGGAATCTCTATTTCCAGTATAATCCTTACGGATCACAGTGGGAGAATATGACCTGGGGACATTCTACATCTACCGACTTGGTACATTGGAAGTTCCAGGGTGCCCCTATCCAGCCAGATGCAATTGGTACCATTTTCAGCGGTTCTGCCGTTGTGGATAAGAATAATACCGCTGGTTTGGGCAAGGGTGCTGTTGTGGCTCTCTACACTTCGGCTGGTGAGAACCAGACACAGAGCATGGCTTACAGTACAGATAACGGCAAGACCTTTACAAAATATGCAGGAAATCCCATTATCACCAGTACTGTGCCAGACTTCCGTGACCCACACATGTTCTGGAACGAGGACATCAAGAAGTGGAATATGATTCTGGCTGCCGGTCAGCACATGGAAATCTATACTTCTGATAATTTGAAGGACTGGAAACTTGAAAGCTCTTTCGGTGAGAAGTATGGCAACCATGGCGGTGTTTGGGAATGCCCAGACCTGATGAAGTTGAAGGTTCGTGGCACCGATAAGGAGAAGTGGATGCTCATCTGCAACATCAATCCTGGTGGTCCGTTCGGAGGTTCTGCAACCCAGTATTTCATCGGCGATTTCGATGGACATAAGTTTACTTGCGAGAGCAAGCCTGAGGTAACCAAGTGGATGGATTACGGAAAGGATCATTATGCTACAGTTACTTTTGATAACGCACCAGAAGGTCGCCGCGTGGCTATCGCCTGGATGAGCAACTGGCAGTATGCCAACCAGGTTCCTACCCAGCAGTACCGTTCAGGCAACTCTATTCCTCGCGACTTAGGTCTCTTCGAGTATAAGGGTGAAACTTATTGCAGCGTGGTTCCATCTCCAGAGATGACAGCAGCAAGAAGCAAGAAGGCAGGCAAGAAACTTACAGAATCTTGCGAGATGGTTGTGAATCTGAAGGGAAATGCTACTATCACTTTGAGCAACGACAAGGGCGAGAAGGTAGTGATGAACTACGATGCCAAGGCAGAGACTTTCTCAATGGATAGAACCAAGAGCGGTAAGGTGGATTTCAGCAAGGACTTCGCTGCAGTCACCAAGGCTCCAACCTATGGAAATATCAGCCAGCTGCGCATCTTCATCGACAAGAGCAGCATCGAGGCACTGGATGCTGACGGCAAGATGTCCATGACCAATCTCGTGTTCCCAAGCAAGCCTTACAACAAGGTTACTGTAAAGGGAAAGGGTAAGTATCAGGTTTACGACATCAAGTAACCTCATCTGTTAAGAACTGAATCTATAACACTATTGTTTCTAAGAGTGTTACTGATGTAACAATGCAACAAAAATGGTAGCCGATGAACGATATTTTATGATATATTGTATCGTTTATCGCTACCTTTGCACCAACAAAATAGAAACAATAACGCTAACAATTATGAATAAATCATCAAAGTTATCAATCATCCCGGTGATGCTCTGTTTCTTCGCCATGGGATTTGTAGATTTGGTAGGTATAGCCTCCAACTACGTAAAGGAAGATCTCAACCTCAATGATGCAACAGCCAATCTGTTCCCATCGCTGGTATTCTTCTGGTTTCTCATCTTCTCGGTTCCTACAGGAATCCTGATGAATAAGATAGGTAGAAAGAAGACAGTACTCCTGTCTTTGCTCGTTACCGTTATCTCACTCCTTTTGCCCATCTTTGGCGAAAACTTTGAGCTGATGCTCGTGTCGTTCTCATTGCTCGGCATCGGAAATGCCTTGATGCAGACATCCCTGAACCCTCTGGTTTCGGTGGTGACATCAGGTCAGAACCTGGCATCCACATTGACCTTCGGTCAGTTTGTCAAGGCGATAGCTTCCTTCCTGGCTCCATACATCGCTATGTGGGGCGCCATGGCAAGCATTCCAACCTTCGGTTTGGGCTGGAGAATCCTCTTCCCAATCTATATGGTTATCGGAATTGCAGCTACCTTCTTCCTGGCTGGTACACCTATCGAGGAGGAGAAGAACGAGGGTAAGGCGTCTGGTTTCGGCGAATGCTTCAAGTTGCTCGGCAAACCTATCGTGCTGCTTTCCTTCATCGGTATCATGTGCCATGTAGGCATTGATGTAGGTACCAATACCACAGCTCCTAAAATTCTGATGGAGCGTCTGGGATGGACGCTGAACGAGGCTGCCTTCGCTACATCGCTCTACTTCATCTTCCGTACCATCGGATGCTTCACCGGTACCGTTTTCCTCCGCATGATGAAGACCCGCACTTTCTTCGTTATCAGCGTAGTGATGATGGCTCTGAGTATGATAGGCATGTGGGTAGGCGAGAGCAAGACGATGCTTTATATCGCCATCGCCCTGGTGGGATATGGCAACTCTAACGTGTTCTCCATGATTTTCTCTCAGGCACTTCTAGCTATGCCTGATAAGAAGAACGAGGTGAGTGGACTGATGATCATGGGACTCTTCGGTGGTACCGTCTTCCCGTTGATTATGGGCTTTGCCAGTGATGCTATCGGTCAGGCTGGTGCTGTGGCTGTCATGGCTGTGGGAGTCGCTTATCTCTTCACTTATATCCGCAAGTTATAATAAAAATCATCCGCAATCGTTTATATCGTATATAATAAGGTGTAATTATGGAAACAAAGAATTTAAATACAAAATATTGTGTAGGTTTGGGCGAAATTCTCTTTGACGTTCTCCCTAGTGGTTCTCAACTCGGCGGTGCTCCTGCCAACTTTGCTTACCACGCTGGTCAGCACGGCTTGCATTCTGTAGCCGTCAGTGCGATAGGTAAGGATGCCTTGGGCGATACAGCCCTTCGTATTCTCGATGAGAAGAAGTTGAAGTATGTGATGCCAGTGGTAGATTATCCTACCGGTACCGTTCAGGTGCAGCTCGACAAGGAGGGCGTTCCTACTTACGATATCAAGCAGGGTGTAGCTTGGGATAATATCCCGTTCACCAGTGATATCAGGGAGATTGCTGTCAATGCTGGAGCTGTATGCTGGGGTTCTCTGGCTCAGCGCAGTGAGGTTAGCCGTAAGACCATCTATACGTTCCTCGATCATACTCCAGAGGATTGTCTGAAGATCTTCGACATCAATCTTCGTCAGAACTTCTATACTCCTGAGGTGATTACCGAGAGCTTGAAGCGCTGCAATGTGTTGAAAATCAACGATGAGGAGTTGATTACCATCGGCCGTCTCTTTGGTTATCCAGGTTTGGATATCGAGAACAAGTGCTGGCTGATTCTCGGCAAGTATAATCTCGATATGCTCGTGCTGACCTGCGGCGTGAACGGCAGCTATGTCTTTGCTCCGGGTGTGAAGTCATTCCAGGAGACTCCAAAGGTTGAGGTGGCTGATACAGTAGGTGCAGGCGACAGCTTTACCGGTACATTCTGTGCCAGCATTCTGAAGGGCAAGAGCATTCAGGAGGCTCACGAACTTGCCGTAAAGGTAAGTGCCTACGTTTGTACCCAGAATGGAGCGATGCCTCAGATTCCTGAGGAATACACCCGTTAATCCCGTTTCCCCTATTGGTTATATAGCAATATAAGATGATAGGTTTAAAGAATAGTTGATATATAGTTAATGTTAGTTAGTAAGCTGCATCCTGTTTGCGAAGAATGGGTGCAGCTTTTTCATTTTCAGAAATACAATCTCTCAATTAGAATAAAAGAACCCCCTAAAATGGTAAAATGATGCCTCAAAATGGCAGAAATGAATAAAAAGATAACGTTTTCATTAAAAATATTATAAAAGAGTTGCAGATTAATAGATTATTTTGTACTTTTGCATCTAAAATATTAGTAGAACATTAAAAATATAGATGTTATGAAAGACTTAGATTGGTCTAATTTGTCATTTGGCTATCGCCAGACTGACTACAATGTTCGCTGTTACTATCGCGACGGCAAATGGGGCGAAATAGAAGTTTGCTCTGATGAGTATTTGAAATTGCACATGGCTGCAACCTGTCTGCACTATGGTCAGGAGGCATTCGAGGGCTTGAAGGCTTATCGTTGCCCAGACGGTAAGGTGCGCGTGTTCCGTATGGACGAGAACGCTAAGCGCTTGCAGAGCACATGTCGCGGCATTCTGATGCCAGAGGTGCCTACAGAAATGTTCGAGGAAATGGTGAAGAAGGTGGTTCGCCTCAACCAGGAGTGGATTCCTACCTACGAGAGTGGTGCTACGCTCTATATCCGTCCGCTGCTCATCGGTACAAGTGCTCAGGTGGGTGTTCATCCTTCTAAGGAGTATTGCTTCCTTATCTTCGTAACTCCAGTAGGTCCATACTTCAAGGGTGGATTCTCTACCAACCCATACGTCATCATCCGTGATTTTGACCGCTCTGCTCCTCTCGGAACAGGTATCTATAAGGTTGGTGGCAACTATGCTGCTTCTCTCAGAGCCAACAATATCGCTCACGAGAAGGGTTATGCATGCGAGTTCTATCTCGACGCTAAGGAGAAGAAATACATGGATGAGTGTGGCGCTGCCAACTTCTTCGGAATCAAGAATAATACATACGTTACTCCTAAGAGTACATCTATCCTCCCTTCTATCACCAACAAGAGTCTGATGCAGTTGGCTGAGGACCTCGGTATGAAGGTGGAGCGCCGTCAGATTCCTGAGGATGAGCTGGATACTTTCGAGGAGGCTGGTGCTTGCGGTACTGCTGCCGTTATCAGTCCTATCAGCTACATTGATGACTTGGATACAGGCAAGCGCTACAACTTCGGTGAGAAGCCAGGTCCTATCTCTAAGCACCTGTATGATACGCTCCGCGGAATCCAGTATGGTACTGTAGAGGACAAGCACGGTTGGACAACCGTAGTTATTGAGTAATCAATGACTTCTTTATTGCGTAAAAACCAATATTAGAAATATAATTATGTCAAGGCACTTTGAGGAGTTCACGCTCCTAGGAGTGCTTTTTTTATGTCTTTTTTCTTGGAAGTTTCATAAAAATATCGTAACTTTGCCCGCAGAAATATAACTTCTTAATAGAAAGGAAAGATTATGCAGACAACACAGGTAAGCGTCTTGATGATAAATGATAAAGGCATTATGCTTTCTGTGAAAGGAAACGATTATTTCATATCTTATAATCGGATTCCTTGGATGAAGAATGCATGTATTTCTGATGCTCTTGATGTGCAGATGAGTGGAAGGAATGCCATAGAGTGGCCTAAACTGGATGTAGATTTAGAAATAGAGAGTTTAAAGCATCCTGAGCGTTATCCTCTTATTATGAAGAGAAATGAAATGGAAGTTTTATAGAGTCTCAAATAAAAATACAGAAGCCTCTCAGCATCGTTTTGCTGGGAGGCTTTCTGCCTTTTTATGCCTGGAGGTTAACAGAGTTAACAGTTAACAGCTGTTTTTTCGATACTCCCCCTCGCGCGTACCTTATTATAATATAATATATATATACTTATTTTTATATGTGTGTGGGGGGAACCATGCATTTTTGGGGTGTTAACTGTTAACCTGTTAACCCCTCGCTCTTTTTTCCCGTCTCTGTGCTTTGCGGGGCATAAGTCATAGAGTTGCAGGGGAAGAAGCTATGAGTTAGGATTTTTAACACATTTCAGCATCATAAAAGCCTCATGAAAAGCTACGTAAAAACCTCATGACAGCCCTCATTTAAGCCTCTGCCCCGGCATTATTTAAGCCTCAGCCCAGTCTTCATTTAAGCCTGAAAAACTGCAGAAAAGCCTCTTATTTTGCAACTGGGAATACGTAATATTCTCTGTCTACATCGTAATCCAGAACCCACTGATCAATCATCACATTATCGTCTAAAGCCTTGATGGTTACGTTGTGACTGCCGCCAGGCAGCGTAACGTAGAAGCTCTTCAGCGTCTGTCCGCGCCACAGGTCAAACTTCCAGTCCTTTGAGTTGTAAACCTCCTTCAACTGGCAGATTACCGGTTCGCCACGGTCTATGCTCACACTCACCCTCATGTTCTTTACAGCGTTTAGGAAGCAAGGAATTGCGGCGATGGTGAAACGCGCATCACCGCTCTTGTCGCAGTAGAAATCATAGCTCAGACTGGCTCCTTTCGGTAATTTCACAGCCTTGCCGCTGTGACCTAACAGCGGACGGACGGTAATCTTCTCGGCTCCTCTTACGGCAGCCTGGGCAAGCGGCGATTCGGTAGCCTTGCTCCATTCGTAGGCATTCTTGGCAATGATGTCGCCGGTAACTACAGAGAGCGGCTTGAGATCGTTGCTGCGGTCGAAGGCATCAAGTTTCAGTCGCTTGATATCGGCAGCCGGGAGTGTGCCCGGAATCTGCGGAGCCTGCATCTCTGCACCGTTGGTAAGAATGAAATCCTTCCATTTGCCGTTTCTGATGCGACTGTAGTAGGCATTGAGCTGCTTCAGTTTGCTGTAAGCATCGATGCTCACAGCCGCTGCAGCCTTCGCCTCATCGTCTTTATTAAACAGTCCCGGACGGGCGATGTGTCTTGCTTCCTGTGCCTCCAGCTCCTTTTCGGCTACTAAGGCAGCCAGGAATATCGGATATTTCACAACCTCGAAGAAACCGTCTTTCTGGTTCTGAGGCAGCATGCGTTCGATGGATTCAGTCTTCGCCTTCAACAGGTCGTAGCGGTAGAGAAAACGCTCCAGTTCGTTGCCGAATTCGCCTGAATGAAACTCAGTATCGCCGTAAGGCATCGCCATATAAGCGGAATGTCGGATGCTGGTAAGACGGTAATATTCTTCCATTAGAGGCATGATTTTCTTGCCCGTAATGGCGCCAAAGAATGCGTTGAGAGTGTTCTGGATATATGTCTTGCAACCTGCTTTTAGGGCGTTTTTATTCCACGCCAGGTTCATCATCATGGCTAGCTGGAAGGTTGACTGCTTCGGATTGGTAATGTTGGCTATCCAGGCACAGTCTTCGTTGTAGTGAGCCTCAGAGCGGTGCGATTTGCCGTGCTGGGCATTCTTGCTCTCCAGATAATCCTTGCTGTTGAGCATTTCGAGCAGCAGGCCCGGCGAGAGGTTGCTCATCTCCATCTGTGCATCCGAGCAGACCAGCTTCACATTCTCGATGGTTTTGCGGTGCTTCTTCTTGTGCTTCTTGCCCACGAACTCCGTCACCTTGTAGTTTTCCGCCACGCAGATGTCGAAACTGTCTACCACAGCCTTGTTGTAAGCAGCCTCGTGTTTGCCGTCTACCTGCCACAGCGTATTGGCTCTCAGGCGCAGCATCAATCGGGCGATGCGGCTGTAGTTCTGCGGCTTCATCCACTGGCTGTTGTTCAGGGCAAGTCCTCTGAATTCTATTCTCGGAACCTCTATCCACTGCTGGTCAACGGGGGTGTAGAGAGTCTTGCGCTGAGCAGGCTTCAGATCGTTCCATGCCATCAGAGGAGAAACGCCAGCCAGTTCAGAGAGTTTCATGATGGCGTAAGCTGTTCCGCGGGCGTTGCTTCCGATAACGATGAGTTTCCCTTTCCTCGTACCGATGTAGAAAGCATCCTTTGCGGTGATAATAAGATGCAGCGGCGCACCGAGTTTTTCTACTGCCGAAAACTCCTTGTTGGTGAGCTGGTCGAGCTGGTAAATCTGTATCGGAGCACCTGATTTTTCTTTCGCATCGAATCCGGTTACGGCTTTCATATCGCCCGCAAACTCCTTGAGGGCAATTTTTACTACCGGCGAAATGATAGAGTTGGTGGTATAAGATACTCTGCCGTAGCCGTCGGTCCAATAAACGTTGGGTGCTGCGGCCTGAGTTTCCGTCTTCTTCACTTTGGTTTCGGTCAGCGCGTTGGCATTCAGGCTAGAGAAGCAGGCCAGAGCCAAGGCAACGCCTAATATAATCTTTTTATATTTCATTTTTCTTCCGTTTTTGTCTGTTCGGTTGTAGATTCGCTTTTGCTGAAACTACACATTTCTGCATTTTGCAAAGATACATAAAAGTGTTTAATATCTGAAATTATTTAGTTTTTATTTGCTTATTACATTATTTATTGTTACTTTTGCACCAAATAAATAAAAAGAAATGATGACATTATATCCAAAATTGATTGAAGAGGCGCTTGCTACGGTGATTTATCCAGGCACCAAGAAGAACCTCATAGAGAGCGAGATGCTGGCAGATACGCCTAGCATCAATGGTATGAAGGTGAAGGTGGTTCTGCTCTTCCCTCGTGATACGGACCCTTTCCTCAAGAGTACGGTGAAGGCGGCTGAGGCTGCCATCCATTATCATATTTCGAAAGATGTGGAGGTGGAAATCGTTACTGAGTTCAAGTCGGCTCCTCGTCCTGAGGTGGGAAAGATGCTGCCACAGGTGAAGAACGTCATCGCTGTGAGCTCTGGTAAGGGTGGAGTAGGCAAGAGCACCGTTTCTGCCAATCTCGCCATCGCCCTGGCTAAGTTGGGCTATAAGGTAGGCTTGCTCGATACTGATATCTTCGGTCCTTCCATGCCTAAGATGTTCGGTGTTGAGGAGGAGCGTCCTTATTCTGTTCACAAGGATGGCAGAGACCTCATCGAACCTGTCGAGAAATACGGCGTGAAGCTCCTGAGTATCGGTTTCTTCGTAAGTCCTACTACGGCTACTCTGTGGCGCGGCGGAATGGCTTGTTCTGCCCTGAAGCAGCTGATAGCTGATGCTGACTGGGGTGAGTTGGATTACTTTATCCTCGATACGCCTCCTGGCACAAGCGATATTCATCTTACGCTGCTCCAGACGCTTTCCATTACGGGTGCAGTTATCGTAAGTACGCCTCAGCAGGTGGCGCTTGCCGATGCGAGAAAGGGTATTGACATGTATCAGAATGATAAGGTGAATGTGCCTATCCTCGGACTAATCGAGAACATGGCTTATTTTACGCCTGCCGAGTTGCCTGAGAACAAGTATTATATCTTTGGTAAGGAGGGTTGCAAGAATCTCGCTAAGGAGATGAATGTGCCTCTGCTCGCCCAGATTCCTATCGTTCAGAGCATCTGCGAGGGTGGTGATGATGGTGCGCCTGCTGCTACCAAGGTTGATTCTGTTACCGGTCAGGCATTCCTCAGCCTTGCCCAAAGCGTAGTAACGGTGGTGAACCGCAGAAATGCCGAGAAGGCTCCAACCAAGATTGTTAGTACACACAAGTAATAAATATCCTATTTGATAAGGGTATAAAATAAAAAGCTAGGATTGCCCTCAAGCAGTCCTAGCTTTTTTTTATCAGAGGAGTTAACAGGTTAACAGTTAACAGCCCATTTTTTATAGTTTATAGTTGAAAGTTAATAATTTATAGGCTTAGCCGTTAGCAAGATTGCTATAAACTTTTAACTCTAAACTCTTAACTATCAACTATTTCTTCCGCCTCATCCTCTTCTTCTGCTACTTCGGCAGTAAGGTCTGCCTTGAGTCTTGCCGATCTCAGTTGCTGCCTGAAAACCAGGCAGGTAGCCAGAAAATAGACACCGGTCTGAATCCAGAGTGCTCTGAATTCCGGCAGAATATCTGAAAGCGAAGCACCCATACTGCTGATTCTGAGGAACCCGCGGATGCCGAAAGTGGATGGGAAAACCCACGAAAATCCTTGCCAAAAGCCCGGAATATTGCTCAATGGCCATGAAACTCCCGTCATAAAAAGCAACGGAACGGAGGTAAATACCACCAGAAGCATCACATTTTCACGATATCTTACCAGACACGACAGCATCAGACCGAAGAAAACGCACGAAAGAATGTAAGGAAGGAGGAAACCGAGAATGGTGGTCCACGTTACCATACTTACAAAACTGAACAGCTTGGGAACTACCAGCGTAAGATACATTCCCATCACGGCATAAACCATGAAATAAACCAATGCCTTGCCGAAAACAATGCGGAAAATACCGCCATAATGCTCGCTTACCGGTATGAGTTCGCGGTTTCTGTTGAGTTCTCTTGATGTTCCCGCTGCCATTCCTATGCCCAGCAGCATCGTCTGCTGCAGGATAAGAACCAGCACAGCCGGCAGAATGGCATTTCCGTAACCTCCTGTCGTGTTGAATATCGGAACCTCATCAAAGGCGAGCGGCTCGGTGGTAATCTCGTCGTCTCTATCCGTAAATCCTCCAGCCTGTGTTATCTGGATGCTCGAGTTGATGTGGCTGGCTACGGCCTGCGAGGTCTGATAAATCGCTTTATAGGTCAGCATCAGACTCATATCGCAGTAAACTCCCACATGCGCCTGTTCGCCCCGGTTCAGCTTCGTATCGAAGTCGGCAGGGAAGTAAAGGATTCCGTGAACTGCCTGCCTGCGCACCAGTTCCTTCGCCTCGTCCAGACTGTTGCAGTAATAGGTAGCCTTGGCGTCTGGTGAAGCATCATAATCGCGGATAAACTCGCGTGAACTGTGACTGTGGCTCAGGTCCACAATCGCCGTATCCACTTCTCTCACCACCTCGTTGTTGTAGATCCAAGAGTAGAGCAGCGGATAACCCAGCGGCACCAGAATGCAGAAGATGAGTACACCCTCATCGCGGAAAACATTGCGCATTTCCGTCTTCCAGATGTAGCACATATCCCAGATGCCATTGATAATCTTATATAATAAACTACTTTTCTTCATTACGGTAAGTATTTATATACCAGCATTGCCTTCTTGATGTTCCAGACAGTGAGCATCGGCAGGGCGCAGAACAGCACCATTGCGCCCCAGTGGAGCACAGCATCGCCCATAGGGAAACCATTGAAGATGTTTATCTGGTAAATCATGTAATAGTGACGCATCGGGAAAAGCTGGCCGATAGACTGAATCGGAGAATCCATCGAGAAGAGCGGATAGGTGGCTCCGCAGATGGAGAAACTCACCACGCCCCACAACGAACAGATACTCATCGACATGCGCAATGAAGGCATCAGTCCGAAGGCAAAGATGCCGAAACACTGGCAGGAGAGTACGCTCAGAATGCCTAACAGGATGATAGGAAGCGCGCCGCCCGGATGTGGAAACTGTAATACATAATAGATGTAGAATTCGAACAGCAGGAAGATACTCAGGAAGATGAGTGTCTGTGGCAGCATCTTACCCGCAATGGCGAGATAAGGATTGTTGCCTGCCATCCGCATCCAGTCTCTTGCCCGGTTGAACTTCAGTTCCGTACCTATAGAATAAGGTGTAATCAGGAAGATGAACAGCATGATGAGTCCCGGCACCATTACGCTCGAAAGATAATAGTTGTAGTTGGCGTATGGGTTGCCTATCATGTGCAGATCTACGGCGATAGGCTGCAGGAAGGTCATGATTTCATCATTTGTCTTTCCCAGTGCCGAAAGTTTCGCCATTCCTGCCGCCGCACCTCCCAGGGTAGAGATGGTTTTCAGATCGCGGAAGAGCAGGGAGCCGGCTGCCAGCGATACGCTGCTGTAATAGAATGAAATCTTAGGCTGCTTCTGGGCCATCAGGCCTGCCTCCGTTCCGTCAGGAATCAGCAGGAAAGCGTAGATTTCGTTCTTCTGGATAGCATGTCTTGCCTCTGCCATGTTCTCGTAATGAGCCACTACCTTGGTGGTCTGGAAGGCATCAAGCTTATGCACCAGCTGGCGCGATGTGGCGGAGTTGTCCTGATCTACTATGCCCACAGGCATGTCGGTAGGCACTCCTCCCTTCATCAGCGTGGTGAAGAAAATCACCACCACAATGGGGAAGATGACCATGCAGAAGAGATAAATGGGGTTCTTCCACATGATGCCGCATTCTCTGAGGGCTATATGATATAATTTCTTAAACATAGAACTTTAAAGGTTGAACTTTGAACATCATGAAAAATAAAGTTTTTTGTTTGAAAACAAATGAATTCTTCACTCTTCACTCTTCGTTCTTCACTTAATTACCAAAGACATTCCCGGGCGCAATCCCTCAATCTTTGTGATAGGACGGGCCTTCACCTCGAATGTCTTGCGGTCGTAGTCGCCATTATCCTTGGTTGCCTTCCAGGTAGCGTAAGAGCCCTGGTCTTTCAGGTAGTAAACCTTCATCTTGATATCCTTGTTGAAGGCAGGAACGTAAGCGGTGAACTCATCGCCCTTGTTCAGACCCTTGAGATGGTCTTCGCGAACATTGAAGGTTCCCCACATATCGCTCATGATAGAGATGCTCATGATAGGAGAGCCGAGGCCTACCAGCTCGCCTACCTTAGGATAGACATTGCTAACCTCGCCCTCGCACTGGGCAATCTGAACGGTCTCTTTCAGAAGATTCTTCACTACATCCACAGCGCTCTTCGAAGCCTGGGTGTTGTTGGCAGCCATGCGCTTTTCCTGTTCGCGGGCGCCATTCTTCGCCATATCGTACTGACTTCTGGCAGCAGCCACCTGAGCCTCTGTAGCCTTGTAGGCTGCGTAAGCCTCATCGCGTTTCTGACCGCTGATTACACCCTCGTTGAAGAGGTTCTGCATGCGGTCGTAGGTCTTCTTGGCGATGGTTGCGGCAGCTTCAGCCTGCTGAACCAACTGGTAAGCGCCCTGGATCTGCTCCTTGCGTGCACCTGCATCCGTCAGGTCCTTCATCGCCTCGGCTGCAGCGTTGGTAGCCTGGAGCATCTGTTCCTGTGATTTCATTTCCGGCACTTCGAGGATGGCGAGCGTATCGCCCACATGAACGTAATCGCCTTCCTGAACGCGGAGTTCTACCACGCGTCCCGGCAGTTTGCAGGATACTCTGTATTCTGATACTTCTACCTCGCCCTGAATGGTGTCATCCTTCTGTTCCAGGGTGAAGAAACCGATGACGCCTACGAGAATGACTACTGCTGTAAAACCGATTACAGCGAGCAATATGTTGTTATGCTGTGATTTCTTAGACATTTGCTTAATCTGAATTTAAATTTGTTATTATTATTACTGCAGGATACCGAGCGCCTTGTTCAGCCCAACCTGAGTCAGCTTCACGTCGATTTCTGCATCAATCTTCTGGCTCTGTGCTTTCTGCCAGGCAGTCTGTGCAGCCATCACGTCGGTAACCTCCATCACGCCTTCCTTGAAACCGAGGTTGGCGCATCTCAGGTTCTCATCTGCACTGGCGATGTTCTTCATTGCCATGTTGAGCTTCTTCTGGGCTTCCTTTACCTTAAACTGGCTTTGAGTAATCTGCAGATGAATCTTCTCTCTCGTATCATCCAGGTTCATCTGGGCGATATTGCTGGCAGCCTTGGCGGCTCTCACCTTGTAGGCGCCGTCGAACCAGTTCCATACCGGAACATGAACCATCACGCCTACGTTCCAGACTCCGGTAAACTTCTTCTGGAAACCATTGAATACGTTCGGGTTCGAAATCATGTAGCCGCCTGTCAGCATGACGTGAGGCAGATTGATGGCGCGAACCATTTTGGTAGCTTCTTTAGAGATGTCGAGCGCATTCTGCAGCATGCGGAGTTCCGGCCGGGTGTTCAGCGCCGAATCCTGTGCTGCCACTTTCTGCTGCTCGGTGTCAACAGGAGTTCCTGATAAAGCCAGGGTTTCCTTATCTTCATCGGCAAGTGTGATTTCCTGGTTCATCGGAATGCCGCAGAGCTGGCAGAGCAGCATCTTCGACAGGGCGAGTCCGTCTTCTGCCTGGGTAATCTGCATCTCAGCCTCGTTCACTTTCACGTCTACCTTCAGTCCGTCTGCCTTGGTGGCTACTCCCTGCTGAATCATCTTATGAACATCCTCGTTCAGTTTCTTTACGAGGTCGCGGTAACTGATGGCGAGTTTCTGCTTCTGCTTCAGCGAAACGGCGAGCCAGTACGCCTGGTCTATGCTGTAGAGCGTGCTCTGGGTCTGCTGGTCGAGATCATTCTCTGCAATCTGCTCTCCGATGTCGGCAATCTTGTTGGCTGCAATGATGGCTCCACCCATATAGATAGGTTGGCGAACCATCACGCTTCCAGCCCAGATATTGCGGGTGTCGGTACGGAAAGCATCTACCAGTTTCTCTCCCAGCGCATTGCCTTGCTGCTGCAGGGGTCCCAGTTTCTCATTCAGCAGTCCGCCTATCTGCTGCGCTATCTCCGGGGTAATCATTCCCTGACTTACAAGTTGGCTCATCAGATTGCTGGCTCCTCCCGATATTCCTCCGGTAATGGTAGAGCCGATATTGCTGAATGTTGATTTCTGACCGTCGTTCAGCAGCGAAATCTCCCTGCTGAACCATTCGTAACCGCCTAAAGCATCTACTTTAGGAAGATATTTGGTACGTGCCGATTTCTTCATGTTGTACGCCACGTCTTTCTTGAGCTTCGAGGCATTGAGCTGCTTGTTGTTGCGCAGCGCCATGGCACGGCAACTGTCAAGGCTCAGCGTTTGTGCCTGAGCCCCGGCAGGAATCAATGCTCCCATCAGCATGATAAGAATTATATATTTTTTCATCCTTTGTTTATAATATTATATAATATTGGATGCAAAATTATGGAATTATTCTTAAATGACAAAGAAATTTTGTTTATCAAATCTTTAAGAATCAAAAAATATATTGCATTGTGGAAAAATAGAACATACCTTCTGGTTTTCCGTAATCCCTTAATCGTCTGTTTCTTAGAAATTCACCCGTTCTGTCTCGCCCCAGGTAGGGTCTACGGTAATGCCTATTCCACCACCCGTACTGTCGTCTCCGCCACCGAATCCGTCAGCAATGGAAATCTCGGTATAGGCTGCCTTGTTCTGATGGATTTTCAAATCGGCTTTTTCAAAACTCTTTACCACCTTTGCATCGGCATCCAGAAAGCTGATACTCATCTTGATGTTCTTCTCTTCTTCATGTGGGAAGGTGTAGACGGTAAAGTCTCTGCTGCCATCTTTCATACTGAAATTCTCGGTCTGACGGCTGTTCACGCAGCCGAATCCGGTGGTTGCATCCAGGGTGCTGCTGCCGCCGGTATAATAGAACTTGATGCTCCTGATTTCTTCGGGAATGTTTTCGTCGGTAATATGTACCTTGAAGGCGCCAACTGCTCGCCTCAGGTTGATGTC
>ERZ779699.89-NODE-89-length-17259-cov-7.36864_pt1 | contig 17259 bp, 7 predicted proteins | sample MGYA00511904_ERZ779699 | MGnify/ENA primary metagenome ERZ779699 (study PRJEB29588, sample SAMEA2144578) | human gut metagenome | biome: human gut; feature: human-associated habitat; material: faeces | place: Denmark | collected 2008/2010 ... | reverse complement strand
ATTTGAGTGATATTATCAGGAAAATTCTTGACAAGGCTGATAAGCTGAAAATTGCAGAAAGCAAACTCCATGATTGCGAACAGCGCAAGGCAGAATTGGAAGCGAAAGCCCATGAAGCCGAAGAAAAGAGAAGTTCAGAAGAGCAGAAGACTGCTTTGGCTGTTGAAAAAACGGCAAGGGCAGAAGATAGATATCAGGAGATTAGAGCCAAATACAAGGAAGTCGCTCCGGCTGTAAATGTTCAAGTAATTCATGAAATGGAAACCCTAGGATACCATTCTGCGGCTTTTGACATGAAGAACAGACTTTCCAAATACAACGCTCTAAAAGACTCACTTTCTTATGAACAGAGAGAGTTTTTGGATAAGATGATGGACGATATTTTTGATGGTTCTGTTATTGTTAGTATGGCAGAAAATGCTGCTTCGATTTGTTCAATCGCAGCTTCATTGTACTTGGGATATCTTGATAATGCTACAAGAATAGCACAAGGCAGTGGCGGTGGAGGTGGACCTGGAACAGGATGGGGAAAGCGTGATGATGAGGATGATTTTGCCTTCAGAAGAAGGTGCTTCGGGATGGCAATGAAAATGATGAGACCAGGACATCAGCAACGTCGAAAACGTTAGTTAAGAAACATACATATACAAAAACAGACCGACATGAACTCTTGTTCACATCGGTCTGTTTTTGTCACAGCCATCTACTTCTTTTATGCGTTTTTATCACAAGTGGTGTATAAGGAAATCCTTCTTGGGTTATTTTCAAGCCCTCGCCATCAAATTGAGTAATTTGAATCTCCATATCATCCTTGATGAGTTCACTTTCATAATAGCATGCCAATACAGAAAAATAAGTGAAGTCGTCTGTTCTTCTGCATATCTTGTACCATTGATCAGGCTCACTTTTCTCTATCAGATACGTATTCTTGATAACACAGAGGTTATCATCTGCCACAATTTCCCATTGTCTTAATGGTCTATTCCTAAGTCCAGGAATGTTTCTCACATAGCACCAGTCGTCTTCCCTTAAGATGTTCAGATAGCCACGTTTGAACAGGACAGGTCTTGTATAATGTTTCCTATATGTCACAGGGTCAACCCAATAGCTTTCATTAACCTGTGCATCCTCCACATGCCAAATGCCGTCTTTCTCGATTGTTATCTTATCTTTCGCTGTTCCAAGATGTTTCTTGATAGGATAGAGATTATCAACAGGATAATATTCATAATGTTTATATGAATTCTTAAGCTTTTCTAAGCTCTCCTTCCTTTCTTCTTTGTCTCTTTGGGCAAACTCAGCCAACGCCTCACGAGAATCCACTTTCTCCAGTTGACTGCCGATGTTCTTCTGCACATAATATTGCTCATTCTCATCAATATACAGTCGCGAGTTGCTTTCTCCTTCTTTATACAGATACAACTTATTCGGCTCGTCCCAAGGAATAAACCTATGCTTCCAGCTCAGTCCTGTTCCAACTTGCAGTTCCAAGGTCTTTACCGTCAGATAGGTCTTTTCATCAATATACTTCGATAGGATGCGAGGGTACAGCTTTTTGCCATCCTCTGTACTGAAGTCGATGCCCATCAGCTTCACACTTTGTGGTTTATTGGCAAACCACAACCTGTTCCGCAAGTCAATCCATTCCTTCCTACCTACTTTCTTTCTTATGTAGCAATAGGCAAAGCCATCGTTGGTCACTTCTATCTTCTTGTATTGGCATTCCAATATCATCTTGCTATCCTTATCCTTGATGCCTTTCAGTCCTTTTTCGTCTTCTACAATCTGATAGCCATAGGTGTCCATAATCATCTGCAGTTGGCGCTTATGGTTGATAATTTTCATCATCTCCTCATCACCATCCATCATCAAGTCCATCCTACAGTTGTGACTATTGACTTGCATACACGCCTCTTGCAGAATGTCCTCCAGAGAAGTACGTCCTTCAAACATACTCTGCCAATCTCTGTCCACAGATGGCAATCCAAACCGCTTATACAGTCCTACATTGTCCAGTATCACGCAGTATTCTTTACCTTCTGCCACTCGCAGTCCACGTCCCACCATCTGCATATACTTAGCCAATGACAGCGTAGGTCTTGCCAACTGTATGAACTCCACATCAGGACAGTCGAAGCCCTCCGAGAATAAATCCACACTTACCAGTACCTCAATCTCATCGGAAGTATTTGAAGCGGAATTTAGGGAAGAGGAGAGCGAGGAAGATTTGAATCTTTCAATAAGTTCTTGTCGTTCAGCAAGCGGTGTCTTGCTCGAAATCGCCACAGCCTTGATGCCATTCTCCCGATAGAACTCCGCAATATGCTCAGCATGCAGAATACTAATAGCATAGACGATACCTTTCTTTCCAGGCACATACTCCTTGATAGTAAGGCATAGTCTTTCGAGTGATGGCTTCACATCCATCACCTCGTTCAGTTCCTTTTGCTGATAGTCACCATCAGCACCTCGCTTCTGCAACGAGTCTATCAGCAGCTGGGCTGCACTATCAGGCTTGATGGAGTAGTAGTCATACAGGCTCAACCGTCCTTCGGCAATAAACTTCTCCATGCTCCATGAGCACAGCAGGGTATCAAACAAATCCGTGAATCCTTTGCCATTCAATCGATAGGGCGTAGCTGTTAGTCCCAACTTCTTCGCCTTCGGATAGGCATTCATCACCTCAGCGTATGTCTCCGCCAAAGCATGGTGTGTCTCGTCTATCACTATCAACCCCGGCTTCTCTTCCATCTCTCCATAGTGTCTCGACAGCCATTGTATCGATGTCACTTTGATGGAGGTGGTTTTTAGGGAAGAGAAGAATCTTTCCAAAGTGTCCTTGATTTGTGAAACGAGTTCACGACGATGGGCTACCACCCACACTTCCTCTTTCAAGAACAAACCTACGAGGGCGGCAAGCAGATACGTCTTTCCCGTTCCAGTCGGCATTTGTACCATGACAGCATCATGATGTTTGAATGCCTCCTGAACTCTCTTCACCATGTCTTCCTGATAATCAAAAAGCTTTATCTTCTTCATTGTCATTTCAAAAAGCAAAAATCCTTTTTACCTTTTTACTCTTTTACCTTTAAAAGTTTGATTGTCTGTGTTTTTCCCGTGATACCTGTTACCACGGCGATTCCATTGTCACGAATCTCCACCTTCTCATATTTGGCATCAACAATCACTTTTCCTTTTAATGTCATAACACCCCAATGTCTGGGAATCTGTTCAAAGGCGCAATAGGCACCGACTGGTTGCGCTATACTATGGTAGAGAGGTGGCACGATAACTTTGCCATCTACCTTCACACCCCATTTCTTTCCTGCTTGATACAATTCTACATGCCCTGCCTCCGACTTCTCTTGCATCAGCAGTAACTCCTGTTCCTCTTGCTTTTTCCTGCGCTGCATTTCCATGTCATAAACTTGCTTGCCAAGCCGAGGCATCGCAACCATCAAATTCTCGCTTTCTGTTTTGGGGTGATTGCAACCTATATAGGTCTTTTTCAAGCTGGAGTCAACGAAGTAATAATCCTCATGGCTGTCCATGACCACTATGCCACTGTCGTATAAGTCGGCGCACAGCCAATATACATGAGTATGGTCGCCACGTAAAAAACAAACCTTTTCACTGTTTTCTTTATACATACGTATAGAGCCGCCATCCTCCTCTTTATATATCCATTCCTGACAACCACTGGCTGTAGAGCGTTGAAAGTTGTAGATCAAATAATATCCATAATTCCATAGGTCATATTGGGAAGGGCGAAAAGGTAAAGCAAAGTACTCGTAGGTACGAGATCTGAAGAGACCATTATATTCGACGAACTCCCATTTATTAATGGTGATTACCTCGGGAGCATCTTTCGCATGAATGTCCTCGTCTATGACAACTCTCGCCAAGAGGTCGTAGTAACATACAGTCTTTCTGCGAGGTCGATAGGATAAGATATTACCTTGCAAGAACTTCATGTCATAATAGTTGCCTGGTTCTATCACCTGTTCGCCTTGCCGGTTTACCACCGTCATCTTTCCGTCAGGTAACTTGACGATGGCAAAATCATCATTGCAATCCACAAACTCCCGATACTTTAGCGACTGCATCAGTTCCTCATGACTCATCACCATCATCATTTCAGAGTCTTGACCAACAGGCACAGTTTCTTGCTTTCCGTACATCAAAAAGAAATTTCTTTCTTTCGGAGTCTCCTTCTTCCTGCTGTATCTCAATCTTCCTTCAAATGTAGCCTTCCAGTTCCATACTTGCGATGGCAACCCAAATACCCGATATAGTCCCACATTATCTATAATCACGCAGTTCTTCTTTCCTTTAGCTACTCGCAATCCTCGTCCCACCATCTGTAGATACTTGGCAAGCGACAGCGTTGGTCGAGCCAACTGTACAAACTCCACATCCGGACAGTCAAATCCTTCCGAGAAGATGTCCACATTCACCAGCACTTGGATGTCACCTTTCTTGAAGGCTTCAATGTCTTGCTGTCTTTCCGTGGCAGGTGTCTTCGAGTCTATGGCTATGGCTTTCACGCCATGTTCCTGATACAGTTTTGTGATTTTCTGAGCATGAGAAATATTGATAGCATACACGATGCCCTTTCTGTCTTTACCATATTCTTCCAAGCTCCGATAGAGTCTTTCGATGCTCGGCTTTTTATTCAGCAACATATCCATTTCCTTGTTCTGGTAGTCACCATCTGCTCCTCGCTTCTGCAAGGAGTCGATGAGCCGTTGCGTCATACCATCCGATTTGATGCTCACAAAATCGTATATTGCCAATCTTCCCTTGCTGATAAACTCAGGAACATCCCACGACTGCACCAACACATCAAACAGGTCAGTGAATCCCTTACCATTCAATCGGCAAGGAGTAGCCGTCAGTCCCAGGAACTTAGCCTTCGGGAATCTCTCCCACATCTCCTTATAGGTCTTGGCAAGGGCATGGTGCGCCTCGTCAATCACTATCATTCCCGGCACTTCCTCTATCTCGTCATAGTGTCTCATCAGCCACTGAATGGACATCGCCTTGACAGAAGACAATAGGGAAGAGGTGTTTGATGCGGAATAGGAGTGGAACTTTCTTACGGTTTCGTCTATCTGTGACACCAGCTCTCTTCTATGGGCTACAATCCATACTTTCTCCTTGGGATTGTTGCTCACGAAAGAGTCTATGACTGCTGTTAACAGATAGGTCTTACCTGTACCAGTAGGCATTTGTGCCATTACGGACCGATGAAGGTGCAACGCCTTCTCAATCCGTTCCTTCATATCCTCTTGGTAATCAAATAGCTTGATTTCCTTCATTAACAATATCAAAGAACCAATAATGATGTTATACCAATTTCATAAATTCGATATACATCAAGGCATCAGCGATGCTCTGCTGTACAGGATTTTCCTTATCAGAAGCCCATGAATATTTCGCTTGAATTTTGCGAAGTTCCTCACGCTTCTCTATATATTGCTTCTCCAGTTGGATCAGAATCATTTTCGAGGTTTGCGACATAGGTATTTTGCCAGCCTCTTTGTCCATCACTTCCTGCAACTTGATGTTACATTCCGTCAAACTCTCCAATACTTTGCGATATTCCATCATGCCAGGAATATCACCAATCTGACTTTCCGTAGTATCTCTTAGTATTGTCCTTACACAATCAGGCATAAATAACTTCCAAGTATTGCCATCCTCGTATGTCACCACTAAATGAACTTTCTGCATCATCAGATGCTTCTCGCCATTTCTTGGCACTTCAACACACTCGTCAAATTTCAGATTGATAAGTTGGGCTATTAACTTCTGCTCATCCATTGGAAGTTGGTTGACCGTATAGAAAGGATCATGCTGAAACAATGTAGCAAGTCCTTCTGCCATTTCTCCTTTACGATAGGATGATGGCAAACTTACATTTATCAACCTTGCATGTTCTTGAATCACTTTCTTTGTGTCGTATTCGATCATCATCGCCAAGTTGAGCTTATCTCTAAATGGTAAATTCTTCAGTATAACCATAGTATATGTTCTAAATCAAAATAATCAGTTTCTCAGCAATCGCATCAAAGCAGGACGATTGCCGTAATTGTATTCTACCTCCTCCACAAAATCCAAGATAAGTTTCTTGGAAACTTCACAACAAGTGTATATACCCTTGATGTCATCCACGATATAGCCATAGCTCTTCGATTTTGCATAACTCAAATGCTTACGCAAATCATCAATAACATGCTTGGTATAAATAGCTTGGTCTTCCTCGCTCATATAATGCGCATACTTTTTGAAGAGTGCCACTCGGCTGAACGACATTCTGTTGTCCATCAGAATCTTCAAGAGGCACTGATACTTCTTTTCCTCCACAATCATGTCGCACACTTCGATGCAATCATCATCCGTGATATGTGGAATATCCCCGAAGAGTTTAACAACAAACTCATCCCAATCCTCCTTGGCTACCAACTCTTTCAACTTCTCGAAGTAAGGTCGCTTATCCACCAAGAACTGACGGAACAATCTGCGATATTCTTCAATAACACTAGCCTTGTCATTACGCTTTTCCAAAATTTCAATCTTTTGCAGATGCCAAGGTTCAGTGGTATTGTATCCATCATCACCATACACAGCAATCGTTTTGTCTATCTCTTTCAAGGCATCATTCTCCAATCCCTTTTCGAGAAGTTCATTGATTTTGAAGGAACAGACATCCGGCACATACTTATATTCCTCCATGATTGCAACCACTTCATACTCTCTATCATGAGTCCGCAGATACTCAATCTTCTTGATGAGCAACTTGCCCAACTCCTCAAATCGGAATAGCGAACTCAACTGGTCAAAGTTTTCGTCATTCACCAATCTTTTGTATTCGTGGGTATGATGCTTTATCTGCTTGTCAAGGTCAGCAAGATAAGTTTCCGCATCCGCCAATCTGAAATTGATAGCCTCACGGATATGGTCAAAGAAGCAAAGGCAATAGTCATCGTAAGCCTCCATCTTCTCAATCTCAGCCATCTCTTTCTGTGCCTTAGCAACAGATTCAATAGGAGTAGCCTCGTCTCTCAGCACCAGAGCCAACTCTTTCTCCACTTGATAAGTGAAGAAATCATCCCCATCACACTCTTGGTTGTTATACACTTCCAAGCGGCTGTATTCCTCTGCCACGAAGCGCAGAAAGTCCAAGCCGCTTCTCACAGCTTTCCCATTCTTCTTGGCATCCACCAAGGACTTAAATTGTTTGTATTTTACGTAGGATTGTATCATAGCTTGTGTGTGTTATATTATTGTTCGTTATAAAAATAAATGGGTTGGTAATTATTCCAATCAGAATCTGTTAAACCGAATTCTTTCAACCATTTATTCATATTAATCATGCAGTCTTCTACTACATTTTTATCTACATTCAAGTTCCATTCTTCCATATCTTTCCCCATAAAATACGGTTTATAGACATGAAGAATCAACAATACTGTTGTTTGAAAATTATGAGAAACAAAGAACTTTTGATATTTCTTATAAGTAACAGCCCAAGAGAAATGCCTAATACACATATCCAAAGCCTGTGTACAATGTTGCATGATAAGATTGGCGATAATCTCATACTCCAACAAGAAGTGGTTGATACCATAAGTACGAACCCCCTTCATTAGTTCTGTTATACCTTCTTCTACTTTGTACGACTCTTGATGTATAAGCTTTTCTTGCAAACTATTCTGCCCGGATATACGAAAATAGAGGTATTCACATTTTTTTATAAGTTCATCAACTTCTTTGCTATCCTCAAAAGTATTGTAATGTCTTACCAAGAAAAGTTTCATTGAATAAACTTCCGTGCTCCAATCTTGGAAACAATCTTCATAAAAACGTGATTGTTGAGCCTTTTCCAAAAGAGCCAATTCCGTCTTTATCAGATTAAAGGCTTTAATTTCTGCATCTCCTATGATACGGATATCTCTATCGAATGTATCCACATCAATTGCCTGTGTGCCAGAAACGACAATATGCCCATCTTGTTCATTGATGCCCGTACTCCAAAGATAATCACTCTCTTCCAACAAACTCAAAGCAAGATTTTCAAAACGCTTGCACTGTCGGGCAACGTGACATACAGCAAGTATCAGACTTGGAGATTTCAGCAATTTCTTGTCTAAATGTTCCAACCAATCATAGAATTTCCGTTTTGGTATGAAGTTTCTCATATTGAACAGAATAAAGACCTGTGGCTCATTCTTAGTATTGTCCATAAGGAAATATACCTTTCTAATCTGCTCCTTGCTTAATTCTTTTATGTTTTTAGTTGCAGCAATCAATAACACATTATCGTTATGTGTTATATCTGCACCTTTATCTAAAATGCTATCAATTATTTCATGTGAAAACGAAGCATCATTCATATAAACAACCGCTTGTTGGGCAAAACTATATTTTGTCTCATAAAATTCCCTTTCATTTCGATTCCCCAAATTTTGCTTTTTATACAAAGTCATAAATTCTTTCCTCCAATGTTTAGGATGTACACATTTGATGAATGCGGTTGCATAGATATACAACGTGTTTTTTCTTTCCTCTGATAGATATTCTGAACTGCAAGCCCTAAGTATCTTAACGAAAATATCTGGCAATGCTTTTTGTATCGCTTTCGAACTACTGAAACAATACAACTGGGCTACTCGTCTCGAAAAATCTTTATTGGTACATTGAGAAGCTAAATAAAGGCATGGATAAGGATAGAAAGTATAAAGTCTTTCCACAATCCGATAAATACTTTCATTCGAGAACCATCTAGCAAACATATTTCTTGTTACGAATCCTAATTTTACAAGTACCTGCAATAATCGTATGGCTCCCATTGTTACACTGTCAGAACTTCCGAATGTCATTGTTCGTCCGCTACGCCCCAACGGTTTCACCTTCTCTTCTTTTCTTAGCTCTTTCTGTAGTCTCGTGAAATAATCAGAAAGTCGCATGACATCTTTGTTCTTGGAAACAATCTCTTCAATTTTCGATTGTATCGCTTCTGACTTGGCATTGAAGTTTTTATCCCCCCAGAAATATTCATGAAGTCCTAATGGCAATTCCAATGCTACCATATATTCTTGGTCATTGTTATATTTGTGACTTTCATGAACAGTAAGGATGTTTTCCAATTCTTCAACCTTAACTTTTCTTCTCAATGAAGCCTGTATCATAAAGCGAATCGTTTGATAATATTGACTTTGAGGAGTCCAATGTTTAATCAGTTTATAGCATTTCTCAAAATCAAAATTGAAAAGGCTTTGTGTGATTTGATTCAATACTGATTGGTCAGTATTATCTGCCTCGTCCGCTTCCCATTCATTATCCAATAACTTTCCTTCATCTGTCAACTGTTTATAGTTATCTCTTAATGAAATGTCAGCTACAGATGAGACAAAGTCTGAAATATAAGCTACTTCATCATCGTCAAGTACAACATCCAAAGGAAGATTATCTTGATTTGCTGCCATCAAAAAGGACTTACAGATACTTTCATCCATCAGTCTCGCCTTGATAACATTTCTAATTCTTTCCAAAAAATAGAAACGGTAATACTCGAATGGTTTTGACAAGAAAGAAAAAGGATTGTCTTTTGTTAGATTCCACACCTTATCAATTTTCTTCTTATCATATACTACCGTATTCTTTTCTTGTAAAGAGTTGCTTGAGTTGAAATCAAAATGTTCCCAAAAGTCATTTGTTATAGACTTGGCAGTCTGCATCTTATTTATATCATCAAAGAATGCTAACAATCTTTCTTTTCGGTCGCTTGCTGTTGGATAGACCTTATATAAATCAACGACTCTTATATAATGATTATGGAGTAACAATTTCTTATCAGGGTCTAATCCCTCGTTATCTACATTGATGAAGTATTTGTTCCAAAAGTTTTCTTCTTTATTTGCGGCAGCTTCCCTATCTACAATATCCTTTACCCAATTTATCCAAAGTAAGAAATTAGGATCATCGCAGGAGAAACCAATGATACAATAAGCGTCTTTTAACAAACTTATACGCATCAAGTCAACAAAAGCCTCATGTTTCTGGTTGTATGAGTCATAATCTTCCTGTGCGATGATGTACTGGGTATGATTATCATAATCAAAGCCATAATCTATGTGTTCATCCATGATGTCCAACGTCCTCAGCGAACCATGAAGTTTGAATATGTTTCGTCTCGCATCACCAATGGTAATGTCACCACTCTTTTTCACAACAAAATATGCATCTTGTTTGTGAGTATTCCATTGAATCACAGATTCCAAAATCTGCTGTCTATATAATGATGTAGCATTATAAACTTCATCTAGAATTTCTTTTTTCGTTTTCCCTTTGCAATCATGAAAATCGTACACCCTCTGAGCCACAGAATTACTTAACATTTGCTCATATTGTGCATTCCAATCCTCTCTCAAATCAGTTATTTTATAGTCATCAGAAGAATGGTCATTTGAGACTTCCAAATCGCTTCTCAAACTTGCAATTTTTGCTAAAAGTTCGTCAATCTGTTTAAGATTAGAATCACTTTGTTTGATTTCTCTTGCTCGCTCAGAAGTATAAGTTAAATCCCGATATACGTCTAACGCATTGTCATAGTTGAACGTATAGATATTCTTAACCTTCATACTCAACAAAGTTCGGTGAAGGGACACATCTACATCCTTCAGTAACTCTTTGCCTAACTTCAAATCGTACTTTCCTTCCTCATCATTACATATAAGCACAGGTGTACGCTGTTCGATATATACATCAATCGCCTCATGGTATCCCTTTCGTCTGATATACTCACTTGCAATGCCTAAATAGCCATATTTGTCTATTATTTCCCACTCATTCATATATCCAGAACGCATTTCCTTAGCGTACATCTCATGTATCATATCCTGCAAGAGTTCTCCCCATGTAAGATACTTGTCAGAGATATTCTTACTAAATCCTGCACCTATAATGAATGACATAGAATGTATGTCACTTCCGATTGTCCTTATATAGTTTTTATTGTTGTCCATGTCGTATTTATTTTATTGGTTAGTTGGAACAAAACTTTGTTCAAGCCCCATTTTTCTTATGGAATCCAACCAGTCAAACAAGTCATTTTGTTCTTGTTTTGTTGTATGCTCCTTGCTATATGCAGCTGCGAGTAGAGCATATTCCCTTTCTAATGAAGTATTAAATATACCCTTGTCATCAGTATTGATAGACACGGAAATATTATGAGTGAAATCAAGTTTCAATAGATTTGGAGTTGTATAAAACTTGAAGATAGGATGTCTAATGTAACTGTCTATGTCTCCAATTCTGAAGTTTGATGACGGATTGCTTTCTACCATAAATCCCTGTTTTTCTATTTCATTCAACATTTCTTCCCGAACAATATCTATAAAAGAGACAAGTCTTTGGGAAATCTTCAAATCAACACACGCTTGTCCTTTTTCTTTAATCTTCTCTGAATGATAAAGACGGTACAAGTTTACAGCCGTGTCATTCTCTCGTGCTTGCTGCATTTCTTCCGTTTCTATTTTGTCGCAAAGACTCCAGAAGTTCTGTTGATTTCTATAAGTACCATTATAACATAGTGGATAATCTCCACGTAAGAGCCATGACTGATAATAGACATTGCATGGGGAATCTACGATGCTCATATTGTACAACAAAGGGAAATACTTTTCATAGAGTTTATCCAACTCTTTTTCTGCAGGAATATTTCCAAGAGCCAAAGCTCTATGTCTTAGCCATACAATATTGTCAACAAGTACCTGTAGTGGCAAGGCTATCCAATTGTTTCTTCTCTTATAATATTGTTGTACATCCAGTCCTAAGACTAAGGCATGTCCTAAGCGGTCATGCTTAGACCATTCACAGAAATTCATAAGTTCATCTACGGCTCTAAGACCGTCAACTACATCCAGAAAATCCTCACCTATATGATAGGTAAACTTAATATCTGGTACATATTGCCGTAAATACCTAAATGCTTGTGAGAACACTTCGGGTCTTGTCGCCAATTCTGCACCCGCAGCATCAAGACCAACTAAGTTCTCTTTGGTATTGACCACAGAACGTTTGAATTTTCCAATAGCCAAAGCCGTATTCTTTATCATTTCGCGCAGTTTTTTATGTCGATATTGTTGATTCTTACCATCATCCTTCGATTTCGTAAAATGAATGATAAAATATGGACTGAACTCTGTGATACACTTGGGCTTGTATCCAACGGAAGTTCTGAATATATTACAAACACTGTTTATATCTTTGGCAAAATCGTTGTCTTTAGCTGGTACTATACGTATCTCCAACTTCCTGTTTTTGCGGAAGACAAACTGACTAACTGCAGTAAAAATTGATAACTTATGATATGAATCACTATTTTTGTATCCCAATTTTTTCGCATTATTGTAGCCTTGAAAGTTCTGCAATCCCAAAACATCATTTGCATAAACAAACTCTTGTCTTATTTGAGTTTTCAATACCAAATATAAATAAAAGAGCAAAGAATAGGATTCGTCACAATGGTTACTGAATATCCGTTTAAACATGGAATACATTATATATCTTTCTCCACTGAAAAAGGACATCATTTGACAAGGATGTTTCGTGGGAATATCCGTTGGACTGTTTTGCTTGGCATAATCAACTGTATTTTCTCCTCCTTTGAACCCTTGGATTGTTGAATCTATACCAATCAACAACTCCACTAACAGTTTATCATCTGTGATTTGGCAAACATTAATCACTGTTTGCTTGAATTGATTTGAGGTTTTCTCGTCCGTAATGTAAAGATATAGCAACATTCTTATTGCTGCAGCTTTTCCCAACAAGGAATACATTGTCATGTTTTCGGTGTCTTTGCATACCGAAGGACCATGCTTCAAACATGCAAACGGTTGCATTAGTTTGTTCTTTGAACTTGATAAATTATTCATAAGTCCAAGCCAGTTGATTTCAAAAATCAGACTGGATCCAAAAAGATGAAAATGATTATCCGAGATTGGTCGTTTCATCATTGCGTTCAATCTTCCTTTGTCAGAATCAATGACAGCCTCCCAAAGAAAATTCTCTCTGTCTTGTTGCTTTATAATGTCATTAGAAGCAAAATATGCTGTCGTGAAAAGATCTTCTCCAAGACAACAGGTAACATCATGCCATCTTAACACTGAATTAAATCGACATACGATTTTGTCATTTTTCCCTAATTTCAGTATTTTGGAAGAGTAGTTCAACACGGCATTGAAAACAGAATTGGTTTGACTATAATTTAACTCATTGCCACCATCACGCATCCAATGTTCCTGAAAAGACTTGTAGAAACAAACAAGTTGGCTTAAGCTGTAGTTTTTCAAAGAGTTTGTATAGCTTTCCTCAAACCAATCGTAGGAAAAACTAACATCTGCCCTTTGATCCTTGTTCTTGTTGAGACTATTGATAATCTCCAGCCAACTCCTTCTCAAAAAAAGCATTTTAAGCGTCTGTCGAACTACTTCCATCTATTTTAGCTTTGGCCATTTCGTTAATTCGTTTGGCGATTTTCTCAATTTCTGTTTTAGACAGTTTGTCTGGGAACTGCGCAAACACTTCATCAAGAATTGAAATATTTTCCTGCTTTACGAATATAGGATAATGTTCTTCTATATATTTTCTGACAGTATCTGTTCTATTCCCCTCAACCTGTCGCCCTTTTATCAAAGCCTTGACGTCAATAGAAGTAGAACTCTGGTAGCCTATATCGTAAATAGCCTTAAACCATCTTGCTATACTGTAATCTTTTGCATTGAATATGCCGGACAACACCTTGACAAACGAAAACTCCAACTCATAGTAGTCTTCCTGGCCGTTGTCTGTCCTATCGTATGTCATTCGTTTATATGCCGACAATTCCATGAAATAGTGGGAGAAAATATCAAATTCCGAAGCTTTGGAATAGCTAATCTCTTTCTGATATTCAATCAAGTCCTCCAAAATCTCTGCATTGCGAATACTTGCCCAGGATAGCCATTTGTGATTAATATCTTTGGTTTTATATTCATCTCCGTCCCTTTCCCTTATACGCCTATCCGTCAAATCCTTAATTTTTGAATAGAACGATTTCTTTGCATCGTCGTTTTGCACTTTCTCCAAGAATACTTCTCCATTGAAGAAACGGTTATAACATCTCTCTATGTCAACTATGTTGCACATAAATGAGTTCAAGTCAAACAAGGCGTATTTTCGATTCTTTAGATCATCCGCATATCTCACAGATGTAGTCTTGCGATAACCTAATTCAAGAAAGTCTGAGGCTTTATTCTTTCGGTCTTTTGTATCAATGAACCTTGATATGCAAAGCATAAAGAATTCCGCAAGCATAATTACATTTTCGTCTATTTCATCAAAATGTTCTATACACTCACTTATCAATAAATTCAATTGGGTAAGGCTTATCATTCTGACTGAACGTGAACGAGTATCAGAAGAAGATGCTGTCTTTGGTAGAATATCCGTAATGATAGAATTGACAAACGACCCACCCACTAATTTCTCGTAGTTTGAAAGTTCCAGATTTTCAAAAGGGCTCAATCCAATGACTCTTTCCTGTTTTTTTTCGACATTGGTCGAACTTTCCGTTCTCTCGTCATAAAACTCATAAAGACGCATGGAATAGATAGACCGAATCATAAAAAGAAAATGTAGCTTATCCACAGGTTGGTCTTGTTTCTCTAAATAGGAAATAATCGCCATGACATCACCTAATGATATATTATAAACCACATTGCTTTCATTTAGAATGTTGGATATTTCACTATTCTCCAATGCAACATCACGTTTTAAGAAAAACTGCTTCTTGATGATTCTCAGAGCTGCGGCATTAAACAAGAATGCATCTGTCACTTTTAGCAAATCATATATACAATTAGTTTGGTCAGTATTCAGGTTATTGAGAACCCAGTTCTCGAAGAAATATTTTTTAAATTGCTCTTTATTGTTTGCTTTATTGCTTTCAGACATACCAACCAATAATTTCAACAAAGAACGTAACTCTCGCAAGTTACGAGGAACAATATAGCTTGTCTTTAACGCAGTATTGTAAAATAAATATCGTGTCTTCCTAAAGATCAATTCAGGAATAGCCATTCTGACACTGCTAAAAGTTTCCGTTTCTCCTTGAATACTTTTAACCGACAATTCCCAAGTGAGAAATTCTTGTGCTGTAGGCATAAAGATTCTTTGGTCAAATGGTATCAGTTTGGTAAGATATCTTTCTACCATCTCATCTATGACACCTTCTGAAACCTTTTTCTTTTCCAACAATACTTCGTATTCTTTGGTATATTGCTGGCGTTTAAGCATGGCCAACTGATCGAGTTTGATTGCTAATAGGACGATTACATTAGGTTGTACCAGGTATTTTCTAATTTGCTCCACCATGATCGTTGCTTGGCTTGTATGAAGGTCAATGTCATCAATCATGATAATTAGTTTGCCGTTAGGCTTACCTATATATTTCATGAAGATTGAAACCAACTCTCCAAAATTAGCTCTTAGATTTACTGCTGCAGACAAACTTACCAATTGTTCCAAGTCGTCGTATGGTTTTTCGGCATCAGATGCGAGAAGGCAATTGAAGTCTTTCTGTAAGTCTGCGAACTTTCCCAAGAGGACAGTTCGATCTAAGCTATTCATGGGCTCTTTAACTTTTTGATATTCATGGTACAATGATGCTAACACCTCTCCTATGATACCATGGTCCTCGTCAAAGAAAGAAGGGTCTATCAGTGAAAGTTTATGGAAAGAACAATTATTCACTTCTTGATAGTTGTCCAAGAAACTATTTCCTGATTTTCCTGTCAATTCATTGGCTACAGACAACATACAAGAAGTCTTGCCTGCACCTCTTTCTCCAATAAAGGCAAAGATGTTGTTAAACGGTTCATTTTCCTCGTCATCTTTAGTTCTTGAAACTTTCAAATAAGACGAAAGACTGTCAAACGCATTTTTATATTGCTCAGAAAAAAGAGATTCCTTAACATTCTGTTTGGTGAGTTTCTCTATTACAGGTCTACTTTCTTGACCAATGTTGAAATATAAGTGCTGACTCATATGCTTTTTAAAAATTATAATGTGTTACTGCACATAGTTACTAAAAACGGGCTAATAAGTCCCATCCCCGAAAAGTACCTCTTCATAAAAGGGGAGAGTAGAGCCGTTCACCGTATATCTATTATTTCTTGTTCTTCATCCGCCAGAAGAAATGCCAAGTTCTGAAGATTGGCTCGCTTAGAGCTTCTGCAGGAAAATATCGCACGAAATGCATATTTCTCCATATCTTCAGGAAGTATTTCTTTGCCATTCCTTGTTGAGTGGAATGCCCATACTTGGTAAAGTGCTTTCCAAAGTTGCCACCATTCAGTATCTCTGCTAACAACAACTTTCCACGCTTTTCATCCATCGGAGCTATCATCTTCTCCTCTGATAGTCCCAATGTCTCATGCAGCACATACATCACCGCCCTTGCAAACTTCCACAATCCAAGATGCTTCAATTCCTTCTGCAAATTATCCTTAATCACCAATAACTCATCATTATTCACCACATAGTAGTAATCAGTGATTTGCCTCATTCCAATCCCTTCATCGAAGAAATGATGATAAAGATGGCACAGCTGATAAATCACATTGAATGCCGTCGTTGGTATAGCGATTTCTCCAATACCATCAGGCAGGCTAACAACATTCGAGCATTGCAAATCTGCATTTCGTTTAAACCATTTCTGCAAACGTGCATTATAGATAGGATTATTCATGATGCAAGGGAAGAAATGCAGCTCTACAGGTACACCATCCATAGTTGTTTCAAGATGATGAAACCTTATATCATCCTCTAGATTAAAATGACGCTTAGCATATTCTGTTATCTGTTCACGGCTTGCATTCACCCATACATCAATATCCCCTGGATTACGAGAATACGCATTTGGATACATCAAGGCATTCCCTTGTCCTTTCAAGATGCAGCATCGCAATCCATCTTCTCTAAGCATAGAATATAGTTTGCTCGCCACCGCATTCACCTTCATGTTTTGCCTGCGAATCTGTTGCGCCTTACCCATCCAAGTCATCAGCAAATCCCTTGCTATCGGATTCTTCTTTAACTCATCAGGATATTCTTGCCCCAATCTACTGATACCATCAAAGCATAATCCAAGAACTGTCTGTTTGGAGGCGAAAGAATATAGTTTCAACCAATTCAATTTGACAAGCACCT
>ERZ779699.82-NODE-82-length-18036-cov-15.8211_pt1 | contig 18036 bp, 10 predicted proteins | sample MGYA00511904_ERZ779699 | MGnify/ENA primary metagenome ERZ779699 (study PRJEB29588, sample SAMEA2144578) | human gut metagenome | biome: human gut; feature: human-associated habitat; material: faeces | place: Denmark | collected 2008/2010 ... | reverse complement strand
TGTACGTAATCCAATACCTCCTCTACGGTCTCGCCGTCGAATATCTGGTCGATGCTATATTTGCCGTCCTTTACAGAGATGTGGGCAGCATTGGTGTCGCCGAAGAGATTGTGCATGTCGCCCAGAATCTCCTGGTAGGCACCAACGAGGAAAACACCGAGATAATATGGCTCGTTCTTCTTCAATGGATGAAGAGGAAGAACGTTGCCGATATGTCCGTCGGTAACGAAGTTGGCAATCTTTCCGTCGCTGTCGCAGGTGATGTCCTGCAAGGTAGCGTTGCGGGTAGGACGCTCGTTCAGACGCTGGATAGGCATGATAGGGAAGAGCTGGTCGATAGCCCAACTGTCTGGCAGGCTCTGGAACAGAGAGAAGTTGCAGAAATACTTGTCGGCAAGAATCTTATCCAATCCTCTGAGCTCTTCTGGTACATGCTTCATGTGCTTGGCAAGATTGTTGATCTCGTGGCACACGCTCCAGTACATTGCCTCAATCTCTGCACGGGTCTTCAGATCTACGATGCCGTGAGAGAAGAGCTGCAGGGCCTCTTCGCGAATCTGCTCGGCATCATGCCAGTCTTCCAGCATGTTGCGAGGATTCAGGTTGTCCCATATCTCATAAAGATCCTTCACCAGCTGGTGGTCAGTCTCCTTCGCCTCAAACTCCTCAGGCATCTCTGGAAGGGAAGCGGTTTCCAAGACATCGATGACCAGGACAGAATGATGGGCAGAGAGCGAGCGGCCGCTCTCGGTGATGAGGTTAGGGTGCTCGATATTGCTCTTGTTGGCTGCATCTACGAATGTATAGACACAGTCGTTCACATACTCCTGGATAGAGTAGTTTACGGAACTCTCGCTGCTTGAAGAGCGGGTGCCGTCGTAATCTACACCGAGTCCGCCACCGCAATCTACGAAATCTACATTGTAGCCCATCTTGTGGAGGCTAATATAGAACTGGGCTGCCTCACGGAGAGCTGTCTGAATGCGGCGAATCTTGGTAATCTGACTTCCGATATGGAAGTGGATAAGGCGCAGACAGTCGTGGAATCCCATCTCGTCTATCTTCTTGAGGGCTGTGAGCAGTTCTGCGCTGGTCAAACCGAACTTAGATGCATCGCCGCCGCTTTCAGCCCATTTGCCTGAACCTGAAGAAGCCAGTTTAATGCGGATACCGATGTTTGGCTTTACGTTGAGCTTTTTGGCTACCTTTTCGATGATATCCAGCTCATTGAGCTTTTCTACTACGATAAAGATGCGCTTGCCCATCTTCTGAGCCAGCAAGGCAAGTTCGATGTAGCTCTCGTCCTTGTAGCCGTTACAGATGATGAGCGAGTCGCTCTGTGCCTGTACGGCGATGACGGCGTGGAGTTCAGGCTTAGAGCCAGCCTCCAGTCCGAGGTTGAACTTCTTGCCGTGAGAGATAATCTCCTCAACGACCGGCTGCATCTGGTTCACCTTAATAGGATAGATGACAAAGTTTTCTCCCTTGTATCCATACTCTTCCTTTGCCTTTTGAAAACAGCTGGCTGTCTTCTCGATGCGGTTGTCGAGGATGTCTGGGAAACGGAGCAGTACGGGAGCGTTGATGTCGCGTAATGCCAACTCGTCCATGATGTCGCGCAGGTCTATCTGCGTGTTGTCCTTGCATGGAGTTACATAGACATCACCCTTGTCGTTGATGCCAAAGTAAGAAGTACCCCAACCACAGATGTTGTAGAGCTCCTTCGAGTCTTCAATAGTCCATTTCTTCATTTTCTAATCTTGCTTGCTGGAAATCAGTTTTGTTTGTTACCTTTATTATTTTATTAGATACGGCTATATGTTCAGCAGGTCTCTGATCTGCTGAACAATAGCGTTGATTTTATCATAATTGTCCATCACGTTGATATCGATGATGTGTTTTGCCTTCTCATAGTAAGGCTCGCGAAGTTTCAGCTGCTCATGGATAAACCTGTCTACCTCTTCCGGTGTTTTGTTGAGCAGCAGAGGGCGTACGCCTTTGCCCATCTTCAGATGAGCGTGAAGGGTTTCTGGAGATGCCTTCAGGTAAAACGTTTCGCCAAGTTGGTTCATGTAGTCCATATTGTCGAAGAAACATGGTGTTCCTCCTCCGCAACTTACCACTACATTTTCAAACTCTGCCACTTCGTGTAGCATATTGTGCTCTATCTTGCGAAATCCCTCTTCTCCAACTTCGTCGAAGATCTGTTTAACGGTCTTGCGCATTCGGCTCTCGATATACCAGTCGAGATCGTAGAACATAACGCCAAGGTCTTTGGCGAGGGCTTTGCCGACCGTTGTCTTGCCGGCGCCCATGTATCCTATGATGATGATTGACTTCATTTTCTTCTGTTTCTATGTCAATGAGGCATGTTTATGATTTCTTTCTGCCTCTAGCCTTTGGTTCTGGAGCAGCTTTGATAATTTCCATACACTCCTCGTATGTAAGCTCCTCTGCACTCTCATGTTTTGCCTTTGGAATGCGGTAATTCTTGCCGTCGTAAGCAATGTATGGACCATACTTGCCATTGAGAATTTCCATCTTATCGTCCTCATCGAAAACTTTGAGATGGCGCTTCTCTTCAGCTTCGCGCTTTTCCTTGATCAGTTCGATGGCTCTATCCAGTGTGATGGTCAGCGGATCATCCTCCTTTGGAATAGAAACATACTTGCGGTTATGGAGGATGTAAGGGCCGTAGCGGCCAGAGCCAACTGTTACAGTAATGCCTTCATAATCTCCGAGTTCTCTTGGTAGCTTGAAGAGTTCCAAAGCCTCTTCCAAAGTGATGGTTTCTATGCTCTTGTCTGATGGCAGCTGGGCAAACTGAGGCTTGTCCTTGTCCTCAGCAGAACCAATCTGTACCACAGGTCCAAAACGGCCAATCTTGACGAATACTGGCTTTCCTGTCTTTGGATCATTTCCGAGATTGCGCTCGCCGGCTTTGTGCTGGTTGCGTGCTTCCAGAACTTCCTTCACTTCAGGCTCAAAGCCCTTGTCGAAATCCTTCATCCAGTTGGTCCATTCGGTCTTTCCTTCTGCAATATCATCAAACTTCTTCTCTACGTCTGCCGTAAAGTTGTAGTTCATGATGTTCGGGAAGTTCTCCATCAGGAAGTCGTTTACTACGATACCGATATCAGTAGGCAGAAGCTTGCCCTTTTCAGAGCCTGCCATCTCTTTTTTCAACTTCTGGGTTATCTTGATGCCCTTCAGAGAATCTATGGTAAATGTGCGCTCTTCACCCGTCTTGTCACCCTTTACCACGTATTGACGCTGCTGGATGGTACTGATGGTTGGAGCATAGGTAGATGGACGGCCGATGCCGAGATCTTCCAGTTTCTTCACCAGACTGGCCTCTGTGTATCTTGCAGGTGCCAGAGAATACTTCTCTGTAGCAAGGATTTCTCTGCGCTGCAATTCATCGCCTTCTTTCAGGGCAGGAAGAATGTGGGAAGAATCCTCAGCATGCTCTTCATCGTCGGTTGACTCAAGATAAACCTTGAGGAAACCATCGAATGAAACAACCTCGCCGGTAGCAACAAACTTTTCGTTTGTGTTGCCGATATTGATGTTGATGGTTGTCTTTTCGAGTTGTGCGTCAGCCATCTGAGATGCGATGGTACGCTTCCAGATGAGTTCGTAAAGGCGCTTCTCCTGAGCGGTTCCTTCGATGGTTGGTTCATTCATATATGTAGGACGGATAGCCTCGTGCGCTTCCTGTGCACCCTTTGAACTGGTGTGGTAGGCACGAGTCTGGCTGTATTCCTTGCCATATTCTCTGATAATCTCATCTTTGCTGGCGTTGGAACAGAGCGTAGAGAGGTTTACGCTATCGGTTCGCATGTAAGTGATGCGTCCGCTTTCGTAAAGTTTCTGGGCTATCATCATGGTCTGTACAACGGTGAAACCAAGCTTGCGTGCTGCCTCCTGTTGCAGAGTAGAAGTAGTGAAAGGTGGTGCAGGAGAACGCTTTAAAGGCTTTTTGGTTACAGATTCAACCATAAACTTAGCGTCTTTACACTTCTCAAGGAAAGCTTCAACCTCTTCGTGGGTATTGAAACGCTGGTCCAGTTCTGCCTTTACCTCTGTTGCATTGCCGCTGTCGCTGATCAGGGCGAAAATAGCGGTAACGCGATAGTATGGAACACTCTGGAACTTCTGGATTTCACGCTCACGTTCTACTATCAGACGGACAGCAACACTCTGTACACGACCTGCAGAAAGGGCTGGCTTAACCTTTCTCCACAAGATAGGAGAAAGCTTGAAACCTACCAGTCGGTCGAGTACACGACGTGCCTGCTGGGCATTCACCAGGTTCATGTCCAGATGGCGTGGATTCTTGATTGCGTCAAGAATAGCCTGTTTGGTAATCTCGTGGAAGACAATACGGTTTGTCTTCTCCTCATCCAATCCCAGTACTTCGCAAAGATGCCAGCTGATGGCTTCTCCCTCGCGGTCCTCATCGGATGCTAACCAGATTTTCTTGGCTTTCTTCGCATTCGTTTTCAATTCTGTAACGAGTTTTTTCTTTTCCTCTGGAATCTCATAATCAGGTTCCATGGTTTTCTCGTTTATACTAAGTTCCTTCTTCTTCAGGTCACGGATATGACCGTAAGAAGACATAACCTTATAGTCCTTACCTAAAAACTCTTCGATCTTTTTAGCCTTCGCAGGGCTCTCGACGATTACTAAATTCTCTTGCATAAGCTTATACACAATTTTTTTCGGTTGGCAAAAGTAAGTAAACTTTTTGCTTATACCTTATTATATGGTGTTTTTTTTGGTTTTTTTAATGTTTGGGAGCCATATTTGGCTGTATTGAACCCTTTTTATCCCAATTTTGTTTCCAAATAACGATGGAGCCCCTTGCGTATGGAATCGAATGCAAACTCATCAGGATTGAGTCTGCTCAATGGTATCCAGAATGATTCTTCTGCATCGTCCATTGCTTCTATATGAGTGTCGTCTTTCACTTTCACTTCATAGAACATATCGAGGGTATGAACCATGAAACCTGAGTAAAGGTAGAGATTTGGGTAGCTGAACTGATACTTAACCTCAGTTGCATCCAGTCCGGTTTCCTCTTTTACCTCTCTTGCCATACCTTCTTCACCTGTTTCATCCATGTCAACAAAACCGCCTGGCAAATCGAGTGCCCCCTTGGCTGGGTCTTTCTTGCGCCTTACTGCCAGGAGCTCTTCCTTACTGTTGAGTATGAGAGCTACCGTAGCACTGCTTGGATTGAGGTAATAAGAGAATCCGCAGTCCTTACACTTCTTGCTCTTGATGTTGTTGATTTCGAAATGATTAGAGCCGCAAACCGGGCAAAACTGAAACTTATCTAATACGTGACTCATATTATGATTAATGTATAATGATTGATGTTTAATGGAAAAGAATTTATCATCATGTTATAATTGAAAAGCGGCCGGTCTTTGACTGCTGAACAAAGATCGGCCGCTGGTTATCTGATATTTACCAATTATCTGTACGGAATGGGAAGAGAGGCAGGTTGCCTGCATTTGCCATATTGCCGAGCTGGAAGTTGCGGAAACAGTAGCGAAGGGCTACTGGTTTCTTTACCTCAGGACTGGTTACGATGACGCACTCATTCCAAGGATCGTTGCCTTCCTGCCAGAAGTGCTTGGCTGTAGCCTTATGGAATACCTTATCTTCGCCTGCAACTTCGAAACCTTCGATACCTTCAAAGCGGTTGTAGGCTCCGTAGGTGTTGTCGAAATGCACCTTTACAGTATCACCTACAATCTTCATCTCCTTGAAGGTCATACTCTCGCTGAAGAGTCCCTTCATGCCATAGGTCTTGCTGAGTGCCTGGAGTGCAAGACGTTCGCCTACAGGCTGTTTCTGACATGGATGAATCTGCTCAACCTCGTATGGGTAAACCAGGTCTTCGGTACAGACGATGCCGCTGTTTGGAATCACCTTGGCTGCATTGAACTGCTGTTCACGGAGCTTAGGTCCCCAATCGCCATTTACGTCGCCATTATGATAAGGTGCAATCTGTACGAAATAGAATGGCAGTTCGCCCTGCTTGAAGTCTCTGCGCCACTGGGCAACGAGGTCAGCAAGACGTTTGGTATACTGGCCGTCCGGGTCGCCCACGTTAGAACATCCCTGATAGAAGAGAATACCCTTTACGCTATAGTTGAGGATAGGGTGGAAAGTTCCGTTACCCCAGAGAAGAGGGTAGAGGAAATCCCACTTAAACTTAGGGTTCTTGGTCATCTTTACAGAGTCGAGATCTTCCTTGGTGTTCTTCTTCAGGTAGTCGCGGTCGAGCCAGCTTTCTACACGGCTTCCACCCTTGTTTGCCATGACCAGACCTACCGGAATATCAAGAGTCTTGTTTATTACCTGTGCAAAGAAGTATCCTGTAGCAGATGCATCGCCTACGGTTTCCGGGTTAACCTCCTTCCATTTGCAGTTGGCATCATCTAACGGCTTGCTGCTCATTACGCTAGGAATCTTTACGTAATGTACGCCTTTGTACTGGTTTGCTTCGAGCACCGCCTTGTTGTAACCTTCTACAGGGCAGTTGCCGAATCCTTTTACAGGCATCTCCATGTTGCTCTGACCTGCACAAACCCATACTTCTCCTGCCAGCACATTGTTGAGAGTGGTCTTTTCGCCATCATCGAAAGTGATAGAGAGTGGGGTGTAGCTCGCCTTCGGGGTTTGTACTTTGATAGCCCATTTGCCATCCTTTCCTGTCTTGGCAGAATATTTCTGCCCAGACCATGAGGTGGTTACCTCTACTGTGGTTCCTGGTTTGTCCCATCCCCAGAGGCTAGCCTCTGTGTTTTGCTGTAAAATCATGTTGTCACCCAAGATGTGTGGCAACTTTACTTTAGCCTGTGCTCCTGTTGTGATAAGCGCCAAGGCTGCCATTGCTAAAAATTTCTTATTCATTTTTTAGGGTTTAAAAGTTTATCGTTTTTTTGTTCTTAAGTTCCTTGTATGGTTCGTATTCTGATATTGCCATCTATGTTATCATGAAAGCAGATACAGAACTGACGTTAAAGAATAAGAGTTAGAAGCTGGAAGATGAAAAGCCGAAACTGTTCTCTCCAAACTTCTAACTCCTGGTTATCTTCTGGTTATCTTAAAGAAGGTTCTTGATGGCTGCCTCTATGTCCTTAATCTGTGCATCACGTGCCTGCAGGGTGTTGGTGCGGTCGATCAGGAAGAAGGTAGGAATGCTCTGGACATTGTAGAGAGCCAGACTCTTGCCCTGAATGCCATCTTCATCGCGTACGCAAATCCAAGGGATGGCAGCGGTAGAGGTCTTCCAGAAGTGCTCGTCAGGGTCTACTGATACCTGATAAATCTCCAGTCCGGCAGCATGATACTTGTTGTAGAGTTCACGCAACATCATGATGCGCTTGGTGCTCTCTTTGCTGGCGAAGAGATGGAAGTCGAGCAGTACCACCTTGCCCTTGAGGTCGGAGAGACGGCGTACCTGTCCCTTGTTGTCCTGAAGTGCAAGTTCGATGCATCCGTTTACGCTCACCTTGCTGGCCTCAATCTGCTGCTGTGCCATCTGGTTCTCGATGATGCGGATGTCCTTCATTCCCTCGATGGCGATATTGTGGAGGTTCTTGCCACGCTCAGCGCCAGGATAGTAGGTATCCCAACTGGTTGCTACGGCAGCAAATACCTTCACGTCGTCTTTGTTGTTGCGAGGGTTGAAGATAAGTGTATTCACATTGCCCAACTGTACCGTTTGGAAGAGCGCATAGTAAGCGTATGCCTTCATTGGCTCCTTGAAGATGTAGTTGGTCTTGATGTCCTGTTTGTAAGCCTGGAGCATGCGGCCTACGATGGATTCGATAGAATCGTTGCCGATGTTAGGATCTTTCACGAGCCCGTTGATATTGCTCTGGAGAGTCATCTGCTTAAGAGACAACTCCTTGATCTTGTTGCAGTTTTCTGAACCTTCCACTTCGTATTTGAAGCTCATCTGCGGATAAGCCGCCTTTACCTTGACGGTTTCTGTAGAATCGATGGAAAGATTGATGGTTTGGTTGGCGATGCGTAAGCGGTAGAACTCTGGGGTAACAGAGTCCATGGCAGCCTCGTCGAAGGCAAAGGCACCATCCTCGCCCAGTTTCACAGAGTCGATTTTCACAGGACCGTTCAGGCTGATGTTCTCCAGATAGAGCATAGAGTCCTGAGCCTCTGTGATATTGCCGTTGATGTGGAATTTCTTGTTGTTACAAGAAGTCAAAGCCAGTGCAGCTACCATAATCGCTGCCACTGAAAAGAGTCTAGTTATCTTCATGAATTTTATTATTTTGCAAAATTATCGAGTGCAAAGATAGTAATAAAATTGCGAATAATGCACCTTCTATAGATAAATTATTTAAAAAAGTGGAAAATAATTGCTGATTTATTTGTTTATTAATAATTAAAGAGGTATCTTTGCAGCGTTTTAGATATTTTAGATGTTAGACAAAACAATAAGTTTTAAATTTAGATGAACGTAATTACAAAAAGTGTTCAGTTGCCTGATGGAAGAACCATCACAATTGAGACCGGAAAAGTTGCAAAACAGGCTGATGGTGCTGCGGTTCTCCGCATGGGTAACACAGTGCTTCTCGCAACTGTTTGTGCAGCAAAGGATGCAGTTCCGGGTACAGATTTTATGCCTTTGCAAGTAGATTATCGTGAGCAGTACAGTGCTGCAGGTCGTTTCCCTGGTGGTTTCACCAAGCGCGAAGGCAAAGCCAGCGATGAGGAAATCCTTACCTCTCGTCTTGTGGACCGTGCTTTGCGTCCACTTTTCCCTTCTAACTACCATGCAGAAGTTTACGTACAGGTAATGTTGCTCTCAGCCGATGGTGTTGACCAGCCAGATGCCCTCGCAGGTTTCGCTGCTTCAGCTGCCATGGCTTGTTCAGATATTCCTTTCGAGTACTATATCTCTGAGGTTCGTGTAGCTCGTATCAATGGTGAGTATGTTGTTAACCCTACATTCCAGCAGATGGAAGAGGCAGACATGGATATCATGGTTGGTGCTACCAAGGACAATATCATGATGGTAGAAGGTGAGATGAAGGAAGTTTCTGAGCAGGATCTCATTGGTGCCCTCAAGGTGGCTGCCGAGGCTATCAAGCCTATGTGCGAGCTCCAGTATGAGTTGGCTAAGGAGAAGGGTACTGACGTGAAGCGTGAGTATGACCACGAGATCAACGATGAGGAACTCCGTGAGCAGATCAAGTCTGAGCTTTACAAGCCAGCTTATGATATCAATCATCAGGCTTTGGAGAAGCATGCACGTCAGGATGCTTTCGACAAGGTTTTGGCTGATTTCCTCGAGAAGTATGACGCTGCTCATACCGATCTTTCTGAGGAAGACCTGGAGGAGAAGCACGCTGAGGCTACCCGTTACTATGATGACGTAATGCGCGATGCTATGCGCCGTTGCATCCTCGATGAGGGCTTGCGCCTTGATGGTCGTGCTACTACAGATATCCGCCCTATCTGGTGCGAGGTGTCTCCACTCCCAATGCCTCACGGAAGCGCTATCTTCCAGCGTGGTGAGACCATGTCTCTCTCTACATGTACTCTTGGTACAAAGATGGACGAGAAGCTTATCGACGGTGTACTCGAGAAGAGCTACCAGCGCTTCCTCCTTCATTATAACTTCCCTCCATTCTCTACAGGTGAGGCTAAGGCTCAGCGCGGCGTAGGCCGTCGTGAGATTGGTCACGGTCACTTGGCATGGCGTGGTTTGAAGGGTCAGATTCCTACAGACTTCCCTTACACAGTACGTTTGGTAAGCCAGATCTTGGAGTCTAACGGTTCTTCTTCTATGGCTACTGTTTGTGCTGGTACTCTCGCCCTGATGGATGCAGGTGTTCCTATGAAGAAGCCAGTTTCTGGTATCGCTATGGGTCTTATCAAGAACCCAGGTGAGGACAAGTACGCTATCCTCAGTGATATCCTCGGTGATGAGGACCACTTGGGTGATATGGACTTCAAGACCACTGGTACCCGCGATGGTTTGACCGCTACACAGATGGATATCAAGTGTGATGGTTTGAGCTTCGAGATTCTTGAGGAGGCTTTGATGCAGGCTAAGGCTGGTCGTGAGCACATCCTCAACTGCATGATGGAGACAATCTCTGAGCCACGTGCTGAGATGAAGCCACAGGTTCCACGTATCGTAGCATTCGATATCCCTAAGGAGTTCATCGGTGCTGTTATCGGCCCTGGTGGTAAGATTATCCAGCAGATGCAGGAGGATACTGGTGCGACAATCACTATCGAGGAGACTGATGGTAAGGGTCACGTCCAGGTATCTGCTCCTAACAAGGATTCTATCGATGCAGCTTTGGCTAAGATTAAGGCTATCGTAGCTGTTCCTGAGGTTGGTGAGGTTTACGAGGGTACAGTTCGCTCTATCATGCCTTACGGTTGCTTCGTAGAGATTCTCCCTGGTAAGGATGGTTTGCTCCACATCTCTGAGATTGATTGGAAGCGTCTTGAGACAGTTGAAGAGGCTGGCATCAAGGAAGGCGACAAGATCAAGGTGAAGTTGATGGAGATTGATCCTAAGACTGGCAAGTACAAACTTTCTCATCGTGTATTGATGGAGAAGCCAGAGGGTTATGTAGAGCGTGAGCGTCGTCCACGTCCTGAGCGCGGTGAGCGTCGCGGTCGTCGTGATGATCGTCATGAAGGTCGTGGTGAGCGTCCAGCTCGTCAGCCACGTCGTTACGAGCATCGTAATGATGAGCAGGCTCCTAAGGAGTTCAACGACTCTTTGGATCACAACAATGATGTAGAATAATCTGCGTATTAGATACATTATTATATATAAAGGCACATTCCGCATAGGAATGTGCCTTTTTGATATTGCTTTCTCTGGTTATTGCCGGATATAGTATTTGTAAATGGGAATGGAGAATGCAAAGTGGGATAAAATGTGGATAAACAAAAAGAGTCACAAGTAAAACTTGTGACTCTTTTCTGCGCTTCAAGATGGGCTTGAACCAACGACCCCCTGATTAACAGTCAGGTGCTCTAACCAACTGAGCTATTGAAGCAATTTGCTATGAAAGAAGATGAGTTACGAGGCTAACCTGAAACTCTCTTGCGCTTCAAGATGGGCTTGAACCAACGACCCCCTGATTAACAGTCAGGTGCTCTAACCAACTGAGCTATTGAAGCGTTTTTCTGTAAAGAACATGACGTTCCTTATTTGCGTGTGCAAAAGTACTAACTTTTCTTCATTCTGCCAAATTTTTTGCTGACTTTTTTCGCTTTTTCTCTAAAAAAGTGTATTTTTTCTTATCTTTGTGCCACTTTTTGCCTATTTTATGGTGTTTTTCGCAAAGAAATGAGTACTTTTGTGGTCGAAATCTTCTCCCGAGGGCGAATGCCGTGAAGAGGGGGAGAAAATAACCAATAAGTTGAATCATATACAATTAAATAAGGTAACAATGAAAAGAATACTGTTCTCCTTGCTTATGGTGCTCCTGGCAGTTCCTACTTTTGCCCAGGTTGACAAAGATCATGACTTCAAAGCCGCAAAGAATATGGAGATATTCAATGCCATCTACAAAAATCTCGATTTGATGTATGTTGATACGCTCGATGCTGAAGTTGTGGTCGGAAATGGTATCAATGCCATGTTGCGTAGTCTCGACCCTTATACTACCTATTATCCAGAGCAGAAGATGAAGGAACTCAAGAACCTGCTCACCGGCAAGTATGCGGGTGTAGGTGCGGTGATACGCTACAATTTTCAGTTGCAGCGCGTCTGTATCAGCGAGCCTTACGAGAATATGCCTGCTGCAGAAGTGGGCCTGAAGAAGGGTGACATTATCCTGAGTATTGATGATGAGGATATGACCAATAAGGAGGTGAGCTATGTTAGCGATCATCTTCGTGGTGACCCGGGTTCTTCTTTCATGCTGAAAGTTAAGCGTCCAAGTACAGGCAAGACGATGAAGGTGAAGGTAACCCGCCGTACCATCCAGTTGCCGTTCTTGCCTTATTATGGCATGTTGGAGGGTAGCATCGGTTACATCAACTTCAATTCCTTTACCGAGCAGTCTGCCAAGGAAGTGCGTCGCGCTTTCATCGATTTGAGAAAGCAAGGTGCCAAGAGTCTTGTCTTCGATCTGCGTAATAATGGTGGTGGTTCTGTTACCGAAGCGGTCAGCATCATCAATATGTTCTTGCCTAAAGGTAAGACAGTCTTGGAGATGAAGGGAAAGTTGCAGCGTTCTAATCATGTTTATAAGACCACGGTTGAACCGATAGATTCCATTATGCCGATGGTGGTATTGGTGAACGAGAATTCTGCCAGTGCCAGTGAAATCATGAGCGGCAGTCTGCAGGATTATGACCGTGCTGTAATATTAGGTACGCGCACGTATGGAAAGGGATTGGTGCAGACTACCATGGATTTGCCTTATAACGGACAGGTAAAACTCACTACTGCTAAATATTTCATTCCTAGCGGCCGATGCGTTCAGGCACTCAACTATAAGCACGATAAGGGCGGTTATGTGGAGCATGTTCCTGACTCTCTTACCAAGGTGTTTTATACCGCTGGCGGCAGAGAAGTGAGAGATGGCGGTGGTGTGAAACCGGATGTAGAGGTAAAGCCTGATTCTTTGCCAAACATCGCTTTCTATCTGGCTGGTGCCCGCGACAGTAATGAGGTGATGCTCAATTATGAGATTGATTATATTGCCAAACATCCTACTATCGCTCCAGCGAAGGAATTCTCGCTGACCGATGCTGACTATGATGAATTCAAGGCACGCGTATTGAAGGCTAACTTCCAGTACGACCGTGAAACAGAAAAGTATCTCAAGGACTTGGAAAAACTCGCTAAGTTTGAAGGCTATTACGATGATGCCAAGGCAGAGTTTGAAGCTTTGAAGAAAAAACTGAGTCACAATGTGGCAAAGGATCTGGATTATAACAAGGATTACATCAAGCATCTGTTGGAAAATGACATCGTTTCTGCCTATTATTTCCAGCGCGGTGCCATCCAGAATTCCATGCGCTATGACAAGCAGATTAAGGAAGCAGTAAAATTGCTGAATTCTCCATCAGAATACGAAAAAATACTGCATCCTGTGAAGAAATAAGTACAAAAACGTGCACAATCGATTAAAAATGTGCACGTTGCGAATAAAAAGTTGCATTTTTTTTGGCTAATCACAAAAATATTTGTAATTTTGCAACGTTCAGTGGAATGAGGGGCTCACAAGAGTTCCTCATTTTATTTTAATAAGGTATATATGATTGATAAAAACGTCGTAAAAAAATTAGTTGAAGAATGGCTCCAAGATAAGGAATATTTCTTGGTAAGCATTGAAATCAGTCCAGACGATAGAATCGTTGTTGAGATTGACCATGCCGATGGAGTATGGATTGAGGATTGTGTTGCCTTGAGTAAGTATATTGAGGATCATTTGAACCGTGACGAGGAAGACTATGAGCTCGAAGTTGGCTCTGCAGGCTTGGGTCAACCGTTCAAAGTTCCGCAGCAGTATATCAATTTCATTGGCAAGGAGGTAGAGGTGCTTGATGCCGACGGCAAGAAGGTGAAGGGTATCTTGAAAGCTGTTGAAGGAAATGACTTCACAGTTGGCGTTGAAGAAAAGGTAAAGGTTGAAGGTAAAAAACGTCCGGTTAAGCAGGAGGTTGATCACGTTTACCAGATGGATAAAGTAAAATATACAAAATACATAATTAGTTTCAATTAAGTTATGGCTAAAAAAGAGCAAGAATTGACAGCGAGTATGATTGATACATTCCGCGAGTTTAAAGAAACAAAGAATATCGACCGTACTACATTGGTAAGTGTATTGGAGGAGAGCTTCCGTAATGTACTTGCCAAGATTTTTGGTAGTGACGAAAACTTTGATGTCATCGTGAACCCTGACAAGGGTGACTTCGAAATTTATCGCAACCGTATAGTTGTTGCTGATGGCGAAGTTGAAGATGAAAATAAGGAAATTACACTTTCTGAGGCTCGTAAGATTGAGCCGGATTACGAGGTTGGTGAGGATGTAAGTGAGACGGTTGACTTCAATAAGTTTGGTCGTCGTGCCATCTTGACTCTTCGTCAGACTTTGGCTTCCAAGATTCTTGAGTTGGAGCATGATTCACTCTACAACAAATACAAGGATCGCGTAGGTCAGGTTATCTCTGGTGAGGTTTATCAGGTTTGGAAGCGCGAGGTTCTGATTGTAGATGATGAGAACAACGAGCTCATGTTGCCTAAGACTGAGCAGATTCCTGGTGATACTTACCGCAAGGGTGAGACTGTTCGTGCGGTCATCCTTCGTGTAGACAACGAGAACAATAATCCAAAGATTATCTTGAGCCGTACTGCTCCAATCTTCCTGCAGCGCCTGTTGGAGGCTGAGGTTCCTGAGATTGCAGACGGTCTGATTGCAATCCGCCGTATCGCCCGTCTTCCGGGAGAGCGTGCTAAGATTGCTGTTGAAACATTCGATGAGCGTATCGACCCGGTTGGCGCATGTGTAGGTGTTAAGGGTAGCCGCGTTCACGGTATCGTTCGCGAACTTTGCAACGAGAATCTCGATGTCATCAACTACTCAAGCAATACCAAACTCTTCATTCAGCGTGCGTTGGCTCCAGCCAAGGTTTCTTCAATCAATGTTGATGATGAGAACAAGAAAGCAGAGGTTTACTTGCAGCCTGAGGAAGTTAGTTTGGCTATCGGCCGTGGCGGTATGAACATCAAACTGGCTTCTATGCTTACAGAATATACCATCGACGTATTCCGTGAGGTAGACGAGAATGAGGCCGATGAGGATATCTACTTGGATGAGTTCTCTGATGAGATTGACCAGTGGGTTATCGATGCTATCAAGGGCATCGGTCTTGATACTGCCAAGCAGGTACTCAATGCACCTCGCAACTTGCTGATTGAGAAGGCCGACCTCGAAGAGGAGACCGTTGATCATGTACTCAGCGTGTTGCGCGCCGAATTCGAACAATAATTCCCTTGCCAGCGAGTGCTTGCAGGGAATCTAACTTTAAAAATAGGAGAATAAATAATTTATGAGCATCAGATTAAATAAAGCACTACGTGAATTAAATATAGGACTTCAGACGGCAGTTGAATTCCTAGAGAAAAGAAAAGACCTGGGAGATGTCAAGGCAGAACCGAGCTTCAAACTCACCGACCAGCAATACAAGGCATTGAATGATGCCTTCAGTCAGGACAGAGAGGTTCGTGATCAGGCTGAGAAACTCTTTACCAAAAAAGCAAAAGATAAGAAGCGTGCGCCAGAGCAGAAGGACAATCGCGCTGAAAGCTTGTTGGAGTCTAATGGACAGCAGCAGTATAAGCCGCTGGGAATGATTGACTTGGACAATATCGGTAAGAAGCCTGCTGCAGAGTCTGTTGCGGAAAAGCCTGAGACTGCTGCCGTCAGTCCTGAGCAGAAGAAAGACGCTCCTAAGGCTGAGCAAAAGAAGGAACAGAAGCCACAACAGGCTTCTCAGCATAAACAGCAAATGAAACAGGAAAATCATCAGAAATCACAGCAGTCAAACGCTCAGATGAATAAGCAGAATGCTCCTCAGGGAAAGAAAGAGCATCATCATGCTAAGAATGAAACTGCACAGCATTCTGCTGGCGCAGCAGACAACAGCGTGTTTACTCTCAAGAGTGAGAAGAAGTTTACTGCTAATGAGCCTAAGGTGTTGGGCAAGATAGATTTGTCTTCCCTCAACCAGAGCACTCGTCCTAAGAAGAAAACCAAGGAGGAGCGCCGCAAGGAACGTGAGGAGAAAATGGCTCAACAGCACAATGAGCGCAAAAAGCGTGTTCGTATCAACAAAGAACGTGTTGACATCAATGCCGAAGCTAAGAATAATGGCGGAGGTAATGGCAACAACGGCGGTAATAACAAGAAGAACAAAAACCGCAACAGAAATAATAACAATAATAATCGCGGCAATAACAACAACCGCGGCAACCAGCGCCAGATCGAGGTTGATGACGAGGCTGTAGCACGCCAGGTTAAGGAGACTCTTGCACGTTTGACCAGCAAGAGTCAGAACAAGAAGGGTGCTAAGTACCGTAAGGAGAAGCGTGAGGCTGTTCAGGAGAAGTTGCAGGATCAGGCTCGTCAGGAGCAGAAGGAAAGCAAGATCCTGAAACTTACTGAGTTCGTTACCGTTAGCGAGTTGGCTACGATGATGGATATCAGCGTTACTCAGGTTATCTCTACGCTGATGGGCGTAGGTATCATGGTATCTATCAACCAGCGCCTGGATGCAGAGACCATCAACATGGTAGCTGAGGAGTTCGGTTTCAAGACCGAATACGTGAGTGCCGAGGTTCAGGAGGCCGTGAGCGAGGAAGTGGATGATGAGAACGACTTGGTTCCACGTGCTCCAATCGTAACCGTCATGGGTCACGTAGACCATGGTAAGACTTCTTTGCTCGACTATATTCGCAATACCAATGTGATTGCCGGTGAGGCAGGTGGTATTACCCAGCATATCGGTGCATACAGTGTTACGCTGAACAGTGGCCGCAAGGTTACCTTCCTTGATACTCCAGGTCACGAGGCGTTTACCGCCATGCGTGCCCGTGGTGCCCAGGCTACCGATATCGCCATCATCATCATCGCAGCCGATGACTCTGTGATGCCTACTACCAAGGAGGCTATCGCTCATGCTCAGGCTGCCGGTGTGCCTATGGTATTCGCAATCAACAAGATTGATAAGCCAGGTGCTAACCCAGACCGTATCCGTGAGGACTTGGCTAACATGAACCTGCTCGTTGAGGAGTGGGGTGGTAAGTATCAGTGCCAGGAAATCAGTGCCAAGAAGGGTATCGGTGTTCACGATTTGCTCGACAAGGTGCTCCTCGAGGCTGATATGCTCGACTTGAAGGCTAACCCTAACCGTCGTGCTACAGGTACCATCATCGAGTCTTCTCTCGACAAGGGTCGTGGATATGTTTCTACCGTATTGGTTGCCAACGGTACCTTGAAGGTAGGCGACATCGTACTCGCCGGTACTTCTTGGGGTCGTGTCAAGGCGATGTTCAATGAGCGTAATGCCAACATCAAGTCAGCAGCTCCTGCTGAGCCAGCTATCATCCTCGGTTTGAATGGTGCGCCTACTGCAGGTGACCAGTTCCACGTAATCGAGACAGAGCAGGAGGCTCGCGAAATCGCCAACAAGCGTGAGCAGCTGCAGCGTGAGCAGGGCTTGCGTACTCAGAAGCGCTTGACCCTGGGTGATATCTCTCACCGTATCGCACGTGGTGAGTTCCATGAGTTGAACGTCATCGTGAAGGGTGATACCGACGGTTCTGTTGAGGCTTTGAGCGACTCATTCATCAAGCTTTCTACCGAGAAGGTTCAGGTGAACGTGGTGAACAAGGCTGTGGGTCAGATTTCAGAGAACGACGTGATGCTGGCATCTGCTTCAGATGCAGTCATCGTTGGTTTCCAGGTTCGTCCATCTGCCGATGCTCGTAAGGCTGCCGACCGTGAGGGTGTTGAAATCAACACATACTCTATCATCTACGATGCTATCGACGATATCAAGAGTGCGATGGTTGGTATGCTCGACAAGGTGAAGAAGGAAATCGTTACCGGTCAGGTTGAGGTTAAGCAGACCTTCAAGATTTCTAAGGTGGGTACTATTGCCGGTGGTCTCGTTACCGAGGGTAAGGTACACGCTAAGGATAAGGCTCGCGTCATCCGTGACGGTATCGTGATACGTACTGCTGAAATCGGTGCCTTGAAGCGTTACAAGGACGATGTTAAGGAGGTGGTTACCGGTATGGAATGCGGTTTGAGCCTCGTCAACTACAACGATATCCAGGAGGGCGACGTTATCGAGACCTTCACTGAGATCGAGGTAGAGCAGAAGCTTTAATAAAGTGAAGAGTGAAGAACGAAAAGCGAAGAATTCATTTGTTTTTCGCTCTATCATATATATAATAAGGTAGGGATGAGTCCTCAGCGGCTTATCCCTATTTAGGGTTAA
>ERZ779699.67-NODE-67-length-21795-cov-13.7053_pt1 | contig 21795 bp, 10 predicted proteins | sample MGYA00511904_ERZ779699 | MGnify/ENA primary metagenome ERZ779699 (study PRJEB29588, sample SAMEA2144578) | human gut metagenome | biome: human gut; feature: human-associated habitat; material: faeces | place: Denmark | collected 2008/2010 ... | reverse complement strand
TGCCTGAAAGCAGAAGGCGTTACCCCTCTCATCTTCTTGAAGAACTTGGTAAGATGAGCCTGCGAGGAGAAACCGAAGGTATTGGCTATCTCCTGAACCGTATGCGTGGTGGTAGAGAGCTCACGCTCTATCTCCTTCACGATGTATTCATCGATGATTGCCTTCGGCGTCTTGCCGGAGATGCGGCGGGTAACCTGAGCCAGATAACGGCCACTCACATTCAGCTGGTCGGCATAGAAATGAACATCGCTGTAAGTGCGGCAGAAGTTATTCACCTGCGAGATAAACTGGTTGTAGAGTTCGGAACTCCTGCCCTGCAGATTGCTCTGGCGCACGAGTTCTACATTGATGAAATCCTGCGCCATCGCCAACGCCTCCTCCATCTTCTTGCCCTGATTCAGATAGACGGCAAGAGCTGAAGAGAAACGGTTGATGAGACCATGCGAATTGGCATTGTCGAGGCGATAGATCCGGAGTCCCTGCTTCTCGGCAAGGCTCAGCAGTTTAGAATTCTGAAGAATGATGTCGCTCTCCTTCTTGCGTGACACGACGACAGAACAGAGCGGCAGCAGACGGTATTTGATCTGGCTCACCACATCTTCCGTCATCAGCGCATCGCCCTGGCTCGACCAGATGGCAGGGGCATAGATGATATGGGCAGGACGGTACTTGGTCAACGCATCGATGACCACATTCAGCGTCTCCACCCTGCGTATCATACCAATCTTCACTATATCAGGCTGCATATCGTTCATGATAGCCTCTATCTGCCCCGAAACAATCTCGGCAGGAATATCGAAGAACTCCTGAATACCGAGCGTATTCTGCACAGTGATGCTGGTTATTGCCGAAACTGCATAACCGCCCAACTCGGCAATCGTCCTGATGTCCGCCTGCACACCAGAGCCTCCGGTGCTGTCTGAACCTGTAATCGTTAATATCATATTCTTAAACTTTGAACCCGATGATAAGTTTGAGGGCAAAGATACAAAAAAAGAGCGAATAATCCGCAGAATTTGCAGATAATTCGCTCTTTTTTTATTCTTCAGTGAGATCTTTACATTCCTTGAGTATCTCGGCAGGTACCTCATCGCAACGCTTGTAGCGGCTGATGTCGGTAACATCATCCTTGGCGGTCCATATCATGGAACCGGAAGCCAGGAGGCGGGTTACGAGATAACTCTGGTACCAGTCGCCCTTACCGTTATCATAGCTTCCGCTGATGATGTAGCCCTGGTATGGATCGTTCTTGATAGCGAACGAACCGGTGATATGGCGACCATACATACTGTCAAACTTCTGATATATCTCGAAAGTCTGGTCCTTGCGGTTGAAAACGATGTAGCAGTATGTGCCCTCAGCAAGAGGTTCACCGTTCCACTCAGCCAACTCCCATGTGCCATGAAGATTGGCAGGTGTAACTTCCAGAGAAGGCTCCTCCGGTTCTTCATCATCGCTGCTGCAGGCTGCAAAGCCGCAGGCAAACAAAGCAATCACCAGGAGGGTGAAGAGTTTTTTCAAATATTTCATTGTCTTGGTATTTTTTTTTTTTACTTTTTTACCCTTTTACCTTTCTAACTTTACAACGACCTGTATCGTTCTGTCAGACGGACGGGCATCCAAGCCCTCCAGAATAACAGGGAAGGTGAAGGATTCGGGCATCGTAGCCGGAATCTTATCGGCTATGATGGTGATGACGAGGTCAGCCTCATCACCCGGTTCTATCACCTCAGGCTCTGTCGTAAGACGGGCATAAGGAGGAAGAAGGAGGCTGGATATACGGAGCGGCTTGTCGCCGCTGTTTCCGCAGAGGATACGTGCCTCAGGCTCTGTGTCCGGCTTTACCTCTGTGATACTTGCCTTCGCCTGTTTCAGTCTGAGTACGCCCATCTTGTGCGGATAGCGTGCCCACTGATCAGCACCCGGCAGCACCTTTCCCGTTAAGGCAAGCTTAACGGCAGGCTGTCCCTCTACCTCTTTCAGATAGAGATAAGCACCCGTATTGATGGTGCCCGGATAGCGGTTAGGCGTGAAGGTGAGCTGCACCTGACAGGTATCGCCAGGCTTCATCACATCGCCCCTGACATAAGAACTGGTACATCCACAGGTGGTTCTCACCTGTGTGATGTGCAGTATCTTCTTGCTCACATTCTTACCTACGAAGGTGAAGGTGCGAGGCGCATCGTCCTCGGTCATCGTACCTGCATCGATAAGCGGATGCTCAAACTTCAGCAGTTCCTCCTGCGCATTCACCGTAACAGGCAAAGCCAGGAAGAAAAGCGATAGAAAAGCAAATATCTTCATATTACATCCAATTACATCCAACCATTGTTACCGGCACTCTTTCTAACGGTCACAACTACGGTCTGGATGGTACCATCAGCAGCTGTTACGGTGAGCGATGTACTTCCGGCAGCGAGTCCCTTCACGATGAGCGTCTTGCCATCTACCGAAGCAGAAGCTACGCTGCCATTCGCTACAGAGCAAGAGAATACCTCTGTCCGACCTGCGAAATATGCAGCGAGGTTGAGAGAAACAGTCTTCTCGATGCCCACATACACGTTAGGCAACTTCATATCAGAACTGAGTTTCTTGTTCTTGATGTTGTTCAAGAGCTGAGCTGCATCAATCAGACCAGCACCCATCTTGCCGATGTACTTAGAGAGCTGTACAATCTCTGGCGAAGCACCTACGGTAGTATGGTTCATGTAGTAGGTCTTGGTTGCACCATTCTGATAATGACTATCCAGTTCCTTCACAGATTTCTTCATCAGGGCTACGAAATCGGCAGCACGATAATGACGGTTCGTCTTGGCAGCATAAGCGAGACCCAAGGCAGCCACACCAGAAACGTGAGGACAAGCCATAGAGGTTCCCTCCATGTAGCCGTAAGCAGGCTTACCGTTCTGGATCATCGTAGAGAGCACAGCACCTTTCTGCTCGGTTGTCGTCTCTGCCCAGTATTCATCTTCCTGCTTGCCAATCTTGCTGTAATATTCCAAGTCGCCACCAGGAGCGCTCAGGGTTACGAGCGAACCGTAATCAGTGTAGCAGGCTGGAGTATAGTCGGCAGCTAATGAAGATACGCTGACGCACTTAGAGTAAGCACCTGGGAAAGCAGGATTGCCAGCATACTCGTTACCGGCTGCGAAGACAGGAATACCACCGTCGATGACACCATTAGGCGAACCGGCATTGTTGATGAAGTAATCCAGAGCTTCCTTCTCCAGCGGATAGGTCTCAGCCCATTCCTTCTCGGTAGCAGGACCCGGAGTATAACCGTTGATGATGCTAGACTCTGAAGAGTTGTAACCCCAACTGCACTGCAGGATGACAGCACCATTATCGGCAGCATACTTGATGGCTCTCGCCTCGCCTGCCAAGGTTACACTGTTCTGACCAGAGAACACCTGGCATGACATGATCTTGACACCAGAGTTAGGAGTTCCGTCACCACCAGCTACACCACAAACACCTCTACCATTATTATTTACGGCTGCAATGGTACCAGCTACGTGAGTACCATGACCGGTGTCATTGGCATCAGTCCAGGTAATATCGCCGCTCTCAGTAACGAAGTTGTAGCCATGAAGGTCGCCCTCATAACCGTTTCCGTCGCCGTCAGTCTTGGCACCCTGAGTAGTTTCACCAGGGTTGCACCACATGTTAGCTTCCAGATCAGGGTGCTTATACATCACGCCCTCATCAAGAATAGCCACGATGATAGAAGGATCACCTGTGCAGGTCTTCCATGCCTCAAGTGCATTCACGTCACATCCTGCCTTAGCACCTACGTGATTATTGTTGAGATTCTCAAAGTTATAGTGGCCCTCGCCCAGGTTACGGTAGTGCCACTGGCTGGCAAAGCCCGGGTCGTTTGGGTAGTTTGGCTCGTCCTCGGCTGCTGCGCGGGTAGACTTCTGCTGAAGTGCCTTATCGCTGAGATAGATGCGCTTGCTGTCTGTCTTGTAAGCACGCTTGATGCGACCGTTGGTCTGAACCTTTGAGATTTCGCCCAACTGCTTCAGGCGCTCGGCAGCCGCCTTCAGGTCGGTTCCCTTATTAAACTTCACCGTATACCAGAGGTGGAGTCCCGCCTCGCGGGTTCTTGCCTCAGTATTTGCATCTACCGGGAACACACGCTCGAAGCTGTAGCTTCCCAGGATGTCGAGCACCTCGTCGGTAGAAGGAATACCCGAACGGGTAGCCTTTCCGGCGCGGGTCTTGCTCAGTTGTGCCTGGTCGAGGATATCGCTCATTTCCGGACTGAACTTAATCAGCAGTTCACCCGCCTCAGCATCTGCAGGGATGGTGATTTCTGAATTGCCGTCAGAAGAGCCGATGGTTGACAGGCTGTCAGAACAGCCCGTCAATGCCAATGCGACCATTGCTATATAGAAAAACTTTTTCTTCATTGTTTGCTTCTATATTGTTTTTATGTTTATCTTACTTTTTCTTAGTTCTCCTGTACTTAGCCATCAGCGCAGCTTCATTAATATCGCCTGCTGCCACGTATTTGCGGTAGTAGAGCGGATAAGCTACACCCGAAACCTCCCACTTGCTGCCTGGGTCTTTGGTTCCGTAATAGTAGTCGTAGCTGTAGCTGTCTTCTGTCATATTAGAGAAACCAACGGCAGCGCCATCACTATTCTTACCCTTAGGCTGCTGGTTGAAGATCATGATAGAAGGAGTCCATTCTACCAGATGTGGATGATAAAGAATCCACTTTGGCACCGCACCTGTCAGGAAGTTAAGGTTGAGCGACAACTGACGGCAGTTAGGCAATACACGTGGCACCTGAAGAGGATAAACATCCTCATAAACTACAGAACCATCCTTGTGCTTGCAGGTTACTGGATTATCCCAGCCAGAGAGCAACCATTTACAGGTATCACCTACCAGTTTGTCGAGATAATCAGCCTTATTGGTAGAGAAGTCTGCCCTGCTGTAACGGGTAGCCTTGCCAGCAGTCTCCAAAGCTGCATCCATCTCTTCATCGGTAGGAAGTTCACCCTCCAGGAAGCAGTAAGACAACTCCAGTGTATTCAACTTATCCCACGTCAGGAGCTTGAGAAGCGCCTGGCGGTCTGCGGTTCCGGCATTTACCTTACCATACAGTCCGATAGGATAGTTATTATAAACATAGACGCCTGATGCATTCATTTCGCCCAGCGAAGCGATGTTGGTGACAACATCCGTACGGCGCTGTGCATAGAGGATGAGATTGCGCAACTTAGGGAAGTTCTTCTCGTTGACGATATCGGTGATATCCGACAACTTGTTGAAGTTGTTACTTACCAGATTGAGCGTTTCAAGACTCTTGCCCAGATTAACAAAGTTAGTAGGCAACTGAGTCAGACCGTAAGCCTGAACGGTAAGATTCTTCAGATACTTCAGCGAGCAGATTTCATCACCGAGGTTCACCTCACGAATCTGGTTGTTCTCGTTAGCTGCAACAGAGAATGACTCCAGGAACTTGAGGTTGCCCACTTCCTTAGGAAGAGTTTCGCCACTCTTGAGGTTGAACATGCTGAACTTGACAGAACGTACACGTCCTAAAGCCTCAGGATGATCCTTCACGAAAGCATCAGTAGCTTCCCAGAGCGTTACGCCGCTCCAGTTGCGCATGTTATCGCTGGAATCGAAGGTAGCAATGCTACCCAGTTTCTGGTTGATCATGATGACAGAGAGAGAGTCACCGGCACGGTTGTCCTCAATCTTTGGTGCTGCCTTCTGACGAACGGTCAGGATAACATCATCTGTAGGTTTGCCATCTGCATCTACCAGCTTGTCTTCAGCCTTGACTGGCACGAGATGAACCTTAGCCACACGAACGGCAGGAACCACGTTCATCGCCCAGCGGAACTTGAACTTCACGGTGCGAGGACGGTACTTTCTGTCCAGCACGATACCCAGGTTAGTACCTGTCAGCTTATCTTCATCCTTGCTGTTCAGGAGCCAGCCCTCACGCTCGCTCTCGTTCTCTGCCTTCTCAGCATCGGTCAGATCACCCTCGAAAGAATACTCAATCGTACCAATCTTGCATTCTACGTTGGCAGAAATCAGACTCTCGAAAGCACGTTTATCGTAAGAATCGGAGTTTTCGATTTCTACAACAGGATCCTTCAGGAAGATCTGCTTGCCATAACCGAACTGGGTGACGGTAAGCTTGCGGCTCTGTCCGTTGGCACCCTGAAAGCTGAGTTCTGTGCTGCGGAGCGTGTTGGAAAGAGTAGAATCCACCTTGATGGTACCCTCAACAGAACCCACGCCGTTGGCAGGCGAAAGCATCAGCCAAGGCTCAGAGGTATTTGCTACCCAGTCCTGTGAGGCAGCGATGGCAATCTGCTCTGTTCCACCCTGAGGACCTATGGCTATCTCCTCTTTATCGAGCGCCAGTCCTCCCGGGATATCGACATCATCCTTATCGCTGCAGGCTGTGAAAAGCCCGGCAGCGAGAACGATACCTAATGTCAGTTTATTCATATATTTCATATTACTACTTTCTTATAGGGTTTAATTTTCGAGATCCAAAGCATCGCAACCGCGGATGTCCTGATTCTTGTCGTAGAACAGCTTATACATACCTGCCTTGATGTATGCGCAGACGCTGGTTACATCGATAGAGATGTTAGGGTTGTCTGCGATATTCAGGATATAAAGGTGAGAGGTCAGTGTCTCTTCTACCTTACGGATATCGTTGGAACCAATCTGGAACTGAATCAGACTTGGACAGGTGGTGATTCCTGTAGGCCATGTACGCAGGCAACGCTGGTCGTTATTCTCATCACGCTGGTGGTTGATGGCAAAGGCACGGAGCACGGCACTGTTCAACGGCTGGGTTGGCACCTCGGTGAAGCAGTTGTAGCTCAAGTCCATATTGGTAATGTATGGCAATGTGGTTGAGCGGAAGTCATCAGAGAGGGATGTCAACTTGTTGAATCGGAGGTCGATAACCTGCAGCAGATAAGCCTTCTTGCCCTTGATGGAACCCTTAGGGATGGTACGCATCCGGTTGCCGCTCAAATCGATGGTTGTGATTGGCGAACCGGCTGTAAACAGCTCTGAAGGGAACTTCTCTATCTTATTGTTTGACAGACTGACTGAAGCTGCATTAATACCCTTGTAGGTACCATGGCTATTATCTACACCTGTAATCTCGTTGTAAGAGAAGTCTACAGAACCCATCTCGCGAACCGAACTTGCATCGAAGATATTCGGAATCTTCTTCAGTTTGTTATGAGCGAAGGTCAGACTCTCTACATCATCTGTAAAGGCACAGAGATTAGCAGGAATCTCTTCAATCTGGTTGTTGTTCAGATAGAGTGAAGAAAGTGCTACCTCAGAACCGAACGGATGTACCTTCTTGATGTTGTTGTAAGCCAGGTCGAGCAAACCGAGATTTACCATCTTGCTCAAGGCAGATGACTCTGGGAACTCCTCCAGGTTATTGTAACTCATATAGAGAATCTGGAGTGTCTTACCGGTCTTCTCGTTAGCCAGACGGGTCCAGTCGTCTCTCAACTGTTTGGCTGAGATTCCCTTGCATCGTGCCAGGTTCATCGCCTGCAATTTAGGGAGTTTATAGTAGAAGTTTGGAATGCGACTGATCTTCGGACAGTTGTAAAGTTCGATATCTGTCAGATTTTCCATCTTGTCCCAATCCTCTTCCTTAAACTCCTGCTTAAACTTACCATAAACAGGATCGTCAGCATTGTAGAACTTCGCACAAACCTCATCGGATGTGATAGAAGAGTTACCGATGTAGAACTGCTGCAATTTGGTCAGACGGTAGATGGCCTTAGAAATACCGGTGATGTCGTTGGTCAATGTACCGATCTGTGCATCCTTCAGGTTGATGCGGCTGTCCTTCTTGATTCTGTTCTTCGGTGCCACCTTAGGATCAGAGTTGTAGCTTTTTACAATCATCTCCGACATGTTGGCACGTGGGTCATACTTCAGGAACTTGTTCTCATAGTCGTGACGCATGCTGCTCTTCTTTGCAGCAGTCAGACTGTTTGCATCATAATCATTGAAGATGTTAGCACCAATCTTCTCATCGTGAGAACCGAGGTTGAGCACCTGGAGTTCTGTCAGCTGTCCGATGGCATCAGGTACGATTCCCTTAGCACCGAAACCGGCGATGATAAGACCGATGACACGGCCGTTGCTGTTGAGCGTTACGCCCGGCTGGTCGCCCCACATATCGAGTTCCTTGTTGAAGTTCCAGTTAGCTCCCTTGAAGGTAGCATCACCATAGAAACTCCACTCCTTACCCTGGAGAGATTCCCAGATAGCCTTCAAAGCCTCATAGTCCTTGATATACTCCTTTGTCTTGGAAAGGAGGATAGGCACCTGAGCCTTATCATTCAGTTGATTGTCCTCTATAATGAAAGCCTCACCCTTTACAGGCTGGGTCTCATACTTGGTCTTCACCGCACCTGTCTTGCCGTAGGTGGTATAAGAGGTAACCTGGTAAGTACCGGCAGGCAACCATACGGTAGAATCGCAGTAAGCTGTACCTGTGTCCATATACTTATCGTTCTCATTGTCAGGATTCTGATTCTCCTTGCTTCCCTCCTTGTATTTCACCTTCAGTTCAGGGAAGGTATAGGTCTCACGGGTAAAGAGGTTGGTTACGCTGACATCAACGAGACGGATGTTAGAGAAGAGATACTCAGTACCACCGGCACGGGTCTTCTCCCACTCCTTCACGAGATTGAACTTAACCTTACCACGCTCCACAGTCTCCACCATGAGGTTCTGTACTTCCAGACCGCCACCTACTACAGTGAATGTTTCGCCGGCAGAAGAAGCCAGCAACTCCTCGTCTACAGCATCATAGAGATAGAAACCGATGACGGTGTAAGTACCCGAAGCGAGTTGCAGTTTTTCACTTCTCAGACCATACTCAGCATTCTCTGAATTATAAGAATTGAGCACCAAAGTCTGAGACACAGTTGTACCATTGTGCTCCATGACCACCTTGATTTTCTTGGCATCATCCAGTTTCTCAAGTTTGTCAAGGGCAGTAGCACGGGTAGCTCTAGAAGAAACCTTCTTGCTGAGCTTGAACTGCACATATCCGTATGTGCCGTCCCAGCCTCCGGTTTCATCATCCGAGCAACTTGTTGCTGCAAAGGTCAGGAGAGAGACCAAGAGCAACAAGAGTGCCTTTGAAAATATTTTCATTCTGTTCATTACTTTCTAATTTTTCTGATAGAAGTATGTTTCTTACTCATTCCCTCACCAGGAGATTCAACAACAAGAACCTTTACAGGAGTTCCGTTGTCCTGGAATACCATAAACATCGGAGTAGCTTCTGGTACTTGTACAAAGAATATCCAATTCTCCTTTTCGTCTTGTGAAGCCTCTGCGTTAACATCATTTCCGTTGAAATCCTTAACTGTAAGATAGCCTGTCTCCATCATAGTGGTAGGGTCCCAATCCTTGATATTAGGATTAACTGTAAGAGAGCTTCCTGCTTCTGACTGAGCGACATATATTTCGTCACCATTGTAGCCAAATGCTCCTGATATGATAGAACCATACTTTGATTTATCCTTCTTGCACTCTACTGGCAAGTAGTTCATCTTCAAGATTGTAGGTGCTGCAGACTGATCATCAGCAGAAGAGTTGGCCTCCTTCTGTACAACATCCATCAGGAAGTAGCGGTCGTAATCGCTCTTCACAGTTGTAAAGTTGTTCTCAAGCATTCCGTCGAGTCCATTCTCCAGACTCTCGAATACGCTCTGTGGCAATGCATAGACCAGGAACTCACGGCTTCCGCTGCCTAATGGAGCGACTGTGAGCTTCACATCACCCTTCTCACCCTGCAGCTTCACAGCACCAGTTCCATCCTCGAACAAACCATTCTCCTTTTTCTCGAAGACTACCAGCTGGTAAGCATCACCCAAGGTCTTGAGGGTGAAAGGAACGAAGTTGTAGAAGGTAAAATCGTTGGTATCACCGCCATTCAGGCTAGAACCATTCTGAGTGAACACCTTACCATCGAGAGATACATTCCATACTGCCCACTGTGAAGAGGTTGGATAAGTAACATCCATGGTGCTGGTGGTCATACCATTATAGATAACAGGTATGGTTACAGCAGCCTTGCCATCCTCAGAAGTGAAGGTTATGGTGTAGTTGCGGTCCTTAGCGATGGCATACTTAGCACTTACGCCCTGATTCTCCTTGAAGGAAACTCCGCCTACAGCATCCTTGTTAGGTGTACCTACCAGGAAGCCGCCTTCCAAGTCTACCCAAGCTGGAGTATTGGTAACAGCAAAACGGAAGTTTGACTTTACGGTAAACTTGGTGTATACATTGTAACCTACAGTGATACCTGTCTCGGTGATATTATTGCCAGCCGCATCGAATACCTGCAACTTATGGTCGGCAGCCGAACGCTTAACCTCAGCGATGGCAACCTTCTGACCACCCATATTCAGGAAGAGCTGAGCCACGCTCATATCCTTGCTGGCATCATCATCAGTAATCTTAACCTTGATGGTCTGCTTGCCTGCAGTACCATTGAGTACGAAGGCGTCTGTTTTCTCGCCCTGCACCAGTTTACACCAGATTTTGTCTGAAGAAAGGCTCCAGCTCTCGTTGGCATCGAAGGTGAAGTCCAACTCAGCACCAGCTGCACCGCCGATAGTCTGTACCTGTGGGAACACAGGAGTTACGGCATCGTCATCGCTGGAACAAGCGGTGAACAGAGTCACTGATACCAGCGCCATCAATACGAGCCAATATTTTGAAATCAATGTTTTCATTTTCTTTTTATTCTACGATTAATATCCTTGTTCTTTCAATTTCTCTGCCTCTGCATCGCTGATCCATTCATACATGGTGATGAAGGTTCCTACGTTGCCGAATAATGAACCATCTTTGTTGTTTACACTCATAACAACATACTGCAATACATAGTTCTGGCAGGTGTTATAATAAGAGGTATAGAGAGAAGGCTGGCTGATGCGCAGCTTGCCGTCTCCATAGATGGTACCGAATGCCTCACCGGTCTCACCGGCTATCTGGTCGTCCATCTCTACCTTTGGCTCAAGGATGTTCTTGGTATTGAACTTCAACTTCAGGTTGTAGCCCTTATAGTAAACATCCTTCAAGAGAACGGTATTCTCCTCGCCTTCCACTACCTCAGTCTTGATCAGACGGTTGGTTACGTTGTTCAGATACTGACTGTAGAAGGTAGATGTAACCATGCACCAGCCAGAGAAGTTGTGGATATCGAAAGGACAAGACTTCTGCATTACCACGTGGGCATAGTCCTTATAGAGATCTGTCCAGTTATACTTCTCCGGAATCACCAGTTTCAGGGTGAAGCCGAGCGAGTCGGTCTTGCCGATGTTATCATAGATACCCTGAACCTTCACATTTCCTACCATCTCGCCCGCCTTGATTGTAACGGTGTTGTTGAGGATGCGGTAATGCTTACCCTCGATGGCATTGCTCTGCTTGTCTACTACCTCCACGCCGAAGGTGCGGTCGTAGTCAGCTTTTTCGGTTGCAGATACAGGCACATTGAAAACCTCATTGCTTTCCTGTACAGCATACTGATAGAGCGTATCAGAGAACATGATATGACTTGAACCAGCATAAGTGGTATAATCCTGTGAACAACTCACAAGAGCGATGAGTGCAGCTACGGCTGCCAAACATCCCATCATTATTTTCTTCATGATCTTCCCTTTATTTTATTTGTTACTTTCATTAGGCTGAATCTCAGAACCTGGTGCCTCAAGCTCATGCTGAGGAATTGGCCAGACAAAGAGAGGGTCATCCTTTTCAACCTTCAGACTGCTCTGCACGAAGTTGGCAGCAGGCTGGTCGGCAGCCTTACGCTCAAATCCCTTGTGCCAGCGCTTGAGGTCGTTCAGACGGAAGCCTTCCATATAGAGTTCCTTCACGCGCTCTGCCTCGATTATCTTCATGGCGTTGCTCTCGCTCATCGAGGTGTTACCACCATATGAAGAGTAGCGGGCTGTACGCAAGGTAGAGATGTCCTTACCAGCCTTACCATAGTCCTCCTTCATGGCGTAAGCCTCAGCACGAATCAGATACTGCTCTGAGAGACGGAATACCATTGGCTGGTGAACATGCAGGATATTGCTGTTCAGGAATTCTGCATCGCCGAAATACTTGCTCAGCAAAGGCCATTGCAAACCATGCTCATAACCTGTTACACGGGTTGTGAAGATGGCTGCAGCACGGAGGTCCTTGCTGTCGAATGAGTTGATGACCCATGTCTCAGGCACATAGTCTGGACGATAAGTTACGAAGTTGTAGTTATCGAAGATGGTACCCAGAGCACCGCCATAGCTGTTCACGGTAAAACCTACCTTCCAGATAGCCTCACGCGAATCACCATAGGTCCAGATATACTTATAATCGTTCACCTGGTTTGAATAGGTGTTGGAAGAAGCCTTCTCTAATGTATAATACTTACTGCCGATTACCTTAGATGCATACTTGATGGCATCATCATACTTGTGCATATATAAGGATACGCGCGCACGCAAGGCATGACAGGTATACTCGTTGAAGTAAATCTCGTTGTAGAGACTTCCTGTGAAGTCTTCGTCTACTTTCAGATATTCAGCAGCCTTGTCAAGATCTCTCAATACGAAATCGTATGATTCCTTCAGAGTGGCCCTCTTCTGTGGCTCATTGCCGTAATAGTGCTCTGTGAGTACAACGCCGAGTTCCTTCGCAGCCTGCTCATCGCTATCGTAAGCCTTGCAGAAACACTTGATCAGTTCTGAGTAAGCCAGGGCACGGGCGAAGTAAGCCTCGCCCTCATACTGCTCCAACTTATCAAGCTGCTTATCATCATTGGTTGCAGCCTTTACCTTTTCAACATTATCGAGCAGGAAATTGCATCGGTTGATCACATCATAAAGGTCGGCATATACCGCCTCAATGTCGGTGTTGGTAGCCTTGATATCTTTCCAACGGTAGATATCGCCATAGGCATTAGAGTAGCCCTTCACGCAGTACACGAAGTCTGCCTGCAGATCTGGCAGGATTGTCAGATTGCCCGAATAGAGGGCGCTGCTCTTGAAACTGTCGTAGATACCGTACACCAGTTTGTCCATGTCGTCCACCGTGTTGATAGCCTGGTCCATGCAGATAGAATCCTCAGGATACTTATCAAGACAGGAAGACATCGAGAGGGCTAGGATTCCCGACAGGATGTATGTCTTTATATTTTTGATATTCATTTTTTTCTCCTTTCTTGGTTAGAATTGCAATTCAACACCCAGAGTAAACTGGCGTGATGCCGGATACTGTGCCTGGTAAATATTGGATGAAACCTCAGGATCCAAACCGTTGAAACCGGTTACGGTGAAGAGGTTCTGTGCCTGACCATAGATTCTGACCATAGAGAAGAAGTTGGTCTTGCGCAACAGACTCTGTGGCAATGAATAGGACAGACTGAGATTCTTCAGACGGAGGAACGATGCATTCTCCAAGAAGCGATCGTCGAGCTGGGTTACCTCGCCCCAACGTGGGATATCGGTAATATCGCCTGGCTGCTTCCAACGGTCGTACAACAGACGGTTTGACTGGTTGTAAGCAGTACCGAAGGTTACACCGCTCTCCTCGAAGTAACGGTCGTTGTTAATCACGTAGCGTGTACCAATCCAGCTGAACTGGGCAGAAAGCTGCAAGCCCTTCCAACGGAAGCTTGTACCGAAACCGCCCATCCAAGGTGCATCATAGGTCTTGCCTGTCATCACCTTGTCGCTCTCACGGAACTCGTTGGTCACGTTGCCGTTCTTGTCATACCAGAGCTGCTCACCATTCGCTGGGTTCACACCGGCATAACGGTTCAGGAAGAACTCGCTTACTGAGTGACCTACCACATACTTCAAACCGGTGGTTGAGTTTACATACTCGGTTACACCGTTATAGAGTTCCTTCAATCGGTTCTGGTTGTAAGATACGTTGGCACTTACATTCCAGGTGAAGTCGCGTGTGCGGATTACATCACCGTCAGCACTCAGCTCGATACCCTTGTTAGCCATCACACCTACGTTCTTCCAGCGATAGCCCTCGCCGGTTACGGTATAAGACTCAGGAACGCGCATCAGCATATTAGAGGTACGCTTGTAGTAAGCCTCGAAGCTGAAGTTGATTCTGTCGAGGAAGCCCAAACGGAGGGCGAAGTTGTTTGCCCATGTTGACTCCCAACCCAATTCCTCGTTACCACTCTGTGATGGATAGAAACCGGCAGTATCATCGTAGTTGGCACCACCCGATACCAGAGCCAGGTGATAATAGTTAGGAATCTCAGAGTTACCCGATGTACCGGTACTTACGGCAATCTGGGCTGTGCTGAGCCACTTCATATCCTTCAGCCAGTCGGTCGACTTCACGTTGTACATGAAACCGAGCGACCAGAATGTACCCCAGCGATGATCCTTACCGAAACGTGAAGAAGCATCAGTACGCAGAGAGAAATCGGCATAGTAGAGCTCCTTATAGTTATACTCGCCACGCATGAAGAATGACAGGTAAGAATAATCAGAAGATGAATCTGCCCAGCGGCTGGCACGTGTACCTGATGATACGTTGGTCAGGAGATCGCTGGTCTGACCCTTGGAATATACCTGGAAACCATCTGAGTGGAAATTGACAGCCTCCTGACCCAGCATCACGTTGAACGAATGGATATCGTTCAGAGTGAAACGGTAGTTAGCCGTAGTAGTCTCTGTCAGGTTGATGGCATCGCTGCTCTGGCGTGCCGCAGTACCCTGTCCGTGATTTGAAGAGAGACTTGGGAACGACTGGAGGAATGCTGTAGAATGGGTGAAATCGGCACCAAACTGAGTACGGATAGTCAGATTCTCTATCGGATAGATTTCAGCATACATGGTAGAGAGCACCTTATATTTCTTGTTCTTGATAGGATTCAAGCCCATGTAAACGATAGGGTTCTCGCTGGTTCCAGCCCAGTTGCCTGCTGAAAGTGAAGCCAGACTGCCATCCTTTGCGTATGGATTCCAGTAAGGCAGCATGAATCGGCATGCTGAGATAGGAGTAACGGTAGTATAGCTACCGTCGTCAGCCTGCTGAGCCTCCTCATAGGCAGCCATGGTGTTGGTACCTACCTTCAACCACTTGCTAGCCTTTACATCTGCATTGGTGCGGATGTTGTAACGGCGGAAGGTTGAATTCTGTGCGATACCGTCCTGATCGTAGAAACCACCAGAAACATAGTAGTTCAAGCGGTCGGTAGCACGATTGATAGAGAGTTCGTAGCTCTGCAGCGGAGCGCGGTCGTTAAACACCTCGTCCAGCCAGTTTACGTTTACTCTTGAAAGGAGATTGTAATCCTTACCTGTATCCAGACCTACTTCTTTCTCAAACTGGATACGCTCGTCGGTATTCATCATCTTCCAGTTGGTCTGTGCCAACTCAGAGAAACCATACTGTGCACGGAGCGTAATCTTCGCCTTGTCCATTGACAAGCCTCGCTTGGAAGTGATGACAACCACACCATTGGCAGCACGTGCACCATAGATAGAGGTAGAAGAGGCATCTTTCAATACAGAGATACTTTCGATGTCGTTAGGACTCAAAGTATTGAAATCAGAACTTGAGATTGGCACGCCGTCGAGGATAAAGAGTGGCGACTTTCCGGAGTTGATAGAGTTGGTACCACGGATTTGGAAGGTAGCCGCCTTGCTAGGTTCACCCGAAGAAGAGATGACCTGCAAACCAGTACTCTGTCCCTGCAAAGCTTGGTCGAAGCTTGCCGCCGGCACATTTTCTATCTTTTCAGACTTTACGGCAGACACGGAACCCGCAATGGTTCCCTTCTTTCTCACGCCATACGCCACCACAACCACTTCATCCATCATCTTGGAATCCGAAGCAAGGGTGATGTTGAGCGTATTTGTCTGCGCTTTCACAACGTGCTTCTGCGTAACGCAACCCACATAAGAGTAGACAAGCGTAGCCTTCGAAGCACCCTTAATTTCGATGGTATAGTTACCGTCAATATCGGTCACTACGCCATTTGATGTTCCCTCTTGCATAATGGTCACACCAATCATCGGTTCGTTGTCTTCAGCAGACACGACTGTACCCTTGACGCTGAAACTCTGCGCCAAGACTGATTGGATAGACAACAATACAAGTGAGACAAGTAAAAGAGTTAATCTTCTCATCCTTGTTTGTTTCAAGTTTATTAATTAATAATTATATTCTTTTTCTTATTTTTTTCTCGTTTGGTAAAAGCCGAAAGCACTCAGGGCGACACTTTGCCCCTCCATTTATACATTCTTTCACTAATATGCACGCATGGAAATACCTATTTAACTTAAATCGGTGCAAAATTACGAATATTTTCTTATTTGCCCAAGATTATCGCTTAAAATTTAAATGTTTGATATGAAATATCTATGTTTTTTAGCATATTTGCTCATAAATTTAGTTAATTGTCGATTTTTTGTCACATCCGATTACAGTTTGCAAAAACAAGTTCAATACATACTTTTTTTTGTTTCTATGCAGCCGTTTTCATAAAGCTGAAATTACGTCCCGACGTAGCTTGTACTACGTCGGGACGTATCTTTTGCTGTGTCGGGACGTAGCAAATGCTACATCGGGACGCATTTTTTACTGCATCGGAACGTATTTTATCAGCTGACGCAAGTGGTTCAATCAGCTAACGCAAGTAGCTCAATCAGCTAACGCAAGTAGCTCAATCAGCTGACTCAAGTGGCTCAATCAGCTGACGCAGATATCTCGACAAGCCGAAGGATACGTCTCCATTAGCCTACGGAGTCGTATCCGTAACCCAACGCAGCCATATTCTTAACCCCACACAGCCATATCCATAGGCAAACGGAAGCACATCATTTATTTACCTCTTCACCTTCATATATTCCGTAGGAGTCATGCCATACTCCTTGGAGAAGCATTTGGAGAAATAACTGCTGTTGGAAAAACCAACGGTATACATCACCTCGGAAACACTGAACTTGCCCTGGCTCAGGAGCTCGGCAGCACGGCTCATACGCATCTCACGGATATACTCTACAGGCGTACGGCCCGTTATCGCCTTCGTCTTGCGATACAGCTGTTTGCCACCTATGCCTATCACATCCTGCAACATCGAAACGTTGAAGTCGGAATCAATCATGTGCTTCTCTATCGCCTCATTGATCTCTTCGAGCAGACGCTTGTCTGCCACATCCAACTCGCTGACATCTACTTCCTTCTTTGCCCCTTCAGAAGATTCAGAGCGTGCAGGAACTGGTTCTGAGGATGATGACTCAGGCTCAAATACAGGCGAAGCGGATAACTCAGTAGCAACAGATGATGACACCTCAGGTTTCTTCACATTCAGGTAGCGGACCATCAGAGCTGTCACCTCATCAAATGAATGATGAGCTACGGCAGCCTTCAAATCTTCCGTCAGACGGTTGAAGAAGTCCATACGCATCTGTACCTGCTCCAACACCTCAGCCTTCTGCTTCTGGGCATCAGCCAGTTCCTTGCGCAGAAAATACCAGCTTACCAGCCATGCCACAAACACGATGAGTGCCGTGATATAGAAGAGCTTGCACCACCATGAGAGATACCAAGGCGGCAGGACGGAGATGTCGAGCGAATAAACCTCGGCAGCTATCTTGCCTTCACCATCCACGGCATGAACCGTAAGATGGAGTTCAGATAATGCCAGTCGTGGTCGCTGCCTTCGAGCCTGTAAGCATAAACGGCTGAAGGATGATCAGCAAAAGGAAGGTCGGTGAGCTGCAGGGTGAAGTTGTTCTCATCACTCTTCAGTTTCAGGATTTCTCCACGCTCCTCACGAGCCTCTCCGTTCACGATGATTCCAGCCAGCATCAGGCGGGTAAACTGCTTAGGCTTCTGTGCTACATCGGAACTGATTGCCACATAGCCGTCATTGCCGCCCATCATTACCTCATGAGTCTGTCTGCTGTAACAGATGTTGAGCGGCACAACAGAAGGAATCATGAAGCGCTGGCTCTCGCCCTCAGGATTGATTACGCAGCATTCATTGCCCGATACCACCCATATCTTGCCTTCCACATCGCACATGGTACTTACCTTGCCACCAATCTGCCATGTCTTGGAAGAAAAGTTGCTACCCAGCACAGAACCGGCTGCATAATAACAGGTTACCGAATTGTTATCACCCATCCAGATATTGCCTTTGCTGTCTGCCATCAGATAGTTGACAACATCAGAGTTAGCTACCTGCACCACCTTCATATCGTTCGGATTGATGCAGTCGAGACGGGTATAGGTAGAAACCCAAATCCTACCCTTTCCATCCATCACCATCTGACCGACATGCAGACCAGAGAGCGCATTCTTTCCCTTATCCGAGTAATGCCAGTCGGCTATGGTCTTGCCGCTCAGAAGAGCCGCCTTATCCATCACGAAGACACCGCCCTGATAAGAACCCATCCATATCCTGCCCTTCTTGTCCTGGAGAATATCGTAAGCCCAGGCAGTAGAATACTTGCCACTCTTATCGTAGACGATGAAGTTGCGCATCTGACGGGAACTGCGGTCATAGAAGTTGATGCCATGGTCGGTACAGATCCATACATCGCCGTCATGGTCTTCATAAATCTTGCGTACACGGTTATGACTCAGCGGGAAGGCAGAGCTGTTCTGCTTGTACCATGCCACATTCTGATAACCTTCAGCATTCCGGGTGAAATGAATCAGACCGTTGGTACCGCCCATCCACCATTCGCCGTTACGGGTCTGGAGCATGGCATGGAGACAGTTGCCCTCACCCGACATCGTAATCTTATCGAGCGATACATAGCGGTAATAGGTATGGGTAGTGAGACGGGAGAGTCCATTGTCAGTACCCACCCATACATTCTGCCATTTATCTACAAAGCAAGCCCAGACGATGTTGTTAGGAATAGAAGCATCATCGCGGGAATCGTGGATATAATGGATGATGGCATTGGAGAGTGCCATCTGATAGAGTCCGTTATCGGTTCCGATATAGAGATTGCCGGCAGCATCTGTAGAAAGACATTTGATGGAATTGCCGTTCAGAGCTGGAATCTGTGAGAAGTTCCTGAGTTGCAGATCGGCACAATAGAGAGCGCCCTCGGTACCAATCCAGTAGCATCGGCGCCTGGCATCATAGGCGAGCGCATTGACCAGCGGCTGTTCTCCGGCACGGAGCGGAATCAGTCTGCTGCCGAGATGCAGACCTGCGAGCGAACCTACGAGCAAGCCTCGCGGAGTAGAGAGCAAGGCATAGACATCGCCACCGAAGTCAGTCTTACCACCCTTGATATCGAGCACACGGAGTTCCTTCAGCTGCTTGCGCTTCGCCTCATCGGCAAAAGCCTTCATGGCTGGTGTTTCGGCATATTGATAAGATTGCGTATCGAATTTCAGGATACCGTTGCCAGTAGCCAGATAGAGCATTCTGCCCTCGAAACCGAGCGCATTGACACGCGTATTGCTGAATGTATGTTCCTGAAAATGGCGATAGCCATGATAACCATCATAGCTGTAAAGACCATTGTCGGTTCCGAGCCATATCATACCATCACTGTCCTGGGTAATGGCACAAACGGACTGAGCACCTTCAAGGGAGGTGTTAACGAAACGCTGCGCATGGATGGCGAGCGAAACAAAGAGCATAGCAATTGCCATGCTGATGCGGTTTATAGGTTCTTTTGACTTCTTCATGTGTGCAAATTTACACAATATTCATGATAACGCCAAAAAATATCGGAGAAAATTCAAAAAAAAAAGAATCCCCTGGGAAAAATAGCCGCTGCTATTCCCAGAGGATCCGATATAAACTATATACTTTATAACCAACTGAAATCTGTCTCAGTCTTCTTATATTGCCTGGAGCGTAATCGACTTTTCGATATTTCGCTTGCTGTCTTTTACCTTCAGGATGATGTCGCCCTTCTGCTTGCTGCTCTGTACGATGACAACGAGTTTGCCGGAGAAGAGTTTCATCTGAGGCTGGGTGAACGGTTCGAGCGATGTGGCATCGCCGTTGCAGGCAGCCTTGAAAGTGCCGGCACCACTCACCTCGAAGGTCAGTTCGTCATCGGCAAGCGGACATTCATTGCCGTCCTTATCCTGCAGACTCACGGTGATGAAGGCAAGGTCGTTGCCATCGGCATTCAGAAGCACATTGTGCTCATCGGTACAACCTTCTACCATGCAGGCAATAGGCTCATGATCAGGAGTTTCTACACTGAACTTCATCTGTGCAGGCTCGCCGGCAGTACGCTTCACGTCCTCGCCAACCTTATCGCCATACTGGTTGTAAGTAACCACGCGAATCTCACCCGGTTCATACTTCACATTGTTCCAGCGCAAACGGTAGCGGTCCAGACGGCTTGACTTGTCCTTGCGCACTCTGCCCTGGCTCTTGCCGTTTACGAAAAGTTCGCCTTCCACACCATCGGTATAGCAATATACAGGGGTAACCTGTCCTTCTCTGCCCTTCCAGTTCCAGTGAGGAAGAAGATGGGTAGTATGCTGCTGCTTGTTCCAGCGGGCACGATACATATAATATCTATCCTTTGGAAGTCCGGCAAGGTCGCAGATGCCAAAGTAGCTGCTGCGGCTTGGCCAGTAGGTATCGTAAGGAGTCGGCTCGCCCAGATAGTCGTAACCGGTCCATACAAACTCACCGATTACCCAACTGTAGTCATCCTGCATCTTCCAGTCATCATCAGGAAGATTGCTCCAGGAACAGTATTCGGTATCATAGCTTGAGCACTGACCATCAGGATAGGTAGCCTTATCACTTACCACTACCGGGAACTTGTATACGCCACGGGAACTGACCGTAGAGGCGGTTTCAGAACCGAGGAGGAATCCCTGAGGCAACTGCTCGATATTCTTATAATATTTATGTACGCGATAGTTGAAGCCCGGTACATCCATGGTCTGGGCAAAGCCGCTCTTCAGGGCATCTTCTGCCTTATCCATACCCTGGGTAACAGGGCGGGAAGGGTCGTACTGATGACAGATATCCTGCAGATGCTTCGAAATCTCCACACCTTCCTGGCTCCACTGTTCAGGAATCTCGTTGCCGATGCTCCACATGATGATGCTAGGATGGTTGCGGTGGTGCTTTACCAAATTGGTGATATCCTTATCGCTCCACTCCTTGAAGAACTTGGCGTAGCCGTTCTTGCACTTAGGATAAATCCACATATCGAAACTCTCTGCCATGACCATCATACCGAGGGAATCGCAGATTTCCATCTGCATGGTAGAAGGCATGTTGTGGGCAGTACGGATGGCATCGCAACCCATCTGCTTCATCATCTTGATCTGACGGATAAGGGCTGCCTTGTTCTCAGCTGCTCCCAACGGACCGAGGTCGTGATGCAGGCAGACACCCTTGATTTTGCGGGTGATGCCATTGAGCTGAAAACCATAATCCTTGGATACGGCAATGGTGCGGATACCGGTCTTCAGGGTCTGCACATCAGCCACCTTCTTTCCTTCATATCGGGTAAGCTTTACCTGATAGAGATAAGGAGATTCCGGAGACCAGAGCTGAGGATTCGCTACCTTCAGAGTAGTCTTGATTTCAGGATTGGCACCTGTGACGGTCTGCTCGGCAACCTTCTTGCCAGCCTCATCCAACAAGGCTATGATGGTCTTGCCCGACTTACCAGTCTTTCCTTCCAGCAGTGCATTTACTTCTACTTCAGCTTCCTGCTTATCAGCCTTCAGGGTACGGACGAAGGTATCCCAGGTAGAGAAGTTCTCGTT
>ERZ779699.28-NODE-28-length-39114-cov-11.9058_pt1 | contig 39114 bp, 41 predicted proteins | sample MGYA00511904_ERZ779699 | MGnify/ENA primary metagenome ERZ779699 (study PRJEB29588, sample SAMEA2144578) | human gut metagenome | biome: human gut; feature: human-associated habitat; material: faeces | place: Denmark | collected 2008/2010 ... | reverse complement strand
CTGCCCGATGGATGGTGGCTATAAGGCGAGCTTCGAAAGGTTTGTGATAGAATCCTTGAGAGCAGAGTGAGATAATCAGCGTGAGATTTTATACCTCAGACCGAATAAGTCTAATAAATCAGTGTTAATCTAGGGGAGATTAGAGCAAGAAGCAAAAACTCCCCCCAAAATTTGGTAGTTTCGAGGAAATATCCTATCTTTGCAAAAAATTAGAACTCATAAAATGTTGCAACATGAATATCCGAGTGATTATAGATAAGTTAGGTCCTATCCAGAATTCTGAGATAGAGTTTAAGCCATTCCTGGTTTATACTGGTGAATCAGGATTGGGTAAGAGTTATACGGCATTATTGTGGTATAACCTTCTTACTGCTATGGCTTCAGAGAGACTTTCTGAATTTATCAGAATGAAGTCTAACGGAAGCCAAAAGGACGAACTCACTCTTAAATTCAAGGATTTCAGAACATGGCTTAACCAAAATACTAGTGCATACTTGGGATATTTATTGGGTAATACTAATTTTGATTGTGCGGTCAATTATGTGTTCGAAGGAATTGATGATGAGATGGGGCTTTTATTGAGACGGCAGAATTATGATTTAGTCAATGGTTTTTGCCGCTATGCCGTTAATGAAGTTTCTATGATATTCCCTGTGGATATGGATAGTAGGGTTATGATGAGTATGATTCTTTCTTCATATTTAACAGATAAGTGTTTAGGAATTGCATTAATTCAGCCTTTGATCCTCCCTCCTGCTAGAGCAGCCTTTATGGGTGCTAATACAACATCTCCTATAGGAATGTATCGTGACTTTTTACAACAGTTGGATGATCTCAAAACTCCTTCTCGCATTGCAGTAGCAGATAATCAATTCTATGCAAACTATATCGCTAAGTTGGTGGATGGCAAGATAGTGTTGGAGAATGGTAGCGTGTTCTTGCAGTTTGCATCTGGTGAATTGATACCAGTAAGTGCTGCAGCATCTTCTGTCAAGGAGTTGATGCCATTCTTGTTGATGCTTCAAAATGGCAAGAATCGCCAGTATAACAGCTTGCTGTTTGAGGAACCAGAGGCTCATGTTCATCCGAAGAAGCAATTCTTGGTGATGGATATGCTAGCAAGATGTTGCAACAAGGGCATGCTCATCCAGATGACTACCCATAGCGACTATATGTTGGGACGAATGAACCAGTTGCTGCTTTTAGGCAAAATCAAGCAAGCTTCGGAGACTTCTTTCGGGCAATTCTGTGAAGCTCATCTGCACAATAAGAATTTGTATCTCACAGACCTTCAGGTGGGAGCTTATTACTTTAAGCGTGAAGAGGGTAAGGTTGTCATCGAGAAGCAAGATTTGGCAGAAGGCTTGCCATTCAGTTCTTTCGAACAGACAGTGAAAGACCAGATGGACTTGTCGGCTGACATCTCAGAAGTAGCTGAGCAACTTGGCATAGTATCTAATCTATAAAAAGTGAGTGATATGGATGCAACGATAGAAGAGTTTGGCAAGCTTTACCCAGCTTATGCTACCTTGTATTTCAAGGATGAGTGCGAGATAGTAGAAACGGCTCCCAAATCAGGCTTGGACTTTAGACGACTTGTCGTTTCAGGTGGAGAAGGCTATGCTTTTCCACGAGAGTTGGCAGGTGATTCGGTCTCCTTTTATAGTAAGGCTGGTTGTCAGGAACCCATGCTTCTCAATAGTGATGGTATCTTCTTTGCGGAGGTTGATGGTAGGAAATGCTTGTTTGTTTGCGAACTGAAGAGCTCCTTTGGCGTTGCTCAAATCAGCCATGCCAAGGAACAGATTGTGGGAACATTATTGCGCTTGCAGGCTCAGCTTAGCATTCTACAGTCTCTTCCTGAATGGGAATACCATGGAGTGATTGTATCCTACGAGCCCACAGGTAGCCAATTGGTCGTAGCAAGCAAGTTGACGAGTCGTGATGCCAGTTTCTCTAGATATTTGTGTACGAAGAAGCACAAGCTGATTTCATCTTCTATCGCCAATAAGTATTATGTGCCTTTGGCATTGCCAGACATCAATATCCACTATGTTGCTGTTCCTGGTAGGCTGAATGAGTATCAGGTAGATTTGAGGGAATTGGTAAATCTTTAGCGTTATGGAAAATTGCTATATGGCGAGTTTGAGAAGATGGAAAAGGTGTGTTGAAACAGGTTCAGCTATGACCAAGGAAAATACACCAAATATAGGTTGGCAAGAGTGAGAAGCTCATTATTTTAAGGAAGGGTAAATTATGAAAAAGCTCGATGATATAATATCGTCATTAAAACGCTCTCATGGCGTTGTGGTGGGATTGACTACTTTGTCAAGTTTAAATAGAATTTATGAAAATGTTCACGATAGTGAATTGTTGGAATATGTGCCGATAAAAATAGTATCTTTGATGGAGGAACATTTTAGACAAATATATCGGGAAATAATTGACAATAAGGAGTATCGAGGAAATTTAAAAAAAGTAAAATTCTTGAAGGATATGCGTTTTGACTTTGATGTAATTGATGCATTTCAAAATCAGAAAGTTACTTTAGGGGATTATTTGTCATATCATTTTCCATGCAGCTCTGTTAGCCAGATTTTTGATCAGTTTGGGCAGTTATTAGGGGTGGATTTTAGAAGCAGGCTAATAGATAAAATAGCAGAACTAGAAGGGGAGGTTGAACTCCCTAAGGAAGAGGCTCGAATTAATATTGTTTTCTTCTTTAAGTCTATTGATATGATTTTTCAAATGAGACATGTTCTTTGTCATGAGGGTGGTATTGTTAGGACAATAGATAATGATTTTGTTATGCAGATGATTTCGGATTCTCAATTATTCGTTGAATATACAGATCATCTGATAAGCGATATCATGTATCCAAATTTCGATTACACACAAGCTTCAATGAATAAAGATGCAAAACAATCATTTGAGGCTTCAGATAAGCAACTTACAGCCATCATTAAATATTTGAAAGATAAAGATACAGAAGATGTGTGGAATTTCTCTTATATGGAAGAGTGGAAGAAATATCGAGAGGCTAAGGCAGTATGTGATTCTAAATGTTGTGAAGGTGGTTCTATGTATCCTAGTGCTTATTATTCAAGTTTGTATGATACTACTAGTCATATGATTTCTCAACTCAAAGTTGATTTTCATCTTTACGATTGGGGTAGTGATGGTAGAGTTAATGATTAGAATTTTTGCTATTATACTTCTATGTAACTTGATGCTGTGTTATCTTGTAATATATAAAGTTTATGAAGAATTATAGTTTAGAGCTAAGAAGCATTTTTGATAAGCCATATTTTTCCGTGAATGTTGCAGACTTGTCTTTGTTGGAAAAAAGGATTACTTCGAAAAGGTGATGCAGGACTTTAAAATGTATATTTATGATGAATAAAACAGAAGATTCTGACTTTGTTGCCTCTTGGCAGAAAGTTGAGGAGGCTCTAAAGCGTCTTGACGAAAATCAGGTGGAACGTTTGTTCTCAAAGAAACATGCGTCCTTGGCTGATTTTCACCAAGCTCTAATAAAAGAGTTGGAACTAAAGGCTACTGCCTTGGAATCTGCTGTGGCTTCTTTGAAGGACGAGAGTAAGGCAATAATGCAGGAAACCTTAAAAATCAAGTCAGAAACAAAGAAACTTCGTGAGGAAAGAGAACGGATGAATGAAGAATTGTTGCAGAAAAAGCGTGAGCTAGACCAGTTGAAAACTCACCCTTACCCGTATGAAAGATGGGGATAAGGACTATAAGTCTATGCTTCCATGTTACTATGTTGAAAAAACAGATGAGGTGAAGGAGTGTGCTTAGCAATCCTTCACCCTAAAAACGATACAAGAATAACTTTTTTCAAAAAACTGATAGGTGTAACTACTTGGAATATAGTGGGGACGCTGTATTGATGATATACAATTGACTATTCTTGATTAATTTGTATTCAAATGAAATATTCAAAAGGAAAGATAATTATTGGCGTATGCTTATGTCTTGTAGCGATATTGCTCGCACCATATCTTTTAACGAGACCTTTTAGTGATAAGGTATCTTTTATGAATACTGGTCAAATTGGAGACACTATAGGTGGTACTACAGCGCCTATTATTGGCATAGTAAGTATAGTTCTACTTGCATATACTTTAATTGAACAATTGAAGTTTAACGCAAAGCAAGTTGACTTACAACGACAAGAACAATTTAAGGCAACATTTTTCGAATTATTGAAAGAACAGAGAGATATAACAAACTCTTTGTTTACAATTTACGAAGGAGTTGATATGAAAAATCCAATAAGGATACAAAAAATTCATGTGACAGGGCAGGAATTTTTCAGAATGGGTTCCTTTGTCCTAAGGAATTTATTTGAATCAATGGAATATGGATATTATTGTCACGTATATGATCCAAAAGAAATTAATGCACAACTTATAGGCTTAGATTCTTATTCAGAAGATTATATTGTGGATGAACAAGGTAATCTACACTCTTTTGATTTTGAAAAGATTAAAACGCAATCAAAGTTCTGCTTTCTGAATGATAAGTATAAGATAACAAATAAAGAGTTTGAGGCTTATAAACATTTGAATGTAAAAAAGAAAATTGAATTTGTTTATCGGCGTTTTTTCAATGTTCATGAAGAATGTGGTAACTATTTTAGGCATTTATACAGAATTTTACGTTTCGTGAGTCAGTCTGAGGAAGAGGAGTTAAATGATACTGAGGATGATGTTGTAAGGCAGCAAATATCCAAAAGATATTACGAATTGGTCCAATTTGTTCAAGCTCAGATGTCTACAAGAGAATTGCTAATGGTTTTCTATAATAGTTTTTCTTTTCCTAAATTAAGAGATTTGCTTATAAGGTATAATCTTTTGGAGAATTTGACAATCGAGAATCTTATTGATAAGAGTCATAATTGTATTGTTGGTTATCATCTTAAGCACCAGTGATTAGAGGCAAACATAATATGTTAGCATTATTTTCAATGTATAATGACTTACAATATTAATGTTAATGAATCATCTCAAAAGAAGATTATTGTTGAGGCTTTGAAAACAATGATTCGTAATAACAATCCTGAGCCTCAAGCAACATATCTTTGTAATCAACTGGATGATGCAAGTTGTATAGCTGATTGTTTAGAGGAATTGTATAAGCAGATAAGGCTGCATCCCTATGATGGTCTATAATCTGGCGGTCCTAGCCCGCACAAAATGGCGAAGACCTTTGATGGTCCGCCAACCTTAGAGCGTAGCGGTTCTGAGCACCGGAGGGCGGTTACATCCTTCCTTCTGAGGAGGAAGGCTTGGTTAGAGGTGGAGCTCCCTTTGGAAAGGGAGACGGAGGGATTCGAAAAATCTTATTATAACAACAAAAATTAAAACAAAAACAATGAATATAATCAAAACTGATATAGAAGGCGTACTCATTATAGAGCCACGCCTCTTCCGTGATGCTCGTGGCTACTTCTTCGAGAGCTTCAGCGAGCGAGAGTTTGAAGAAAAGGTTGCCCCAATCCTGGGACACAGTGTTCACTTCTGCCAAGACAACGAGTCAATGAGTAGCTATGGTGTAATGCGAGGCTTGCATTTCCAGCGTCCACCATATACCCAGAGCAAGTTGGTACGCTGCGTAAAGGGTAGAGTGCTTGATGTAGCTGTAGATATCCGCAAAGGATCACCAACCTATGGCAAGCATGTAGCTGTAGAACTGACAGAAGACAATCATCGCCAGTTCTTCATTCCAAAGGGTTTTGCTCATGGTTTCGCCGTTCTCTCAGAAACAGCAGTCTTCCAATACAAGTGTGATAACTTCTATCATCCAGAGGCAGATGGAGGTATTTCTATCCTCGATGATACCCTCGGTATCGATTGGCGCATTCCTACGGAACATGCTAATCTCTCTGAGAAAGATACAAAACATGCTATGCTGAAAGACTTTGATAGTCCATTCGACATCAATGTAGATTTATACAAGTAAACAACAAATACTAATCATTTAACATTAAGGCGATGAAAGGAATAGTATTAGCAGGTGGAAGCGGAACACGCTTGTACCCCATCACCAAAGGTATTAGCAAGCAGCTGATTCCAATCTTTGATAAACCGATGATATATTATCCTATCTCGGTTTTGATGTTGGCGGGTATCCGTGAGATATTGATTATTTCAACACCTTACGACTTGCCTGGTTTCAAACGACTCTTAGGCGATGGAAGCCAGTTCGGCGTCAAGTTCGAGTATGCTGAGCAGCCATCACCAGATGGCTTGGCCCAAGCCTTCATTATCGGAGAGAAATTCATTGGCGATGAGGCTGCTTGCCTCGTATTAGGCGATAATATCTTCTATGGTGCTGGTTTGAACCAGATGCTGCATCAAGCAGTAGTAGATGCAGAGCAGAACGACAAGGCAACCGTCTTCGGTTATCGGGTAAGCGATCCTGAACGATATGGCGTGGCAGAGTTTGATGAGCAAGGCAATTGCTTAAGCATTGAGGAGAAGCCTCAGCATCCAAAGAGCAACTATGCTGTGGTAGGCTTATACTTCTATCCTAACAAGGTGGTGGAAGTAGCCAAGCATATCAAGCCTTCTGCTCGTGGCGAGTTGGAAATCACTACTGTTAACCAGGAGTTCTTGAAGGATAAGGAGCTGAAGGTACAGACTATGGCAAGAGGATTTGCCTGGCTTGATACCGGAACTCATGATTCCCTTTCTGAGGCATCAACCTTTATCGAAGTTTTGGAGAAGCGACAGGGCTTAAAGGTAGCTTGCTTGGAAGGTATCTCATACCGTCAAGGTTGGATTACAGCAGAGCAATTGAGAGAGAATGCACAGCCTATGTTGAAGAACGACTATGGAAAGTATCTGCTTTCAATCCTTGATGAAGCAGATGGTACATTAAAGAAGAATTTAGAATATTAAAATATAAGATAGGTGAGGGAGAGGATAAGAGCATTTTTTTAAGCTACTTTTCGCTCTGTTCTCAAACTCATCTATCTCTCTTTAAGTAAAATATGAACATACTAGTAACAGGTGCTAACGGTCAGCTTGGTAATGAGATGCGTATCGTTAGCCAAAATACAACAGATCATTATATCTTTACCGATGTCAATCAGGTAGAAGGTTTGGAAACTACTTTCCTTGATATCACCGATATGGATGCCATACGCAAGATGGTGAAGGAAAATGATGTGAAAGCCATCGTGAATTGTGCGGCATGGACCAATGTGGATGCCTGTGAGACTGATGAGAAACTGGCTGCATTGGCTGAAAAGCTTAATGCGGATGCTCCTGAGAATCTGGCTAAGGCAATGAAGGAGGTTGATGGTCTGCTCATCCAAATCTCTACAGATTATGTCTTTGGTAAGGAACCTTATAATGTGCCATGTAATCCTGACCAGAAGGGAACTCCTACTGGCGTATATGGAATAACAAAGCTTCATGGTGAGCAGAAGATTATGGCTACTGGCTGTGACTATGTGATTATCCGTACGGCATGGTTGTATTCTGAGTTTGGCAAGAACTTCTGCAAGACAATGCTTAATCTGACGGCAACCAAGCCACAGTTGAAGGTTGTCTTCGACCAATGTGGTACTCCAACATACGCACTCGATTTGGCTAATGCCATCATCACCATATTGGATAAGGTAAAGGCTGCCCAGAGCAAGAATGAATATGTTGGAGTTTATCATTTCTCAAATGAGGGTGTCTGCTCCTGGTATGATTTCACCCAGATGATTGCAAGAATCGCCGGTCATACGGAATGCGATATCCAACCATGTTATAGCTCGGAGTATCCTTCTCCAGTAACTCGTCCTGCTTATTCCGTATTGGATAAGCGAACCATCAAGGAGACCTTTGGTGTAAAGATTCCTTATTGGGTGGATTCCTTGGAGAAGTGTATCGCTAATTTGAAAGAAGCAAAGTAATTATTAATTTTTAATTATAAATTATTAATTGAAATGAAGAATATCATTATCACGGGCGGTGCTGGTTTCATCGGCTCACACGTAGTAAGACTTTTCGTGAACAAATATCCTGAGTATCACATTATCAACCTTGACAAGTTGACATACGCAGGCAACCTGGCTAACCTCAAGGACATCGAGGACAAGCCTAACTATACATTCGTTAAGGGTGATATCTGCGATTTCGACCTGATGCTGAAACTGATGCAGGACTACAAGGTAGATGGCATCATCCATCTCGCTGCCGAGAGCCATGTAGATAGAAGTATCAAGGATCCATTCACTTTCGCTCAGACCAACGTGATGGGTACCCTGTCTCTGCTCCAGGCGGCAAAGATTTACTGGGAAAGTCTTCCTGAAGGATACGAGGGCAAGCGCTTCTACCACATCTCTACTGATGAGGTTTACGGTGCCTTGCAGATGACTCATCCTGAGGGTATTCCTGCTCCTTTCACCACCAAGGCTTCCAGCGATAAGAACCACGAGGCTTACGGCGAGGAGTTCTTCGTAGAGACTACCAAGTACAATCCTCACTCTCCATACTCTGCATCCAAGGCAAGCTCAGACCACTTCGTCCGTGCTTTCCACGATACCTACGGTATGCCTACCATCGTGACCAACTGCTCTAACAACTACGGTCCATACCAGTTCCCTGAAAAGTTGATTCCGCTGTTTATCAACAATATCCGTCATCGCAAGCCATTGCCAGTATATGGTAAGGGTGAGAACGTGCGCGACTGGTTGTATGTAGTAGATCATGCCCGTGCCATCGATATGATTTTCCACAAGGGAAAGATTGCCGAGACTTACAACATCGGCGGTTTCAACGAGTGGAAGAATATCGACATCATCAAGGTGGTAATCAAGACTGTTGATAGATTGCTCGGCAGAAAGGAAGGCGAGGATATGGATCTCATCACTTATGTAACAGACAGAAAGGGTCATGATATGCGTTACGCCATCGACTCTCGCAAGCTTCAGAAGGAACTCGGCTGGGAGCCATCTCTCCAGTTTGAGGAGGGTATCGAGGAGACTGTAAAATGGTATCTCGATAACCAGAAATGGATGGACAACGTTACCTCAGGTGATTACCAGAAGTATTACGACAACATGTATAATATATAAAAGGTATGGACTTAATAAAGACTGATATTGAAGGCGTTCTCATTTTAGAGCCACGCCTCTTCCGCGACTCTCGCGGTTACTTTTTCGAGAGCTTCAGCGAGCGAGAGTTTGAAGAAAAGGTTGCCCCATTCCTGGGACACAGTGTTCACTTCTGCCAAGACAACGAGTCTATGAGCAGCTATGGCGTGATGCGAGGTCTGCACTTCCAGCGTCCTCCTTATACCCAGAGCAAGTTGGTACGCTGCATAAAGGGTAGAGTGCTCGATGTAGCAGTAGATATTCGTAAAGGTTCCCCTACTTATGGCAAGCATGTTGCTGTAGAGCTGACAGAAGATAACCATCGCCAGTTCTTCATCCCTAAGGGTTTTGCCCATGGTTTTGCCGTACTTTCAGAAACTGCAATCTTCCAGTACAAGTGTGATAACTTTTATCATCCTGAGGCTGATGGAGGTATCAGCATCCTCGATGACACTCTCGGTATCGATTGGAAAATCACAACAGAGCATGCTAATCTCTCAGAGAAAGATACGAAGCATGCGATGTTGAAAGACTTCGATAGTCCATTTGATATCAAAATTGATTTATACAAATAATTATTTTTGAAATGCTTAAAGATAAAATTACAAAATATCCACGTCGCTTATTAAAAGACGATAGAGGATGGTTTCTTAAAGTAATTACAGGTAAGGAAGAAAAATTACCTCCTCATACAGGTGAGGTTTATTTTACCTGTGGTATTAACGGGAAAACTAAAGGGTCACATTATCATCCAAAAGCACAAGAATGGTTTACCCTAATAGATGGTAAGGCTATTCTAAGGCTCGAAGACATAGAAACGCATGAACGTTTGGAAATATTGATGGAGGCTAGCAATCCAGAAACTGTTTATATTCCAAGAAATGTGGCTCATTCTGTAGAGTGTGCTCCTGATTGTGATAAGTTTATTCTTTGTGCTTATACAGATTTGCTGTATAATCCTGAAGATACAATTCCTTATGAAATTAAATAAAAGAGATATGAAAGCAGTTATCTTTGCTGGCGGTCGTGGTACTCGTTTCAGCGAAAAGACACAGTACATGCCAAAGCCTATGATTGAGATTGGTGGAAAGCCAATTCTTTGGCATATCATGAAGATTTATGCAGCTCATGGTATAAATGAGTTTATAATCTGTTGTGGCTATAAAGGATATGTTATAAAGGAGTATTTTATGAATTACTTCCTTCATAATACTGATGTAACAGTTAATCTTGCAGACAATTCAGTCAAGTTACTTGAAAACCATTCCGAGAACTGGAAGGTTACAATGGTAGATACAGGCCTTGATACAATGACTGCGGGTAGATTGAAAAGAATTCGTCCATATCTGGATGGCGAGCCTTTCTGTCTGACATATGGTGATGGCGTTACAGACTTAAATATTAGCGATACCATCAAGGCACATCAGAATAGTGGAAAGGCTTTATCTATGACTGTTTATAAACCTGCAGGACGCTTTGGTTCTGTTCATATTGATCCAAAGACAAATATTGTTCAGTCTTTCGAGGAGAAACCTGATGGGGAAGGAAACTGGATTAATGCAGGTTTCTTTGTATGTGAACAGAAAATTTTTGATTATCTTCCTAAGAATGCAGATCCGGTGATGTTTGAGCGTGAGCCATTACAGAAAATTGCTTCAGATGGTGAGATGCATGCATATAAACATACTGGTTTTTGGAAGCCTATGGATATGTTGAAAGATAATATGGAATTAGAGAAAATGTGGAGCGAGGACAAAGCTCCTTGGAAAGTTTGGTAATAAGAAAATATTATGATAGACGTATTTGATGGATTTTTCAAGGGCAAGAAAGTCCTTGTAACTGGTCATACAGGTTTTAAAGGCTCCTGGTTGTGTATCTGGCTCCATGAGTTAGGTGCAGAGGTAGTAGGTGTAGGTCTAGACCCATATTCTGAGCGTGACAACTTTATGCTTTCTGGCATCGGTTCTAAGATAAAGGCAGACATCCGTGCTGATATTCGTGACGGAGAGAAGATGAAGCAAATCTTTGCTGAGTATCAGCCTGAAATTGTATTTCATTTGGCTGCACAGCCTTTGGTTCGTCTCTCTTATGAGATTCCTGTAGAGACATACGAGGTGAACGTCATGGGAACTATTCATATAATGGAAGCTATCCGTGCTACTAAGAGTGTCAAGGTGGGTGTAATGATTACTACCGATAAGTGCTATGATAACAATGAGCAGTTGGAAGGATATGTAGAGACCGACCCATTTGGTGGTTATGATCCATACAGTTCTTCTAAGGGCGCTTGTGAGGTGGCTATACAGTCATGGAGACGTTCTTTCTTTAATCCTGCTGACTATGGAAAAAAGCATACTGTGAGCCTTGCATCTGTAAGAGCTGGTAACGTAATCGGTGGTGGTGACTGGGCTAAAGACCGCATCATACCAGATTGTATCCGAGCTTTGGAAACAACCAAGGTGATTGATATCCGTTCTCCAAAGGCTGTTCGTCCTTGGGAGCATGTGTTGGAGCCATTGTCTGGATATATGCTCTTGGCTCAGAAAATGTGGAATGATCCTACAGGTTACTGTGAAGGATGGAACTTTGGTCCGGAAGCTGATAGTGTATTAACCGTTTGGGAAGTTGCTTCTGCCATCGTTGAGAATTTTGGTTTTGGTGAGTTGAAGGACGTTTCTGATCCGAATGCTCTTCATGAGGCAAACCTTTTGATGCTCAATATCAATAAGGCAAAGACCCGTTTAGGATGGAAGCCAAGACTGAATGCCAAACAATGTGCCATGCTTACCTCTGACTGGTATAAGAGATACAAAACAGAAAATGTATATGACCTCTGTGTGGAGGAAATCAATAAATTCATAGGATAATGAAAATTTCAATTTTAGGAACTAACGGATTTCTTTCTACTGCCATTGCAAAATATGCCAATGAAGCAGGATGGAACCTAGATATGTATGGACTTGATGAGCCTAGATCTCATAAGTATGACAATTTCTATAAGGTAAACTTGATGGATACCGCACTTGATTGCTCAGGCTTGTTAGCTTCAGACATCATTATTTATGCAATTGGTGCAGGTATTCAGTCTAACTTGAAAGAAGGCAATGATTTGATTTATAATCTCAATGTCACGGTACCTGTTCGTATATGCAATGCTTTAAAAGCAGCTGGATATCGAGGGAAATTTATAACCTTTGGTTCCGTATTTGAGATGGGTGAGACAACAGAAGAACGTTTCTTTACGGAAGAAGACATACAAACCTCTTTAGCAGTTGCGCCAAATGACTACACGGTTTCAAAGAGAATGTTGACTAGATTCATAAGTTCATACAAACATGAATTTACTCATTGGCATTTTATCATACCTACCATCTATGGTGAGAGTGAAAATCCAAAGCGATTGATTCCTTACACAATCAATGCCATCAAGAATGGGGAAGAACTGCACTTTACTGCTGGTGATCAGACTAGGCAGTATATCCATGTTAGTGAAGTGCCTAGAATAATAGGCATGGCATATAAGAAGAATATATCTAGTGGAATCTATAACATTCAAGGCAAAGAGACTATTACAGTAAAAGAAATCGTTACTCTTATCCATAAAGTTTTAGGTAAGCAAGTAGCAGAAGGGTGTTTTGGATCTGCACAACGTGCTGATGTCGGGATGAAATATCTTGCTTTGGATGGTAGAAAATTGAAATCTTTAACGGGTTTTGAAGCAACAGTGAGGTTAGAAGAAGTTATTAAACATTATTAGTAAGAGATTTTTGATATAAGCCAATATGGTATCCCTGAAAAAAAATATACTATATAATTCGATACGTGTCGGAAGCAATTTGGTATTCCCTTTGGTGACATTCCCTTATGTTACAAGAATAATGGGACCAGAATCTTTAGGATTATACAACTACGTTAGTGCTATTGTTGCGTATTTTACATTGTTTGCATGTCTAGGATTTCCGCTGTATGGTACTCGTGAGGTAGCTCAAGCTAAAGATAATCCAGAAAAAATGCAATCTGTAACGAATGCAATATTTACATCAAGTGTATTGGCGTGTTTAACCGTGTATTTGATGTATTTCGTTGCTTCGCTGTTTCTTGCAAACAATTCTGATGAGTTCTGGATATACACGGTTTTAGGTTTTTCTATCATTCTTTCCTGCATCTCCTTTGATTGGTTTTATCAAGGAATTGAAGATTTTAAGTTTATAACTATACGTAGTTTAATCATTAAAATTATATCTATTGTATGTTTGTTTTTGTTTGTAAAAAGCAAAGATGATATACTTTACTATGCTATCTTGACAATCGCAGGAACATGTGGTAATAACATATGGAATTTAATAAGAATAAACAGATATATAAAATTAAAAGTCTCATTCCAAGATTGTTGGAAACATACTAGTGGTGCAATGACTTTCTTTTTGGGTAGTATAATAGTTAGTTTATATACTAATCTCAATGGAGTGATGGTTGGAGCTTTAGGAACAATGTCAGCGGTTGCCTATTTTACAACTGGTAATAAGATTGTAAATTTGGCTATGACTATTTTAGGTGCTGTCGCTTCCTCTATTATGCCAAGAATGTCATTCTTGTTGAAAAAAGGTGACGAAAATTCAGCTTTAGTCCTTCAAAAAAGGACTTTAAACTTGCTTTACTATATAGCGTTTCCTTTGACTGTTGGAATGATAGTTCTTGCGCATCCTTTAATTCTACTATTTGGTGGAGATAAATTTATTCCCGCAGTATTGGTTATGCAAATATTAGCGCCTTTATTATTGGTTATTGTGTTATCGCAATTTCTATCTAACCAGATATTGATTCCATTGCACTTGGAAAAATATAATAATTATTGCGTATTAGGTGGGGCATTAGTCAATTTCGTATTGAATTTTATTTTGATTCCTATATATGCAGAGGTTGGTGTTGCAGTTACAGTATTGATTTCAGAATCTGTAGTAACGCTTCTTTTCTTCATATTTGCTTCAAAGCATATGAAATTGACAGTAATGGATTTCCTGCCAATCAAGTGCATGCTAAGTTCTGCTATTATGGGGTTGGTTATTTATTGTTTATTTGACGAAACAAGTCATATCCTATGCATATTTGGCTATATTCTACTTGGAGCGACAATATATAGTTTGTCTTTATTTGTAATGAAAGATAAGTTCTTTTCTTATATGTTAACTATAATAAAAAAGAAACGAAATGGGAAGTAATGATATTTTAGTGAGCCTTTGTTTCCCTACATGTAATAGGGGGCAAATGATAAAGTCTATTCTGGATCATTATTTGTCTTGTTCTGAGTTTGATTGTAAGGTGGAAATTGTAATTAGCGATAATGCTTCTACTGATTCTACCAAACAATTAGTAACAGATTATATTCTTGATAATCCTACCAGGCATATTCGTTATTATAGAAATGATACAAACATTGGTACATTGAATTTTTTCGAGTCCATGAAACATGCTCAAGGAAAATATATAAAATTGTGTAACGATTATCTCTATATTGATGATGAAGGGCTAAAAACAATCAAAGATTTCGTAACACAAACACCAGATAATGTTGCGCTGTTCTTTTATGATAATTTGCGGGAAAGAAATAATGGCTGTGTAAGATTACATAATGTAGATAAGTTTATTCATCTTGTTAATAATAAGATGACATGGATAAGCAATTTCGGATGTTGGAAAAGAGATATATTAACATTAGAAACCTATACAAAATCCGAGCCAAAAGTAAATGGGCATATTATTCAAACTGCCTTTTGGTCTCTGTTTCTTGTAGATTCTTATGAAGAAACAATTATTGTTGATTTTCATTCAAACCATTGTTTGCCTATACCTAACAGCAAGCGAGTTCTGACATATAATTTTTTCACTCCTCATGTCGTATATTACTATGACTTGATTGATGATTATGTCAAGCAGGGAAAGGTAACTAAGCAGACAATTCTTTTGGATAAGGAAAGACTCTTGTCTGATTTTGTTGGCAATAAGATAGTCGAATACCTTATTCTAAGGAGAAATTGTCCATATGACTTGTCTGGTAGTTGGTCTCTAATATTTAAATATTTTGGTAAAATCCCATATTTCTATTATATAATTCCAAGACAGGCACTGTATGCTGTTTTATATCTTCCATTAAGAAAAAAGGCAATATGGTTTTTAAAAAAAATGGGAATATTCGAACAATGTAAAAAACTTCAAAAGAAATAAGATGGAATCAATAAAGAAGAAAAGAGTTTCGACTTTCGATATAATGAAATTCTTCGGCATAGTTGTTGTCATAATAGAACATATGACGGAGCATTTTCGTGAGTTTATATTTTCATTTCATATGCCATTGTTTTTTATCTTAGCGGGTTATTTTTATCATAAAAGAGAAATTGTAGAAAGTTTGCGATTAGACGTAAAACATTTGGTGTATCCTTATCTCCTGACTGCTGCTGCTATATTCTTGACATACGCTCTTTATTTTACAATAAAGGATGATGTAGATTTAAAATATTGGTTTATTGCCATGTGCTATGGAAGCGGATCTGTTCAGCATACTTCATATTATTTAGCAGATATGCCAGCTATTGGTGCTATTTGGTTTTTGTTAGCATTGTTTTGGTGTAAAAATATATTTAACACCATTGTACATTTTGCCAAGCACCGGTACATTGCGAGTTTGATAATTTCCATAATTGCTATCTGTATTGATAACTATATCATAAATTTGCCATTGACGATACTTCCAGGTATGGGAGCGGTTATGTTTTATGCAATGGGGTATTACATTAGGCAGACCACAGGCTTTTGGAAGATAAATCCTTTTATAGCTACAGTCTTTATACTGATATGGATAATTTCTTTTTTAAGATATGGCTTAATAGGTATGGTTATATGCTCCTATCCTAATTTCATCATCAATCTTCTAGGTGCTATCGGTGGAACATACGCTCTCTTCCTTATTTCTGATGTGTTATCTACAGCTAAATATCCACTGCATAAGGTTGTAATATGGGGGGGCAAAAATAGCCTAACTTTTTTATGCATACATCTTTATGATTTGGATGTTCCAATCCGAGGCTTTCTGCATATACCAAATGTAGTTGGAATTCCGTTGGTCATCCTGATGTGTTTCGTAGGAACATATATCATGTCTAAGATACCATTTACAAGAATGGTGTACAATATCAAACCTTTTTAAAAATATAGATTATGAGTAATCTAAAATACGACTATCTCATAGTTGGCTCCGGTCTTTACGGAGCCACTTTCGCACATCTTGCCCATAAGCAGGGCAAGAAGTGTTTAGTTATTGATAAGCGTTCTCACTTAGGTGGCAACATCTATTGTGAGAATATCGAAGGTATCAACGTGCATAAGTATGGCGCTCACATCTTCCATACCTCCAATAAGAAGGTGTGGGACTTTGTGAACTCTATCGTCGAGTTTAATCGTTATACCAACTCGCCAGTGGCTAACTATAAGGGCAAGCTCTATAATCTGCCTTTCAATATGAACACCTTCTACCAGATGTGGGGTGTAACCACACCTGAAGAAGCTCAGGCTAAGATTGATGAGCAGAAAGCGGAAGCTGTGGCACGTATGAAAGCTGATGGCGTTACAGAACCTCGTAACCTGGAGGAACAGGCTCAGGTATTGATTGGAAAAGATATTTACGAAAAGCTTATCAAGGGGTATACTGAGAAGCAGTGGGGAAGAAAATGTACAGAACTTCCTGCTTTCATTATCAAGCGCTTGCCAGTTCGTCTTATCTTCGATAATAACTACTTCAATGATAAGTACCAGGGTATCCCTGTTGGTGGTTATAACAAACTCATTGATGGCTTGCTTGAAGGAGTAGAGACGAAAACTAATGTAGATTTCTTTGAAAACCGCTCTTATTGGGAGGGTATCGCTGACAAGATAGTGTTCACGGGCAAGATTGATGAATTCTATAATTATCAGTTTGGCAAACTAAATTATCGTACAGTACGCTTTGAGACAGAGATCATTGATAAACCAAATTATCAGGGCAATGCAGTTGTGAACTATACAGAGCGTGAAGTTCCTTACACTCGTGTTATTGAGCACAAGCACTTTGAGATGTTTGGTCAGGAAGTGTATGAATGTCTAAAGACCGTCATTTCGAAAGAGTATTCCACAGAGTGGAAGGACGGTATGGAACCATACTATCCTGTGAATGACAAGCAGAACTCTGAGCTATATGCCAAGTATAAAGGACTGGCCGACAAGGAAGAGAATGTCATCTTCGGAGGTCGCTTAGCAGAATATAAGTATTACGATATGGCTCCTACAGTAGAGAGGGCTATGAGCTGGTTTGAAATTTAAAAGGAATAGTTGTTGTTAGGTGATAGAGAATTATAGTGCCTGACCTAGAATATACTAGAATATAGTTGTAATACAAATTGATCTTATAGTTATTATAAAGCTATAAATATGGATACAAAATATAAAATTTGTGCGGTTGTTGTTACATTCAATCGCAAAGAACTGTTGATTAATTGTTTGAATGCAATAAACGAACAAACATACAAACCTCATACTGTTATCATTGTTGATAATGCATCTACTGATGGAACAAAAGATTTAGTGAAGCAAAACGGATATTGTAATATAATGCTAAATGGTATTAATTATCAATATTTGTTGCTTCCAAATAATCAAGGTGGAGCAGGTGGCTTTTATAACGGAATCAAGACTGCCTATGAATCTGAGGAAAATTTTGATGCTGTTTGGGTAATGGATGACGACGGAATTCCTGATTGTTTGCAATTGAATGAAATGATTCCGTATTTAAACAAATATGATTTTATTTCTCCATTAGTTATTGCAAAGGAAGATAATACAAAAATGGCTTTTTATGATTGTAGCGTAAAAGAATATCAGTCTAGAGCAAAGGAAAATATAGTTCATGATAATGCTAATCCATTTAATGGTATTTTATTTTCAAGAAAACTAATAAGTCAAGTTAAATATCCCAAGAAAGAAATGTTTATTTGGGGGGATGAGATTAATTATTGGTTAAGATGTAAAAAAGACGGGTTTTCACCGATAACAGTTATAAGTGCGATACATATTCATCCAAAAGATAGACAAACATTGGGAAAAACAAGATTGAATAAGATGATCCGTATAACTGATGTTGATTGGAAATTATATTGTCTCATTAGGAATAAGACCTATAACAAATTTCAAGATAGTATACTCGGTGGCATAAAAGGATGTTTTGTAGATTATTTAGATTATTCTTACTATTACAAAAGTAAGAATCAACATAAAGATACGCTTATTCTTTCTGCAATTTTTGATGCCATATTTAACAGATGGAATAATTTAAAAAAATGGAAATGAAATTTTCAAAATGTAGTATATTATGCAAGAAAAGAAAATAGTTTCAATAGTTGTTCCCATTTATAAGGTAGAGCAATATATGGATGAGTGTATAACATCTATAGTGAATCAGACATATTCTAATATAGAGATAATATTAGTTGATGATGGTTCCCCGGATAATTGTCCACGAAAATGTGATGATTGGGGCAAGGCTGATGAACGTGTTGTGGTGTACCATAAAAAAAATGGAGGTCTTAGTGATGCTCGTAATTATGGTATAGAAGTTGCTAAGGGTGATTTTATCATGTTCGTAGATAGTGATGATTATATTGCTCGAGAAATGGTTGAAAAACTATATTCTAGTATAATAGACTCTGATGCTGATATTGTAGGTTGCAAAATAAATACAGTAACTAATGGTGTTGTTTCAGAATACGATAAGATTGGTAATAAAAATAAAAAACTAACACCAATAATGACAGGATTGGATTATTTGAAATTGTTTGTTGCAGGAGAAATAGAAAACGCTTCATGGAATAAAATATATAAGAAATCCTGTTTTGATACTATCAGATTTCGGAAAGGTCGAAATAATGAGGATTTCCTTATGTTCTATGAATTATGCCCTGAAATAAAGAAAATAGCTTTTATTGATTATTATGGTTATTTCTATAGACAAAGAGAAGGTAGTATAGTTCATGATGTAAACAATTTCTTGTATTTTGATATTATAAAGAATATCGAAGAAATTAAAGCGGACATTATTAAAAGTAGACCTTATCTTTTAAAAAGTATAAAGATAAAAGAACTTGAGGAGAGAATTGTATTTATGAAACTCGTTTTAAAGAGGCGTAAATTATGTTTGTATTTTTCTGAATTTCTGCAAAATTATGTAAAATTATGGAAATCTATAAATATAGCTAAAGAATTGCCGCCTATATATAAACGGCCATTTTATTTGTTACGTTATTTTCCAATATTTTATAGTTTGAAGTCATGACAGAAGAAGGATGCGTTATTTTTAATGCGTGTTTATACATGGCATTATTTTGTTTTTGGTGGAATAAGCATAAAGGGTTGAACTCTGGCACTTACATACTTTTGATTTGGTCAGTCTGTTCTCTAGTTGGTGTGTTCTATGAACCCGTAAACATTTATGGACATATGAGAAAGATAACATTATGGCCATATTTGTATTTGTTTGTTTGTAACTGTTTGATGTTCATTCCTATTTTAGCTTTTAAAGCAGAAAGGTTGAGACATATATCAATAAATAATAGGTTGTTAATACCGTTGGGAATAGTGCTTGGAATAATATCAATCCCACCATTTGTTGAATCTTCTATATACTATTATATTAATCATAGTAATACGCAAATGATGTTAGATGCGTTTAATGATCGATATGCTGATACTTCAACTACGTATAGTTATTTGTCGACTTTTTCTAAACGATTAACTTATATTTTGCATTCTGTAAGAACTCTATCTCTTTTCTTGTTGTTTTATATGCCTGTAATATATACCAAGAAAAAGAGTTTTAAGTTTGCATATATAGGTGTATGTCTGTCTGTGGTATTAATAGTGTTGGAGTCTTTAATTCTTCTTGCTAGATTTCAGGTTGTAATTTATGGTCTGTATGGTTTCTTTATTTATTTAATATTACGAAATCTATATAATGAGAAATTACGTACTGTAGCTTCTCGATACATGAAAATACTAGCAATAGCTTTTGTCTCTCTTCAGATAGTTCAAACAGCTTCAAGGTATTTTAATTACACCGAAAATTTAGGGCAGCAAGAGGTCGGAGCCATTGCTTATTTGGGACAATATTTAGGAGAAAGCATGGGAAATTTTAACGGCAATATAGTTCACTCAGATTATTATTTTGGTGCTGACCCTATACTAAAAACATATGCTGATTTTCTTCATATACCATTAGAAAAAACAGTATATAGGGAAGGGCGATTTCATACGAATCAATTTTTTACTGTTGTTGGAGAATTTTGGAGAGCTTATGGAGGCGTAGCAACTTTAGTTATATTTTTAATTTTTCCTTATTGGCTTTATGTAGTAGTCAAACGCAATAATTATAAAAAAGTATCTTTTGCTTTTTTAATGTTATTAATTATGTATAGCAAAATGGCTATCGTAGGCATATTTTATCATGCATATTTTGTGGACGCAAATGAATTGTTAGTAATGCCATTATTTGTAATATTGTTAACGCTATATAAAAAGAAAAAGTATGTTGGATAGAGTTTTTTTAGCAGGTGTTGTTCTTTATAATCCTAATATTGAAAGATTAGCAGAGAATTTAACTGCGATATGTTCACAAACAAACCAGGTTTATTTGTTTAATAATGGTTCTTCAAATATCGCTGAAATAAAAGCTTTGATTAGCAACTATCAAAATGTAATTTTATTCGATAATAATGATAATGCAGGAATTGCTTTTGCTTTAAATAGCTTGATTAATAAAGCAAAGAACGATGGATATAAATGGGTCGTAACTTTGGATCAAGATAGTGTTGCTCCACCTAATCTTGTTGCTGAATATTTGAAATATATTAATACGTCTAATTTGGGTATGATATGTTGCAAGATTATAGATAGAAATTTTGGTGAACGTAAATATGATAAGAGTCATACCAAAGGTGTTGAAGATGTTGAATTGTGCATAACATCTGCATCAGCCATAAAAATTGATGCTTGGGAAAAAGTAGGTGGTTTCTGTGAGAAAATGTTTATTGATGCTGTTGATTTTGATATGTGTTTGTCTTTTAAAGAACATGGCTATAAAATTCTTCGAGTGAATGATGTTAAATTGCTTCACGAGGTAGGAAATAGCAGGATAGTTTATTTCTTAGGTAAGGAAGAATTGGTGCTTAATCATAATCCTTTACGATGCTATTATATGATTAGAAATGGTATTTTGCTAGGTAAACGTCATCATCAATTATTGCGTCAGATTGGTCTTGCAATTAAGCGAATGATCTTGGTAAATATATATGAAGATAATCGATTGAACAAAAACAAAATGATTTTTAAGGGGTTTTACCATGCAATTATGGGAAAATATGGAAAATATGGAAAATAAAATAAAAGTATCCGTAATCATGCCTGTATATAATTCGGGTGATTACTTACATACAGCTGTGGATAGTATTCTCTGCCAGAGTCTGAAACAGATAGAGTTGATTCTTGTGGACGATGGTTCTACTGATGGTAGTTCCGAAAAATGTGATGAGTATGCAAAGAGGGATAGCCGTATAGTTGTGATTCATCAGAAAAATGGTGGTATTTGTAATGCAAGAAATGCAGCATTGAAGTTGGCTAAAGGGGAATATATTGGTTTCTCTGATCATGATGATGAGTATGTTCCAGGGTTGTTAGAAACATGCTACGCAATAGCGGTGAAAAAAAATGCAGATGTTGTGAAATTTGTTAAAAAAGAGTTTATTCTAAAAGGGAATAAACTGATAAGGGAAAAAACAGATAACTTTATAGATGCTGTTTATACAAAAAATGATATAAGAGAAAAGTTTTTTGAACTCTTTGACCGAGGTGCTTTCACTTGTGTTTGGGATGGCATCATAAAGAAGAGCCTTTTGCAGGAAAATCAAATAGAGTTTGATACAACCTTTAAAAAGGGCAGTGAAGATATAGACTTTATGTTGAGATTGGCTCCTTATATTACTAAAATGGCAACAATATCGAAAGTTTTTTACCTTCATTATATAAGAAAAGGCTTTTCTACTTCATCGAAATTCGATGTAATGGTAATTGATGCAAAAAAGCGTTTGCCAGTTACATTATGTGAAAGTTGCAAACAATTGGGATTCAATGTAGAAGAAAGAATAAAAGAATATTCTTTTTATTTGATGAAGGAATTTTTTAATTATGTGATAGCATTGTATGCAAACCCTTCTTGCAATATGCCTCTTCCTGAAAAAATAAAAAAAATTAAATCTTTGGTTGACTTGCCTTTCGTTCCGAAGCAATTTAAGGAACAATCTGTATCTTTTATGTTTTGGAAGTCTAAGAAAATCGGATTTGCATATTTCTTATATAAATATAAGCTTTATTATCCTCTTTATTTAATGTATCATATTAGATTAAAAACAACATAATATAAATCATATGAAACCAATTTTTATAGCTGGTCCCTGTGTGATAGAATCAGCAGAGTGCCTTGATGAGGTGGCTAAAGAGCTAGTTCGTCTAAATGAAAAATATAAAGTAGACATCATATTTAAGTCTTCTTTTGATAAAGCAAATAGAACCTCTATCAGTTCATATAGAGGTCCTGGCATGGAAAAGGGGCTTCAAATGTTGGCAGATATAAAAGCCAAATATGGCTTAAAATTACTTACAGATATTCATGAGTCTTGTCAATCTGCACCAGTAGCAGAAGTTGTTGATGTGCTGCAAATACCAGCTTTCCTTTGTCGACAGACTGATTTGTTGGTGTCCGCAGCAAAGACAGGAAAGATAGTTAATGTGAAGAAGGCTCAATTCTTGTCAGGCGAAGATATGAAATATCCAGTGCAGAAAGTTAAGGAATCTGGTAATGAAAAAGTGTGGCTCACAGAACGTGGCAACATATATGGTTACAATAACTTAGTGGTGGATTTTCGTAATATCCCAGACATGAAGAAAATTGTGCCAACTGTAATTATGGACTGTACGCACAGTGTACAGCGACCAGGGGCTGCTGGAGGTAAAACTGGAGGTAATCGTGAGTTTGTACCTTCTATGGCTTTGGCAGCAAAGGCATTTGGAGCAACAGGATATTTTTTTGAAGTCCATCCGAATCCAGATGAAGCTAAAAGCGATGGACCTAATATGCTCTTTTTGAAAGATTTAGAAAAGGTTATAATATCACTATTAGATTAGCTTATGAATATCAAATTATTGGTAATGGATGTGGATGGTACTTTAACTGATGGCAAGATTTATATGTCAGCTGATGGTGAATTATTGAAAGCTTTCAATATAAAGGATGGATATGCTATTGCTCACTTGAAAGATAAACAAATAGTGCCAGTCATCATTACAGGTCGTTCTTCAGAAATCCTTGTTAGACGTTGCCGTGAATTGGGTATTGTAGAATTGTATCAAGGAATAGAGGATAAACCTGCCAAGCTTCTTTCTATTTGTGAAAAATATCAAGTAGGAACAAGTAATGTTGCTTATATCGGTGATGATTTGAATGATTTGGAATGTATGAAGATATGCGGTTATTCTGCAGCTCCAGCAGATGCAGTAGAAGAAGTATCAGCTTGTGTAGACTATATATGTAAGCATAGAGGAGGTGAAGGGGCCGTTAGAGAATTTATAGAACAACTTTAAATAGTATCATTTATGGAAAAATATACACAGTATGCCATTAAGTGTTTTAAAGACGAAGCACAGGCAATATTGGATTTAATCCCTTTGTTAGATGAAAATTTTGATAAAGCGATTGATTTGATTTATAATTGTAGAGGTCGCTTTATCATAACAGGTGTTGGTAAATCAGGCCATATTGGTGAGAAAATAGCTGCCACTTTAGCTAGTACTGGCACGCCATCTTTCTTTGTTAATCCTTTGGATGCTTATCATGGTGATTTAGGCATGTTTAAGTCTGAGGATGTGGTGTTGGCTATTTCTAATTCTGGTTATACGGATGAGTTGCTAAGATTTATACCATTGTTAATAGACAGACATATTCCTATCATAGGTATGTCGGGTAATCCGAATTCGTTATTAGGTCAATACTCTACTTGTCATTTAAATATACATGTGGAGAAGGAGGCATGTCCGTTGAACTTGGCTCCAACTTCTTCGACAACCGCCACTCTAGCCATGGGGGATGCTATTGCTTGCGCCTTGATGGAGGTTAGACATTTTAAGGCTAGTGATTTTGCACTTTATCATCCGGGTGGTAGCCTTGGTAAGAAACTCCTTTCTAAGGTTAAGGACTATATGGTATCCACCAATTTACCAATTGTTTCACTTGATACGAAGGTTAGTGATACTATTATAGAGATAAGTAAGACAAAACAGGGTATTGCGGTAGCGATCAAAGATGATAAAATTGCTGGTGTCGTAACTGATGGCGATGTACGTCGTGCGATGAGAGATAAGCAGAATGTGTTTTTTAACCTTAATGTGAACGAAATTATGAGTTCACACCCAAAGGTTATCAACCAAAATGCTAAGTTGTCAGAGGCAGAGGCTATTATGCGCAAGTATAACATACATTCATTAGTTGTTGTGGATGATAATGAAAAATTAGTGGGTATAATAGATTCATTTAATTGTATGATATAATAGAATTTATAATTAATATTTAGTATGAAAACAGTTGCATTTGTACCTATTCGTTTGAATAGCAAGCGAGTCGTTGGTAAAAACTTGAAAATTTTAGGCGATAAGCCTTTGATGTGTTACATTCTTGACACTTTGGCAAATGTTAAAGCAATAGATGAGGTTTATGTATATTGTAGTCAAGAGTCCATTAAAAAGTATCTTCCAAAAAACGTGAAGTTTTTGAAGCGTCCAGAGTTTTTGGATCGAGATGAAACTCTTGGAAAGGAAATCTATGAAGAATTCACTAAAACTATAGATGCTGATATTTATGTGCTTGCTCATACAACCTCTCCTTTCATGAAGAAAGATACTGTTGAAAATGCTCTTGGAAAAATCATGAACGAAGGTTATGACTCAGCCTTTAGTTGTGAAAAAGTACAGACTTTTACTTGGTATGGTGGCAAGCCTTTGAATTATGACTTAAAGGAAATACCAAGAACGCAGACCATTGAACCAATTTATGTTGAGACAAGTGCATTCTTTATGTTCAAACGAGATGTATGGAAAGTCCATAAGCAGCGTATTGGTTTTAAACCTTACATGGCGCAAGTAGACAAAATAGAAGGTGTAGATATAGACTGGCCTGAGGATTTTGAGTTTGCGGAGAAAATTTTAGAGACCTATAAGGTGCATTAATCATGAAGCATATTTTCTTGATTCATTCTCATACTCTTTTGCTTACCTCCTTGGGGGTAATAGCAAAAGAGAAGATTGCCAAAGAGAAGGTTATATTTATTTATTCTAGAAACTATAAGAGTTGTATTCCTGTTGATTATGAGAGTTATGACTTGAGTAAAGAAATAGAAGATACATTTTATATCATGTTCTCATGGTCTAGAAGACATTTTGTATATAGTCGGAAGAATAGAAATAAGTCGGTATCGTTCTTTGATAATTTTATTAGAGAACATGCGCCAGTTGGTTATTATCTATATGTATGCCAACTTCAAGCATTTGCAAATCAAATATTAGCAACAAATGAGCATTGCAAAGAATGTTTCTTTATCCAAGAAGGTGGTCGAGTGATGACACCATTGTTGTCTTCTCGCATCTCCTGGTTCTTAAGAGTATACAATGCTATTGTGCTCCGAGGTGAAAAACGTCTATGGAAAATGTCAAACTGGTTCCCTAATGATACTACTCCATATAATAAACCAATAAAAGCTTTTGCTTTTGATCCTGAATATTTTGGTAAAATGCCAATAGAAACAATAAATGTTTTTTGGCCCAAAATAGATGTGGATATAAAACTTGATGAGCAAAGACCTATATTTGTATTAGAAGGAGCGGTAGAGTTGGGACAGATTGATTTCTCAACTTATTATAATTCGGTGAAAAAACTTGTTCTGCAATTTGCAAAGCCAAAAAATTACATCAAGTTTCATCCTAAAAATTCATCTCATGCAAAACAAAAATATTTGGATATATTCAAAAGCTTGAATATTGAAGTGGAAGAGCTTCCAATGAATGTTCCATTTGAATTGATATTGGTTAAATATTCTAATCTTACACTTGTTGGTTTTGGTACTTCCTTATTGTTCTATGGCAAGGCTATGGGACATCAAGTAATCTCGAAAGAAGAGTATTTAATGTCTTCACGACGTTATCGTTATTATGTAAAAGGATTACAAAAATTATAATAGTATGCTATTTCTGTAACTGCTCAGCCCCCTATAGAAGTATTTCTATGTGTGTTGAGTAGTTGTAAAATTTGGTTATGAATAATTATATATGAAAGTAGCAATCGTACAAGAATGGCTTGTCACAGTCGGTGGCTCTGACAAGGTTGTAAAAGCAATTCTGGATGTGTTTCCAGATGCTGATATATATACATTGGTGGCAAAGAAAGAGGTATGTGATGAACTTGGTATTCCATGGGAAAAGGTTCATACTTCCTTTATTCAGAAGATGCCGTTGGGAACAAAGAAGCATCGTGCCTATCTTCCTTTGTTTCCTTTTGCCATTGAGCAATTCGATCTGAGAGGATATGATGTTGTTATCTCTTCTTCTCATTGTGTGGCGAAAGGTGTGCTGACCAAGGCTGACCAATTGCATATCTGTTATTGTCATAGTCCTATCAGATATTGTTGGGATATGTATAATGAGTATCTGGAAGAGTCGCATTTGGATAAGGGATTCAAGAGTTGGTTAGTTCGTCTCATGCTTCATCCTATCCGTCTGTTTGATGCCATTGCTGGAAGCCGTGTTGATTATTATATCAGTAATTCTGATTATGTGGGGCAGCGTATCAGAAAAACATATAGAAGAAAAGCTACGACTATCCATCCTAACATTGATATCTCCAATTTTGAATTATGCAATGATAAACAGGAGTATTATCTAGCTAGTAGTAGACTAGTGGCTTACAAGAAGATAGATACCATCATCGAAGCTTTTAATCAGATGCCTGATAAGAAACTGGTAGTGATAGGTGGTGGTCCAAATCTGGAGGCTTATCGTAAACTGGCTAATGATAATGTAACCGTGATGGGATATCAGCCATTTGATGTGCTGAAAGACAAGATGCAGCACGCTAAGGCTTTTGTCTTTGCTGCTGATGAGGATTTTGGTATGATTCCTATTGAGGCTCAGAGTTGTGGAACACCTGTTATCGCATATGGTCATGGTGGTTCACTAGAGACAGTAAATGGTGGTAAGACCGGATTGTTCTTTTATGAGCAGACTCCTGAAGCAATTGTTGAAGCCGTCAATAAGTTTGAGGCCATGGGATCACAACCATTCGCTCCTGCTGATTGTCGTCAATGGGCTGAAGGTTTCTCAGAAGAAAGATTCAAAAGAGAAATCAAGGAATTCGTTGAAGAGAAATACGAGGAATTTAAGAAGAACGGAATAAATATTGACTAATATGGGAAAGCTAACTAAAGAACAGCTAAAAACAATGGGGATTGTTCGTAATATTCGAAGGAATGTTATGAACAAAAACTGGGGGTGTATGTGTGAAGGTTGTACAGATAAAGCCATAAATTCTCATCTTTTACAACGTCATGGGGTGTTAGACAACATAATGGAGGATAATCATATGGTTGAAATGCGACCTAAAGACATCTTTAAATGGAATGAAAATGAAGCTCCAATAACTTTCAAGAAAGTAGGACTCAATGAAGCAATCTCTTATCCCCTCTTTTGTAATCACCATGATACGGAATTATTCCTAGAAATAGAAAGTACTAATCCTGATGTTAATGCATATCATTCTCAATTGCTTTTTACTTATAGGTGCGTATGTGCCGAGATAAGAAAAAAGGAAATTGAAATAGAGTTTAATAAACGCCAGCTAAACGCTGAAAGTTTAAACTTTGATAGCAGCATTTTAAAGGATATTATCAAAGGTCTGGAATGTGGTATAAATGATATGAAATCATATTCCGATATGCTGCTTGATGAAATAGAAACTCCTAAGTATAATTTTGTTTTTCAGGTGATTAAATTACCTTTTATTCCAATTTATGCATCGGCTACTTTTAGTTTTGAGACGAATAGTGAAAAAATAATGTCTGAAACGAAAATATGGGATGGCGCTTTTATGCATATTATTCCCCGTGAGGCAGATACTTATATTATTCTTGGAACTCATAAAAGCCACATGAATGATGAACTAGACAAATTCATCTCGAAATTTAGCTGCGTTAATAAGGATTCTATAGGTATTTTGCTAACAGATATGTTTAGCCAAAGAATAGAGAATTTTGGTATGTCTATTTCCTTGTTTGACTCTTTAGACGAAGGAAATATCAACAGATTCTTCGAGTTCCAAAAGCAATCTATGCTTGTATATGATATGACGTTGGAACCAGACTTTAATCTCTTTGAAGGGGAGTATTGGGATAATTTATGGAAAAATCAAATTTGTTGAAATGAATAGGTTAGGATTATATTTATTACGTCCGTTTTATGTAATTAAGTATAATAAAACATCCTTCTTTGTATGGATATTGTGTACTTTCCTAGGTGGTAATTCCGGGATTATATCTAATCTTATTATACGTCATTATTCATATAAGGTTAGTGTCTTGGATTCTATCTCTTATGATTTATATTCGGGTACGTTCTATGTGTTTGTTATGGCTATGTTAGCTTCTTCGTTTGGCACGGTCTTAATTGACTTTTGGACTAGAGAAAATAATGATTTTAGACAACCTAAGGTTATATGGGCGATATTAACCTTCTTTATTTGTGCTTTTAATTGTATATTCTATTCTTCATATACAAGTTCACTTATGCCAGATAATGCAACTAAGTATTTTGACTTGTGGCAAATTCTTTTCTTACTTGTTGGGTTATTTCTTGCAATATACTCGTATTGCTTGCTTCTTATGGATCCACAGATAGATAAGTTTGTTGTCTTAAGCGACAAGTATGAGTATAAAGAGAATAAGAATATCCAAAAAATGAGTGAGGATTCTTGCCAAATGGATAAAGATTCAAATGGAGTGAAATTGTAGTAAACATAAAAGTATGAAACTTAAAATACCATATATTGAAGTAGAACAGCCAATTGGTACATTCTACTTGTCTGCTATCAATGCCAAGGATTTAGTTGATATTGTTGATATAAGACGTAGAGGAGCAGAAAATAATTATATGTCTCTTTTTGATAGGTTTCAAGTATTGGAAGAACAAGGAGTTCAACGGCAACAATCAAAGGAGAGAGTCAATAAAATTAAAAATTATTGTTCTGACCCTGATGCTACTTTTCCAACACCGATAATTATTAGCGTATACTCTCACATAAGATATAAAGATGACGAGAGAACTTTCGAGTTTGAACTAGAGGATGGAGATAAAATAGGTGATGTGATAGATGGTCAACATCGACTGCTGGGAATAAGTTCTTCTGATTATTGTGCAAATTTCACGCTACCTGTTGTGCTAATGTTTAATCTGAACACAGAAGAAAAAGCATATGTTTTTTCTATTATCAATAGTACTCAGACCAAGGTAAGTATGAGCTTGATTTACGATTTGTTTGATTTATCAACAAAACGTAGCCCACAGAAGGTTGCTCATGAGATTGCAAGAGCAATGAATAAGATGGACGAATCTCCGTTTCATAATCGTTTAAAGATGCTTGGAAAGAAAGAACAGAATCAGTATTTCGCTGTATTGTCTCAAGGTACATTTGTGTCAAAACTATTAACTCTAATTTCCAAAGATCCTGATGGGGATAGCTATCTGCTGAAAAGAGGCGAATATTTGATTTCGGATTATAAATGTCCATTGAGAGAATATTTTATTAACGGGGACGATAGCATCATTTTAAAGATTCTTTTGAATTGTTTTAGTGCATTGAAACGTGTCTTTGATGATGAATGGAAAAATCCTAATGCCAATATCTTGTGGAAAACAACGGGTTTTGGTGGAATAATTAAGGCTTTTCCAAAGATGTATAAAAAAGGTGCTTCTGAAAAAAATCTGACAGAAGGTTTCTTTTACCAATGCTTTTCTAATTTGAAAAACTATATGGCTGATATGAATGAAGATTTCACAACCAAATACTTTTCTGGAGGAGGAGAGCAATTGCAGTCAAAACTTCAAACCTATATAGAAAAGTCTAATAATTTATAAGATTTATTAATATGAACTATATTATCACTGGCGGTACCGGCTTCATCGGTACCCATCTTACAAATTTGATTAAGGAGCGTTATCCTAACGCCCAAGTATATAACCTCGATATCGTTAAGCCTGGTACTCCTAATCCTGTAGTGAAGGATTACAAGCCAGCTTTGCGTGATGGTCAGAAGTTACAGTCTACTTTTATTGAATATGACATCCGCAAGCCTATCGAGAACTTGCCATTTACTCCTACAGAAGACGATGTGATCTTCAACTTTGCTGCAGTTCATCGTACTCCTGGTCATGAAGATCATGAGTATTTCGAAACGAATATCCGCGGTGCTGAGAATGTGGTGGCGTTTGCAGAGAAGTGGAATATCAAGAAGATTGTGTTTACTTCTAGTATTGCACCATACGGAGCTGCTGAGGAGTTGAAGAAGGAGACAACTTTGCCTACTCCTAATACTGCATACGGTATCTCTAAGTTTGTGGCAGAGAAGATTCATGAGAAGTGGCAGAATGGCGATGCGACTCATCGTCAGCTCACTATTGTTCGTCCAGGTGTGGTATTCGGAAAGGGAGAGAATGGTAACTTCACCAGATTGTATTGGGCTATCCGTGGTCATAAGTTTGCTTATCCAGGTAGAAAGGATACCATCAAGGCTTGTATCTATGTAAAGGAATTGGTTCGCTTCATGCTGTATCGCTTGGAACATCATGAACATGGTGTTGAGTTGTATAACTGTTGTTTCGAACCTGCTTATACCATTCAACACATCGTTGAGGCTATGAAGAAGGTAACAGGGTTGACTCAGTTTGTTCCTGATATTCCTAACTGGGTTATCATGCCTATGGCAAGAGTTGCCATGCTTCTTGGTTCGCCAATGGGTATCTGTCCTGCGAGAGTGAAGAAGCTCCAGATTTCGACTAATATCTGTGGTGAGAAGTTGAAGAACTGCGGCTATCAGTTTAAGTGGAGCTTCGAGGAAGCGCTTGCAGACTGGTTCGAGGATAATGACAGGAAATATCTGAAATAAGAAATGATAAAAACATCAGCAATCTTTTTGTTCTTAAATTATTGCCTTGGCAAGAAGGTGGATATGAGTTTGGCCGTCACCAAAATAGATTGGCGTCAACTATACACCTTTGCTTCTAGGCAAGCTCTTCTTGGCTTTTGTTTTGATGGTATCGAGAGATTGACGAAAGAATTTTCTGAAGAGCTAAAGCAAAATCCTATGGGAAGGGATTTGCTGATGACTTGGATGGGAGCGTCGCAACAAATTCGTCGACAGAACATGAAGGTGAATGCTGTGGCGGGTAAACTCTATTCAAAGTTTAGAGAAGATGGATTGCGATGCTGCATCTTGAAAGGACAAGGCAATGCCTTGATGTATCCGAATTCTTATTCTCGCACTCCTGGAGATATTGATGCTTGGGTGAATGCAAGCAGAGAAGATATAACAGACTATGCTAAGACTCATTTTGAAATTGGTGATGATATAAGGTTTCATCATCTTGAAACAACAATGGATGGTGTGCCTGTGGAGTTGCATTTCTTTCCTTGCTCTATGAATAATCCTATCTATAATGCACGTTTGCAGAAGTGGTTCAAGCGGAATGCGGATTTGCAATGCTCAAATGTTGTTAGCCTGCCTGATGGTATTGGAGAAATCGCTATACCAACGACGGCTTTCAATATTATTTATCAGCTGACGCATCTCTATCACCATTTCTTCGATGAAGGGATTGGAATGAGGCAAATCATTGATTACTACTTTGTTGCATCAATGTTAAATATTAATTATGAAATGTTAACTTGGTTGCAGAAGGATTTGAAGCATTTGGGATTATGGAAGTTTGCAGGGGCGGTGATGTATGTTCTGAAGGAGGTGCTTGGATTGTCTGAGGATAAGATGATAGTGCCAGTGGATGAGAAGCGAGGAAAGTTGCTGCTAGCAGAGATACTGAATGGTGGCAACTTCGGAAAGCACTTCACCAAGTATGGGCATTTTACACAACAAGGAATGGCAAAGAAATACTTCCTGAAGATATGGAGAAATATGCACTTCGTTAGATATTATCCTGCCGAGGCTTTAAGTGAGCCAATCTTCAGAACATGGCATTTCTTCTGGAGGATGAAGAACAAGAAATAACTACTTCTTTCACCCAGAGGTTGATGGGGGTATCTTTTCGAAAACCTACCTTCAATGGTCTTTACACCCCCTTCGGTTCCCCCGTTAGCGGGGGACAGAAACCTTCCTTACCGTTAAAGAAGGTTTTTCGAATCCCTCCGTCTCCCTTTAGCCAAAAGGAGGTTTTTCTAAAATCATCCCGTCCTTCTTTACCATTAAAAAAGGCTCCACCTTTCTCACCAAGCCTCTCTTCCCTCAGGGACGAGAGGATGTAACCGCCCTCCGGTGCTCAGAACCGCTACGCTCTAAGGTTGGCGGACCATCAAAGGTCTACGCCATCTTGTGCGGGCTGGGACCGCAAGGAGAAAACTTAACTTGACGGAAGATGATGTGAAAAGGTTTGTTTGGCTTGGGAACGTATAGTGAAAGTAAAGATATACATAAACGTCCGTTGGGCAGATTAATGCAGGACATTCACAAAACAATTTGATAGCTATGGATATGACTTTAAAATATGCAAGAGGTATCTCCTATTCTCAGTTATATAAAGACAAAAAGAATACCATTGAGAAGTTGGTAAAAGATTTGCCAACATGTGAATCTATTGTATGGTTATCTTTCCTTGTTCATCAGAAATTTACACTAACAGTTGAGCAAGCCGAGATTCATATTATGGCTCCATTGTTGTATCAATTTAATTCTGATTTACAGCATAGAATATTGAGTTTTTTAGGTGGCAGAAGTTTTCCAACAGACCAATTCTTTGATTTACAATCACTTCTTAAGATGATTGAATATCTTTTGCAGCATCATAATTCGTATCGAAGAGAACTAAACAGGGATGACAAGAGTAACTTGTTTAAGGCTTACCTGCTTATTTGCGATGACTATTTAGTACAACAGGAAGAAGTAAATCAAGATGGTACTTACTCAGCTGATGATATGTTGAAGTTTTATATGCCATTTGAACTAAGAATGAATACTGTGCTTAGCATAAAATTTTCTTTGATAGAATTGATAAAGAGCAAATTGTTTTTGATCGATTTTGCTTCTAATGATCAACGCTTTTCTTCCTATATAGATGCATATATTCGTGGAAAACATTGTGAATCTGCATCAAAATATATATTGATGTTGTTTTCTTTATCATCAGAACTAATCTGCAATAAAAATAAAACAAATATCATAAAAATTGATTTGAGCGATTCCGTAACAATGTGTTCTTTCCTTGATAACTTTTGTATTAATGTCCCAGATAATATAGATGAAGTAAATATTCAAGAAAAGCCATTATATAAAGTAGATCATAACACATATTGTTTTTTGTATATTAAATTCTTTGTAGATAAGTTTTTTCATTCTCTATTGTTTGACTTGGCTAAAGAATTAGAGAAACAGGGACTACTTAACACGAAGAAGACACCAGCTTATGTGCAAATAAAACAACTTGTTGGACAGAAATTCACCGAACAATATCTGTTTTATAAAGTAATAGACCGAATATTAGCAAATAAACGATATGAAAAGAAAACTGGTGAGGATATGTCTAAAATCAGTGATGGCTTGCCAGATTTTTATGCTAATAAAGGTCAACGAGTGTTCTTGTTTGAATTTAAGGATATACAGTTGAACAGAAAAGTTGTGACATCTGGAGATTATGATACAATTATCAAGGCTGTAGAGAATGAATTAGTAGAAAATGAGAAAGGTCGTCCCAAGGGAATTACACAGTTGGCAAATGATATAGACAAGCATCTTTTTGATATTGTAGGTAAAGGGCGAGTTTCAGAAAAGCTCCAAGTCTATCCTATATTGGTCTATTCCGATAGTAGTTTTGATATTGAGGGGTTCAATTATTACCTTAATAACCGTTTTCATGAAATAATAAGAAATCGGAATATACCATCTAATATCCACGTGAAAGATTTATTGATGGTTAATATTGATACCTTAATCATGTTTGAGAAGGCTTTTGTAGACAAGAAATTAAAATTTGATGTCCTTATCAACGAATACATCTCGTACAAAAATAGTAAAGAACAATATCAAGTTGTCCCATTCAATAAATTTCTGTTTCAAAAAGCCAAGCAAAAGGGGTGTTTTTTTAAGGCCTCATATCTGGTGAAGGAAATGATAGCAGAAATGGCAGAGAAAGAGAAGACAGAAAAAGCGACTTATGGAAATTGATAATAATAAATTAAAGAATTGCATACACTTTCTATATAGACGCAATATTTGGTTTTGTTGCGGTCTCATTAGTATTGTAGTTGTTTTCTTGGCTTTTTATAATCATGCAAAGATTAAAGAATATAAAAACAAACAAACTAAGTTAGATTCGGTATTAGCAAAGCAAGATTCTATTAAACATGAAATAGATAAAGATAAGGTCTTGAAGCTTCAAAAAATGAATCAGCAGCTTGAAAAACAAACAGTTACTTTGTCTTCTCAATTATCTATATTAGATAAAGATCTGAAAACGCTAATAGAAGTTTTAGATTCTACAATTATTAAAGAAAAATAATGTTTGATTTTACAAATTATACATATAGTGGTATGTTGTCTATTGTTGCTGCTGTATTTGGTATTGCTTATCCTCAGATAAATGCCAGTATAGAAAGAATAGACGACAAATACGGTTCTTCTCTTTTAACTAAAAGGTTAAAAAACGAGAAGGCTTTTGCTACGTTCAATGTCTTATTGGTAATCAATTTGGTAATTGATGTGGTCAATCCTTTTCTTTTAGACCAATCAAACTGTTGCTATATTTACACAGTGATTCAAACTATTGCTACCATATTTTTGATTGGATGTTTCTTTTATTTGTTTGAGATTATACGTATGTATAATGATGCAGAAATATTACATGAGAACATATGGAATGATTATAAGAAAGCAGTTGGAAAGTCTGCTGAAAATGCATCCATACATTTTATGGAATGGGTCGATCTGATAAATTATATACTTTGTTCTTCAAATCGAAAGGCTGCCAGAAATGTATATGACAAATGGAAAGAATATGTAACTGATTATCATGAGAAGCATAAAAAAACAGTAGTACGCTATGACGATTATGCTTATGAAGGAATTACTAAGATTATTTATAACTTGTGTAAGTTAAACAATGAACCATTATCTGTCAATAATGGAAATGCATTTCTTACATTGATGCTTTTTCCTAATGGGTTTATATCTGAAGATACGTACACTATACTATGGAGGAGTCTTAGACTTCTGATATTTTATGGCAAAGACGAATGGGTGATGGATTATTGGGAACAGGCATCCCAAAAATATGACTTTTACATGAGTAACATTTCTGAATATTATGTTAATCCGCAGACGAATACTTATTATACAAAAGAAGAGTCTAAACTACATAATGAGGAGAAAAAGAGATTCTTGGAGTTCCATATAATGTTTGGTGCAATGCTTCTTCAACAGGGAAAATACTCTTTATTGAAAAGGATATTGAGTTTTACAGAATCACAACCACCTGTATATCCATTAGTATCATCCACATTATCTGAATGTATTGACATTTTTTCTTATTTTAATAAAGTCTATGAAGAGTATCCGTTCCTTTTAGAAAGGAGATATCCTATGCCGAAGTTAAAAGGTATCACTGGTGGAAAAATATTGGGTGCAGCAAATACATATATAGCTCTCTTGGTTTATAGACTTTATACTTTGCCTTCTTATCCATTTGGTGTAGAATATGTGTTTGAACTTCCCAGCGCTCCTTCGAATGCTAAGGAAATACAGGAAGCAAGGGATAACATAAATTCTCTTAAGAATCGCATAAAACAGATGGAATCTAAAATAGATATTCTTAAATGTATAGATTTTAACAACATATCTGCGGAAATAGATCGCATTAATAGAAATTATCAAACAAAGGTTAAATGTTTGGACTGTTATTTTGACGATTATTTAAGCCGTTTGGATATAACAGATAAAGACTTGAGGGTCAATCAAGCATATGATAAAGATTTAGTTGATAAATTAAAAGAAGACGTATATAATGAAGTTTTTTCTCAACTTGATAAGTATCAACTGTTTTGTAACATACAAGAATGTAATAAAAATAAAGGATATAGTATAAATGCTTCAGTCTGCCATTTTTATCCTAATCAGGCTTTTGTTGATAAGCCATCTGTAAGTTATGTGGATATAGATACAAGTATGAGTGGTAATGTAATATATAAGTTTTCTCATTACTTTGCGTCCACATTCTTGCAACAAGCAACAAAACAACTTAATATCTCTAGTCGAGATTTGTTTGATGTTTTTGATATGCTAAAATTGAAAAGCAATGGTTTTACTATAATTTCCTTTGGTGTATATTGGGATTATTATATTGGAAAGAATGATAATTTTAAGAAGCAAAATAATATAGAATATATATATGAAAATATTCCTATCTATAATTTCAAATCTGGTAGTAAATATCTTTCTGACTATATTTTTATATTAGAAAATAACTATTTACCATATTTGGAATTCTTAAAACCATCTCAAAAGTGGATACGCAAATATCTTTTGGATGTAAACATTATAAATAATAGTCAATTTCATATTGGATTAGGACTCTTGAAAGTTGTAGATAATAAGAGTTTATTTACAGAAGAAGAATTAAGAAATATAGATGGAGATCCTGATGAGTTATCATTGTTTTCATGTATAGTTTTAGCCAATATTTATTGGAAATCAGATTGTAAAATGTTGTGTATCAAAAATATGCATTTAGGTATAGATAATGGCAATAATGAAAAAGTAGAAAATATAAAACCGTTTGTTTCCTACTTTTCTTAGTATTAAAGTATTATTATGAACACAAACACTCAAATAGACAAGATAGATAAAGTACTCTCGAAAATATCGGGCAAGGAGATGAAAGCTTTTGTGTGGCAGTATGCCGCTACGCATGAGGACTTCGCTACCGCTTTGGTGGAAAAATATTGGAAGCCGGAGCGTGGTAACTACAAGGAACAGGTGGAGGCTTGCTTTGCCCATGCTGGTGTGTTGGGCAAGCGATTCGGGCAACCTCAATTGGACTGTGGAAGATTCCACTGACCTCAACTATGATTTGCGTGTGTTGGAATGTTGGATGAAGCAAGCGCATGTTTATCTGGAAGGCAGCAACTATGCTTATGCTCATTTTATCGCCTCTTCTATTGCCTTCAGTGGTGCCAACTACTCAGATTGGTATATCGCTGACTATCCGAAACAGGCTACTCGCATGAAAAAGATTGTGCGTGATGGCTTTGAGGTGGCAATGGAGACATTGCCACACGCCCCATCCAACTGGCGAGAAGACTTTGTGAAGACATTGAAGCAATTGAAGTCTTATGGTTGGGAGATTTTCAAAGGCAAAGGGGCTTTTGACCTTGATAAAGCCATCAAGAATGTTGAGAATCTATTGAAGAAATAATCTCTTTTGAATGAAGGAAATAAAGTTATTTGATTACCAAGAGGATATGAAGGAACGGATTGAGAAGGCGTTGCGCCTTCATCGGTCCGTGATGGCACAAATGCCAACGGGTACGGGAAAAACGGTTCTACTCGCTTCGGTCGTAGAAGCGTTTTTGAGGGAACATTCCAATTGCAATGTTTGGATTGTTGCCCATAGAAGGGAACTGGTTTCTCAGATTCGAGAAACGATTCAAAGAGTTTTTTTCGAATCACCCCGTCCCTCTTTCCAAAGAGGGCTCCACTTTCTCCCCAAGCCCCTCTTCCTCAGGAAGCGGGGATGTAACCGCACCTTCTCGGTGCTCGGAACCGCTACGCTCTAAGGATGGCGGACCATCAAAGGTCTCGCCAGATTGTGCGGGATGGGACCGCCTGGGTGCTGCTTGCTTGTGGCCTGCTGATGGGCTTGGTGCCACTTCTGCCTCTTCTGATAATCCTAATTCTGACATGATGCCGATAAAGGCTGTGTCGATACAATGGTTGTCGAAGCACTATGACGAGATAGAGGAAGAACCGGGGATGATTGTGATTGATGAGGCACACCATGCGCTTGCCAAGACCTATAAGGAAATGTGGGAGAGATTCCCAAATGCTAAATTCCTGGGACTGACGGCTACTCCTTGCCGATTAAACGGTAAGGGTTTTACTGATCTGTTTGATGTCTTGGTGCAGTCGTGGAGTGTTCCTGAGTTTATCAGCAAGGGAAGATTGGCGACATACGATTTTGTGAGCATCAAATCGGATGGTGTGGCGCAACGGCTCATCGACTCCTTGCAGAAGCGAGGGGCAGATGGTGACTATCAGAACAAGGAAATGGATATGTTGCTGAATAAGAAACCGAGCATCGAAAGGCTCTATCGGAGTTTGGAAGAATATGGTAAAGACAGAAAGGGCATCGTGTATGCTATTAATATTTCTCATGCTAATGCTATTGCCGAGTTCTACAGAGAACACGGCATAGCGGCTGTTGCTATTGATAGTAAAACGCCAAGTTCTTTACGAAAAGAACTTATAGAAAGGTTCAAAGCTTCTTCTAATACTTCTAATACTTCTCAATATTTTTCGAAAATCACCCCGTCCCTCTTTACCCTTAAAGAGGGCTCCACCTCTCAC
>ERZ779699.18-NODE-18-length-49776-cov-4.13964_pt1 | contig 49776 bp, 49 predicted proteins | sample MGYA00511904_ERZ779699 | MGnify/ENA primary metagenome ERZ779699 (study PRJEB29588, sample SAMEA2144578) | human gut metagenome | biome: human gut; feature: human-associated habitat; material: faeces | place: Denmark | collected 2008/2010 ... | reverse complement strand
ATCATGCGAAATGATAAAGACCGACATGCTGCTGATTTGCATACCCGTCGATATTACCAGAATAAAGGTAGTCTGCTTTGGATTACACGTCATGGGGTAAATAGTCAGGCTGACTCCCTGGTGACTTGCCTGCGTACTGTAGCGGATATGGGATTTGATAAACGTCGGTTCTATGTGGATGCTATTGCCCGAGATATTGACAGGTTACGAGATTTAAATCTAGATTCAGCTGATAATCAGATAAATCAAGTGATAGCCCGACTGGAGTATCGCTTGACCAAAGCTTACTTCAGATATACGATGGGGCAGAATTTTGGATTTATGAATCCTAGTTTTGTTTTCAATCGTTTAGATACTCTTGCTCCCAATCCTTATGATAGTAGCAAGAGACCCGTTAGGTTCAGAGGCCTGTTTGATGTAAAAATGGCTCATGCAGATGATGCGTTCTATCAGAAGGCTATGCAAATGGTTAGATGCGACTCGGTGGCTTCCTTCCTGAAAGAAGTACAGCCTAAGAATCCTTTCTATTATCAACTGCTGGAGAAATTGAAGGCTGGAGGACTGGGCAAGGCGATGAAAATCAAAATTCTCTGCAACATGGAACGTTGCCGCTGGAGACAGTATGATAATCCCTGGCAACACGAAAAATATGTGGTTGTCAATATACCATCGTTCCATCTGATGGCTATTGATCATCAGGATACGCTCTCGATGCGCATAGGATGTGGAGCCAGTAAAACCAAAACCCCGATATTGAACAGTCATATCAAACGTATGGAGTTGAATCCTCAATGGTTTGTTCCCCGTAGTATCGTTCTCCATGATATGATACACCGGGTGGGGGATCATGGCTACTTTCGCGCGCGTAACTACTATGTAAGGGAAGTGGCAACAGGTAAGGAGGTTGACTTAAACAGAGTAACTCGATCTATGCTTATTTCTGGTGCTTATGGCATCGCTCAGCGGGGCGGAAAGGGGAATGCTCTGGGAAGAATCATCTTCCGTTTTGATAATAATTTCTCGGTCTTCCTGCATGATACTAACAGTAAGGGCGTGTTTGGACAAGAGGATAGAGGAGTATCGCATGGATGTATCAGAATAGAAAAACCGTACGATTTCGCTGTCTTTCTATTGGCTGACAAAAACGAGAAACTGAAGGAAAAGATATACTATTCGATGACAGCAGATTCGCTAGCCAATAAAAAACTTGTTGTGAATAACGTAAAGGTTAATCCTCAAGTTCCTCTCTTCATAACCTATTATACACTCTATCCGTTAGCAGGAGGCAGAATAGCTGATTATTCTGATGTGTATGGATTTGATGCGGTAATATTCGATATGTTGAGAAGATATCTATAAACAACACATTTGTAAAAGCAATGATAAACGATAAAGAACTCTTGGCGATGATTAGGGATCCTAAGACCCAACGCGAAGGCTTTGCTGTACTGGTAAGTCAGTATAGCGAGCCGTTGTATTGGAAGGTTCGCCATATTGTCTTAGATCATGATGATGCTGATGATGTGTTGCAGAATGCCTTTGTTAAGGCTTGGACCAATCTGGATTCGTTTCAGGGAAAGTCTTCGCTCTCAACATGGCTTTACCGTATAGCAATTAACGAAGCGCTTGATTTCTTGAGACGCAAGAAGCAGATGGTAAATGTCAGTACCGAAGACGAGCCGGGCTTGGCTTCACGTCTTCTTGCCGATGACTATTTTGATGGTGACCAGATTCAGGCAGAACTGCAAGAGGCTGTAGCCCTACTGCCCGATGTTCAGCGCACAGTTTTCACTCTAAAATATTATGATAATATGAAATATTCAGAGATGAGCAAGGTTTTGTCAACAAGCGAAGGCGCTCTGAAAGCTTCCTATCATCTTGCAGTGAAAAAAATAACCGATTTTATATGCCGGCATGATACGTTATAACTGCCTGATAATCAACTAGGGCTTTTCTGGTTTTTACATATACAACACCGAAAATGCACCGAGTTGCGAATCTAACAAGTTGCAGATAATCAAACAGTTGTGTGATTGTAACAAAACAAATGTTTGACAAAATGGCTCATTTTTCGCAAAACGGTGCAATTAAATCTTAGTTTTCTAACATCTTTTTGGTAAGTCTATCGATAGTCTTTTGCTGGCTCTCGATAGTCTTATTCTGTCTCTCAACGATTGTCAACAGGTTGCCCTGATTGCCTTTCGTGAGTTCTTCGCCCATTACCAGGTAGTTGGCATCAACCCAATCTACCGCATTAATGATCTTCACAATAATGTCGTAACTAGGAGCATTTCTGCTAGATACGATATTCTTAATTGTGGTCCATGGTACACCAATTTTCTTTGCGAATGTAGCAATGGTGTGACCCTCTTTCTCGATGATGCTGTTTACGCGCTCATTGATGGTTTCTGTTACTTCTTCCATACTCATAATCTATTATTTCAAACAAAATGCTGAAAAATATAAAAATAATCAGTGAAATGTTTGGTAGTATCACTGAAATGTTATATATTTGCAGCGTGTTAATAATTCTCATGGTGCAAATATACAAAAAATATCGCACATAATGATGATTTCAAACAAAAATTTTAAAAATATGGGTTTTAGTGAGTACATGAAGAGTCTTCCATACCCACGACGTGAGGTTGTGGAAGAGATTGCAGAGAAATGCAAAGTATCTAATAATTCCGTCTATAGATGGATTCAGGGCAAATCAAAGCCGAACGCTCTATGCAGAGGAATTGTCGCTGAGTATCTAGGTGTGCAGGAGAGCGAACTTTTTCCGGAGGGTTGAGTATGGAATCAGTGGAGTTTTATAACACCCCAGAGGGTGATGTAATGTACAAGCAACTGGGCAAGCCTGTCCAGGAACTTACAGATAACAGTCGCGAGGTTATCGGGGAGATGCTAGACATAATTAAGAATAGATATCCCCAGGCCTTTAAGGCTCTATGTAATCAGTATACAGCTAGCGAACTAAATCGCAAGGTGTACGAATTCAATATCGTGTCTAGGTTCTGCAGATGCAATTTCGGTGAATATGACGCACATACTCCTGATATCGATGCAGACGGCTTCTTTCATTTCGAGGAGGTCAAGTGCCCGTTGCGTGGCGAATGCAGAATGGAGGGTGTCGTCTGCAAGCCTAAGTTAAACTCTAAGCTTACTGATCGCGAGTTAGATATAGTAGAACTTATATCTAAAGGATTGCGCGCCCAGGAGATCGCAGACCGTCTTTATATATCAGTCAAAACCGTACAACGACACAGGGAGAATATTAAGGCTAAGCTTCAGTTAAGATCGCTAGCACAGGTGGCAGCATATTACCTGGAGCATATAAAAACAAAATAGCTTATGTCAGAGAAATGCGTTATTTGTAAAGATGGCAGAGCTTGCATTAATGGTTGGTTCTGTCTCAAGTTAAAGAGATACGTCGAGTATATTAATAGACCAATATGTGACTATGAGTAACAGAAAATGGAACAAAAACGAAATTTCATACCTGGTGGAGAATTACGGAAGGATGAGTCTTGAGGATATGGCCAGACAGCTCAATCGTTCCGTAATGGCCGTTCGATTATATGCGCTTCGCCATAGGCTGGACGATAAACATCAGGTTGTTAAAGAGAATCGCCTGAAGAAGTTGCTTGAGTATCGCTTTCGTCACCTTGAGGACTTTCATCCAAGCAAGTTCTTCTTTAAGGAGACTGGTATTAACCAGGTAAGATACTGGGATATCTTCTTCGGACGTAAGGCCATAAAACCAGAAGAGTATAAAGCTGTAGCCGAATACTTCAATATTACGATATCTGAAGCATTCGACTCTCTTCAGCTCAATCTGTTCGACTAATAAAAAATAAGAAATATGAAAATCAACTCAGAATTCATTAGCGATGTCAAGAGTAAACTTGATATTGTTGATGTAATAGGCGCCTATATTAATCTTCAGAAGGCGGGCATTAACTACAAGGGTATTTGTCCGTTTCATAATGATAGTCATCCTTCGATGATGGTTAATAAGGCTAGACAGACGTACCATTGCTTCGTGTGCGGCGAGCATGGAGATGTTCTGGACTTTCTGCAGAAATACAACCAGATAACTTTTAACGAAGCATTGCGAATAGCATGCAAGCTCGCAGATGTTGAGTTTCCGGAGCAGGAATCTACTCCGGAAGAAAATGCTGCGTATAAATTGCTTGAATCTCGCCGCATATCCATTGCTGCAGCCGCAAAGTTCTACCAGGGTAATATCTCGCAAGCGGAGAGCTTCCTTCGAAAACGCGGTTATGAGTACACAGATAAGGTTCTTGCGGAATATGGAGTTGGCTATGCTCCGAATGGTAATGTAGCGATGAAATATCTCTCGGAGAATGGGTATAGTCTGCAGACATTGAAAGATGTTGGAGTCGTAGGCGAGTCTCAAGACGGGAGATACTACGATTTCTTTCGAGATCGTGTGATGTTTCCGTTCTATGATGTGTCCGGAAGAGTCGTTGCGTTCTCCGGAAGAATTGTCACTCCAAACGATAAAGTTGGCAAATATGTTAATACCGGAGAGACGCCCATTTTCAGAAAAGGTCGGCATATTTTCGGCCTATTTCAAGCGAAAAGGGCGATAGCGAAAGAGGTTTTTGCTTATCTCGTAGAGGGGCAGTTCGATGTTATTACTCTACATAAATATGGAGTTGAGAACGTCATCGGCGGATCGGGAACGGCATTTACAGACGATCAGGTAAAACTCATTATGCGCTTTACCCAGTCTGTTGTAATGATCTACGATGCGGACAGCGCAGGGATTAAGGCTGCCGTCAAAAATAGTGAACTGTTATTGACGGCAGGAGCGAGCGTCAGGTGTGTCCGCTTGCCGAAGGGGTATGACCCAGACAGCTATGGCCAGCTCTGCAAGGATGGCGTAAAACTGAAATTAATCGATGCAACCGAAACATTTCCGAAGGCGATGAAAAGAATGCTGGTTCCTCGCGGATGCAAGGACGAGGCTACAATCGCTTCAGCCATGAATACTATCGCTAACCTAGTAGCATGTGTGCAGGACGCCGGACTGCGTCTTGAATATATGAAGAGCATGACTAAGGATTTCGATACGAAGATGTCTATTCTGGAAGATAAAGTTCGGGATATCCGACGTAATGTTGAGAATCTCAAGAAAGAGGATATGCAGCAGGGTATTTTTGGGCTTGATGACCTAAAGGATAACCTGAGAAATAACGAGCCTGCTATCGTAACATCTTCCATCGATACGTTCATGGAGTCTTACGGAGATAATCCGATTGTGTACGTAGCAGGCGTTCCGTCGGCTACCGATATCCAGAACCTCCGCCGAATCTGCTGCTATCTAGCCACAACTGAAGAAGGCTGCAGCATAGATACGACAACGGGCGATGATAGCAGTTACCTCTCCGCTCTGGTCGAGATGTTCAAGGCAGGAATCTCGCAGATAAGAGTCATGCACGAGGATAAAGTAGAATCCTTCATAGACTTCTATATACGTATACATGGAGATCTGTTGTCTGGATTCCTGGGTGACAAGGTCCCAATCATTACCAGGTGTATAGAACTGACAAGCTACGCAGAAGAGACAGTCATCACCGTAAACAAGAATCATTACTGCAGTAAGTTGGGATTATCTAAGGGTCAGTTTGACGAGATCCGTAAACCATTCGTCTCTAAGCGCAAGAACGTCATGAAGGCAAATGCGCTGAAAGACGATCTGTATGATGATGACTTCGATGGTGATGAGGTTCCTAGCTATGCGAGAGAAGGTGAGTACGCACAAATGTTTCGCGAGTGCAAGTATTATCCTCGTCTGAATAAGCAGGGCATACCAGTCTGTTATATGTTCCAGAACAAGAACGGACGCGGTTTTTCGCAGGTCGCAGACTTCTATATGGTTCCTCTCCTGCATATCTTCAACGAGGATTTTGAGCAGAATAAACGAGTACTGAAGGTGAATCGCCGTTATTTCGATAAGCCCTTGTATATTGAGGTTCTGTCGAGTTCCCTGAAGAAGATGAGTACTATCGAGGATGTTCTTATCAACTACGAAGGCGTGAACTTTACGGATGGCGAAGAGTGGCAATGGAGGCGCATTAAGGAATATATGAGCCGTCACTTCGTACAATGCAGAGAGATACAGACCTATGGTAATCAGCAGTCTGAAGGAATGAGTAGAAAGACCGATGAACAGTTCTTTGCCTTCGCAAATGGTATAGCGCATGAAGACGAAAACGGAAAATATGTGTTCGAGAAGGTCAACGAACTAGGCGTAGTGACCCATAATCATATGAACTACTATCTCCCTGCATTTTCCACCATATATTCCGGATCCGGAAGGCAATCTGACAAGTACGAATTGATATCGCAGCTCGTGTACGAAGATATACCTGTTAACAAGCAGGTCACGTTCGAGCAATGGGCATCACTAATGAACAAGGTGTACAAAATCAACGATAACGGCAAATGGGCAATAGTCTTCGCTCTGATGTGTGCATTCAGAAGCAATATCCACTGCCTTGATAGACTCTTCACGGCTCCGTTCTTTATGGGACCGATGTCTTCAGGTAAGACTCAGATTGCAATATCAATTCGATCTCTGTTCATAAGTCCTACCATTCCGATATTTAACCTCAATACAGGTACTGATGCGGCTATGAGCACCATTATGGGCACATTCCGTGATGTTCCTGTCGTGCTCGACGAGTACAATAATAAGGATATCTCAGATACGAAGTTTCAGGCGCTGAAGGGTATCGTGTATGATGGAGACGGAAAGCAGAAACGCCGTGGAACCTCTGGAAGAGATATCGAAAACGATAAGGTATTTGCGCCTGTGGTTATCTGCGGCCAGGAGACCCCTCAGCGCGATGATAATGCTCTTATGAGCCGAGTCATCATCTGCGAGGTTCCGAAGCCTAAGAACAGAACACCGGAAGAGACGAAGCAGTTTGAGGAGTTGAAGAATATAGAGAAGAATGTAGGCCTATCCAACGTGTTGCTGAAGGTGTTGTCGCTTCGCCCTGCCGTTATGGATCACTTCAGAGCACTCAAGCAAGAAGCCTACAGCGAACTGAAGAGTGACGTAATCAATTCCGGTGAGATGGACCGACTGATGAAGACAGCTTCCTTGTTCCTGGGAATGGTTAAACTGGTGGAGCGATATTCGGATCTGAAACTTCCGTTTACATACGAGGAGTTCTTTGCCCTGGTACAGGAGAAGATTAAGTTCCAGCTGTCTCTGATCCGAAGCACGGACAAGCTTGCCATGTTCTTCAATGCTGTCAACAACATGATCGACACAAAACAGGTGCTCGTTGGCCGAGAGATGCTCATCGAGCAGCCTAAGAGCGTTACAGGAAAGGATTCTCACGGAGACAAGAAAACGTTCGCTTTCGAGCCTGGTACGCATATTCTGTTCCTCCGTCTCAGTAGCGTTTACTCCATCTATGACAGAAGTGGGTATAACAGCGAGAATACGACATTATCTACCCTTGAGCAGAATCTTCGCTCACATCCATCATATGTTGGAACCGTACCATCTAGACGTTTCGCCTGGGAGGAGACCGTCGAGGTAGCCAAGCCGGACGACCAGGAAACGATGGTAAGAGTGCGTAAGGAGCGCTCTACATCTACAAGTGCAATTATCATCGACTATGACAAGTTCATGGAGATGTATAATATCGACTTCAGGCGAGGAGAGATCCCCGACGAGAGCGTCGCTCAGAGTACTCCAGGAGTGAACGGAGAGGCTAGTACTGATATTAATGCCCAGCAATACAAGCCTGGCAGCATACCATTTGATGAAACTGACGCAGGTAAGAATGGGGATAAGCCGTTCTGATAGGAGCCAGAAAACTACCTTATATAAGGTGTAGACTACCCCAATTTAACGATACAAAGATACAAAAAATATTCGAGAAAACCAAAGATTTTCCACATAAATTTGAGTTGAATTTTGCATATTTTTACCCACGTAAACCCGGGAGGGCGAGCGTGGGTATTTCTTTACATTTACGTGTGTTTCAGATGCGAAAAATCCCCCATACCCCCTAAAATTTCAAAAATAACCGAGAAAAACAAAGTTTTGAAAATGATTTTCAGAAAAATGCCTTCCTACAATCCTACAATCCTACAAATGCATTTCTTTTCAAACTATTATTATTATATATTTATCTTATTATCAGTATGTTATGTGTATTTTTGTAGTTTTGTTGTTTTGTAGGAAATGCTGTAGGATTGTAGGACGTTGTAGGAAATAGAAAATTTTTACATTTTGACGCTTTCGGAGATTTAATCCTACAGAACACCACATTTTGTAGGATTGTAGGACGTGTAGGAAACGAAAAAATGAGTGTGTAGGACTAAAATATGTTTGATAAAATTTGCGTAACTAGCTGAAATTTAGTATCTTTGCATTCGTAAGCCTGCAATTTGTAGGATTGTAGGACGGTAGGAAGCAAAAATAAGCAAAAACGATATGGAAAGAAAAAAACGTCTCTCGAAACGAACAGCGTCTGTTAGAATTGAGCCCTATCTGGCAGAGTACATTCAGAAAAAGCTAGAAATTGAGCCAGAAACGGGCGGAGTAAAAATACCATACACCACAGATCTGTATCATGTGGTGTGGAATTGTATGGCCAAGCCAGACTCTCACCATGACGTCATGCAAGACTGTAATCTCAAGATATATCTGCCTTCACGGCGCTCAAAGATGGATGGGCATCCTGGTAAGGATCCGGCTTACTTCAATTATCTATCCAGTAATGCGGCGAAAAAAATAGAAGAGCATATTCGACTTCTCTTCAATTTCGAGTTTCATCGACTCATGATTGAAAATGAAGAGTTGGGCAGGCCGTTACGGAACCAGGATGTGGTAGACAATTTCATCAGGAGATACTCTCTGAGGTCTATATCGCCCGATGCGCTCCTGAAGAACTTTTATCGCTACCGCCAGCGGATTTTTCCGAAAACACCTCGAAAATACCAAAAAAAACGGGGTATTTAATTATTTTTAATACATACTGAGTGCAAATTTCTGTCACTCAAAAATTAGTAATAATCGCTCTAAAATTTAACATTATGAAAGAGTTTTCCTGTCTTTTAGTGGTTTCCCTCCTTGGAGGCTCTAAAAAAAGCATCGTTTTCAGTGCTGACCCGTTCACATTCGAGCCTTCCATAGCAGAAGAAAATGGAGGTGTATATTGGGATTGTAGCAAGACATTTATCGTTGATGTAGCAGCGGAGGAGAGCATTTTTAACGAGCTGAAGGTTGTCCGTAGTGCGATAGTCATGCTCGCAAGCGTCGGCCGTTCGGATGCACGTACCTATGATATAGGTACGGAAACAATACCGGCGAAGGTTCAGCTCGTCAAGCATCTGAATAAGGCGAAGCTTATTGTTAAGTGTAAAATGCTTGCGAACCCATTGCTTTAAGGTCTTTTATATACCTATTATATATATGTACCTTTGTGGAAAACTTAATTAAGATGGACGAAATACAGACCCTTCTGCTATCTACCCTGCCCCTATGGATTACTGAGGATGCCTACCGTCAGCTGATGGTAGCTGCATTCCCATTGAATGGTACGGTGGTAAGCTTTGAACAGAAAAAAGCCGAACAGGCGATGAGTATTCCTGAGATTCGGGAATATCTCAAGACTCATACATATTATCAGTATGAGACGCATGAAGCGCTGTTAGCGATATCTGCCAAGGTATCGCAGAGAGATGAAACGAAAAGTGCACAACTCACGGATGAATACGATTCGCCATCTCTGGATGATGGTACAATCGCATATCATCGTGTATTCGGAGTTGTGACAGCAAACAGCTACTGGTATTTCTCTTCTAAACAGCTGGAACAGGATATTATTGCTGCTGAGAATAACCCTCAGATATCCGCTCATCTCCTTCATATTAATTCTCCTGGAGGAGAGGCATGGTACATGGACCGTTTGAGCGAGACTCTGCGAAGCGCCAAGAAACCTATCATTGCCATCTATGAAGAGTACTGCGCATCCGCAGCCTATTATATTGGCTGTCACGGGCAGAAACTCTACGCTACTACCAATCATGACTTCGTTGGATGCATCGGTACTATGTGTTCCTTCTGGAATTTTGAGCCATACTTCGAGAAGTTGGGGCTGAAGAAAATTGTAGCGAAGGCTACCAATTCTAGCCGGAAGAATAAGATATTTGAGGACCTGAAGGACGGTAAGTATGAAGACTATGTTAAGAATGTTCTTGATCCGATGAATGAACAGTTCCTGGAAGAAGTGAGATCTCAGCGTTCCAAACTGGCAGAACTGGATGATGATGCTCCGGTACTTCAGGGCGAGAGCCTGTATACTACTCCAGCCGAAGAAGTCGGTCTCATCGATGGTAAGCGCACCTTGCTGGAGGCGATTGCGGAGGTGGCGCAACTGGGGGAGGCCTATATGGGGACGCAAAGCCTTTACGGATTTAGCTAATATATTATTTTTGTTTGATCTAAGTTGTTTTAATATTTAAATGATTGATTTATGAATTTCAAAGCAAAGTTAAACAAAGTTCTCGAGAAACTTGGTTTCGTCAAGAAATTCGAGAACAAGAGTCTTACTGCGGAAGAGTACAAGACTCTTTGCGAGGAATACCAGAAAGAGTACCAGAGTACTCTCATGGATGACCTCGCTGCGGAGAATAGTGCAGCCGAGCAGGCTGAGCATCAGAAGCAGATCAATGAGCTCTATGCCATCGTGTCTAAAGCTAACAAGTCAAAGGATGATGATCCTGACGACGATGAAGGCGATGACGATGATGATGCAGGAAAGAAGAACGAGAACAGCCAGAATGTATCGTTCGAGAAACTCTCTACAGCTGTCAACACTCTCGCCGAGAATATGAAGAAGATGGCTAATAGTACAGCAGATGATAAACCTGCTGCTCATGTTACTGCTCCTTCTATTCCTATTAACGGTTTCGAAACTAACGCTAACTACCTTTTCGGTATTGAGCATTCTATGTTCGATATGAAAAAGCGCTGGAACCGCATTGTCGCTAATCCTGAGATAGCTTTAGCATCTATGCCAAACGAGGAGACAGACGGCAAGGCATTCCGTACCGAAGCGATGGCGTTCGCGAGATCACTCCAGGAACGCTACAAGTATCACCAGGTACGAAATGAGCTCGGTAACGTCAAAGCTCTCGCTTCCGGTCAGTTTGCTACCAATTACTCAGGCGTGGATAATGCAGGACTGGGTGACCAGTTCGTCATCCTTCGCCAGGATGCGCTTATTGCCCGAATTCTTGAGCTTCGTAATCTTACAGAGTTCTTCCCTGTTCGCTATGGTGTCCAGGATCGCGATATTCTCTTCAACGCATTCTTCGATGAGGTATCTCAGGGCTATCAGGAAGGTGAGATCTACAAGGGTGGCATGCAGCTCGAAAACGAGATGGGCTATGTTGATGATGCGATGATTAAGGTTAAGTTCGGCCCAATGAAGGAACTTGAGCGCAAGTATATCGCTTATCTCAACAAGGAAGGCTCTGATCCTATCAAGTGGTCTATGGTTGAATTCTGCCTTCTCAACCTTCTGAAGAAGGCTCAGGACGAGCAGAACCAGCGTCGTATGCGTGGTATTTATGTAAAGCCAGAGGCTGGCCAGGCGTCTAGCTACCTCAATGCAGGTACAGGTATCTGGTACACCTTGCTCCGCTACATCCACGACTACAGCATCAAGCCATTTGCCAATAAGAGCTACAATACTTATACTTCAGCTAATATGCTGGATGCGGTTAAGGAGTTCATTACCGACGTTAAGACTCACCTCTCTGAGGGCATGACCATCGATAACCATGTTCTCTATCTCAACGAGAATCATATTGACTGGTGGCTTGCAAACTGCCGCGAGGCTTATGGTAAGGATCAGGACTTTACCGGTCCTAACGGCTACAAGAACCGCGTCCCAGACTCTACCATTCAGATTAAGTGGCTCCCATACGAGGGCAAGTCTTGCTGGATGTTTATGGATGTTCCTGGCAATATTCAGTTCGTAGAGAACCTCCCTGGCGAAATGTTCGCTGTGAAGATGGAGGAGCAGATGGAGATGGTTCGTGCCTGGAGTACATGGAAAGAAGGTTGTGGCGCAGCCTTTACCGGTCGCAAGTTCGACAATAAGGCTGCCATGGATGCCAACGATTACGAATTCCAGCAGATCTTTACCAACCTCCCTGCAACTGTCATCGGCGCAGAAATTAACGGTGCAAACGGCTTCTGGCAGATTACAGATGCTACTACTACAGCAACCGCTATCGAGGATATCACGAATGCGAAGGCTGGCGTAGCTTACTGCATCGAGATAGGTGAGGATGATACTAAACATCAGCTTACCATCGCCAAGAGCGGCAAGTTTGCAAACATTACCGCAGAATGGACTCCTAGCCAGGCTGGCGACTACATCATGGTTATTCTCGGTAAGGAAGAGAAGTTCCGTGAGCTCGAACGTCGCGTAGGTGGCAAGCGAACCATTAACAAGGCTGTTCAGCCTAATGTTCCTGGCGGCCGCTAGTCCTTATTATATATATATTGTTAACTCGTAGGTGGGGTACGGCGTACCTCGCCTACATTTTCAGAAAAAATTATGAAGAAAAACAATATTCCAGTACGATCTCGTACTTATAACCCTAACAAGGGTTATCATTATGCCCAGCATAAGGGCCGTCTTCTCTTCATGACGCTCATTATGCTGCTTGGCATCGTTTCACTTCTGCAGATGTTAGCTGATCCTACATCTACCTTCGGTATAGGTGGCACAGGAGTCTCTATGGCTTCGTTCGTTGCGCTGACATCTATCGAAGATGTGACAGACCGAGATACCCATGGTTCTGCCATTGCTTACCAGGTGGTATTGGTTCCTACGACTTTAGTTGACCTATCGAAGGCCTTCCCTCAGCCGGATGAAGACCGCATGGTCAATGCAATACCGTTTAAGGCGACTGCTCCCGACACTCTGAAGGCATATCTCTTCGATGCACACGATATTCCTACGTTCACGGCTACGACAGAGAAGGGAGATATCACGACATCTGGCGAGAATAACCTGGTAATCATTATGGGTGGTACTCGTGTGGCTCTCTATAACTTCATCGAGCAGTACGCTGGTGGTAAGTTTATCATTCTCTATAAGCATGTAAAGGAAACCCAATGGTATATCGTCGGCGAACCTGAGCGCCCTATGATTCTCAATAATACAGAGACTAAGGATGATAAGGACGGCCGATACACCACCTTCACCTTTAAGCGTACATCTGTAGACCTTCCTTGCCTGTATGCTGAGGATCCTCTTGGTGTGACAGCTGCCGAGGCTGCCGCTCATTCAGATACGGCTCCTGGCACAAAGCAGAATACGGCTTCAGGTTCTTCAACTGGTAAGGCGACGATTTCTTAGCGTTTCTCATTTTATTTAGTTTATTAGTTAATTTTAAGGTGTGTCGCCACAAGAGGTGGCGCACCTTTTATAATATATAAGGTATGATTAGTAGAAGAGAAAAATTACAATTATTCAATAAGCTCAGAGGGGCCGGGCACGCTGAAGCCGACCTTGCTCTCCTGGAGGATGTAAACCCTCGCCATCCTAAACTTACTCGTTTCGCCCGTGACCCGAAACGGTATGCAGACGAAATACTCTACGCCCTTCTGGATGAGTGCAACGAGGGAGATATCGTAGATCATCGAATCTATTTAGAGAAGTTGAATGAAAATATTGACGATACCTCAGCCGATGATGAGCAGGGGCCGGAAGGCGGTTCAAGTAATACTTTAACAGGAGAAGAGCAGGGACCAGCAGATGGCTCAAGTAATACTTCAGCTGGAGAAGAGCAGGGGCCGGAAGGCGGTTCAAGTAATACTTCAACAGGAGAAGAGCAGGGACCAGCAGATGGTTCAAGTAATACTTCAGCTGGAGAAGAACAAATACCTGATGATGGTTCAAGTAATACTTCAGCTGAAAAAGAAACTCCTGAAGGCGAAAATCAACAGGAATCAGAACAGCCTGATACTGCCGACCCTGGCGAGGACTCAAAAAAAAAGTAGTCCAAAAAGAAGAGGAATATCCTAACATCGACTGGGATAACCTCTATAATGAGGACGTGCAGATGGCAACCGTCATCTATAACGACCGCATCAATACCTGGCGCAAAATGAAGAAACTCGACGAGCTTCTGGATAAGAAGCCAAAGGCGAACGATGTGGCTGCGATGGCAGAACTCCGCATCCGCAACCTTCAGGCATTCGAGGAGCTGAAGACGTACAACGATACGGGCAAGTTCCTATATAAACATCCTCTGCTGAAGGGCAAGTCAGAATTCAATGAACTCGTGAAGCTCTTCAAGAAGGACCCTGCCGAGTTTCTTCACAAGCACAAGAATGTTCTCGACAATATCAAGCGCTATAAGAGCTACATTAAAAGAGATGATCGCAAGGACAAACGTGCCAGCGACCGTGAGAACCTCCAGCGCCATCAGGAGCGTGAACGCATGTTCAAGATGGTGATGGAGCAGTATAGTGACAAATCAGATAAACCAGATGGACAAGATGGATAAGACGGAACTACGAAAGGTTGTAGAAACCTGCGTTTTAATGGCCAAGAGATTGGAATGTGTGCTCGAACAGTCTCAGCTTAAGGCAGACAAGAAGATAGCTGAGATGGCATCCGAAGGAGACCTCGATTCCATCAAGCTTCTGAATGAGCGCATGCAGGATCGGGAGGAACTTAAACTGAGAAAGGAGTTGTTCGGCGTATGAAAAGTGAGATAGAAAAACTGGAAAGTGTACATCCGGATCTTATCACCACCTTCCTGACCACGGGCGATGGTGAAGGCATTCCGGAGGATGTTCAGACCTTTCTTAAGCAACTTCAATGGGCCGCCGAAATCTACGAGTATGAACGTAATATTACCCGTGGCGCCCGTCAGCTCAAGCAGCGCATTGCCGCGCAGCAGAAGATCACCCTCGATGTTCGTACCTGTATGACCCGCATCAACCAGGCGATATCTTACTTCAATGTGGATTGTAACGTAAGTATCAAGGTCTGGGAAAATGATTTTGCCAACAAGTACGAAGACCTTGCCAAGCTCTGTTGTGCCAAGCGTGACTATAAAATGCAGAAAGCCTGCATGGATCAAGCCCTGGAATGCCGCAGGCGTGCGTCCGAACAGGCAGAAGCAGACAGGGATCTCGGAGTTGTGTTCCTCATTACTCCAGAGGTTACCCCGGAAGAACTAGGTTTTCAGAAAAAGAACCTCAAGGAAATTGCCGGCAAGTACAACCGCGGTTTTTATATATCTCTCATCGATGGTTTACCTATCGAGAGTTCGGAAAAGAAACGATTGCTTCGTGATGCTGATATTCAGGAAGCGGAAATAGTGGAGGATTTGAGCGATGAGCCAACTGATTTTGAATGATAATACCCTCGGTGAATTCGAGCATTACTACATGAACAACATGCAGCTGCTTGCCAACATCATCGACCCCAACATGCTTTTTGCCGAGGTTGCCCGTGCCGGAGGTAAGACCGAAGGTGTGACAGGTCCTCGTCTGATACGTGTTGCCAACGATATGCCGGGAGAATTATCTTTCCTGGTGCACAAGACGTATGTGGCTCTGATGACCAACGTCTGGCCAAACATACAGGCATACTTCTCGCGTCAGGTAGTAGTGAACGGACAACAGAGATCCATGCTGGAATATGGTATTGATTACGTAGTAGGAGAGAGCACGCTGCCTTCCCACTTCCGGAAACCCCGATATCCGATAGCCTATGCTAAGCATAGCGTGATATTCCGAAATGGCGCCCACCTTCAGCTCGTATCAAGCGACCAGCCGGAATCCGTTGCCGGTAGAAATGCCGTGCACGCTTTCGTTGAAGAAATGAAGCATAATAGTGGAGAAAAACTCAAAACCCGCCTGTTCCCGTCTTTACGTGGAGGTCCAGCCAATGTGCGCTGTTCTGCTTATTATGAGGGTGTTACGGGTGTGAGTGATACGGCTCGCGTCGACCTTGGCGAAGATGACTGGTTTGAGGATTATGAAAAGAAGGTGAACCCGAAACTTATTGAGGAGATTGCAACCGTCGCCCTGGAAGTTAACAGAAGTCTCTACCGCCTGTTCGTACTCAAGCAACAGGAGCGGGACTCAAAAGACCCTGTTCTCCTGGAGAAGATGCGCCTTGAGTCTGTTAAGCTCAATGCCTTCGTGGCGAGATGGAAACCTCGTCTGGCAGATATGAGGCGTAATGCCATCTACTATATCCGCGCATCCTCTTTCTGTAATAAGGATATCCTGGGACCGAAGTTCTTCAAGACTCAGTTGGACACTCTTGATACGGACGAGTTTCTCACGGCTATCTGCGCCATCCGCCACAAGGAGGTAACCAATAAGTTCTTTATCAACTACGACCACGCAAAGCATCAGTTCAAGGATAGCTATAAGTATGAGTCCATTCTTCGCCTGAATCTGAAGGATAGGTTTATCCTTACGGCAGAGTATCTTCTGCACTACGACCCCAATGAACCGCTCTACATGGGATATGACCCTGGTAACTTCCAGTCGCTCATCGTTGCCCAGAAGAAAGATTACGGTAGGCGTCTCGACATTATCAAGGAGTTCTTTGCCTTCTTGCCTAAGGATTACAACGACCTCGTGGCAGAGGTGCACCAGTTCTTCGGATCAGCAGCCGTCAACAAGACGATTTATCTCTATCCAGACCGTGCCGGCAATAAGCGCAGGGAGGAACGGGAACAGATAACTACCGACTCACTCAATCTGAAGGCTGCCCTGGAGTCGTATGGCTTCATGGTGATACTCTATAACGAAGATGCGCCAACGATATACCATTGGCAGCAGTTCAAGCTCTGTCAGATGCTCTTTGGTGAACGCAGTCCGCTCCTGCCTGTCATCCGTATCGACGAGAATGAGTGCAAGAACCTCTGCTCTGCCATCATGATATCCCCTCTGAAGAAAACGGACGGGAAGATAGAACTTGATAAGAGTTCGGAGAAGAAACAGCAACTGAAGAACCAGGCAGGACTCACCACGCAGCTGCCTTCTGCGATGATTTACCTACTTTACGGCCTTTATTCTGATGCCGTGAAGGCGGAATTAAGTACATATCCTACCGATTTACCGGACAATTTCGAGATATAAACGCAGTATAATGCTGCATTTCTGCAGTAATAATTTTCACGGGCGTATCAATAATTTACGGAAAATGAAAGGGTATAAATGCTAAAATGCTGATAATCAGCCCAAGCAGACCGGCTGGGAGAAAAACTCCCAAAAACACCTCACCCAAACGAGTACGCACCGCTGGGAAAGGAAAGAGAGGTGCAGGCCTTACGTTTCTCGGAAATATGACGGGGAACAGGTGCAGCCGGTCTTTTGCAGGGCGATATTTTTTCACTATCTTCGCATCATTATGAGCAAGACAAGCAAGAACATCATCATGGATGGCATCACGGCACTCCAGTGGGCCAGAGAGATCAGTAAGCTGCCCGATGGGGAGTTCACCCTGGTTTTCTTTCCTTACTCAAGGTCGAGAGGTGAGGCGAGCGCAAAGCTCCAGGTACGCCGGCATTGTAAGTATCGAACCCAGTTGCCGAAGGAACGTTTCGCCATCGATGGAGAGAACTACCTTCTCTATACAGACGAAGATGGAGAGCCAAAGATGTGTTACCGGATACTCATCAGGTACATGGGCTTCCCTCAAGACGGATTTAAACTTCACAAAATAAATTGGTTATGAAAGAATACGAAATAGACATGTATGGCAACGCCGGCATCTACCTTGCCGATGGCAATACCTTCACCTTCCAGCTAGGTGAAGGCGACTCCATCTTTGGTGCAGACCAGCTCTTCCAGTCACCACTCCTGGAGTCTCCATTCGGAGGTACGCTCTGGATGCAGCAGCACCACTATCTGGGCATACAGGGATATCAGGTGTTGATGCGTGGCCACAACAACCAGCAATGCGACGAAGTGACCAAGGAGATCAAAGAAAACCGACTGCTCCCTCGTCTCTATTCCAAGGAGATCAAGATGCTCTATGGTCACGGACTCGCTGTATACAAACAGGCTATTGAGGACGGTAAGCTGGTACGCAAGTACGAGGAACAGCCTGAAGTAATGGAATGGCTCGACTCCTGGAGTTCCCGCGGCATCCCTTCAGTTGAGGAGTTCTGCAAAACGTGCATCAAAAACTTCTATTACTTTGGCGACTTCTTTGTGAAGTGGCGTTTTACCCGAGGCAAGGTGATAGGTATTGGTAAGCCGGTGGCTGCGCTTGAGGCGATGGAGAACCGTTACTGCAGATTGGCAACTACCCGCCAGGATGTTGCTTCAGAATTGATTTCGTACGGCGACTTCAAACAGGTTGTAGTAGGGCGATTCGCCTATGGCTTATCGAGTTACTCGGTTTATCCAAAGTTCAGCTTTAACGAAGTTGACAACTATAAATATGCTGCGATCTCTCATCACAGAGAGAAATCAGTAGACGAATTCTATGGAGCCAACGAGACGCATCAGGGAGCTCGCCCGTACATCCAAGGTAGTAACAAGACAGCCCGATACATTAACAGTTTTCTGAAAAACTCACTTGCTGCAAAGGTGCATGTCATTATTCCTAATGCATGGATCCAGAGCAAGCGCACCCAGATGACCAAGCTCTGCGAGGAGAACAAGCGACGCAAGGCGAAGGGCATGGAGTTACTGAAGTATAACGGTATCGATATCGGTACAGACTTCAAGGAGTCGTGCATGGTCCGCTATGTTCGTGACGAGGTACGCAAGTTCAGCTCCTATCTCTCAGGTGCAGACAACCAGGGCAAAGGTTTCTCTTCCATCTCCTTCATGGATGCCCAGGGTCACGAACAGTCGTGGAAGGTGGAGACCATTGACCTCAAGTATAAGGAATATATCGAGGCGCTCATCTCCTACGACAAGCGTACCGAGCAAGCCCTCCTGTCTTCGGTAGGTCTCGATGCAGCCATATCTGCAGTAGATAAAGATGGAGTCATCTCGAAGAGTGGAAGTGATACCTATTATAATTATCTCATCTACATCATGTCGCTCACCTCAGAGGACGAAGTCTGCGCAGAACCGCTCAACTGGGCGTTGCGCATGAACTTCCCGGAACTCTACAAGCAGGGCTGCAGGCTAGGGTTCTACCGCGAGGTTCCACAACGGCAGGAAGATATAACACCATCCCAACGACTTAACCAGCAACAGGCATGAATAAGAAATTTCAACTCAATCAACTCTTCGCCAGTTATGCGCAGTTCTGCAACTGCGCACCTGGTGCAGATACAAGCGCCGACTTCGACAGTCTTCAGGGCTCTGCCGTAGCTGCGCGCAAGCGTATTGTTGCCATCATCGGCAACAATACGTTCTCTGATATTGTGAGCATCGAGGAAGAAGAGAGTGGCATCAAGGATTTTCTCCGCGCTGCCATGGCGAACCTTACGCTAGCTACTCAGATTATCTTCGATGCCGTGAACCGCAGGAAGAACGATATTAATCTCTACAAGTACGAGATGGAAGGCATGAAGCGCTCCTATATGGAGAACTACTTTAATGCGATGGATTCGCTGATTTCCGAACTTACTGAAGAGATAAGTGACGATGATCCTGCCGATATCCGTCTGGCCATGGAAGACTGGCGCAAGACCAATTACTACAAGATGCTCAGTAAGCTGAAGGTAGTTACTGCCGATGAATTCGATGAAATTTATCCTATCGACCTCTCGTATCTCTTCTTTTTCCGTTGTGTTCCTCTTCAGAAGGAAGTACTCGATGAAAGCATAGGCGCCTACTTCGACCGGCTCGAACAGGGAGGAGAAGACCAGACGTTTGTAGAGTTCGCCCAGAAGGCGCTGCCTATGCTCAAGCGTGCCCTGGTAAAGAAGACCGTGGCGAAGGCTCTCAGGCGTTTCGATATCCTGGAGTTCCCTGCCACTATCCGCAACCTCTTCGATGACAATACCGCCACCCGCTCAGGCAGCGACGAGGCAAGCCGTGCGCTGCAGCTCGCCACACAGCTAGACGGGGAGGTGGAAGATCTGCTGCATAATGTGGATATGCTCCTCGATGCTCAAGAGGGAAACGATTTTCTTTCCTTCTCTGCCGAGAACCGTCCGGAAGACAATATGTACTTAATGCCATAGCTTATGAAAAAGACGATAACCGTAAGAGCAAACGGAATAGAGCATGAAATCCCGAATTCTTGGGAACTACTCACTTCTGACCAATATCTGAAGCTGGTGGAGCTGCTTTCTCTCATGGAGAGTGGGCAGTTTTCCCCAGGTGCTGTGAAATGTCTGTTCCTCTGCTACATGAAGGGATGGAACCTGAACAAGATTAAGCGCGATGAGCGAACTCTGGAGAACTTCATGTCGATAGCCAGTCAGATTACCTTCATCTTTCGGGAGAAAGATGATAAGTTCGTGCTCGATCTATGTTTCTGCCGGCAGCAGTTGCCGATTATCTTTATCGACAAGAAAGCCTATTATGGCTACGAGGTCAATACAGATTTCAAGTCGCTCACCTGTTCGCTCACGGCCCTTCAGTATATCGAGGCGCGCCAGCTGCTCGATATGGGCGAGGAAAGTCTTCCTCTGCTGGCTGCGATACTCTACTTCGACAAGGAAGTGTATTCCTCGGAAGAGGCGCAGAAACTCGCTCTGAAGTTCAAGAAACTGCCTGTCAACACACTCCGGGCGATAGCCTTGAACTTTACTGCAGTAAATAATTTCCTCTTCTCGAAGACTGAATTTTCCCTGCTCACCAAGTTTATCCCCAAGGAGGGCAGCAGTATTACTACCGATGCAACCGATGCGCTCTACGATCTCTCCAAGGATGGACTGGGTAATGCCCAGCAGGTAGAACAGCTGAACGTGCTTACCTATCTCCGCATTCTCAGGAAGAAGACCATCGAGGGAGTAAAGAGCCTGAAGGCTACCGGTATGGAGTTGGCCAAGATAGCAGACGAGGTAGGGTTACCGCTGGAGATAGTTAAAAAGATTATATAACTGAGGCAGGGAAACAACCTCTCTGCGACAAAAATATAAAAGCCTATGTTATTGGATTTATTCGAATATTTTGCCAAGTTTCCTGCTACTGCAGGAGTTACGAAGGGTATTGCCAACAAGGGCGAGAGCAGTATGGAAGAATATGCTACCGTGCTCAAGGCGATCAAGAACCTGCCCGAGAAAGAACTGGTTCCGGAGATAGAAAACTATGTTTACGGCCAGTCGTTCGACGAACTGAAGCAACGCATCGATAAGCTTACCGGTTCCTTCCTGTTCGTAGATTACGGAGAAGTGGATATGCAGAGCGATGGGCGCCGGAGTTTCCAATGTACCCAGCGTATAGCCGTAACTGTAGCGATGAAGTTATCTGCTCATGCTGATATGCTCGAACGAGTCATAGCCAACGACCGCACCCTTCAGATGCTCTCGAAGGTTCACGCGCGCATCATGGCAGATGTGGAGACAGAGGGACTCTACTGGATGGACCGGGAGAGCGTTACTACCTGCGAGATTATTCCGTTCGTATCTGCAGAACTCCAGAGCTACGGCTGGACCCTCATGCTATCTGCTACAGGTGCAGATATTCTGGATGTTCACCGGATGTCGCGAGATATGGCGCGCTAGCGTCCTTTGCATTTCCGGAATATTTTCGTAATTTTGCAATGTCTAAAAAACATAAGGCCGAAATGTTATGAAACAATATAAACGAAATATACCGATGATAGCAATCACCTCGCTCCCTCTGACGGCTGTGTCGGAAGGGTTCCAGTATGTGTATCAGGACTGGGAGTTTGCCAAGTGGATAGCGATAGCCGTCTCTATCGATACCTTCCTGGGTGTTTGGAAGCATCTTATCCACAAGGATGCGTCCAGCGAATCCTTCTTCTCCAGGTTCACGAAGAAGATTGTAATCTACATCTTCCTGATGATCCTGAGTAATTTCGCAAGTCATGCCACCGTAGAGGGCTCTACCGTTGGCGCGATGCAATGGATAGGAACCTACATCTGCGTGTTTATGATGGTACGCGAGATATTCTCCATTATCGAGAACATACAGGCTATATATCCGATATTCCCGAGGAACTTCGTTAAACACATGAAGGACTTCAACGACAAGGGAGACTACATCGGCGGCGGGCCTATCGGTTTTTCTGAAAAAGATGCGCCCGATGATGCATCATAGGTATACATTATTATAATATATAAAGGTATGGCAAGTAAAACTCAATTAGCCTTCGCCCGTCAGGTGTATGCTGCGGCCGTGGAGGCAAAAACAGAAATAGATCCAGCCTTCGTTACTGCCCAGGCTATGCTTGAGACAGGATGGGGTTCAAGGGTTATTGGTAAGGCTAACCTCTTCGGTATTACCAAGGGCAGTCAATGGGACGGAGATATCGTCATGGTGAAGACTCACGAATACTTCAAGACTCCTAAACAGAAGTTCAGGGAGCCGGACCGCATCGTCTCCGTGTGCAAGGTTGCAGGAAAAAATCTCTGGTATTATACCGTGATACGTGCCTTCAAGGATTTCGATTCCGTAGGCGACTGCCTGAAGGAACATGAACGTCTCTTCCAGAAGCCGGGCTATAAAGACGCCTGGCCATACCGCAAGGATCCGTTCAGGTTTGCCCAGAAGATATGCGACGGGGTAGGGTGCAAGTACGCTACAGATCCTACGTACCTCACCACCATTACCTCGATTATCAAGACGATCCAACGGAAGTGTGTATAAGTTTTAAGTGTTTTGTTGTTATTTGTTGTAAGTCGTGAATAGGTTTATAGGTTTTATTAAGGTTATTTTTCTGGTGCTGATTCCGCTCGCCCTGGTTGTGGCATTCAAGGAGTGTCACGACCTCCGGGGCGAGTCGGAGCGCACGAGAGAGAATCAGGATGTACTCCTTCACAACGGCAGGGTAGAGATAGGACGGACGCAGTCAGGCAGGCCAAGAGCTTCCGTGCCAGCCATCACGTTGAAGACGTCTGACCTAAAGCGTAACCCCGACTCTCTCCTTGCCGTTAATAAGAAGGAACTCAAGATAAAGAACAGCCGGATCATGGCGGCAGCTACAACCTCTACCACTACCCAGGTAGACGTGAAGGCAGCTATCCGGCCGGTTCCTCATGATACATGCAGTCGAAGTCTTTCCGGTCTTTACCGACCGCCCGACGTCTCGCAGACGGTTTCCTGGAGCGATCCATGGATAACCCTGCGGGGCGATATCGAGGGCGACAGCATGCGGGTGCATATCGAGAGTCGCGATACCCTCCAGATGGTTGTGCATCGTGTGCCGAAGAAGTTCCTCTTCTTCCGCTATGGGACCAAGGGTGTGCGCATGGAGGTGGTAAGTCAGAACCCGCACTCCCGGCTCTCTTATCCAAGGATTATCATGTTTAAGAAATAGTTTAAGTGTTTATCATTTTTAGTTAGGCTGAATTTTATATTAGATGTATCTTTTTTTATACTCATGATTATGAGTTACAGTTATGATCTTCTAACATTGCACAAGCGTGTGTTCTAATTCTCATATGGAAATCTATTGTTCTTGTAGTAGAGTACGGTTTCCCAAGTTTATAAAGTTATCAAAATTATCAGGAAGCCCCGGTGCGAGATGCATCGGGGCTTTTTTCTTGCTGTTTTCTGAAAATAATCAGCAAAATGTTTGATGGTTCCAGAGAAAAGTACTATCTTTGCAGGCGTAATGATGACATTGAACTAAGGTTGTGTGCAGATTGAGCAGAGTTTGTACATAACAAGTGAAAAGAAATACAGCTGTGTGGCTCGTGCTGAAGGACTGCTCTCCGGATGCACGGGCCCTTTTTATGATTATGAAACCAACAGACGATGATGACTGGATTCCTCAGCGTGGAGGTGGAGACGACCGCTCAAATGGCGGTACCGTGATACATCCCCAGAGCAGAGGCTAGAAACGAGATGACGGTGATGATGGTGGCGACAATAACAGTACACTTGATCACCGTCATTACTTTTTCTATATGGTCGCAGCGGTTGGCAAGAATACTCTTGTTGCGGTCGATGATTTCCTGGTTATTGCTGATGGCATCGAGCAGGGTATTGATGGAGTATAAGGCGTTCATCTCTTCCTGGTTATGCCCCTTCTTCAGAAGCCTGTCGATGTTTTCCTCCTGTATCATGTTCCTGGGCTCGTTGCCTGTATGCCTGAAAGGGTGAATCCATAGAACTTGATTTATCATAATGTATAGCGCAATAAAGATGCCTGCCCATAGAACAGCAGCGGTAGAGAGCTGCCATAAAGACGGGCTGGAGAATACAAACGCCGTGAGGGCGATGAACACCGTGAGCAGGAACCCTGTCATGGTGTAGGCGCGGTCGGTAGACTTGCGGAGCTGCTCCAGCGTGCTGCTTGCCATTCTGTCTGAGCGCTCCAGGATGATGCGGGCTGTGTGCTCGCTCAGGTTCTTGCGAACCTTGCCTGTTATTATCTTTTCCATACCTTATATATATTAATAGGTGAAACATTTCTTTTCTGCAAAGATACACTTTTTCCCGCTCATTTTCTACCTTTTCACATACAGAAAGCTTAAACATAGTTAATACTACGATTTTTCGTACAAAACATTTGGCTACTACGAAAAATAGTAGTATCTTTGCATTGTCTTAAAATAAAACGATATGAAGAAGATTTTAGTAACAGAAAAAGAGGAAGAACTGATAGAAGCTATCAGAAATTTCCGGAAGTCATACCCTAGAGGTAACCCACAGTTATTATGGTACGCTCAGCAGCTGTTTGATGAGATGATTGAGCCACCAGAGTATTACAACAAGTATTAACAACAGCCTTCCCTTCGGGGAGGGCATTAAAAAGCATAAGATTATGGAAGTAACAATGAAGCAGGCTAAGGACAGCACAGTAAAGCAGCGCATACAGGATATCCAGATGACGGTATCATGGCGCGAGATAGCACATACCTATTTCGGAAAATCGGCATCATGGCTTTATCATAAGCTCGATGGTATTGACGGAAATGGTGGTGTAGGCGGTTTCACCGAAGAAGAGAAGGTTATGCTCCGTGGAGCACTTTGCGATGTTTCCAATCGCTTGCGTGCGGCTGCGGACAGAATATAATGAGGCTGGGGTCATCGTTCCCCATAAGACAGAAGTCGCCATAGCCTTGTGGCGCATCAGCCCCGATGCAGCAGCGCATCGGGGCTTTTTCATACCCAAACGTTAAAAATGAGTTAAACATAAAAGAAAGTTTATGTTTTATTTGGTCATTAAAAGAATTTTATGTACCTTTGCATCGTGAATAGATAACTAGATGTTTAACAATTAGATTTTGAGCGTATGACACAAAAAGAGTTAGAGCAAGAAATTAAAAGAAAGGAAGACGAAATCAAGGCTCTTCTCGAACTGAAAGACTTGGTCTTCGATTACGAGAGACAGATTGATTTGAGACTTGCAGACCTTTCTAAGCTCTACAAGCAAAGAAAAAACTAAAAAGTCCTCCCCTAGAGGGGAGGTTCTTTAAACAATATAAATATAAGAATATGGAGAATATTAAAGAATTAATGGCAGAGTACATGGCATTGGCTAGTAAGCAGGATGCCAAGAGCAAAGAGCGCAGAGACGAGATTCATCGCTATCTCAGCGCAAATGCTACGGAGGAGGATAAGAAATATATTAGTGAGGTGGTTGTAGATAGAGTTGCAAACCTGAAGCTGGAGGTTGCCACTTTGCGTGAGCAGCTTGCAGAGACAGATTATAAATTGCTTCCACTAAGATACATCGCACAGAAATACTTCGGTAAAAGCGCTGCATGGCTCTCTCAGCGTCTCAATGGCTCAGAGGTTCGTGGTCATGTTTATACGCTCAATTCCGAGCAGAAAGATATTTTCAATCGTGCCGTCCAGGAGATTGGACAACGCATTAGCTCTTTGCAGTTAGCATAGGGTTATCTATTCACACATCAGCCCCGGTGCAGCAACGCATCGGGGCTTTTCATTCCCATTTTCAAGTTTTTTGTGTTAAATACCCGCTTTCGTTTGTTCTGTTCAGAAAATAATAGTATATTTGCACCGTGAGAATTAGTAACAGAACGTGGACACTCAAAAATAAGAAAGATATGAGAATACTTAATAATTTACTGGAAGGGTTGATCAGCCTGGGAAGACTGGGCGGAGACAACAGCCTGTTCAACGATTATCTGAAGGGCGATAATGCTTCAGATCTGAGAAAGGACTGGGAGGCCATCGGTAATGATATGAGAAAGGTTGTTAGGCGTAACCACCGTTATCGGTCTTGCTGTGGTATTCGTATTGAATAAGATTCCTCCAATTTATCAGAAAGGTGAATAATAACATATCAGCCCCGGTGCAGCAACGCATCGGGGCTTTTTCATTCCCCAAACCCCTCATTTTTATGCTCTACAGCATATTTAAGTGTTAATTATTCTCATCGTGAGAAAATTTCCCGATTTTTATTTGGCGGTTCCGGATTTTCTTCTTACCTTTGCCGACGGTTAAAAGACGATAGTAGACTATCCGGCAGGGCGACCGTTTCGCCTATGGCTTCTGGCCGCAGGCTTTTTTTATGCCTAATCGGGAAAAATTTTTTTCCTAACTGGGAAAATATATTTTCCTAACTGGAGAAATAATTCTCGCAATAAATGGCGGCTGCATGAACCGTAAGATTTGATTAGTCCTCTCGGATAAGTCATCGTCTTTTAACCAACGGGGAATGCAGCCGCCACCCTTTTGTATAATCGGCTGTTAATGGTTAAAAGACGATGCGATATGCAGAATTCTATTTTAATTAGTGATGCTCAGGTGCGCCCTGCAGGCATCAGCGTAGAGGAGGGCATGAAGGCCCTCAAGTGTGAAATCAGGAAGCTCGCCAAGACCAAGAGCGAGACCTTCTCCTACCTTTGCGAGGAGACGGTTACGTATGGCGAAGTAGCTATGACCATGGCGGGTTTCTTCGCCTTCATGGCAGCAGCTGTATTAGGTGGCTTCATTATGGGAGGGGAGGTGATGTAGCTATGGCAAAGAAAAAGAAATCAGCCGTTGAGGAACGTCTGGCTGAATACAAGATGTTCTATCCCGACACCACGATTACCCGTATCGGAATCGATAGCAATCAAACAGTCTCTCACAAGGATGGTCTGGAGCTGAGCAAGATGGTATGCCACATGACGCATAGCGGTCTGCTGCAGTTTGTGATACTCAAGAACAAGATGTATATCTTCAAGTCGAGAGCGTTTCTGAAGGTGGCAGACGGTTTCAAGAAGGGAGCCAGGGTAAGGTTCCACGATCCCCGCACGCCCGATGACCACCGTGAGAGCGTAATGCTTGCCGACGGAATGCGCTATGATGGCGGCATTCCTTTCATCTGGACCGAGAACAGCGATGCCGACTGTTTCATGGAGTGCAACACCTTCGCAGTATATTGGCGCCCGATAGAAGAAATGAGTGAAAAATAGCCAAACATCACTCATATGTTTGTCCTTTGACGCACAGCAAAGATTTCGTACCTTTGCACCGTGAGAATTTTAACACAAAAAGAATTAAATTTAAATTAAAATGAGTAACGAAAAAGATATCAAGAACGGAGCAGTAGAAACTGCTACAGAGATTATGACAACTGAGATGTTTCATGCTCAGTTAGTAAAGAACACCGAGGCTATTAATAAGGAACGCGAGGAGTATGAGCATAAGCGCGCGGAACTTCAGCAGGACCTTGACGACCAGAAGACCTTCTGTTCGGTATCTAACCGTAAGCTTCAGACGGAAAAGCTGGAATACAAGATACAAGTCAACCGGCAACAGGAGATGTTTGAGAAGACTGAGTGCAACATCCGCGAAACCCTCAGCCAGGCGAACAAGGAATTCAATGAGAAGTATGCCAAACTGAAGAGCGAGCATTCTCTGAAAAACCTGCAGCTTCAGAACGAGCGCCACAAGATTTTCGAGGCTTACCGCAATTCGGGGGGGCAAATCTTGCCGAAGACTCTCAGCAGATGTACCCAGAAGGATGGTGCCGACCAAAGCCTAAAGATGGAGGAGTAGAATAATAACGATAGTAACAAACAATTTAATTAAGCAGATTATGGAAAATCAGAATAAAAATGCTGCAGCTAAGGTTGCAGCCAACATAGCAGAAGAAAGAATGCACCCTATCTTTGAGGAGTGCGAAGTAATGAACGCCGGCAAGCCAGCACGTGAACACATGCTCAGCCTGAACGGCATGTATATCTCGGGCATTACCGATGAACAGCTCAAGGAGATGCACGAGAAGCTGGGCAAAATGCTCTCAGGGAAATAGAAAATAGTTCTTCTAGTCTATCATGTAATAAGTGACAAATTTAATTTTAGTCAGATCTCTAATTAAGGATGGCTGCCCGTGAGGGTGGCCATTTTTTTTGGAGCATAAATTTGGTTTTTCAGAAAAAGTGGTGTATCTTTGCACCCGAGAATTAGTAACACATTAAAATATATAGATTATGTTAGATACTTTCTTTGGCTTCGTGCAGTTCGTGTCGTTCGTGATTGCGCTTGTTCTTGGACCGTTTGTTGTCGGCTCGAGGATGTTTGCAAAATGGCTTGTTTATCTGACTTTATGTACCATATTTACTCCTTTGTTTGGAATACTTATATACGTAAAGTTCTTCAGGTACTAGTCCTTTGCCATATGCTCGCCTGTTATTATATTTGCATTGCTAATTAGTAATGTATAAAGAATATGGTAACAGACAGTCTTGTTAAAAAGAAATTCGTTCACGAGACTCTTCAGGAAGGCATCCTGAAGATATACTCCACCCAGGAGAACGTGGTACGCAATCATTATAAGCGCCGTACCGGCCGATTGCTCACCACGCTTTCCGCTCACTCGTTCGACAGTCAGATATCGGGCGAGAACCGCACCATCTTCGTGCGCATCCTTCCTTATCTCCGTTTTCTGGATATGCAGTACCGGCAGCGCAACGACCGCATCAGTAAGTTCAAGCGCAGGAACCTGGCACTCTATAACCGCGTAGTCTGGGGTGTATTGTATCACGAAACATTCCCTAAGCTTCGCTATGGCTTCAACGACGAAGTACGGAACAGTATACGTCAGGAACTGGAACAATCACTCAACCCACAAAAATCATAAGTTATGGCAAACAAACATTTAACGGAAGACGAAATCCGATATACCGTAGACGTGAAGACTGCCGATGCGCAGAAAGCCATCTACACCCTGGAGCAGCAGAGCAAGAAGCTGCGCTCAGAGAATAAGGCGCGACTCAACCAGATGATCAGCCTGGAGGCAGCCGGAAGAAAAGAGTCGGAAACCTACAGGAATCTGAAGAAGCAGTACTCCGAGACCAGCAAGGAGATCCGCACGCTTACCGACCGTATAGGCGAGCAGACAAGCAAAATCGATATCCTGGATATGAGCATGGTGCAGCTGAAGAAACAGCAGAAAAGCCTGCAGAAGGAATTGGATAATACCGTGCAGTCGCTCAATCCGGAGGCTTACGGCGTATTGGAGCAGCGACTGAAGGATGTTTCCGGGCGCATCTCAGAACTGAAGCAGAACGCCAAGAGTTTTGGAGAACTCGCATCAGATGATACCGTGAATGGTGTGCTCCTGGGCAACCTTCTGACCAAGGGTGCAGAACTCTTCAGCGATAAGGTCCGCGAGTTTAAGGACTCCATCGCAGAGCTCATTAATGGCGGTCTTGAGATGGCAGAGCAGGCAGATGGTGTTACAAGGGCTTTCAATAACTTGAACCAGGAGGGACTGCTGGATAATCTCCGCAAGGCAACCAAGGGAACCGTAAACGATGTTCAGCTGATGACGGCTGCCGTACAGGCTAACGATTTTCGCATTCCGCTGGAAGACCTGGGCAAATATCTGGAGTTCGCTCAGCTGAAGGCGCAACAGACTGGCCAGTCGGTAGACTACATGACAAACAGCATCGTGACCGGTCTTGGCCGAAAATCTCCTCTGATCCTCGATAACCTGGGCATCTCTGCGGCAGAAATCTCGGAGAAGACCAAGGAGACGGGCGACTTTATGAAGGCTGTGGCAGAGATTGTAGATACCCAGCTGGCTGCGGCAGGAGAGACCTATATCAGCGCAGCCGACCGGGCAGCCCAGAAGACGGTAGAACTGCAGAACGCCCAGAAGGCTCTGGGAGACGAAATCCTCCCGCTCAAGGAACAATGGGATGACGCCTATGCAGATATGCAGCTGAACACCATCAGTCTCATTTCCTGGTGCGTGAAGCATCAGGGCGTGGTGAAGACCCTCGGCATCCTGCTCACAGCCTTCACGGTTGTAGCGATAGCCACCAGCAACGCCATCAAGACGAATATCGTTGTAACCAAGGGTGCTGCCGCAGCCCAGCAGGCATGGAACGTAATCTGCGCTACCGGAACCGGACTCATGAAACTGCTGCAGGCGGGTTTCCTCCTGCTTACAGGTAGGGTTACCCAGGCAAAGGCAGCATGGGCATCGATGAACGCCACCATGAAGGCAAGCGTCTTCGGCCTGATTGCTGCAGGAGTAGCTCTCCTCGCCATGAAGCTCTGGGATATGAAGAAGGCAGCCGATGCGTCAACGCTGGCACAGAAGGCGCTCAACAATATCAGGGCAGAGGCACAAAAACAGGTTGTGGAGGAAAAACTGAAACTGGAGAACCTGATAAAGGTGGCGAAAGATGAAAAACTATCCATGGACGAAAGATACAAGGCCGTGGACGCTCTCAACAAGATAGTTCCTCAATATAATGCTACCATCGACAAGACTACAAAGAAGTTCAGGGCATCGGATAAGGCTCTGAAGGCTTACATCAACAATCTGGTGAAACTCTATGAGGTACAGGGCGCTAAGAAGCAGATACAGAGTCTTGCCGAGCAGCGGGCTGAGCTGGAGGTTAAACTTGCCGGCGCGAAGAAGAACCTTTCCGGCGCAAAATCAGCACAAGGTGTTTCTTATACCACATCCTGGGGCGCGGTAGGTAACACACAGAGCGATGCAGTCGGTCACTTCCAGTCGCAGGTCAATTCGATATCGAATAGCATCAAACAACTCGATGCACAGATTAATGCCATTACAGGCGCTTTCGGAAAGGGTATCATGACGCAGACCGTGAAGGAGTCTTCAGAGCCGGAAGTTCCGGACAGCGGCATCGGAGGTGGTGGCGGCGGAAAAGGTGGTGGTAGCCATGCCGGAACCACAAACACCACCTCCAAGCCTAATCCCGATGATATCGCATCGAAGAGATTTTCTGAAAACCGACAGGCAGATATCGATGCAGCCAACCAGGACTATCAGCAGGATGTGAACAACTGGAACATGGCTCTCGCCCAGAAGAAGGTGTCTCAAGAGAAGTACGACCTCGCCATGCAGGCTCTGAAGACCCAGCATACCGCCAACATCCTCGCCATCGAGACCTCGTATAGCGAGCAGTCGCAGAATATCGGAATTGCTGATGGCGCAAAGAAGAAATCACTCCAGGATAAACAGCAGGCGAACCTCCGGGCTGCAGAACAGGCTCATTTTGAGCAGCAGGTGACAGTAGAACAGGCTTATCAGGATGCCCTGGCAAAGGTGATGGAGCAAGGCGAGACGCAGCAGGAACTGACCCTGGAACAGCAACGCGACCAGAAACTGGAAGTTCTGAAGGGATATTATCAGGCTGCGCTCAATATGGCCAAGCAGAACGGGGAAGATACTACCCAGCTGGAGAAGGCATATAAAGATGTGCAGAATCAGATAGAGGCGGAGTATACAGCCAAGCATAATGAGCAGCTTGCCCAGCAGGCTGACAAGGAGAAGCAGGCAAGGCAGGCTCTCGGTTTCGACCAGCAGAGCGAGTACGACCGGCAACTGCAGCAACTTCAGCAGGCACTCGACAACCAGTATATCACTCAGGAGGAACATGAGCAGAGAGTGCAGCAGCTGAAGAAAGAGTCCTTCATGAAGCAGGCTCAGTACTATACAAACCTCTTCAGTAATGCCGTGACTTCGCTGCAGAATGCCGAGATGGCGAACGTAGATGCCAAGTATGATGCAGAGATTAAGGCTGCCGAGGGCAATACGGCACTCCAGGAGAAACTGGAGAAGAAGAAAGCCAACGAGAAACTGAAGATACAGAAAAAGTATGCTGACGTGAACTTCGCCATGCAGGTAGCTCAGATTATCTCCAATACTGCCGTATCTATCATGAAGGCGTACAGCGATTTGGGTCCGATTGCCGGAAGTATTGCTGCAGCCCTGATGGGTGTGACCGGTGCAGCCCAGCTTGCCGTGGCAAATGCTGAGCGCCAGAAGGTGAAGCGCATGACCCTCAACGGAACCGCCAGCGGAACCAGTTCTGCCGGCTCCCGTGTGGCAAGCGGCCGCGAGAGTGGCGGACGTATCGATGTAGAGCGCGAGCAGGATGGCAAACACTTCAACGCCGAGTATGCGCCAGGTAAGCGCGGGTACGTAGATCATCCTACCGTCATCGTAGGCGAGGGACCTAGAGGCAGGAGTAAGGAGTGGGTGGCATCGAATGCAGCCCTTGAGAACCCTACCATCGCTCCGCTCATCAACCTGATGGATGCAGCCCAGCGTGCCGGACAGATAAGAACCTTCGATATGAGCAAGTATCTGATGGCCATGCAGGGCAGGGCGCTGGGTGGAAGCATCGCCCGCCAGTCTGCCCGGACCAGTCAGGAAATCGCTCCGGGAGGGGCAGATTTTTACGTCCGGACGCAGGAATCTGCGCATCGCGATGCAGGAAACGCTACGTCGGGACGCAATAATGACGAGCTCCTGGAACTGTTCAGAGAGCTCAAGAGAGACGGAATTCGCTCGTTTGTATCACTCTCGGATCTGGACGCCAAGCAGGAACTGAGAAACCAGGCGAGAAAGTTTGCTAAAAAATAAAATCTTCAGAACATGAAAATAACAAATCTGGATAAAGGAAAAGCCTACCAGCTTGGCGAAGACGCCAAGCTGGAGGTAGAACGTACCAACCCGTTCTTCAACGATTACGGGGAAACAACCTCCCCGCTGGATATTCCGGCAAGCGACTACAACCGCATGATACTAAACTATCCCGATACCTTCGGGATGAGAGACAAGATGGTGGCTACGAACGTAAGCATCGAAGACGGCGAGTATTTCGCCCAATGCCGGCAGATAGTTCTCTCGGCACAGCACAAGGGAAACATCTCTTCTTCCTTCTATATCAACGACGGATCCTTCTACTCGAAGATACAGAACGTAAAGTTGAAAAGTATCTTCAAGGACGAGATGATACCCGGGTGCACAACCGTAGACGAGTGCATCGAGTTCTGCAAATCTCTCGTAGGTGGTGAGAACGAGAACTATGATATCTTCCCGGTTCTGCTTACCGACGATTCTGGCATGGATAAGGGATATACCTATAAGATACTGAACAAGCTGGGCATGAGAACTAAACTTCCTAATGCCAAGTACTGGAGATACAAGGAAGGTGGCGGCTACGAGTATGTGACTGCCCCGGAAGAACAAGGATTAGTTCTCTGCAACATGTGGTACAATACCTTCTGGAACGCATATCCGGATACGGAATATGTAAACGAGATACCAATCAGTCTGGATAAGGGCTATTATATATCCCCGTTCATCCGTGCCAACTACGTTCTCAAGCGTGTTTTTAAATACTTCGGTTATGACCTCAAGGAGAATTTCTTTACCAAGACGGAACCATTCAACAAGATGGTGTTGCTTAATAATGTGATAGACGTGATGGTGAACGGACATATCCGCATCGAGGATCTTCTTCCGGACGTGTCGGTATCAGATTTCCTCTCAGTTTTTCGGAAAAAGTTTCTTTGTGAGTTCGTGTCTGACGAGGGAACACATACTGCAGATATCATCTTCCTGAGAGATGCGGTAGATAGCGTTCCGGTTGCGGATCTAACCCGCCAGATGACCGAAGAGCCTACCTTATCTTATAAGACTGTATCCGATTACAAGCGCGTTGTCCTGCGTGCGAAACACCAGGTAGATAGCGATGCAGAAGACAGCTATGACAATATCAAGGATATGATAGCGAATAATTCTGGCGCCTACTTCAGCAACGAAGAAGGCTGTTTCTACAAGGACGGATTTTCCGGCAACTATAAGGTGAAAGCCAAAATAGGGGAGTGTTCCCAGAGTTATGATGCCGGCGAAGATGATATTGATACGCAAGACGTGGAGATACCGGAGATGATACCGGAAGTAAGAATGCTGCAGTATAAACAGGAAGCGGACGGAGAGACTATCACGAGAGATATGGGCAGATGGCTGTATATCGGAGATTACGCTACGCTCAACTCTTCGATGAAGGTGGCAACGGAAGACAACTCAGAAACCAGCGAAGATGCAGTCACAACTCCTCGCCTTCCCATACATGGGAACCGATGACATGCCTTGCGGAACCGTGACGGCATACGATATCCATGTATCAGTTTCTGATAAATTTGGTACGCATCGGCCAGGAAATCCTACACCCCGGAAACTGTTCGACTATTCCCTGGTATATAATGGCGAGGATGGCATCTTTGAGAAGTTTTACCGGCAGTATGATCTCCTGCTCAGAAATTCACTCCAGGAACTCAAGGTAAAACTGCTCCTCTCCCAGTCGCAGAAGCAGAACCTTCCTTCTTATGCAAAGGTTGTGATCAGAGGTGTGAGTTTCTTCTTCAACAAGCTGAAGTTTACCATCGGAGGAAAGAGCGAACCAACGGAAAGCGAGCTCAGAACCATCGCTCTCACTACTCCTGTTAGCGAGGCAGAGAGTCTGGAAGCCGTAATGCCGGCGATGAGCTGCAAATATGAGTGGCTCGGATTCGAAGAGACGGTTGAGGTATCTGAGAGTGATTACAATAATTCCGGAGATGACCAGAACCGTACCTTCAAGATCATTTATCCTCCTCTCCCTTCAGCTGAGTACGTTGGCCAGAAGTATGGCCTGCAGAAATCTTTCGTGAGTCAGAAAACCCGACACGCAACGATGTTCCGTCACAGTAAATGGGTATACCATTGCACGACTGTATGGCTGGAATGCATACCGATTTCGTAGGGTTTCGTCCTTTGTTATATACCTGTATTATCTTAACTTTGCAATATAACCAAAGCAATTTTAAGATGATACAGGTTTTATTATATCCAGATGCTCTGAGCATGGTAGGTTCCATGAATGCCTTCGAGATATACTGCAGCTCGAAGACAGATGTGGTTTTCGCCCTACGGTATCAAGGCTCAAGCACAAACATCGTTCAGCATACCTATACGCCGAACGATAAGAACCGAATTACGTTATCCGTCAAGGATATCATCCTTCCTCTACTCAGTTTCGAGGTGAAGGACAGTAGTGAACCTTATGTTCAGCCGAACATCATGAAATCCTTTGTGGCAACACTTTATGAGGTTGGCAGCGAGGACAGCAAGAAGTATTTCACATTCTCCGTGATACGTGCCGGCGTTGACAGGCTCTCTGATTCGGCTACCAATTTTCTGAAAAACAATTTCCTTACCTGGCAGCCGCAGGTGAAGGCTGTAACCTATTATTCTCCGGAATTCCTTACCTATTACGCAACTGCCACCAGCGTGATGAAGTGTAAGGCATACATGTGGAATGGGACCGCCTACGAAGAGAAGGAAGTGGTACTGATGAACCATATGAATGCCGGAACCGTTTATACCGTACCGGTGCAATACGCCATTATCGCCAAGAAGATAGGCGGTTCTATCCAGCCATCTTATTACGATATCTGGGTAGAACAGGACGGGAAGCGGGTTACCTACGTACAACGCTACTATGCTAGCGACATGAAGAGCGAAGAAGAAGAGTGGTTCCTCTTCGAGAATTCGCTAGGAGGTGTAGACTGTTTCCGCGCCTACGGCAACAGCGAAAATACTGCAGAGCATACCCACAATGTGGCAGAAATAGAGGAGGACTCTGAGGAATACCGCGTAGATACCACCCGCAAGTTTAAGAAGAACACCGGATTCCTGGACAAGAAGGAGCGCCTGTGGATGCTCGATTTCTTCCCGTCTCTGGGTAAGTATGTTTACCATGGCAATTCTCTTCGTAAGATAACCGTTACCGAGAGTGACGTGAACTACGAGGCGAAGGAGCTGCCTTCGAACTATACCTTCACATATAAATATTCAGATGCCCGTCCGTACCTGAACCTCACGAGGTCAGATGCCAGCGATTTCAAACAGATGGATATCCATCTACCCGAAATCGGAAATTTTACTATCGCCCCTCGCTTAGTTGAGTTCCCACGTCAGCTGCTGAGTGGAGGGGTACTCTTCCCTGTTCAGGAGCCCTATTCAGAAACATGGGGTGTCACCACGGCAGACGCTCTCTTTAACTACTTTGCAAGCACTCTGACCGACCGATATAGTGGTGGAGGAGGTATTGGCCATCAACACTTCAATATCGAAGTGTTGAACGGACTTTCTTATGATTACGGTTATATCCTGTACCAGGGCGACAGAATAAAGGCAGGTATGGCAGACGACTGCACTCCTGGAGGCGCACTCGAAAAGAAGATGTTGCGCAAGGATATAGACGATACGGCCAAAGGTAAGATTACCTTCGAGGATGTGATATCTCTGCTGAAAGGGTTGAAGCTTGGAGACGGAAAGAGCCAGATAACTGGCGAGGGATTAGCGAAACTCTATGCCTTCATGACATACAATTTCGTTTCCGGAGCTTATGGTTCCGGTGCAAGTATCGATAATAATGGTGACGCAGAGATGAACAGCCTGTTCGTTCGTCAGTTCATCTCTGCTCCTAAGTTCGTCTTCAACGAAATCTCTGTAACCAAAGCGGAGCAATGGAATACCAACGGCTATGGAACCATCGAGAGTGTAGATACCGAGAAACACATCATCTCTCTTCATCTGGAGGGAAACGATTACGGATCTCTGCAGGTGGGAGATATCTGTCGCGGTATCTATGCCGATATAGATAACGCCCATGGTTCAGATAAAAATACCGAAGGCGCGTTGGATGATTGCAATTTCGTTCTGCATAAAGGTTTCTTCACTACTTACTTTTATGTGAAGAAAATCATCACTAGCGAGAAGGGTAAGTTCGTATTCGAATATGGTAAACGTTCGGAGGCAACTCCGGATCCTTGCGCCTATATGGATTTTGCCCAGTATGGTAGCTTTACCGATGATAAGCGCCAGAGTAGCATGTATTTTTCTTCGAGGGGAAACAGCTATATCGAGGTGCTGGATGGTGTATGCAACTGGGAAGTGCTGCCGCAGAATCGTGTGGCGAGATACGGATGGCTTAGTGGTCTGGCTTTGACTAAAAGGGATGGCAGTATCGTGCGTCCGGAGGGTAATGGTATCTACGTACAGGATAATATCTACTTCGGTGGCAACATCAACTACCTGCAAGGTCTTTCCGGACTCGATGACCTGAAGAACGAGGCGAAGGCTTATGATGTGAGTCTCTCGCAGTATCAGAGTGTCATCACGGTAGATGATATGGGTAATGTCATTAATGGTCTCTATACTCAGGACGAGGGCAAGGCTACCAAGCAGTACCGCATCTCTACGGCCGTCTTCGTGCGTAAGGGTATGGATATCCTGCTCGAAGAAGATGCGAATAGCGAGGACGTGACAGAAGGCCATTATCGCTTGTATGTAGTAAGCGAGGACTGCGACGTAGAGGTGAAGAACTCTACCGTTTTCATCAAGGGTATCAGGAACATCAAGGATGGTGTTGCCGGAACTGCGGATGATACCAATTTCGATTACGCAGCTATGCGCAAAATGTCGGATGCGATGGTGACCATCGTCGTAGACCTGGAGGGAAAGACCTCGAAAACGGTACAGATGCCTATTCGCATTCAGCATGACAGCCTTCCGTTCATGGTATGTGATCTCAGTAACGAGAATGCATCGGTAGCATGGAATACCAGAGCTGGTAAGTATATCGGTTTCCCTATTAAGACAAAGGTATCATTGATGTATCATAACGAGCCATGGGCGATTTCGTCACTCAATATCTCTAGTGTAGCAGGCTTGAAGACTTCGATGAGTATTGACGGCAAGGCAAAGATAATCACCATTGATGCAGATAATCTTACTGCTGATACGCTCGACCAGGTTACGAAACTGGACATCACGGTTGTGGGCAAATATGCCGGAGCCAGCTACGAGTATACCCGAGAGCTTACCATTTTGAAATCGTCTGATACCGTAGTCTACGAGCTGATACCTTCTGCGGACAGCATCGTAGTGGATAATGATGGAAACAAGACGGTCAATTCCGTGAGCTGTGATGTCTATGCAACATCATCAGACGACAAGCGATACAAGCTGACCGCTCTTCCTTCGGGAATGTCGTTGAAATACGGAAAGGGCGAGAACGCTACTAAAGACTTGGCTCTTGGCGATGGTGTTGATGTAACATCAGACGACAAGATGATTACCTTCGCTCTCTACGACAAAAATAATCAGATGCTAGATAAGGAATCTGTTCCTGTGCTTGCATTCGGTAAGGATGGTAAGGGTATCGAGTATATCTTTAAGTTGCAAAACTCCGCTCCTTCTAACCCTACTCCTAGCGACTATGCTACAAACACGGAATACCAGCGCACAGATCAGGAGTTTGTTCCTGATGGCTGGACGGATGACCCTACGGGTGTGAATGCAGTGAACCAGTATGAATGGGTAAGCAAGCGAGTATCTACAAATGGTCATTGGGGAGCGTTCTCTGAACCTGCGGAATACGCACATTTCGGTAAGCATGCGCCTAAGGCTTCATCTACGGATGATATTGTCACTATTCCTACGGACAGTAAGGGAAATGCGTTGGTAGCGTTCAGTGAGGATATTCATTTTAGCCTTCGTGTAGACGGAATGAACTGTAATATAAGCTCTGTTGTTATAGACAGGGCAGCTACTACTGATGTATCTTATTCCATAAGTGGTAATACGGCTTCTATATCGTGCGCAGAAGGTGCGAGACTCGGCATGGTTGCACAGACTATAGTCTTCAAAGTGACGGGCACGCTTGACGGATCAAGCTATTCCGACTATGTAACGGTTAAGGTAGTACCTAACGTTACGGGTTCGGACGGAGATGGATATGAGTATATCTACTATCGTTCTTCATCAAGTTCTGCGTCTTCGATTCCAACACCAAGAAGACAAAATGGTAGTCTGACAAATGGTTGGAAGGATGACCCGATGCCTCCTACGGTGGATGAACAATACGTGTATGTAGCATACAAGAAGGGTGTTGTGGGCAGTAATGGAACATTCAGTGCTCCAAAGCTCTTTAATCGTTACCCGAAGAGCATTTCGAGCATCGAAACCTGGTATTATGCTGCCGGAAGTCCTTATATAAACCAGAGTCCGACATTATTCAGAGAACATGGCAGTAAAGACTTCAGTCAAATTACCTTTGACGATGTTACTCCGTGGCTGTGGATAATGAAAATCACATGGTTTACGGATGGTGATGAAGTTATAAACTTTTCATGCGGAGGTTATAAAGCGAAGGATGGTGAGGATGGTCAAGATGGTCAAGATGGTAAGGATGGCAATGGTCTCATCGTAGGCTATCAGTCTTCAGCTTCAGAACCATCAGTTCTTCCTACCCCGAAAACGCTTGCCGACTATGATAAAGCGCAGGATGATATTGGCAGCGGCTGGACAAAGACGGCTCCGGCTACGGGAGGTAAGAGTATCGTGCTGGGTGGTAAGATTACAACAGATGAGATTATCGACCGGTACAACAGCAGTACTAGCGCATGGGGAACAGAAGAAAGTGAAATTCTGTTAGATGGTATCAAGCAGAAGAAAACTTTCTATAAGACTCCTTCCTCTCTTGGTGGCAACGGCAAGTGCATACGTCGTATTAAGGTTGTAAACCATTTCAGGGATAGCTATCTCAGAGTGATGCTGAAGTCTTACTCTGAAGCTAACTACGACCTGGTATGTATCTCTCGTCTCTATCTGCCGTCTGAGGTTATCAATAGCGAGGGCGAGCAGATAAAGGAAGATAGCGAATATCTCAACAGATCGGAGCATGCTTATGCAGTAAGCGGCGATGGTCAGAGTCTTGTTGCTAAATTATCAATGCCTGATGCTGGAGAATATTATTTCTTCATCGGATATTTCAAGGATGGTAGCAATGATTACTTCGGTGACTATGGTCTCTTTGCCTGGCAGTCGATGATAGCTCTTACTGAGAGTTTATGGCGTACCGACGGAACCGTAGATGCTGTAGGCAATATAACCTGGAGCAAGGCGATGCCGATGCAGGCTGAAGCCATCGTTATGGAGCGCGCCTATATCGCTACGCCTAACGATACGGTGGCGCCAGCTAAGCCTTACCGTACAAATGGTATCCTACAGGGAGGATGGACGGCAAAACGGCTAGCTGTATCGTCTGTAAACCGGTTTATCTGGGAGTCTGTTCGCGCAGGAAAGCATGGTACTGACTCTGTTCAGGACGATTGGAGTCAGCCTGTTATTGTCGCCAACTTTGCCGAAGCTGGAAAGATGGGTAAGAACGGTTGTATCGTCCGGAATTCCGAAGGATGGAAGAGAGGGGCAACTTATCATAATGATTCTGCCCTGACTCTGGAACAGAAGTATATCGACCTGATTTACATCGAGGATAATAATGCTAACGATGGCTGGTCTATCTACCAATGTAATGTCACGCATACGGCTACTGGCAGTTCCTTCGACCCTTCAGCTACCGACTCAGATGGTAATAGGCTGTGGATAAAACTGAGTGATGCCGGTCCGATGTATTCTCCTCTTATCGTAGGAAAGAATGCGGTTCTGAAGTTCGCCCAGGGCCAGCAGTTCAACCTGATGGAGGGTAATAATATCTTTGGCTCGTTCCGGTGGGTGAAGAATGATGCGGATTATGCGTTCTGGATAGGCGGTACTGAAGGCAGCACGGCTACCACTTCTATAACTAGAGGCGGTAAGCTCAAGACGACCGATGCGGATATTACTGGTAAGATTACTGCAACTTCTGGAAAGATTGGAGGGCTGAATATTACAGAAAATGGGCTTTGTATTGGTGTTTATGGTCAGTTTGATCTACGTATTGGTACGGCACTGGAACATTCATCGTTCTGGAATGGATACTATAATAATGGGTATGGAGAGGTATGCGTCGGTATGGCTGCGTTAATCAATCCTTTTACTGATTATTGGCAAACGGCATGCGATATGTATGGAGATCGCGCATCTGGCCAGACAGGATCTTCTAATGTCAATAATGCAACCATGATAGTTCGTAAAATTACTAAAGGCTCGAACATGGGAAGCGCTGTCAGCACAATAAATCCAGTAAATAATCCTGCTTACGCAGCTCTAAATGTTGATACAGACGAAGGCATCGGCATACGTAGCATAGGCGGTAACCTACTGGGATGTATCGCGCAGAACGTGATTCGAACTGATTCTGTGACGCAGAAAGAACAGACTGCTATTGATAACAATAGAGTAGGTATTCTGGTTATGGTCAACAGCAGCGAGGTGAACGTAAAACTTCCGAAGACTCCTATGGTGGGTCAGATGCTGATAGTCGTACAGGGTAATAGCAGGATATATTTTGATCCTGTTGTTTCAGGCAGAAGGCTATATTGCTGCGGCAAGATACATACAACCTCAGATAAGTTTTATTCTGATGATGTCGGGCAGTTTAATATTCTGATCTGGGATGGATATTATTGGCAGTTGCAGTATATATATCATTAACAAAATATAAGAATATGAAGATAAATCTAGAAAGAGTGGAGGTCTTTACTGACCTCAGTAAAACACAATGCGCAGTAATAGATATGCGCAAGGAGATAGCTAACGTCATCTATGAGCGCGGGCAGGGATTAGCCTGCTCCGTGCTCGCTCATAAACTCTACGAAACGCAGGGCGAGGTGGAGATTGACGATAGCGAGAAGGAAATCATCAGTCGTGTAGCCGAGCAACTGCTTACCCCGGCTGCATGCGAGGGAGTTATGAAGCAGATAAAACCAGAATAGTTATGGCAGCAGTAAACATCAACGACGTAGCCAGCCAGCTGAATACGGCATCACGCCTAGTAGTGAGTACCGACTTCTTCTGGATTTACATGGCTAGCGGCTCGCAGGTTAAGATCCCTGCCGAGTTCGCAAGGGCTTACCTGACCGCAGGTATTAAGCCAGTAATCAATAACAACGGCCATTGGGAGATAGGCGGCGAAGATCTCGGTGTAGTAGCCGAGGGAAAGACCCCTCAGTTCCGTGGCGGTACGATGGGTATCGAGGTGAGCTATGACAATGGCAAAACATGGTCTCAGGTAGTAGCTTATACCGACATAGACCCAGACCTGGAAGCTCTTGCCGCAGCTTATACCAAGGTAATGCAGGGCGAAGCTGACCGAGTGAATGCCGAAACTACCCGTAACAGCAACGAAACCGCACGCCAGAATGCCGAAACTACCCGTAACAGCAACGAAACCGCACGCCAGAATGCAGAAACCAAGCGACAGCAGGATACCTCCGCCGCCATTACCAACTCGCAGACGCAGACAGCCATTGCACAGGAGCTTAACGAACATCCGGTAAAGATGGGAGATAATGGTAACTGGTGGCAATGGAACATCAGGACCCACGCCTACGAAGATACGGGTATCGTGGCACGAGGTGGAGCCATGTATCCTACCTTCAAGCATGTTGGCAACAAGCTCTATATCGTAGACTATGGAAGCAACGTGAGCGAGCGAGTTGTGAAGAATGGCAACAAGTTAGTATTCAGAATTTAATTATCAATCTTTTAAAAGTAAATAAGAATATGGCAGAACAGCAAGAAATTCTTTTAGGTAACGCCTTCGTCACAGACAAAGGCAACTGGCAGCAGGGCATGACCTGCGAAACCAACGACATCGTACACACCCAGGACGGTATCTTCCTCTCCCTGGTAGACAACAACAACACCCAGCCTTCTGCTTCGGCAGAGGGATGGAAAGTGTGGCTCGATAAGGCTCCTGTCAACGACAGCATCAAGCAGTTTAAGGCGCTGATGGACGCCTTCCAGACACAGAACCCGTTCTGCGGCTTTGCCCGTATATCGGGCGATGCTGATCCGGCTCCTGCGAGCAATTACATTTACGGCGGGCGAGACCTGATACGTGAGATAGGTTCGCACATCAAGATAGGAACCGTGAAGCGTGTTGGTAACGAAGCGGTATTGCAGCATGAATGTGCCAAGGGCCGAATAACTCTTGCATCCAATGGCGAAGCCGTGGCTGTGGATGGAACGGAAGGCGATATCCTTGTATACAGCGATATACCGCTCTACCTGCTGAAGGGAAATGAGACGGTAGGCAGTAACGAGATGAGCTGCATTGGTGTGGGTGTTATCCCGTGCTACTGGCAGAACCATGCCGCAAAACTTCTCGGTCCCTTCGCTATTTCTCCTTTCTACACAGCCAACTGTAAGCTGCCAGTCGATGATCGCTCACAGGCCCATTGCGTCATCGGTGATGCGGGTGTAGGTTCTTACAGCGCTCCTAACGGATTACTGAAGGAAGTGTTCAAGGCGAGCGGTGCAGGTTATCCTAGTCAGTTTGTATCTGCGTTGGAGTCTATCCATCAGGCACAGAATAAGAACGCAGATGCTAATACTAATTATCCTTATATGGGCTGCTATTATGAATTCTACGAACTGCTGCTAGCGCTGATGTATGCCGAGTGTGGAACCCTTAATACTACTGATCTCTATAGCATGGGTGTGGGTAGTACGATGCAGGAGACCGTAGATGACTCTACCTGGAACAATGCCAAGATTGCGGCCAACAGCGGTATCAAGATGTTCAAGAGTGACAAGACGGTTGTAGGTTTCGGTGGATTGATGTCGCAGAACCTTAAGAGTGGAGCCAGTGGAGGCGGGCAGTATAACGTAGACCAGCTGGTAGGCTCTCAGCATTACGGTTTTACCAAGAACGGAGAGGTGCTTTCCGTGCTCGACAAGATTACGAAGGCAGGCTTGCAGTCTAAGATCGGTTCTTCATCTAATATCTTCTACGAGGATGCAAGTGGCAACATGGTTTGCTCTTCCGACGGAAGCGTCAATCCTACCAACGGAGACGGCATGACAGCCAACAAGCGGTATTATATCGTGAGAGACGTACCTAACTGTCAGGGTATCGGCGATGGCGTGATGACAGCCGTAGTAAACTGCTATGTTAAGATGAATTGCGCAGACAGTTGCTATACAGGTTCTACGAGCCTTGCTGGAGGTTATGTCATTTTCAAATTCTCTCATTCTATCTATCGAGGTTTAAGTATCCCAATGGATGGTCTGTTCCGTCAGCTGAGTGGCGCGCATTATCTTACGGGTAGAACTTCCAGTGTCTATTATAACCGTTTCTATTGCGCCAGCAAGTGGCAGGATATGCAACCTCTTACAAATGATACCGCCTATGGAAATGTGGGTAGTGCCAAGGACTTTAATATTCTGAAGGGACTCTCTGATGTAGTTGACGTCAGCGGTAACCAGAACTGGATAAGCAAGGCAGATTATTCACATTCCCTCTTCTGCTTTACCGGCTTCAGTGGCAATCCTCACACGCACGAATGCTGCTTTACCTGGAATGGTAATTATATGTGGGGATATGGTAGCAATGGTTTACCTGATGTTGGCAAAGAAGGCGTCAAGGCCCTTGTTGTCGGCTGCAGTGCGGGTAACGCCTATGCGTCCGCTCGTACTGCGTATTGCAACAACGCTGTTAGCTTTAGCTATGACTATTGCGCTGGGGCTTTTGCTGTCCCTCAGCTTAAACTTGAGCAGTAATAAGGCAGCAGTAATAAAAAGCTGTCGGCTTCTAGACATATAGCCACAAGCAAGCCTACAAGCTGCGGAGCGGCGGCTTTTAGCCGCTCCGCATGGCCCGTCCTCATTTCGAGGATGGAAATGAAACATTTTCAGAAAACGAAGTAAAAAAAATAATATAATGAAAAATCTCATCGGACAGAAAAATAACGATTCAGCGAAGCAGCCATCATTTGATAATGAGATGATGTACGGCTGTTCGGTGGGTGCGTCTAACCAGGAATTGCATGGCATGCCTTCTCATGTGGAGGATGCCAACCAGACATCCGAACCATGCACTTCGGGCGAAGACAAGAGCGCAGGCAAGGAGAAGGCCCTTGTTGTCGGCTGCAATGCGAATAACGACAATGCGTCCGCTCGTACTGCGAATTGCAACAACGCTGTTAGCAATAGCAATGACAATTACGCTGGGGCTTTTGCTGTCAAACAGGTAGATTCTGCAAACATGAAACACCTTGCAGCGCAGTCTACAAGACTAAACATAGCGAAAAACCACGTCGCCACCGGTGGGCATGGAGCGGATGAAGTTAGCAGTCTTCCGTTCTGGACGGACGATATTGCCGACCCGTGTTCCCACGAGCTGGGAAACTATCCGCTGAATGCTACCCTTGAGGGAACGGAAGCCGAAAAAGAGGCCATCCTTCAAGAACTGGATACAGCCAGCAGAAAAAGAAAACTTCAAAATCTGAAACGTTTCATTACCAACCCTATTATCGTAAGAATGGGAGTGGAAAGATGCTTATCTAGGGCAAGTGATTCGCCTGAAGTACGTAATGCTATCCGCAATAAGGAAAAGATCATCGTTCGCATCATACGCGAGCTGACCGAGGAAACGTACCGTTGCCAGCCTACTACCCGCAGGATCATTACCAAGCGGGGCAAGGGTGATAAGGATCGTAATGCAGATATCTATACCGTATATGATAGATGCGTACAGAATATCCTTCTTATCGTGTTGCAGCAGAAACTTACCAACAAGCTTTCGCCCTGGTGTTATTCCGGCATCAAGGGCAGAAGTCTATGGAGCAATGATAAAACATACTGCATGGTGAACCGTATACGTACCTATGTGCAGTATCATCCGCAGGCAAGTGCAGGTCTTACTGACATTCGCCATTTCTACGAGTCACTACGAAGTAAGGTGGTGCTAGGCGTATTGTTTGATACGATTACGTGCCCATATACCCGTTCACTTCTCTGTGATATACTCCTTCAGACGGAAACGCTTGTTATTGGCGGTACGCTATCTCAAATCTTCGCAATGCTTACTCTTACAGAGATGGACTACGAGATAAACCGCATCTTTCATCCTCAGTTCTACGGAGCCTTCGGCGATAATCGCATCATCATGGATGATGACCGGGAGAAGGTAATCAAGGCTGTGCATTGGGAGATGAGCTATTTGGAAGGCAGATATGGTATGCATATGAAAAACGACTATCAGATAGCGAGAGTATCTGACGGATTCATGTTCTGTAAGCAACATTTCAGAGGCTCGTTCGTTAACGTAAGGGCGGAAATAAGGCGCAGGGCTATACGTGGAGCCATACGTGGGCAGCAGCATTATGCCGGCTATCACGGCATGCTCGTGAAGACAGACAGCAGGAAATTAATATATTTGATTAAGAACAGATTAAATTCATTGCGAATGAAAAATCAAAAAGGTATGATGATAAAGCCGATGGCAGGCGAACTCATTAAACTCAATAAGGTAGAAGGTAAGACCATATACATTACCGATTATGCGGTTCGGAAGAACAACAAGGACAGCGAATATTTCGTGCGCTTCCAGTTTGTTGTAGTCAATGATGATGGCAGTAAGAATCTCTACGTAACCAATAATGGAAGCTTCGAAATCAAGGAATTCTTCAAGCTTGTAGAGAACGGATCCGTCTCATTACCAGTGAAGACTCGCGTCTGCTCTGAAGGAACATCTTATTATTTCGAGCAGTTTCATACCAGTAATCAGGAAGCCTGCAATCTGATATGTGAACAGCTCGGTATTTAAGCGTAATTATTAACAATAAATAAAGATAGATTATGAACAAGACAAGACAAATTTTTGAAACCCAGCAGGCACAGGTGCTTGTATGCGGTAGCGGAAGAGTAATGGTAGCCCTTAACGAAGAAAAACTGAACGCTACGGAACAGGTTCCTGTAGCTATGAACAAAAACGGCGTGATGAAGTATGAAACCCGCGTGAAGACAAAGTATGCATACGATGTCTACTGGATTACTCTCCCTTCTTCATCTGCTCATGATGCTACTTCCGTGCTCGCAGCGGTCAAGAAAGAGGTGGAGACAGCCATTACGGCTTACGACTCTTCTTCAGCCGTCAACGCCTTCCTGTTAAATGGTATACAGGTATGGCTCGACAAGGCAACTCGTGTGGGGTTAATGAACTCAACCGCTATCGCTAAGAATATGGGTCAAGAGAAAACGACTCTCTGGCTGGGCAGCTATCAGCTGGAAGTAGACTGCGACAAGGCTATCCAGTTGCTCTCGGCATTGGAGATGTATGCCCTTGAGTGCTTCAATGTGACTGCTGCGCATAAGAAGGCTGTTAGCGAACTGGATAATATCGAGGCAGTTCTGACCTATGATTATAAGTCAGGCTATCCTGAGAAACTGAAGATGGAGGTGTAGGCTTATGTGGTATTTATGTTTATCTGCATTCCTTCTGCTTGGAGGATATTTGCTCCTGGTGGCTCTCCGCTTCGGTATACCGAATATGGTAAGCGATACCTATTATCAGTTGCAGGGATGTACAGGCAGCGAAATCGCTCCCTTCAAGCATCCTCGCAATATGGGCTGGATCTTCTCGCTACTGATGGTGACGGTATCGTTCCTCATGCTCATATGCCTGCTCGATACGGGCAGAGGCATCCAGTTCCTCGCTTTCCTTGGTTGCGCAGGATTATGCTTCGTGGGTTGCGCTCCAAATTATTGCGATCATGATGCCTATTCCGTGCATAAGCAAGCGGCAATCATAGCTGCAGCAGGCAGTATAGGCTGGTGCTTGAGTGTCAGCGTCGTTCCGACCCTCGTCATCCTCACGGCTTATCTCTCTTATGCTTACTACTCCAGGGGCTGTAAAATTCGCCATCCGTGGTACTGGGCAGAGGTCAGTGGCTTTGCTGATGTGTTTCTTACGTATATAATAATGTGATAGTATGAGACAGGTTGTTAGAAATAGATGGCATGATGTTCCTACAGAGAGGGAAGTGTCAGAAATATTGGATTGCGGGTACGAAATGGAAATATATGTTAGTAATGGAAATATATATGTAGAATGTGTCGCTTCGTGAGCAATGTGTAGGAATGTATGATTGTAGGAGAGTAAATCTCCTACAATCATTATACACTAAAACACACCCTCGTATCCGATAAGTGTACTATTTGCTTCTTTGCAATCCTGTGGCGTATATATATTGGTAATATCGACAGACGAATGCCTTGCCTGATCTCTAACAGATAGAAGGTCTGCTTTAGATTTGATCATATTAGTAATTCCAGTATCCTTCAGACTGTAGAACTTATATGTCGCAGGCAGGTTCAATGCTTTTCTTACTTTATTATCCCAATATAGAGAGTAGAGTCTAGCCTTTATCGGTTCTGATCCTGGTTTAAAACTGTTGCCAAAAATATAGTAATTCTTCGGCCTTGAGAATATTCCTAGCTCTTTCATAAGTTCGATAACGTGGTTGGGAACAGTAACAACGGCGTCGCGCCTGTTCTTTGTGTAAGCTCCGCTTAGGTAGAGAGTCTTCTTCTCTAGCGATATGTCTCTGATGCGAATGCTACACATCTCTCCAGGACGGACGAACAGATAATGCAGAAAATAACATGCAAGCAGGAAGTGCTTATTTTCTTTCTCAAGGTGAAATTTAATTTCGAGCAGGACATCGTTAGGTATGACGTCTCGATTTTTATGCTGTAGTTTCGTCGTTACATTAATGCCGTCAGTCGGATTTTTCTGAACATATCCTCTCTCGACAAGATAGCTGGAGAAGGACTTTAGCCAGCCGATATAATTATTTCTAGTTCTTAGAGTATTGTTTCGTCCGACCAGCACATAATCTAAGAACTTACTGATTAGAGTTTTATTGAACTGATATATATAAGTAATATGTTCGTCGTCGTTTAACCACTTTTGCAGGAAGTCTAATTTTCCTTCGTAGTTCCGCTGAGTACCGGGCTTCAATCCGCCAACTTTTACCATTTTAGCCAGATATACTCTGTATTTATTGCACACATCTGCAAATAACGCGTACTCTTCCTTATTGGATTCTTCTATCCAAGGGTTCCATCCTTCAAGAAGCTTTTGAGTAATACGCTTAATGAGAGCTTCGCCGTACACTCGCTGATTCCGCTTACCCTTTATATGTCCTAGCATAATCTTTTTTAGGCGCAACTTTCCGTAGCAAGGATCAAAAACTTTAAAGGAAACGTAGCATTCAGAGGCCTGATGCAATTTTGGAGTAGTCCACCCAATAATCTCTTGAATGGACTCTTTGTTTTTACAAACATAATTTTTTTTGGTCATTTCTCTAATTTTCTTAGTGAAACGCCCTAGTTAATATTATTATACCTTATTATATATATAACGCACCATTCAAAGATATATTTCATGGATCCGTCTTTTTTTTATGTTATTGCATTGCTATAATCAAACAAAACAATAATGTCGCCTACATGCGCAGTTCTTTATATCTTCACCGATTTTTCGCCGAGTGTGTTAGTCTAATTTTGTTCTTATTTCTTAATTATCAAATAGTTACGCTATTTTTAGAAAAAAATAACCGATTTTTTCAATCGTAAGGATTAAACCTTTTCGGTTAGTTTT